>Ga0114942_1000297_pt1 | contig 13935 bp, 14 predicted proteins | sample LowerColdCreek_FD_88674 | JGI IMG/M metagenome (GOLD analysis project Ga0114942, IMG submission 88674) | Groundwater microbial communities from Cold Creek, Nevada to study Microbial Dark Matter (Phase II) - Lower Cold Creek | ecosystem: Environmental > Aquatic > Deep subsurface > Groundwater ... | reverse complement strand
TAGTTATAAATATCATATATTTGCACTCACAAAAGCGGAAGTAGCTCAGTTGGTAGAGCTCCAGCCTTCCAAGCTGGTTGTCGCGAGTTCGAGCCTCGTCTTCCGCTCTAAACCTCAAACAAAAGTTTGAGGTTTTTTATTTTCAAGAGACAAGATATCTATCCCGATTCTTCGGGAAGCCTTGCCTGCCATAGGAAAATCTTCCGCTCTTAATTGAAACCTTTATTAAAGTTAGAGGTTTTTATTTCCCTAAATAAGCTAAATCGGTTTCTGGTTCTACTTCTATTGGAGTTTCATTTTGTTTGAAAACTCTAGCGGTTAAATTTCCCTTTAGAATTATTTTTTCTCCAATTACTTCTAGCCAACTTCCTTCTCTCAATCCTAAAACAGGAATAGTATTAAAATCATGAAATTCTTTTATTCTAGTTTCACGAGTTTCCCCCATGTGTTTACTCTGCAAATCAGCATCGAGATAATGTGGGTTTAAATTAAATGGTATTAATCCTAAAGTTTTAAAACTTGGCGGATAGATTATTGGCATATCATTTGTGGTTTGCATTGTTAATCCAGTTATGTTACTTCCGGCACTTGAACCAAGATAGGGTATTCCGTTTTCAACTGTTTTAGCCAAAACTTCCATAACATTGTTTTGATATAATTGGGTTACTAATAAAAAAGTATTCCCACCACCAACGAATATTCCTCCCGCATTTTGAATAGCATGTGTTGGATTATCAAATTCATGTAAACCTTTTACTGTTTTATTAATTTTGGCAAAAGCCAAACGAACAGTAGCTGTATAATCATCATGTGAAATTCCTCCAGGTCGAGCATAAGGAACAAACAAAATTTCGTTACAATTATTAAAGTGAGTCTCTAAACTTTGTAATAAGTATTCGAGATAATTTCCACCATGAATTGTTGATGTACTGGCTATAATTAGTTTTTTCATTTTGAAATATTTCTATGACCAAATGTAATGTTTTTGAAAATTTTATTTAACATAATTTTACAATGCTGCCATTAAAATTTTATACATTTTTGAAGTTGGAAGATTTTTAATATAGTTTTTATGGGGTTTAAAATCATTTTCTTGTTCTTTTGTATTCCAAGTATTGGGATTGCTCAATCGACCGAATTAGTTTTCCTGAAAGGGAAAATAGTTTGTACCATAAAGGAACTTAAAGATGTTAATGTTACCAATCTTCGCTCTGAAACTACAACTGTATCAATTAATGGTGACTATTCAATGTTTGTAAAAATTGGCGATACCATACAATTTTCTAGTTTACAAATCGTAACTAAGAAAGTGATTATTCAAGAAATAGATTTAAGAAAATCACTTTTAGTTACAACACTGGAACCAAAAGTGATTCAACTTGGGGAAGTTAAGATAATAGAGTATAAAAATATTAATGCAGTTGCCCTTGGTATTCTAGATAAACCAGCAAAAAAATATACTCCAGCCGAAAGAAAACTCAGAACGGCAGAAGAGCTTCACTGGTATAGCCCATTATTAATTCCATTAGGAGGAATGAGTGTTGACGGGATGCTAAATGCAATTAATGGAAGAACAGCAATGCTCAAAAAAGAATTGGAGATAGAGAAAAAAGAATCTCTTTTGAGGAAGATTGAGTACCAATTCAAACCAGATTTTTTTACCAATAATTTAAAAATACCACAAGAATATGTAAAAGGGTTTTGGTATTATGCTATTCAGGAACCAAGATTAGTGAATGATATTAATGCTAAAAATAAAAACCATGCCCAATTTATTTTTGCCGAATTGGCAGTTAAATATTTAGAATTGTTGAATACCGATAGTAAATAGTTTTAGTATTTTTGGAAGATGAAAAAATTAATTAAAGTTGCCTTTTTCGGGTTTTTATTGCTAACTATTATTGCGATGAGTTATCATCGTTTTTACACTGCCATTTATCAAATTGATTTTGTACCACAAAAGAAAATGATACAAATCACAACACGTATTTTTGCCGATGATTTGAATGATGCATTAACAAAAAAATTTCACAGAACTACATTTCTTGGCACTGAAAAAGAAACTATAGCGGATATAGATTTAATGAAAAAATACCTTTCAGAAAAATTTAAATTTACAGTAAATGGGAAATTACAATCTATGAATTTTTTGAGTAATGAATTTGAAGATAATGTCATTATTTGTTATTATAATATAAAAGAAATTGCCAAATTAAAATCCCTTTCAATTGAAAACTCTATACTGACTGAAGTTCATCCCGAGCAACAAAATATCATACAATTTAATGACAACGGAACTAAAAAAAGTTTACTATTGTCGAGCGAAACAATTAAAGGAATGTTAAAATAATTTCTGATTTGGCACAACAATCAAAATTATTTTAAATTTACCAACTATATAATAAATTCTATGAAGCTAATAACTACTTTTTTATCCTTTTTTTTAGTGCTAACAGCAAATGTTTCTCAAGCACAAGAAAATCCAAAAACAGAAGAGAGAAATCCTGATAAATTCAAACAAATGTACGATTTATTGGCTACACCCAATATGTATCGCACAGCATCGGGTGCACCTGGCCCAGAATATTATCAACAACAAGCCGATTATAAAATTGATATTGAGTTGGATGATAAAAACCAAAAATTATACGGTACTGAAACTATAACTTATACCAATAATGCTAAAGAATCATTGGATTATTTATGGGTTCAGTTAGATCAAAATGAAAAGGCAAGAAACTCCAATTCACCATTGGTAGAAAATAAAAAAACAGATCCAGCAATCTCTGCTCAAGCTTTTTCTAGAAAATATCTTGAAGAAGATTTTGATGGAGGATTTAAGATAGAATATGTAAAAGATGCCTCTGGAAAACCGATGTCATATACTGTTAACCAAACAATGATGCGTGTAGAGCTTCCAAAATTTTTAAAACATAAAGAAAAAATTTCATTTTCAATAAAATGGTGGTATAACATAAACAATTATACCATAGAAGGAGGGCGTTCTGGATTCGAACATTTTGAAAAAGACGGAAACAATTTATATGTTATCGCCCAGTTTTATCCAAGAATGGCGGTTTATAATGATGTAGAAGGTTGGCAAAATATGCAGTTTTGGGGATCGGGAGAATTTGCCTTACCATTTGGGAATTATGAAGTAAATATAACTGTACCAGCTGACCATATTCTTGAAGCTACCGGGACTTTACAAAATAGAAGTGAAGTTTTCACCGCTGAACAATTAAAAAGATACAAACTAGCAGAGCAAACTTTTGATAAACCAGTTATTATAGCAACTCAGGCAGAAGCAGAAGCAAGAGAAAAAGGATTTTCTTCTGAAAAGAAGACATGGAAATTTAAGGCAGAAAATGTTCGAGATTTTGGAATTTCAACTTCCAGAAAATTTATTTATGATGCTATGGCTGTCAAAACAGGTAATACCACCTCGATGGCAATTTCTTTATATCCAAAAGAAGGAAACCCACTTTGGGAAGAATATTCCACACGAATAGTTGCGCATACCCTGAGAAGCTATTCAAGTTACACTTTTGATTATCCTTATCCAAAAGCCATTTCTATAAATGCCCGAGACCAAGGAATGGAATACCCAATGATATGCTGGAATTATGGTCGCCCAGATGAAAATGGAAAATATACTGATCAAACAAAATATGGAATGTTAGGTGTGATTTGTCATGAAATTGGGCACAATTATTTTCCTATGATTGTCAATTCTGATGAGCGCCAATGGTCATGGATGGACGAAGGATTAAATTCATTTTTAGAATATCTAACCGAAATGACTTTTGATCCTAATTTTCCTTCTCGTCGCGGTCCAGCAAAAAATATAATTCCTTACATGAGTGGAGACCAAAAAGGTTTGGAACCCATTATGACAAATTCAGAAAGTATTCGTCAATTTGGAAATAATGCCTACGGGAAACCTGCAACTGCGCTGAATATTCTACGTGAAACGATTATGGGTCACGACTTATTTGATTATGCTTTTAAAACGTATGCCAATAGATGGAAATTTAAACATCCAACTCCGGAGGATTTTTTTAGAACTATGGAAGACGCATCCGCAGTCGATTTAGATTGGTTTTGGAGAGGTTGGTTTTATACCACCGATTATAATGATATAGGCATAAAAGAAGTAAAGCAATTTTTTGTAAGTAATGAAGAACCTAAAGGTTTTAAAAATCCCGAAATCACAAGACGAAACAGATTTGCTGCCTCTGGACCAAGAGTTTATATGGTAACTAGTGAAAATGAAGGGTTCAAACCAGAATTAAACAAAGCGTTTAATATTGTTGATTTTAAAGCATTGGATGTCTATGTGAATGAACACTTTACTGCCGAAGAGAAATCAAAATTAAATGAACCAAAGTATTTTTATCAAGTAGTTTTCAATAAACCAGGTGGTTTAGTAATGCCTATAATTGTGGAGCTAACATTTGATGATGGTACAAAAGAAAATCATTATTTTCCAGCACAAATTTGGAGATTGAATGACCAAGAAGTGACAAGAACATTTGCCACTAAAAAAGTTGTTTCAAAAATTTTAATTGATCCAAAACTAGAAACAGCAGATATTGATACTACAAATAACTCTTGGCCAAAAACAATTGAAAAATCAAAGTTTGATTAAGAGAACTTTGTAACTTTGCGTTTCTATAATTTAGCAATTCACATAGTATGTTTGGAATAGGCGGAGGCGAACTAATATTCATTATTTTTATTGCACTTATGCTTTTCGGATCAGATAAAATCCCAGAAATAGCAAGAGTATTAGGCAAAGCTATGGCACAATTAAAAAATGCTACTAACGAAATTAAAAGCGAAATTCAAAAAAGTGCCGAAGCTAATGGAATTGATACTTCACTCAAAGATTTGACTTCTACTTTTACCACAGAAGTGGATAAAGTAAAAGAGGGGTTAGATGCAAATTTGACCAATCCTGTTGCCAAAGCAACTCAAGACATCGAGGAATTGACAGGTCCAATAAAAAGACAATTATAGTGCTCGAAAAAATCATCCATTTAGACAAAGAACTTCTAGTTTTTTTAAACGGATTAGGTTCTGAAAACTTTGATGGTTTGTGGTTAATTATTACCAAACAATTTTATTGGTCACCGATTTTTCTTTTCGTTTTTTATTTTTTACAAAAAAAAATAGGATGGAAAAATTTTGGATACTATGTGATTTTTACAGCACTATTAGTTTTATTTTGTGACCAAACCGCCAATCTATTTAAGAACGGTTTTGAACGATTACGACCATGTAATGATGAAGAAATAAAAAGCATTATCAGAGTAGTAAAATCTAGTAGTTCGTTTAGTTTCTTTTCGGGACATGCCACAAACTCTATGGCGACAACAGTTTTTACTTTTATGCTTTTAAAGAAATACTATAAACATTCTTATTTGCTGTTTTTATTTCCATTTATTTTTGCTTACAGTAGAATTTATTTAGGGTTACATTACCCATTGGATATTTTGACAGGTTATATTATCGGAGCTACTTTCGGGTTTATTTGTTATAAACTATACTCAAAATATATAGTGTCAAACTAAACGCAGTCGAAGTGCTAACTTTTATTTCACTCTCGAAACAGTCAAGCCATCACGAATAGGTAATAAAACGGTCTCAACTCGTTTATCTTCTTTAAGTAATTGATTGTATTCCAAAAGAATTTTGGTTGTTACGTCATTCGGTTTTACTTCTTCTAAAACTTTGCCACTCCACAATACATTGTCCGAAAGGATAATTCCGCCTTTGTTCATCATAGGAATTACTAAATGAAAATAGTTGATATAGTTTTCTTTGTCAGCATCAATAAAAACCAAATCGTATTTTTTGTTCAGCGTTGGGATAATTTCTAAAGCATCATCAAGATGTTGTATTATTTGTTTTGCCCACGGACTTTTATTAAAATATTTCCGTTGAAAATCAACTAATTCTTCTTCAATGTCAATGGTGTCAATAGTTCCATTTTCGGCCAAACCTTCGGCTAAACAAAGTGTGGCATAACCAGTATAAGTGCCAATTTCAAGAATATTTGTGGGACGAATAATTTTAGAAAGCATGCTCAATACTCGACCTTGAAAATGACCACTCAACATTCTAGGTTGTAGAATTTTTTGATGGGTTTCTTTATTTAATTGTGCCAATAATTCAGGTTCGTTTTCTGAATGTTGTGTAACATAATTATCTAATTCGTCGGAAAGGAAATGCATGATTTTATTTTTTACAAAAATACAAATTAACAACTAACCAAAATACCCTAAATTTGCGCCATGGAAATCGATAAAAAAGACATCCGAAGCTTATCCAAAGAGCAATTGCGCGATTTTTTTGTGGCCAATGGTGACAAAGCATTTCGTGGCAATCAAGTTTATGAATGGTTGTGGAGCAAAGCCTCACATAATTTTGAAGACATGACTAATGTTTCCAAAGAAACACGTGCCATGCTCGAAAACAATTTTGTGATTAATCATATCAAAGTTGATACCATGCAACGCAGTGAAGATGGAACGGTGAAAAATGCTGTTCGTTTGCACGATGGTTTAATTGTGGAAAGCGTTCTGATTCCTACAGAAACTAGAACTACTGCTTGTGTTTCTAGTCAAGTAGGTTGTAGTTTAGATTGTAATTTCTGTGCCACTGCACGATTGAAAAGAATGCGAAATTTAGAGCCAGGAGAAATCTATGATCAAGTGGTTGCTATTGATAGAGAAAGCCGTTTGTATTACAATCGACCATTGTCCAATATTGTTTTTATGGGAATGGGAGAACCATTAATGAATTATAACAATGTGATGAAAGCCATCGATATGATTACATCTGAAGAAGGTTTAGGCATGTCACCCAAACGCATAACCGTTTCTACTTCTGGAGTTTCCAAAATGATTAAAAAAATGGCAGATGATGAGGTGAAATTCAAATTGGCAGTTTCATTACATTCCGCAATTGAAGAAACCAGAAATCATATTATGCCATTTACCAAAAACTTTCAATTGCCAGAATTGAAAGAAGCATTACAATATTGGTATCAAAAAACCAAAAGTAAAGTTACTTATGAATATGTAGTTTGGAAAGGGATAAATGACGATAAAGATTCGATTGATGCTTTGGTCAAATTCTGCAAATATGTTCCGTGTAAAGTCAATTTAATAGAATATAATCCCATTGATGATGGCGAATTTCAACAAGCATCTGACACAGCAATTGATAATTATATCAAAGAATTATCCAAATATGATATAGTTGCAAAAGTGAGAAGAAGTAGAGGTAAAGATATTGATGCTGCTTGCGGACAATTAGCCAATAAATCATAAAAAACTCCTCTTGATATGACAAGAGGAGTTTTTGATTATTAAGTACTTTCAGAAAATTAATTTCCTAAAGTAATGGTTGTAGTTGTTCCGTTAACAGTTAGTGTAGCTTGATTGTCACACTCGCCATTTCCATAATTTAAAATAGCGGTATTTTCATTTCTTACAGTAGTTACAACACCTCTAACAATAAAAGGACAGTTAACTCTAACCCTCAAAGGCATAGTAATTGTTGAAGTTGCTGTTCCTGCAGGGAAAGTAGTTGTCCAACTTCCTGTAATTGAAAATATATTATCCATCCAAACCAATGGTGTATCAAATCCTTCTATCATTTCTCTAACTCTGTTACCTACTCTTGTGTAAACATTTCCGTTAGGGAAAGTCAATGTCATGTCAATAGACATGTTAGCTACTGGATGAGGTTGAGCTAATGCAGCTGTACTTTGAAATGTTCTAATAACGGTTCTGTTACCTTCGATTAAAACATTATTGTGATGGAAATCAACAAAACTATAACTGATTGTATGTGATGGTGCATCAAAATTTGTGTTTCCGCTCACAATGATTGTTCCATCTAAGACATTTCCGTTTGGCATTTCACACTCATCAAAAACTATGGTTCTTGTCCAAGTAGTTGCAGTTAATGCAATAGATACTGTTGCACAGTCAGGCAAAGAAGTTTCAACTGGTTGATTTGATTTTCCTGCAAGTGGGTTAACTTGTAACGAAAATTGATCTTCAACAATTTTAGAAATATCTTCAGTAATGACGTCAATTTTGGCACTTACTTGGGCGTCTTTCAATTCGGTTGATGAGCTGTTAGTTTCGTCTTTACTACAACTCAAGATAATCATTGACAAAGTCAATCCTAATACTAGATTTTTAATTTTCATATTTTTTAATTTTTAAAGTTCTTTAATTTGAATTTAAATTTAACAAAAGGTTTAATCAAAAGTAAATATTTTTTTCAAACGATTGCATTATGTATCTTTGAAATCGATGAACGTCACTTCACAAATAAAACTACCCATACAGAGAGAAATGGAGCTTTTCGAAAAAAAGTTCTACCAATCAATGACGTCAAAAGTAGCCCTTTTAAATAGAATTACCTATTATATAGTAAACCGAAAAGGAAAACAAATGCGCCCTATGTTTGTTTTTTTAGTTGCCAAAATGCTTTCTGAAAAGGGCGAAGTTAACGAAAGAACTTATCGCGGCGCTTCAGTAATTGAATTAATACATACTGCAACATTAGTTCACGATGACGTTGTTGATGATAGCAATCGCCGTCGTGGTTTTTTCTCTATTAATGCGTTATGGAAAAATAAAATCGCGGTATTAGTTGGTGATTATTTATTGTCCAAAGGATTATTACTTTCTATAGATAATGGTGATTTTGATTTGCTTCAAATTATATCTGTTGCCGTAAGAGAAATGAGCGAAGGTGAATTGCTACAACTTGAAAAAGCCAGAAGATTAGATATAGTTGAAGCTATTTATTATGAAATCATCCGAAAAAAAACTGCCACTTTAATTGCTTCCTGTTGCGCACTTGGCGCCAAATCAGTTTCAGAAGATGAAGAAAAAGTAGAGTCAATGAGAAAATTTGGTGAACTCATCGGAATGGCATTTCAAATAAAAGACGATTTATTTGATTATACTGATGATGCTATTGGAAAACCAACAGGAATTGACATCAAAGAACAAAAAATGACACTTCCTTTAATATATGCATTGAATAATTGTACTGCTAAAGAAAAAAGCTGGTGTATCAATTCTATAAAAAATCATAATAAAGATAAAATGCGTGTCAGACAAATCATCCAATTTGTGAAAGATAAAAACGGTTTGCATTATGCCGAACAAAAAATGGTTCAATTCCAACAAGAAGCACTCCAAATCCTTGAAAATTTCCCTAAATCAGAATATAAAGATGCTTTATCACTCATGGTAAATTACGTTATTGAGAGAAAAAAATAATTTTTTTAAATAATTTTTTCGCTGTAAAGCGTTGATTTTATTGATGTTTTTAATTTTTAAAACTTCAAATCGATTTTTTTTCAAATCATCATGCAACTATTTGCCAACTATTCTCGTCTATGCTAATAGAAATCAATCAGTAATCTAAATATTCTAAAAATCTAAGTAGTCTAACAATCTAAATGAAAGTAATCAACTTACATAAAGATGAAAAAGAATTAATCGAACTAGCTGTCGAAAATAATCGTCATGCACAGCATCAGATTTATTCCAAATTCGCTCCAAAAATGTTGAGTGTTTGCCGTCAGTATATCAAAGATGTACATCAAGCGGAAGATATTATGATTACCGCTTTCATGAAAGTGTTTACCAATTTGAAAAATTTTGAGCACAAAGGCAGTTTTGAAGGTTGGATTAGAAGAGTGATAATTAATGAATGTATTTCGTTTATCAGAGTTCAGAAAAAAGTGAAGTTTATTGATGATGAGAATTATTTTGAAGAAAGTCACAATAATATCGAAAGCCAGTTTTCGGTCGAAGACATACAGTTTTTGATAGACTGTTTGCCAGATGGTTATAAAATGATTTTCAATTTATATGCCATAGAAGGATTTAAACATCTGGAAATTGCAACCATGCTTAACATTAGTGAAGGAACTTCAAAATCACAATTGTCTCACGCTCGAAAAATACTGCAGGAGAATGTTATCAAATTAAAAAATTATGACAATGGAACCGAATAATATAGAAAAACAATTTAGAGAAAAGCTTAATGCAAGAGAAATCCAACCTTCAGCGCAAGCTTGGGACAGATTGGACGCAATGCTTTCGGTAGCGGAAGAAAAAAAAACAAAACGACCTTATGGCTTTTTGTTTATAGCTGCCAGTATTTTGGTTTTCGTAACACTTGGTTTGTTTTTGTTCAATCAAAAAGGTACAGAAATTAACATTCAAAATGGTGTTGTTGAAACAGAAAATAAAATTGATACGGTTCAAAAATCAGTAAAAAATAATCTGTTGCCAATTAAAACAGAAAAACAAGATAGAGTTGTTGCAACGGTGAATAATCAACCCGCAATTAACAATTCACAATCAACTACAGAGAAATCAATCGTCAATCAAAAAACGAATGCCAATCAAAATCAAATAATAAAGGACAAGGAAATTGTATTCCAAAATTCATCTGATGTCGCACAGAAAGACTTACCAAAAATTGTTGAGCAAAAGGAAATCATTGTAAAAAATGAAATAAAAACAAAATCAGACGACAATTTATTGACGGATTTAGACAAAACTATTAAACAATCTACTAATGCAAAATCAACAATTAAAGTAGATGCAAAAAGTTTGCTTTCTCAAGTAAACGGCGAAGTAGAACATACTTTTAGAGAAAAAGTGTTTACCAAATTAAACAAAAATTATAAAGAAGTTAAAGTGGCTTTGTCTAATAGAAATAACGAATAATCATTAATCAAAATCAAGCATCATGAAAAATTTTACCATTTATTTAGCGCTATTACTATGCCTTGCAATTAACAAATTAGCTGCGCAGGAAACATTTGAAGCAAAAGCAAAAGCAATAGCAGAAAGAATTGAAAACATTACCAAAGAAGAAAAAGCAGCATTGAAATTGGAAATTGAATCTGTGAACAAAGAACTCGAAGAAGGAACTATTACTAATGAACAAGCTGATGAGAAGAAATTGAAATTTGCTGAAACACGTTCTAAGAATATAGAAACACGCGTCGCAGTTGAACAAGACAAATTGAAAGAGTTAGTCAATCAAAAAGTTGAAGGTAAAATAAAAGAAAAAGATGATTATTATTTTACAATATCCTTTCCAAAAGATTCGGCGAAAGTAAAATTCAAAAGACATGAACGTGGAGAACGAAGAACAACATCACAATTCTTTTTTGCAATGGGTGTAAATAATTTGGCTACAGATGGAGCCGTTGCTAATTCTGATTTTAAATATTGGGGTTCACATTTCTACGAATGGGGAGTTACTGGAAATACTAGAATTTTCAAAAATGACAATTTATTGCATTTGAAATATGGAGTATCATTGATGTATAACAATCTTCGTCCAACAGACAATAGAGTTTTTGTAAATAATGGAAGTCAAACAGATTTGGTAGAATTCGAATACGACCTAGATGATTCACGATTTAGAAATGTGTTTATTACTGCACCTTTACATTTGGAATTTGATTTTACGGAAGTAAAAGAAAACAACGGTCAAAAAGTTTTTAGAACCCATAAAAGTTTACGTTTTGGAATTGGAGGTTATAGTGGATTTAGATTAAAATCAAAACAAAAATTATGTTTTGAAGTTAATGGGAATGATGCCCAAACAAAAGAAAAAGGAGATTTCAACGTGAATGATTTCATTTATGGACTTAGTTCATACATTGGTTATAAAAACACTAGTTTGTATGTGAAGTATGATTTAAATCCAATGTTTAAAAATAATGCTGTTGATCAAAACAACATTTCACTAGGAGTACGTTTCGATTTTAATTAAAATGTTTAGGTTAGTTTATACTTTGAAAAAGTGTTTCAGTTTTTGGAACACTTTTTTTATTGTAACTTTAAACCCTTAAACTAAGAATTTGATAACTCGAGAAACCATAGATAAAGTTTTTGAAACCGCACGTGTGGAAGAAGTCATAGGTGATTTTGTCCAACTCAAGCGCGCAGGAAGTAATTACAAAGGCTTGAGTCCATTTTCGGATGAACGTTCACCTTCTTTTATGGTTTCGCCTGTAAAGCAAATTTGGAAAGATTTTAGCTCCGGAAAAGGCGGAAGTGTTGTCACTTTTTTGATGGAACACGAACATTTTACTTATCCAGAAGCTATTCGATTTTTGGCTAATAAATACAATATCGAAATTGAAGAAACCGAAGTTTCTCAAGAGGATAAAATCGAAGCCAATGAAAAAGAAAGCATGTATTTGGTTTCTGAATTTGCAAAAACTTATTTTCATGAAACTCTTTTAAATACAGAAGAGGGCAAAGCAATTGGGTTGTCCTATTTCAAAGAAAGAGGTTTTTCCAATGAAACCATTGCCAAATTTGGATTAGGATATTCCCCAGAAACCTGGGATGCATTTACCAAAGAAGCTTTAACGAAAGGATATCAATTGGATTATCTTGAAAAAGTAGGTTTGACTATAGTTAGAGAAGACGGAAAACATTTTGATCGTTTCAAAGGAAGAGTCATGTTTCCTATTCAGAGTTTGTCTGGAAGAAATTTAGGCTTTGGTGGAAGAATTTTGACCAATGATAAAAAATCTGCTAAATATCTCAATTCTCCCGAGAGCGAAATTTATCATAAAAGTAAAGTCTTATATGGAATTTTTCATGCGAAACAAGCCATTGCCAAGCAAAACAATTGTTTTTTAGTTGAAGGTTATACCGATGTGATTCAATTGCATCAAGCCGGAATTGAAAACGTTGTGGCTTCTTCTGGAACCGCTTTAACACCAGACCAAATTCGATTAATAAATCGATTGACCAAAAATATCACAGTGCTTTTTGATGGTGATGCTGCTGGATTGCGCGCATCGATTCGTGGAATTGATTTGATTTTGGAAGAAGGAATGAATGTCAAAGTTTGTACTTTTCCTGATGGTGATGATCCAGACAGTTTTGCTAGAAAAAACTCTTATGAGGATTTGGTTTTGTATTTAGAAAATAATGCCAAAGATTTCATTCAGTTCAAAGCATCACTTTTGATGAATGAAGCGAATAATGATCCTATCAAAAAAGCCGATTTAATTCGCGATATGGTCGTGAGTATTTCCAAAATTCCAGATAGAATTAAAAGAGAAGTTTACATTCAAGAATGTGCTCGCATCATGGATATTTCGGAGCAAGTATTACAAAACACGTTAGCACAACTTGTTCAGAAAGATATTTCGGAAGCTGGAAAAAAACTCAAACAAGAGCAAAAAACTTTTGAAGTTGTAAAGAATGATACTCAGGTTTCAAAAGAAAAGCTAGATATTTTATCAAATCTTGAAATTAGTATCATCAGCATATTAGTTTTGTACGGAAATTTAGAAACTGATTTTGAAAACATCTACATAAATTTTGATGAAGAAGGCAAGGAAATTGAAGTTAATGAAAAAATTAAATCAAAAATTTCTGAAAGGATTTTTTTGAGTCTTCAAGAAGATGAAATAAGTTTTACTAATACGTTATTTCAAGAAATTTACAATGATTTAATTCAGAATTTTGTCAATGATGCAAATTTTGACATTGTAAATTATATGAATGCCTTGGAAGAAACAAAAGCAAGTTTTATTTCAAATTTAATAATGGAAAATGAAAGATATACGCTTGCAGGTTGGTTAGAAAAAAAGCAGGTTTTTGTGAAAGAAAAAGATTCGGAGGAAGTGCTTACTAATTTAGTTACCGAAACTTTAATATCTCTTCGAGAATATCTCATTAACAAACTTATAATGGATATGATGGGTAATTTCAGTAAAGAAGAAGAAAATGATTTGGAAGAACTAAAATCGACTATCAATGATTACAATAAATTAAAAGTCAGTTTGACTAATAGGATTGGTAGAATAAGATCAACTTATTTATAAATAAAACCCCGTGATTA
>Ga0114942_1000296_pt1 | contig 13952 bp, 11 predicted proteins | sample LowerColdCreek_FD_88674 | JGI IMG/M metagenome (GOLD analysis project Ga0114942, IMG submission 88674) | Groundwater microbial communities from Cold Creek, Nevada to study Microbial Dark Matter (Phase II) - Lower Cold Creek | ecosystem: Environmental > Aquatic > Deep subsurface > Groundwater ... | reverse complement strand
TAAAACCAGGCGCTGTAGTCGGTGTTGTTGTTATCTGCCGGTTTTGCTTTGAGCAGGAATTTATAGGTGGTGCCGGCTTGCCACGGATAAATCAGGTAACTTTGCCCGCCTGAGCCTTCGTTGCCGAATTCGCCGGTTTGCACGTCTGGACCTTTGCGCAATAACTGCACCCGGTCTTCCGGCGGAATTTTACTCGGGTCATCGGTTTCATACGGGCTCCAGACCGAAAACAACACCCGGCGTTCGCTGGCCGAATTCACCTGAATTCCAAAATAACCCTGACCAAAACCATTCGCCATGTAATAAGAGCCAATCACATCCTGTCCGGCCGGGACTGTCAGTTCAGAGTAGAAATATTCCAGCGGCTCGCTGGTCGGGCTTTGATAGTTCAGATGTACCGAAGGACCACGCCGGCCCCAATAAAACTCATCTTTAATAAAATAAGTATCGCTGCCAACCGCACTGCCACCGATCAGGATGTCATCGATGTCAGCAAACACATCAGCACTGGCGCTGACGCCCTGCAACACAATTTTTTGATAGCCGGGCTGACTGACGGCAAATTTGCCGACATAGACCTGCTGCAGCGAGGTGTTGCTCAGTTCTACTTTTTTACTGCTGCCCGCCACACTGACCTCAATCGCTGAAGTACCGGACAGCACTTTGCCATTCAGCGCCAGTTCCAGCTCGCCCGCTTTGCCAAGGCGCAGGTAAGTGACAATTTTGTCCGAACTGCGGCGCCAGTTACGGATGCCTTTGGCCTGGATGATGCTTTCAGTTTCTTTCGGATCGCCTTCGGCCCAGCTATTGGCGGCGGTTGGTACTTTCAGACTCAATTGCGGGGTTTGTGGCTGAGTCGGTGTTTGCTGTACCGGCAGCGGTGCGGCAGCCGTTTCCTTACCACCACTGCTACCACAGCCAGCGCTTAATAAAGAAATGAAAAGTAAAGCCGGACCTGCCAGCGATTTATCGATCATGACAACACTCCTGCGACATTGCTGAAATAGTGAGAAATATTTGTGAACAGCCTGGCAGGATGCTAGCTTTTGCATAAAAAGAAAGCAAATGAAACTTACGAATATGTTTATTTCGCTGAGAAATATTGCATCAGATCGGCATGGATCAGCGCGTAATCCGATTCACTGAAAAACTCGCGATGGTAGCGGACTAAATCGGCCTGATATTGACGATCACGCATTTTCTGGTCGAGTAGCCGGATCATTTGCAGGCCCAGATCGCTTTTGTTGCAGACAATAAAGCCGTGTGATAATGCAACGCCCTGTAATTGCTGACCAATAACTGTGGTGTTAAGCCTTTGTTTTTTCAGGCTAGCCCGCACGATCGCCGCAAATTCAATCACCGCATCCAGCCGTTTTTTTCCAAGCATCAGTGCCAGGTTTTCTGCGGCATCGTCGCCACTACGCTGATAAAACTGCTGCGGATATTGTTTGATTAGGGCGTCGATGCGAGCATTGTAGCTGCGACCACTGACCACACCGATTTTTAACTCAGGCTGTTGTTTCAACAAGGCTTCGAGGTCGACCGGCCGGTCGGATAAAGGCCGGGTGCTGAGCAATTGCAGTGGCGGGTACACGCTGGTCGGCAGTTTGGCGAAATACAAAAAGGTTTCGCGCTCCGGCGTATGGACTTTGTTCAGCGCACAATAGTTGCCGGGTTGGCGCAGCATCTCCCAGGCGCGGGCATTGCTGAGTAATTTGGGTTCGATTTGAATTTCAGGTAAGGCGATTTGTTGTAACTTCGGCAAGATACGGGTTTCGACATTGATCCTTTTGTCGGCACTTAGCGGCATATGATTTTCCAGCAACATCATCTGCAGCGGAGCGGCCACAACGGCAGTGCTGAGGAAAAACCAGCAGGCAGTGAAAGTGCGTCGTATCAATGTCGTTCCCATCATGGCGGGCCTTGATAAGACTGTAACGCAGCTACCGGCATTTTCGACTGGTTTCAATCGAAAAATACCGGTGTTTCGACGCAATTTACGCGAAATGGTCGCTATTTTGCGCGGATTAGGTGCAGTTGCTGTTGCCTGTCATCGAGGTAATGGAACTTGGTGCCGTCAAAATAGCCATCTTCTTCCAGCATGATCCGGATCTCATTGCCCCAGACCGGTAGATCTACCGCGACGTTTAGTTCAATGGAATAGGCGGTGTTCGGTTGCAGCGGATAATCGCCACTGCCCAGCGTGCCGTGCTGATTGTCCCACATGCCGATGGTGGGGCCGGCCGCATGGCCGTGGTGACCAATCGGATGGCTGTAGATCGTCGCTTTCAGGCCTTTGTTTTTGGCATCACTCAGGCTTTTTGCCAGCAGCGCGTTGCCGGTTAAACCGGTTTTAAAGTTACCGGTCAGGATGTCCTGTGCCTGATTGCCAAGCTTAAGAGCTTGTTTTAAATAATCCGGCGCATCGGTTTCACCGGGGTGTAACACGTACGCGTGTTGCTGCTGGTCCGAATTCAGTCTCAAGTAAGTCAGGCCAAAATCGACGTGCAGCAGGTCACCCGGTTGAATGATACTTTCCGATTGGGCGTCGACTTTCGCCGCATTTTTTGCCGCAGAGAAGGCTTTAATCTGGTCGAATTTGCCGGAGCTGGGCCGCTGAATGGAGACGGTCGGATGGAACCAGACCGGTAAGCCGAACTGGGTGCTTTGCTGCCGTAACCACCAGACCACATCTTCAGTGCTGGTTTTGCCCGGAGTCACCACCTCGTTCGAAAAAGCCCGCGCAATCAACTGATGGCCAATTGCCGTCAAATTTTTATATTGCTCGATTTCGGCCGGCAAGCGCGTTTCCAGCCAGCCGACCGCGAGTTTTTCGGCACTGACCAATTTGCCGGATTGCTCAGCACCGAGTGCCTGCTTGAGCAGATCAAGCTCGGTCGCGACCATGCCATCGGCATGGCCATAACTGGCCGACTGATTAATGCCGATGCGTTTCGGGTTTTTACTGCGGATCAGGTCGGCCAGTGCCTGCCATTGGTCTGGTTGTTTTTCCACATCCCAGGCTTTTTTAAACGCAGTGCCGACGTCATAGCGCGCCACGGCATAGAGTTCCGGTGTTTTGCCGGCACCGGGGTTAAAAATCACCAACATAGTGCGCCGGCGCGCCGACAGCCAGGTCGCTGGTAACATAGTTTTCAGTACCGGGTCTTCGTTATATTCGCGTGAAATCAGCAGCCACATATCGATGTTCTCGCGTTGCATCAGTGGCGGCAGAATCTGCGTCAGCCGTTGCTGCAGCAGATTATCAATCAGCTTTGCCTGTTCCCGTTCCGACAGCACTGTGTTGTTGTTTGCTGGTTCAATGGCAAAGACCACCGGGCTGATAGCCAGCAACAGAGCAAGATAAAGTGGTTTCATTGGTAATTTCCTTTTGGCAAAGCTCATTTAATTACAATCCGGGAGATCATAGCGTCGGTGAACCAGATCCGACTGCTCGAAATTCATCCTAGAAGATGTCTCGGAACTCCAACAACTCATAAGCTTTGGACGCCTAAACGCTTAATGTTGATCTCAGCACGGCATTTGTAACAGCTATTGCTGGATGTAAGAATCACGGCACCAAATTCCATTTTGCTAATACTTCGGTTTAGTCCGGCTTCTCGTATGCTGGGACTCCTGGATGCTTCAAGAATGTTACTTAAGGCGTAAGTCCTATCAAGTCCATAAGCGTCAGAGTTTGGCGAACTGGGCGAAATTGAGATGATGTCGAACTGCTGTCGACCAAAGGGGCTTGCTGCAGTAAACACTCCACCAAGATATGTCGGTACCGTTATTAGATCAGAAACTGCGGTAAATACTGTACACCCAACAGTAGAACCTGTATTCGTCTGATAGCATACAAATACACCTGCAATCCCAGAGGCAATGGTACAGCCAAAGATTGCTGGCTGGCATCCACCAACAGCTCGAAGTAAACTGAAATCAACAAAAAGTTTTGAGTAATCTCTATCAACAGGCAGGACCACAGATTGGTAGCGTTGCACAGAGTATTCAGCATTTGCCGTCCCGGATACCCAGTCAAGTGATGCCTGCCAAGATCCATCGATGTTTGTTTTTGCAGTAGACGAAAAGGCAGGATCGCTTGACTGAAGTAGCTTCCATGCTGATGTTCCAAAATTTGTTGCGTCCTTCGAAAGCGGTTTAGTCAATTGCCTGAATATCGCACCTGTTACTTTGGGCGGGGACAAAGCTGTACGATCAACCGTGTAACTGACCCAGTCAGATACCGCTTTCTCGATGAGTGCCTGAACGTCCCCTGATGGCTCAGAAGTATTTTGCTCTGCTAGCAGTTTGAGCTTTCGGAATGCCCGGCCGTTTGGTTGAGCCTCTGCGACTAACCGTTTTTGTTCAGTTAGAAACTCTAAAGCACAACAATTTTGCAATGCTGCATGTTTAAGTGCTCCGAACTCTACCTCACCAAATGCATCGGTCATTGCTTTTTGTGATATTGCCCACGCATTGGATTCTAACTGACCACTTTTAATGAGCGCTTGCCAAATGCGCATTTGCATATCACTAATCATTGAAACTTCAAAGTAGGTGGTCGTACGACTAGTATTAGTAGCAGACTTTTGCCAGATGCCATCGTCAGAAATTGGATGCCGGTATTCAAATTTCTGAGCCGCTCCACTCTGCTGATAGATGCATCTGAATGTCAGGTATTTGCTCGGGTATTTTTCTATTTCTGACGAAATATCCTGAGATATGAATTCGGCGTACCCTATGTTGCTTCTGTTTAGCTTCAATTGCGAAATCAAGGTGCCATCAAGTTCTGTGATGTATACCTGCGGCACTTTAGATTGGTCGCCATAACTGTTGAACCAGTTTGGAGAATTACTGGCACCAAAATAGCTTGGGCAACCAACTTGGAGGTTATAGTATCGGCTTGATGGCGTTACAATAGGCGGAGTTGTAATTGGCGGCACTGATACGCCTGGTGTGCCAATGGCATCGCTTTCTGAGCCACCACAGGCGGTGAGAGCAAACATCACATAAAAGAAACCGAGCAGCTTAAGTATTTTGCAGGCAGATTGAGAAACAAAAACTTGGTGTGGCTTTTGAGTGCGATTATTCAATGAGTTCGGGATTAGTTTGTTATTCAGGCGCATGAAGCCTTCAACCCAAAAAAATTTGCCGGTATTCGTTAGCCTCATCATGTCATTTCCTTAATTCAAAATTGAATCCAGCTATTGTCTCCGTGAATAAGCTTTGACTTTCAAAGCTAGAACATCTGCATTTTTTTCATGGCGATACTCGACTGTTTCGCAACGACTTTTGCGCTCAGTAGACATCGTAGATGTTAACTTGCTGGATTTAATAATTCAGAGTGTCTTACTTAGTAAGTAAAATCGCACAGAGAGAATCAGACAACAACTAAAAAGTAGCAGAAGGCTTGCATCGGCAAAATAAAAAAATGGCAGATCGACATTGCGGTCGATGCACAGGAAATTGTCCTCCACTCTGCTGGAATCTGTGTGGACTGTCATCAGAGGGAATTAAACAAATAAATTTTTTGTATTGAATGGTAGCCCGCTTCATTCATTCGTTTGATGCTCTCTGTTCACACAGTCGCTGTCCGGTCTGGATCAATTTGTCCGGGTATCAACCTTTACTTCAGACTTCTGCGCCAGATCCATAATCTCCTGAAAGGTTGTTGGACCTGAGTTACTGTAATTGAACCCTCAGGCCATTCCAATTGAAAAACGCCGTCACACAGTCTGCGGAGAGAGGCGCTTGTGTCAGATACCTGCGACGCAATTATTCGATTTCCTGGTCCAGCTTATTAATTTCAATCTGTATTTTTCTGGCCGTATTGAGGTTCATGGCTAAGACGACGAGGAATGGAATAATCACTACTGAGGTGATCTGCCAAGGGAAATCCGCTGGATTTGGTTGCGCCATGCCCCAGAAAAAAACACTGATCCCCGGGACCACCGGGCCAAACTGATAAAACCAGATGTTACGCAGCATATTGCGCTGGCGCATCAGCTCCGAACGATAATAAATGAGAAATGGTTGGCCCAGTTGTTCCGCCGACAGTTCTTGTAATGCTGCGCGAAATTGCAGTTGGTACAGGATCACTGCACTTCCCAACACGATTAAACCGCTGCCGACACGCATGAAAAATTCTGGCAATGTCCAGCAGTAGTAGCCGAAAATGAGCATAACTATCAGTGCACAAATGCTTTCCTGACGATTGCGACTAGCGATTTTATGGCGAAAACTGATGACATCTTGCGCAACTTGTTGTTCAAACACTTGCATCGAACTACTTGGGTTGTTGGTGTTTTGGGATTGCCATAGCGACTTCAGGTTTTCGTCATTCATGGTGGTTTCCTTCTGAGTTGAACATGGTGCCCAACAGATGTTTAATCCGATGTATTTTCGTAGCGATATTGCGTACTGATAGTCCGGTGATGTCACTGCTGGTGGCGGCGTCGATGCCTTCGAGATATAGCAACATCACTTCCCGGTCTAATGGACCCAGCGAGTGAATGAATTGCATCACACGCGCGAAGTCGAGCTGACGATCTGAGCAAGCAACATCTGTGCTTTCATCAATATGCAAAGCAAGTGCATCCAAATCGGTGTGATTGCGCTCAGCCGGCCGCATGTTGCGTTGCACATGGGTTGCGCCGACATTGTGCGCAACGCGATAAACCCAGGTGCGTAAAGAGCACTGTTCCTTAAACACGGCCATGCTGCGCCATATGGCTAAGTGGATATCCTGCAGCAGATCAGGTCGTTTTGCCGGGTCCCGCTCGTAGCCGGCAGCAACACGAACCAATTCTGACTCGTGCGCAGCTAAGGCTTGTTGGTATAAGAGATCTTGCGGAAGAAAACTGTGCTTCATGGCGCGATGGCTAACTACTTTTTAAAGATAATAAGGTAGTCGGCTTGCTCCCAACTTTCTTACAGATTGCCGCAACAGAATTTAGTTGAAGCATGGTGCTTTCTTTGCCTATGGGCTGGGAACAGCGGCGCATTGTTTGTGCCAGCTATGTTTAATCAGCAGCTAAAAACTGAGTAACTCTTTTAATTCAATCGCATTGCGCCTAGAGATCTCCAATTCCTTGCCATCGCTCATCGTCACGATAAAGCCATCACTGATCGATTCTTCGATCCGGCGGATCTCCTGCAGATTGACCACAAATTGCCGGTTGGCACGGAAAAAAATACTTTTTGGTAAGCGTGCTTCGATGCTGTTCAGCGACTTTTTCACAAAAGCTTTATTGTTTTCAAAGTACAGCTGGACGTAGTTTTTCTGGCTTTCGATATAACGGATAGTATCGAGCCGGATTAAAAAGCAGTGGTCGCCGTCTTTGACCAATAATTTGCTATGCCCTTCTAATGGATCTTTAACTGGCTGATTTTTATTATTTTCTGACTGTTCAGTTGTATCGTTGTCTGTGCGGGCCAGTAATTTATTAATCGCGACGGTTAAACGTTCTTTGCTGATGGGTTTCAGTAAATAATCAATGGTATTGAAATCAAACGAGCGGATCGCATGTTCTGAATAAGCCGTCGTGAAAATGATTTGCGGCAAATAACTGAGTTTTTCCAACAGTTCAAAGCCAGTGCTACCCGGCATATGGATATCGAGAAAAATCACATCCGGGTGTGTGGCATTGACCAAAGTTAAAGCGCTGCCAGCATGATCTGCTTGCCCGACCACCGTCAGCTCTGGATAGTCCTCCAGCATCCGCACCAGGCCTTCACGGGCCAGCCGCGAGTCTTCAACTACTATCGCTTTCATCGGTTACGCTCCTTCGGGATCGTCAGCGTCACGACAAACTGACGCATAGCGCCTGCAGTCTGGTGATTGGTGATATGCAGACTAGCCTGCTGACCATACAACAGTAGTAAACGCTGTCGGATATTGTCTAAGCCGATGCCCATGTTTGTCGTCGCATCTGCCGTCTCGCTTGTGCTGGTTGTGTGCGCTGAGTCGGCACGGATTACGGCAAAATCATTGCTGATGGTGAAAACTAATGTTGATACATGTTCTTCGGCCGTCAGCTCGAGCCGGCCGCCGCCTGCGATATTATCCACGCCATGTTTAATCGCGTTTTCTATCAGCATTTGTAACATCATCGGTGGCAATAAATAGTGCTGCAAAGCCGGCGCGACTTGTTGTGAATACTGCAGCCGCTCTTCCATCTGAATGCTGACGATAGAGATATAACGCCCGATGATGTCCAGCTCCTGGCTCAGCGTGACCTTGGCATGTTCACTGCTCGCCAGCGAATAACGCAGTATGTCGGACAAAGCGAGCAGCATATTTTCGGCATGAGTTGTGTTTTCATGCATCATAAAACGTATATTATTCAATGCGTTAAATAGAAAGTGTGGGTTCAGTTGATTCGCCAGGTTACTTAGCTGTGCTTCTTTCAGGCTGTGTTGTAAACGCAGATTATTGATTTCTGTCGCTCTGGTTCTACGGCTATTGCTGATATAGGCATAAACAAAAATCCACGAGCAAATAAACAGTTGAGTATTCAGGCTGCCGCCGATCAGATTGCGGAAAATGAAACTGCCAGTGTCAAAATGAGCCTGACTTTGGCTCAATATGGTCCAGAAAAATGGCAGCGTCAGCAACAAAACGCTGGCCACCACCAGTACACCAGTCACAGTGCTGTAGAGGATGATCATGGTGATCAGCGCAGTGATGGATTTTTGCTGCCACTGACGTTGTTTATAGATAAAGCGCAGCAGCAAGACGGCATAAGTATAGGGCAGAGCCCAAACCACAGACGCTGTGATGTTAAAGGCAGAAAAATCGCCCAGAAAGAAAATACTAAGCAGGGTGATCCCGCAAACAAATAACAATGCACCACTATGGAATAACCAGAACTGCCGGTCGCGTGGGTAGAAATACAATGCAGGCATAACGCGCTATAACCTCGGTTGCTAAGCAGTTGTCGGTGGACAGCTGGCAGTGGACAGCTTTCAGTAGACAGTTGTCAGAAAAATGCGCCGTCAGATTTGCCCGTCTGACGGCGTTCATCAGTGTTGACCGTTCACCGGCTGGACCTTACCAAATCCGCAGCCTGTTTGCTTGGCTGTTAAACATGCCATCACCAGGTTGGGTCTGAAATGCCTGATGAAAACCATCGATATTAATCACTACGCCGTTGATCCGAAACACATCAGGGGCGTGTGGATCTGTGACCAGCCACTGTGTCGCCAATTCAGGACGGAATTTACTGCGACGACTTTGCGCATAACTATAGAAAAATCTTTGTTCACCGGTCAGGCCGTTGATCACTGGCGATTTCTCGCCTTTTAACGTTTTGATATAGGCGTCGTAGGCGATTTGTAAGCCGGCTAAGTCCGCCATGTTCTCAGACAAAGTCAGCTGCCCATTCACATGTTTGCCCGGAAACAGTTGGTAAGCGCTGAATTGTTGCACCAGCTTGTCGCCCATCGCTTGAAATGCGGCTTTATCTTCCGCCGCCCACCAGTTGCGAAAGTTGCCGTCGCCATCAAACTGACTGCCCATATTGTCGAAGCCGTGGCTGATTTCGTGACCAATAACCGCGCCGATCGCACCATAGTTGCTGGCATCGTCGGCACTCATATCGAAGTAGGGCGCCTGCAGGTGCGCGGCGGGGAATTCGATATCATTGCGCAGTGGGTTGTATTGCGCATTGACCATTTGCGGCAGCATATCCCAATCGCGTTTGTCGGCTTTTTTGCCGGCTTTGGCGGCTTTCAATTCCCAATCAAACCGGGCGGCACGATGCTGATTACCGAGCGCATCACCCGCGACAATATGCAGGCTGCTGTAGTCGCGCCAGACTTCAGGGTAGCCAATTTTAGTGCCGTATTTGGCGATTTTATCCAGGGCCTGTTGCTTGGTCGCTGGTGTCAGCCAAGTCAGTTTGCGGATGGCGTCGCGGTAAGCTAACAGTAGATTTTGTACCAGTTCCTGCATACGGGCCTTGTGATCGGCTGGGAAGTGACGTGCCACGTACAGCTGGCCAAGCGCTTCGCCCATTGCACTGTTGAGTCGGGCCACGGCTTTCTTACTTTGTGGCTCTGGCTGGGTCTGACCATTTAAAGTGGTGCCGTAAAAGGCAAAATGGGCAGCACGAAATTCGGCCGATAGCAGCGGTGCCGCTTCATTCAGGCTTTGCAGTTTGGTGTAGGCCTTCCAGTGCGCCAATGGGATCGTGGCATAAAGCTGAGTGATCGCCAGCACGGCACCCGGCTGCAAATTGCTCAGCGTGGTTTGCCCCTTTAAGTTCGCGCCATCCAGAAAAGCCTGCCAATCAAAACCCGGCGCGGCTTTAATCAGCTCTGCGATTTGCATCGTGGCAATGTTGCCAGGATCCCGGCTCTTCGCCAGTTCCCATTGTGCCTGCGCGATTTGGCTTTCAACATTGAGTGCCTGTTCGACCAGCGCTTGAGGCTGTGGCAGTTGCGCTAGCTTGGCTAACTTTAATAAATAGGCACGATAAGCCGTGAAGATGTTGGCTGACTGCGCGTCGTTGCCCGGCAAATAATAACTGCGATCTGGTAAGCCTAAGCCGCCCTGTGCCAGCATGGCTTGGTTGATGGTCGGGTCCTGCAAGCCAGGCATCACAAAAGGAAAATGCACCGGCGTTTCCAGACGGCCTTGTGCTTTGCCCTGCCAATGCGCTAACTCACTGGTGGAACTCAGTGCATCGATTTCGGCCAATATGGCGTTGAGCGGTGTCCGGCCAAGCTGGTCTAATTGGGCTGTATCGAGGTAACTGGCATAAAAAGTACCGACTTTATCCGCCACGCTGCCAGCAGGATTTTTGCTAGCGGCCAGCTCGGTGATGATTTGGCTGAGTCGTTGCGAAGTGATGCCGGGCAAATCTGCACCAAAAATAAACGACGCATCGGCAGGGATCTGTGCGCTATTCAGCCAGTCGCCGTTCACCGCCAAATAAAAATCATCCTGCAGACGCGGCGTTGCCGCCGTTGTGGTTTGGATTGCCTGTGTTGAGTTGAGCGGTGCTGTTGGCGTTGCCGCCATAGCGTAGCTGCAACTGAACAGGGTGGTGCAAATAAGGAGCTTGTTCATCTGATTTCCTCTTAACTAAACCGAGATCTGCGAAGTGGCCGCAGCCGGCTGCATGGATCTGGCCGGCATTATTAATCAGTGAAAATCAGTAGAGGAAATTAGGTGCCGGACGGAGATTAGCGGGTTTAAGTGGTAAAAATCGGCTGAATTTGCTGCAAGCAGTGGATTTGATGGCATAGTGATTTTTGCCTGTTACCGGCGGCATAATCTGGGGCAGACACCATCCTTTTCTGTTGGGGCCAGTCAGCTATTTGCATGCGGACTGACCAATGTTAAACAGCGTTCATGAGGCTTGCAGATGACTCCACACCGCATTTTCAGTATGGCGTTTGCCAAGGTTTATCCGATGTATGTACAAAAAGCGGAGCGCAAAAACCGCACGCAAGCCGAAGTGGATCAGATTATTTGCTGGCTGACGGGCTATGACGCCACCTGGCTGGCGCAGCAGCTGCGTGACCGGGTCCATATTCAGCAGTTTTTTGCGCAGGCACCGGCGTTTCAGCCGAAAGCTGCACGGATCACCGGCGTAGTTTGCGGCGTGCGCGTGGAAACTGTGGCAGATCCGTTGATGCAGAAAATCCGCTATCTCGACAAGCTCATTGACGAACTGGCCAAAGGCAAAACGATGGAAAAAATTTTGCGGCAATAAGTAGATGGGTTGTAGTCGTACTGCAATATGGTGGGGGAGGGAAACATTTGCATGCAGCGTATAAAAAAACCGGCGTTTACCATGCGTAAATGCCGGTTTTGTTTGTCTATAGTTAGCCGCTTCAGGCGACGACCGGAAACAGGCTGTTGTTAGGCGCGACGGCGTAAAGCCAGTGCTGCGATACCCATTCCCAGTAGTAATAATGAACCCGGTGCAGAGACTGGCTCTGGCGGTAATACCTGGCCATTGCGGACATTAAATACATAACGGCCAGCAACATTTGAATTCACTGAACCTGAGACCAGCGCATTGGATCCGGTATCCAGCAGGGCGCCATTGATGGCAGAACCGCCCAGTTCAAACGACTTCACGTTCCCGTTCGACCAGCCCACGCGCGCCGAGTTACCACCTAAACCATCGACACCGCCACTTGACGATGCACTGCCAGTTTCCCAGTTGATTTGGTTGTAGTTAAATTCAAAATCACCGGCGAAGATGTCTGAGCGGTCTGTGATGATCAATTGGAACTGGTTTAATTTGTCAGCTTTAGTGTCGAAATAGCCAACGTCAAACCAGTTCACGCCAAAGACGCGGCGGCCGTTGATGGTATTTTGGCCATATTGGACTTTGCCACTGGCGTTATTGCGGGTATCGACGTCGGAAAAAACGGTGCCAGTAACTGACGGTTAGTGTTTTGCAGGCCAAACGGCGTGTAAGTTTCCATTGTTTGGTCAAAAGTCACGTTACCATTGTTATTGACAAATAAGCTGGCGGTTTGCAGACCAAAAAAGTCAATGTTAAAACCCAGATTGACCAGCGCGGTAGAGCCATCGTCATTGGCGGTCAGCGTGTTACCGGTAAACAGATTCAGGTCACGGATTGCACATGCTTGTGCCAGACCTGTGGTCGCTAAACTACAAACCAGTAAAAAAGCGGATAATTTATTCATGATAATTACAATAACTCCATTGCGCTTACATTTTTGCAAATTTAATCGAGCGCGCCGACCTTGCAAATACTGATCCATAATGTCAATTCATTGATTTATATGGTTTGATCATTAATTTAGTGTATTAAAGTAATTTCTTTGGCAAAGAAAAATAACAGCAAAAATTTAACATGTTGTAAGTTTGTAATAGTGCCCGGCGAGGTCAGTGACTGCCTGATCCTGTTGTTACTTTGGCAAAAGCCCAAACGGCAGGCGGGCTGATGTTGATGGCGCTGAAAGGCTGGCGCAGCAACTGTGCGATCAGACGGATTTTCGGCAGTTTTTTAGGCCGGCGCCGGCCTTTTAGCCTAAAGCCGCCCTGATCACCGGGCTGGTTTGTGGCATGCGGATAGAAACCGTGACGTACCCTTTGATTCAAAAAATCCGTTGTCTTGATAAGCTGATTGATGAACTGGTCAAAGGTACAGTGGTTGAAAAAATCCTGCGACAGCAGGTGTTGAGCTGATTACCTAAGCGCGTGATAACGATTTTATCGGGAAATTAGTTGAGTATTTCTATCGAAAGCGCATAACATGAATGCGTTATGTTAATTTATTGTTTGTTCCCATCACCCAAAGCGAACGACCATCTGGATTGAATAAAGGCGTTGTTTATTTGCGTCGTATCTACCAATGGTATGTTTTGATAAGGATTTTTAGATTGTACACAAAATTGTTGAAGAAGCTTTTCATACTGCCACTGAGTTTCTTTTTTGTTGGTTGTGGTGGCGCTTCTTCAGATAATCAAGAAATCCCAAAGGAACCTGCCAAACTCAGTTATGACGTTTCAGTAGTATCTTCCACAGGTGGCAATGTCACCCCAAAAAGCCAGTCAATTTTCACTGGTAACATAGCGACTTTGAATGTTGCTGCTGACAACGATTATGAAATTGAGAGTATCGTTGGCTGTAATGGGCAACTCAATGGCAATCTCTACACAACCGGCAGCATTACCTCCGCTTGTGAAGTATCCGCAAAATTCAAATTAAAATCCTATGCAGTCACAGCAACAGCCTCGCAAGGCGGCGCCGTCACCCCGGTCAGTCAATTGATCCAACATGGTGGTGTGGCGGTGGTAAATATTTCAGCTGCTGCGGGCTTTGACATTGATAAAGTCGAGGGCTGTAATGGACAACTTAGTGGCAATGTCTACACAACCGGCAGTATTACCTCTGCGTGTGAAATATCTGCAAAATTCAAATTAAAATCTTATGCAGTCACAGCGACAGCCTCGGAAGG
>Ga0114942_1000295_pt1 | contig 13964 bp, 9 predicted proteins | sample LowerColdCreek_FD_88674 | JGI IMG/M metagenome (GOLD analysis project Ga0114942, IMG submission 88674) | Groundwater microbial communities from Cold Creek, Nevada to study Microbial Dark Matter (Phase II) - Lower Cold Creek | ecosystem: Environmental > Aquatic > Deep subsurface > Groundwater ... | reverse complement strand
GGTGCCGGGGCCGGCGGCGGCGCTGCGGCCGCGTGGCTGGCCGGCTCTGGCTCTGCCGCAGCCACGTCGTCGCCCTTGCTGACGTCGATCCATACCGCCGGCACGCCGCTGGCCGTCAAGGCCGCCAGGTCTGCCGGGTCCGTCAACACGAACTTGGTTTTCCAGAACGGATGGGAGAGCCAGGCGCCTTCCATGGCCTGGAGATACATGCCGAGCCTCACCTCGGTGGTCGGGATCTTCTTGAGCATGACGCCGCTGTCGTTATGGCGCCCAGTATCCCGGTCGCCGGTCACGACGGCTGTGCAACCCTGCACGATTTCTGCCGGGCTGACATCAGAAGTTGCGCCGTCTCACACGCAACAAAAAGCCGCCTCGAGAGGCGGCTTTCATGCAAGCGATGAGCGGTTCAGCGGAACTTGCCCTGCGGCACGGTGGCCAGCTCGGTCGGCAGCGAGGCGATGTAGTTGGCGATGGCCTTCAGCTCGGCGTTGCTGAACTGCTTGACCTGGCCGGCCATGATGGCGTTGCTGCGGCCGACGTTGTTGTTTTTCTCGGTCTTGTAGGCCTTGAGCGCAACCGTCAGGTAGTCGGCATGCTGGCCAGCCAGCTTTGGGTAGCTCGGGTCGATGGGCTTGTTGAAGTTGGCGCCGTGGCAGGAGATGCAGGCACCCTTGTTCAGCAGCTCGGCGACGTTGGCCGGCGCGGCGGGCACGGTGTCGGGCGTGGCCGGCTTCTTGGCCTGCTGCTCGTAGAAGGCGGCCATGTCAGCCATGTCCTGCTCGGTCAGCGAGGCGGCAATGCTGCGCATCGTCGGGTGCTTGCGGTCGCCCTTGGCATAGGCCTGCAGCGCGCTGACGATGTACTTCGAGTTCTGGCCCGCGATCATCGGCACCTTGTGGATCTCGGGAAAGCTGGCCTGGTAGCCGGCGATGCCGTGGCAGCCAATGCACATCGCGATCTTCTTCTCGCCCGCTTTCACATCCTGCGCCTGGGCGGCGACGCCACCCAATGCGGCGGCCAGGGCAAGCGAGATCTGCAGCAGTTTTTTCATGTCTCGTGGGTGTCGGTTCGGGAGCGGCGGCGATTATAGGAGGCCTCCTATACTGAATCGGACTCCCCCCAGCCCCGGTTTTCCCCATGAAATTCCAAGGTTCCGACCAATACGTTGCCACCGCCGACCTGAAGCTGGCGGTCAACGCTGCGGCCACGCTGCAGCGGCCGCTGCTCATCAAGGGCGAGCCCGGCACGGGCAAGACGATGCTGGCCGAGGAAGTTGCCGCTGCACTGGGCATGCCACTGCTGCAGTGGCACATCAAGAGCACGACCAAGGCCCAGCAAGGCCTGTACGAGTACGACGCCGTCAGCCGGCTGCGCGACAGCCAGCTGGCCGGCATCGAGGGCAGCGAGCGGGTCAGGAACATCGAGAACTACATCGTCAAGGGCGTGCTGTGGCAGGCCTTCGAGGCGGAACAGCCGGTGGTGCTGCTCATCGACGAGATCGACAAGGCCGACATCGAGTTCCCCAACGACCTGCTGCGCGAGATCGACCGCATGGAGTTCTACGTTTACGAGACGCGCCAACTCATCAAGGCGAAGCACCGGCCGCTGGTGTTCATCACGTCCAACAACGAGAAGGAGCTGCCGGACGCCTTTCTGCGCCGCTGCTTCTTCCACTACATCAAGTTCCCCGATGCCACGACGATGCAGAAGATCGTCGACGTGCACTTCCCGACGCTCAAGAAGGACCTGCTGGCGGCCGCGCTGAAGAACTTCTACGACGTGCGCAACCTGCCCGGGCTGAAGAAGAAGCCCAGCACCTCGGAGCTGATCGACTGGCTCAAGCTGCTGGTGGCCGAGGACGTGCCGGTGGACGCGCTGCAGGCCAAAGACGACAAGGTCAGCATCCCGCCGCTGGTAGGAGCGCTGTTGAAGAACGAACAAGACCTGACCCTCTTCGAGAAGTTGGTCTTCATGCAGAAAAACAACCGCTGATGTCAAAAGAATTCGACCGCGCCGTGCGCGAAGGGCTGGCCGATGCCATCGGCTTCGTCGGTGGAGCGCTGGGTGGCTGGTGGCTGGGCCGGGCCTTCGGCGTCGACTTCATCGCCAGCGATGAGTGGAACGCCCAGCAGATGGCAGCGTTGGTCCTGATCGTCGTGGGCTGCGGCGTGGGCCGCTGGGCAGCGCGCAAGGTGATGCTGAAAGACCGGACGTGAAAGCCGTCCTGCCGGTCACGCTGGCGGCTGGCGCCGTCCGGCTCGTGCCGCTGAGCCTGGACCATGTGCCCGGCCTGCAGGCCGCAGCGGCGGATGGCGAGCTGTGGAACCTGCGCTTCACCAGCGTGCCGGCACCCGATGAAACGCACGCCTATGTCGAAACGGCCCTGGCCGGCCAGGCCGCCGGTCACCGCCTGCCCTTTGCCGTGCTGGACGCGGCGAGCGGCGAGGTGTTGGGCTCGACCAGCTATCACGACATCGTGCCGGCGGTCGAGCGCGTCGAGATCGGCTACACCTGGTATGCGCAGCGCGTGCAGCGCAGTGCCGTCAACACGACGGCCAAGCTGCTGCTGCTGACGCACGCCTTCGAGACGCTGGGCGCCAGGCTCGTGGGCTGGCGCACCGACAACTTCAACCACGCCTCGCAACGCGCCATCGAACGCCTGGGCGCCAAGCGCGACGGCGTGCTGCGCCACCACGCGCTGCGCCGAGATGGCACCGTGCGCGACACCGTGATGTACAGCCTGAGCGCAGGCGAATGGCCCGAAATCAAGGCGCACCTCCACTGGCAACTGACCCGACAGAGACCATGAACAAAACGACCAAGGCCTTCGACGTTGATGCACTTTGGGCCTTGGATCGCATCGGCGACCCCAGTCTCAGCCCCGATGGTGCGCAGGCCGTGGCCAGCGTCACCCGCCACTCGATGGACACGAACAAGGCGCAGAGCAGCCTGTGGCTGTTCTCCACGCTGGGCGGCGAGCCGCGCCGCCTGACCGAGGCCGGCGACAAGGACGGCAACCCGCAGTGGAGCCCCACGGGCGAGCTGATCGCCTTCACGGCCCGGCGCGAGCAAGGCGGCACGAAAGACGAGGAGCCGCAGCTCTACGTCATCGCACCGGACGGCGGCGAGGCGCGGCGCGTCGGCTCCATGCCCACGGGCGTCGAGGCCTTCAAGTGGTTCCCCGACGGCCGCCGCATCGCCTTCGTGAGCTGGGTCTGGCCCGACCGCAAGGCGGCCGCGCAAGCGCAGGCGCTGCGGGACTTCAAGGCCCGCAAGGAAAGCGCCTACGTTACCGAGGAGCCGCTGTACCGCTTCTGGGACCACCACATCCCGATGGGCCGTGTGCCGCATCTGCATGTGATGGACGTGGACACGGGCAAGTCGCGCGACCTGTTCGAAGGCACGGCGCTGGAGCTCAGCCGCGCCGAGCCGGACGCAAACACCTTCGACATCTCACCCGACGGCCGCCGCATCGCCTTCGCCTTCGACCCGGCAGCCGAGAAGAAGCTGGACAACCGCTACGCGCTGGCCGAAATCGACGTGAAGACGCGCCGCGTGCAGACGCTGCTGCAGGACGGCGACTGGCAGTTCGCCGCGCCGCGCTACAGCCACTCCGGCGCCCACCTCGCCTTCCTGGCCAGCCACCAGGCGCTGGGCCACAACCGCCCCGACCAGCTCGCCGTGCTGGATCAGCGCGGCAACTGGGCCGTGTTCAGCGGCGACTGGGACCACGAGGTCAGCGCGCCGCTGCGCTGGGCCGAGGATGACCAGGCCGTGCTGTTCGCCGCCGAGGACCGCGGCCGGCGCCACCTGTGGCAGTTCGCGCTGGGCGACTGCCGGGCGGACCTCGTCTTCGAGGGCGGCCATGTCGGCAGCTTCGCGCAGGCGGCGGGCTTCACGGTCGTCAACCATGACGGCGTGCAGTTCCCGCCGCGGCTGTCGGTCGTGGGCGAAGACGGCGTGCGCCGCATGGAGTCGCTCAACGATGCGCGCCTGGCCGCCCACGACTTCGGCCACCATGAGGAAGTCACCATCACGGGTGCGCGCGGCGACGACGTGCAGATGTGGCTGGTCTACCCGCCCGGCTTCGATGTCAAGAAAAAATGGCCGGTCATGCACGTCATCCACGGCGGCCCGCACACGGCCTTCGGCGACAGCTGGCACTGGCGCTGGAATCACCAAGCCTTTGCAGCACAAGGCTACGTGGTGGCCTGCGTGAACTACCACGGCTCGTCCAGCTTCGGCCACGAGTTCCTGGACAGCATCACCGGCCGCTGGGGCGAGTACGAGCTGCAGGACGTGGAGGCCGGCACCGACTGGCTGCTGCAAAAGCGCTGGGTGGACAAGAAGCGCATCGTCGCCACCGGCGGCAGCTACGGCGGCTACATGGTGGCCTGGATGAACGGCCACGTGGCGCCGGGCCGCTACCAGGCCTATGTCTGCCACGCCGGCTGCTACGACTGGCAGGCCATGTACGCCGACGATGCCTACAGCTGGCACCGCAAGGAGCTGGGCGCGGCGTACTGGGACGACCCCGCCAAGGTCGCCGCGCAGAGCCCGCACAGCTTCGCGCAGCACTTCAAGACGCCCACGCTCGTCATCCACGGCCAGCTGGACTACCGCGTGCCCGACGCGCAAGGCCTGGCCTACTACAACACGCTGAAGTCGCTGGGTGTACCGGCCCGGCTGGTCTGGTTCCCGGACGAGAACCACTGGGTGCTGAAGCCGCGCAACAGCCGGCTCTGGTACGGCGAGTTCTTTGCCTGGCTGCAGCAACATCAACGCGGGCGCTGACCATGCACCGCCGCCACCTGCTCGCCGCGCTGGCCGCCCTGCCCTCGCTGGCCTGGGCGCAGAGCGCCCCCGTGGCCGAGCTGGCCAGGCTGCAGGCCCATCTGCGTTTCCTGGCCGACCCCTTGCTCGAAGGCCGCGAGGCCGGCACGCGCGGCTACGACCTCGCGGCCGCCTACGTCGCCAGCCAGTTCGCGCAGATCGGCCTGCAGCCCATGGGCGATGCCGGCGGCTTTGCCCAGGCCGTGCCGCTGAAGACGGCCAGGCTTGCCGCCACGGCACCCACGCTGACACTGTGCCGCGACGGCCGCTGCGAGGGCCTGGCCTGGCTGGACGAATTCAGCACCGGCCCAGACCTGAGCGCAGTGCGCACCGACGTGAGCGCGCCGCTGGTGTTTGTCGGCTACGGCATCCAGGCGCCCGCTTTCGGGCTGGACGACTATGCCGGGCTGGACGTGCGAGGCCGCATCGTCGTCGTGCTCTCGGGCCGGCCGCCGCAGATGCCCAGCGAGGAAGGCGCCCACTTCGGCAATGCCCGCACCAAGCGGGAGCTCGCCGCGCGCCATGGCGCCATCGGCGTCATCACGCTGGCCACGCCACGCAGCGAGATCGTCTCGCCCTTCCACAACAACCGCCTCTACGTCGACAGCGTCGCCATGGACTGGCAGACGCCCGACGGACGCGGCGGCAGCGACATCCCGGGCCTGCGGGCCGCTGCCCAGGTCAGCGTGCAGGCCGCGCCGAAGCTGCTCGCTGCGCTGAACCGGCCCTATGCCCAGCTCGTCGCCGACGCCGAGGCCGGCCGGCCGCTGCCGCGCGGCGATCTCGGCCTCGACGCCCGCCTCGTGCGTGACAGCGAGCACGGCCAGGCGCGCAGCCACAACGTCGTCGGCCTGCTGCCCGGCCGCCATGCGCAGCTCAAGGACGAGGTCATCGTGATGACGGCCCACCTGGACCACCTGGGCCGCAAGGGCGACACGGTCTTCCCCGGTGCGATGGACAACGCCATCGGCACGGCCGTGTTGCTCGAGGTGGCGCGCATGGCGCAGAGCGCCGAGCCGCTGGACCGTTCCGTCCTCTTCGTCACCGTGACGGGCGAGGAGAAGGGCTTCCTCGGCTCGGCTTGGCTTGCTCGCCACCCGCCCGTGCCGGCGGGAGCGCTGGCGGCCAACATCAACATCGACATGCCCATCCTGCTGCACGACTTCAAGGCCGTCGTCGCGCTGGGGGCCGAGCATTCGACGCTCGGCGCTGCGGTCGCCAAGGCCGCGCAGCGCATGGGCCTGCAGTTGATGCCCGACCCAACGCCCGAGCAGAGCCGCTTCACACGGTCAGACCAGTACAGCTTTGTGCGCCAGGGCATACCGGCCGTCATCCTCGGCCCCGACGGAGCCTCCTTCGACGCGCAGGAGGACGGCCACGCGCTGATGCGCGACTTCCGCCGACTGCGCTATCACCGGCCCCAGGACGACCTCAGCCAGCCCTTCCACTGGCGTGCGGTCCGGCGCATTGCCCTGCTGCAGTGGGAGCTGCTGAAGGAGGTCGGCACCCAGCCGGAGCGGCCGCGCTGGCTGCCCGGCAGCTTCTTCGGCGACCTGTTTGCGGCGCGGCGTTGACTTACAAGCCGGCGCTGTGCCGGCCTGCATAATCAATTTAGCCCTGCTGTACCCGCCCACCGCGCCGTCATGCTGATCCAGTTTTTCTACACGCTGCGCGCCGCCAAGCTCAAGGTGACGGTGCCCGAGTACCTGACGCTGCTGGAAGCCCTGCAGGCGGGCGTCATCGCGTCGCCGGAGGCCGGCGGCGTGGCCAGCATTGACGACTTCTACGTGCTGTCCCGCGCCTGCCTCGTCAAGGACGAGACCCAGTACGACAAGTTCGACCGCGCCTTCGCCGCCTACTTCAAGGGCGTGGAGATGCTGACCGACTTCACGGCCGAGGTGCCGCTGGACTGGCTGAAGAAGAACCTCGAACTCAATCTCACTCCGGAGCAGAAGGCCGCCATCCAGAAGATGGGCTGGGACGAGTTGATGGAGACGCTGAAGAAGCGCTTCGAGGAGCAGAAGGAGCGCCACGAGGGCGGCAATCGATGGATAGGCACCGGCGGCACGAGTCCGTTCGGTAACAGTGGCTACAACCCGCAAGGCATCCGCATCGGTGGCGCGGGCGGCAACAAGAGCGCCGTCAAGGTCTGGGAGCAGCGCGCCTACCGCGACTACGACGACGGGCTGGAGCTGGGTACGCGCAACATCAAGGTCGCGCTGCGCCGGCTGCGCCGCTTCGCCCGAGAAGGGTCAGAGCTTGAGCTGGACCTGGACGGCACCATCCACGGCACGGCCGCCAACGCCGGCATGCTGGACATCCGCATGCAGCCCGAGCGCCACAACAAGGTCAAGGTGCTGCTGCTGATGGACGTGGGCGGCACGATGGACGAGCACGTCGGCCGCGTGGAGGAGCTCTTCAGCGCCGCCAAGACCGAGTTCAAGCACCTGGAGTTCTATTACTTCCACAACTGCGTCTACGACTTCGTCTGGAAGAACAACCGGCGCCGCTTTGCGGAGAAGCTCAACACCTTCGACCTGATCCGCAAGTACAACCGCGACTACAAGCTCATCTTCGTCGGCGACGCGACGATGAGCCCCTACGAGATCCTGCAGGCCGGCGGCAGCGTCGAGTACAACAACGACGAGGCCGGCGCCGAATGGCTGCAGCGCCTCACCCACGCCTTCCCCAAATACGCGTGGATCAACCCCGAGCCGCAAGGTGTCTGGCAGTACCGGCAGAGCATCGCGCTGATCCAGCAGCTGATGCAGCAGCGCATGTTCCCGCTGACCCTCTCGGGCCTGGAAGGCGCGATGCGACTCCTGAGCAAATGAAACGTTACTTCGCGCTGCTGCTGGCAGCGCTGCTGAGCGCTTGCGCGACGCAGGCCCCAACGCCAGCCCCAGTCCCCGCCCCCGATGTGCCCGCCGACGCCCCGGCCGTCTACAGCCTGGCCATCGAGGTCGAGGACGACTACCGCGACAACCGGCTGCGCAACCTGCTGCAGGAGCACCTGGACATCGCCCGCTACCGCGCCAGCGAGGCCGCGCTGAGCCGCGTCGAACTGGCCCGCCTGGCGGCCGCCGCACCCGCTCAGGCCGCGACGCTGCTGGAGACCCTGGGCTACTTCAGCGCGACGGCCGACGTCGAGCGCAACGCCGAGGACACCTCGCGGCTGCGCCTCATCGTCAAGCCCGGCCCGCGCACGCGCGTGACCAAGATCGAGCTGGACTTCCAGGAAGGCCTCGCCGCCGACGATGCCCAGGCGCTGCGCGACAGCCTGCGCAAGGCCTGGTCGCTGGAGGTGGGCGACCCCTTTACGCAGGGCTACTGGTCTTCGGCCAAGAACGACCTGCTGCTGCGCGCGCGCGCCGACGGCTTTCCGCAGGCGCGCTGGGGCGAGACGGCTGCGCGCGTGGATGTCGACACGCAGACGGCCGAACTGCGCCTCGTACTGGCCAGCGGCAACCGCGCCCGCTTCGGCACGCTGCGCATCGAGGGCCTGAATCGCCAGGCGCGCCAGGTCGTCGAGCGCCTGACCGGCTTCGGCCGTGGCGACGCCTACACCGAGCAACAGCTGGCCGAGTTCCAGGAGCGGCTGGTCAAGACCCAGCTGTTCGATTCGGTCCGCGTGCAGTTGCAGCCGGAGACCGTCGAGGCCGATGGCACCAGCCCCGTGCTGGTCACGCTGACCGAGTCGTCGCTGCAGCAGGCCACCGTCGCCGTCGGCTACCACGCCAACAACGGCCAGAGCATCAGCGTCGAGCACCTGCACCGCCGGCCGTTCGGCCAGTCGGTGCGGGCGCGCTCCAAGCTGGAGTTCAGCCGCGACCTGCGCGGCGTGGAGCTGGAACTCAGCTCCCACCCGCAGCCCGACCTGAAGCGCAACCTGGCCTCGCTGCAGTTCGAGCAAGACCTCACCGCCGACAAGGCCGCCACCAACCTGGGCCTGCGCCTGGGCCGCATCTACGAGTCCCCGCGCGACGAGAGGCTGACCTATGTCGAGCTGCTGCGCGCCCGCGAGACGGCCGGCAACGAGGTCAACACCAACCTGGCCGTGTCGCTCAACCAGCAGTGGATACGCCGGCGCCTGGACAGCACGCTGCTGCCCACCGACGGCTACCAGGCGCTGCTGCTCGTTGGCGCGGGCCACGTGCGTGGCGACGGCGGCAGCAGTGATGACAGCGGCCCATTCGGCCGCATGCAGTTCAAGCTGGGCGTGCACCGCCCGTTCGGCGGCTGGTTCGGCTCGGCGCGTGCCGAGGTGGCGCAGGTGCTGACGCGCCAGCAGGTGGGCGTGCCGGAGAAGCTGCTGTTCCTGGCCGGGGGCGACGAGTCCGTGCGCGGCTACGCCTACCGCAGCCTCGGGCCGGTCGAGAACGGCCTGACCGTCGGCGGCCGCGTGATGGCCACCGGCAGCGTCGAGATGGCCCGGCCCATCGTCGCCAGCCTGCCCAGCCTGTGGGGCGCTGTCTTTGTCGACGCCGGCAATGCCGCCTCGCGCTGGCAGGACTACAGCGCCAAGCTGGGCTACGGTGCCGGCGTGCGCTGGCGCAGCCCCGTGGGCCCGCTGCGGGTGGACTTCGCCCGCGCGCATGAGACGGGCAAGTGGCGGCTGCACTTTTCAGTTGGGATCACGCTGTGAGGCGGTCGCTGCGCATCCTGCGTAACGCCCTGATCGGGCTGACCGCCATCCTCGTGCTGGCCGCCGCCTTCGTCGCCTGGCTGCTGCAGCGGCCGTCTGGTGGCGCCTGGCTGCTCGCCAACCTGCCCGGCGTGCAGGTCGAGGCGCCGGAAGGCTCGCTGCTGGGCGATTTCCGGGCCAAACGGTTGTTGCTGAAGTGGGCCGGCGGCGAGGCCGAGCTGCGCGGGCTGCGCTGGTCGGGCCTGGGCGCCAGCGCCAGCCAGCGTGTGCTGCGGGCGCGCGAGCTGGCAGTGGACGAGGTCATCATCCGCACGCAACCCAGCACCAGCCCCGCCGTCGCGCCGCCCGACCTGTCGCTGCCGCTGGGCGTGCACATCGGCAAGCTGGCCATCGGCCAATTGAGCTGGTCGGCCACGCAGCCACCGCTGAAAAATCTCGTCGCCGAGGTCAACCTGCCGCGCAGCGGCACCCACCACATCAAGCTCGTCGGCGCGCGCTGGCAGCAGCTGCTGCTGACTGGCGACGCCAAGGTCGACACCGCCGCGCCGCTGCACACCGAAGCCGTGCTGACGGTGCAACAGAACGAAGGCACGGACCTGCCCTGGATGGCCGTGGCCGCCGCGCGCGGGCCGCTGGCCAGGCTCACCGCCAAGGCCGAGCTGGAGGCTGCCAAGCAGACGCTGAAGCTGGAAGGGCAGATCCAGCCCTTCGCACCCTGGCCCGTCAACGCGCTGCTGCTGCGCGCCGACAAGTTCGACCTGGCGGCCCTGTCCGCACTCGCGCCCGGCCTGCCGCGCACGGCGCTGAGCGGCACGGCAACCCTCAACGCACCGGCCCTGAATGCCGAGGCCACGCTGCAGGCCGACCTGCGCAACGATGCCGCCGGCCGCTGGGACCAGGGTGCCCTGCCCGTGCGCCAGCTCGCCCTCTCGCTGGCCGGTCGCCCCGACCAGCTCACCAGCCTGAGCCTGACCGCGTTGGACGCCCAACTGAGCGGCGGCGGCCGCGTGCAGGGCAAGGGGCAGCGCAGCGCTGACGGCCGCTGGCAGCTCGACGCCCGCGTGCAAGGCCTGCGCCCCGAGGCGCTCGACGCCCGCGCCACACCGGCGCAGCTGGACGGGCCGCTGCTGCTGTCCGGCGGCAAGGCCGATCAGCCCCTATCCGCCAAGCTGGACCTGCGCGGCACGCTGCAGGCCAGGCCGCTGCGGCTGCGCGCCCAGGTGCAGGGCCGCTTGCTGGAACAAGGCAGCCGCTGGCAGATCGAGGAAGCCTTGCTCGCGAGCGGCGAGGCCGAGCTGAAAGCCAGCGGCCGCGTCGAGACGACGGCAGCGCGCGGCCGCACGGACATCGCCGCCAGCCTGGACGCCCAGGTGCGCCAGTTCGACCCCCACCTGCTGTGGCGCGGCGAACCGGGCTCGGCCTGGGCGCGCCTGCCGGGTGCCACGCGGCTGAATGCCGACGCCAGGCTGGACCTGCGCGGCAGCGGCCTGGCAAGCGCCACGGGCAGCATCGACGCCCAGGTGCTGCCCAGCCAGTTCGCGGGCCTGCCGCTGGACGGGCAGTTCAAGCTGACCCGCCCGCGCGCCGACGATGCCGCCGCCTTCGACGCCCAGGCCCGCCTGGGCAGCAACCGCGCGCAGGCCAGCGGCGACGCGCGGCCCACGGCCGTCAACGCCAAGCTGAAGCTGCAGGCGCCCAAGCTGGCCGAGCTGAACCCGCTGCTGGCCTTGTTCGGCCAGGGCCCCGTCACCGGCCAGGCTGACGGCGACGGCGAGCTGCAACTGCTGCGCGTCGCCAGCCAGACAAAGCCCGCCGCGCCGGCCGCCTGGCGTATCGGCGGCAGCGGCCGGCTGGCCCTGGACAAGGCCAGCGCGCTCGGCATCACGCTGGCGAACGCCCGCGCCCAGGGCTCGCTGCCACTGCCCGGCGCGGACGGCGACGGCCCGTTGTCGCTGACGCTGGAACTGGGCGGCATTCGCCACCCGCAGGTCAACCTCAAGCTCGCCAGGCTGGAGCTGCAGGGCCGGCGCAGCGCCCACGACATCAAGGCCCAGCTCGCTGGCCATGTGCCCGCGCCCGCCGGCCGAGGCAGCCAGGACATCAACCTGGGCGCGACGCTGCAAGCCCAGGGCAGCTGGGACGGCGAGGCCTGGGCCGGCCGCATCGCCAAGCTCGACGTGGCGCCGCTGCGGCCGGGCACGCCGGCAACGCTGGCGGCCAGCAACGTGGCACTGCGCGTGGGGCCGGGCCTGCGCGTCACGGCCGAGCCCGGCCGCGCCGAGGTGGGCGGCGCCTTCGTGCGCTGGCAGACCCTGGGCTGGCAAGGCGGCGAGCAGGCCGACCTGCGCGCCGAGCTGCAGCTGGAAGACCTGGCCGCCGCGCCGCTGCTGGCGCGCTGGCAACCCGATTTCGGCTGGGGCGGCGACCTGCGCGTGACCGGCCATGCGTCGCTGGCGCTGGTGCGCGGGCAGCTGAGTGCAGACCTGCTGGTCGAGCGGGCCAGCGGCGACCTGCGCGTCACCGACGAATTCGGCAGGCGCCCGCTGGGCCTCACCGACCTGCGCCTGGCGCTGAACGTGCGCGATGGCGTCTGGCAACTCGCGCAAGGCCTGGCCGGCAAGGAGCTGGGCAGCCTGGGCGGCGCGTTGACGCTGCGGCCCGCCGGGCGCTGGCCCGATGCCGGCACGCCGATCAGCGGTGTGCTGCAGGCCAACGTCAGCGACCTCGCCACCTGGGGCCGCTGGGTGCCCGCCGGCTGGCGCCTGGGCGGTCGTGCGGCCGCCACCGTGCAGCTGGGCGGCACCCTTGGCGCGCCTGACCTGCAGGGCCGTGCCGAGGGTGAAGGCATCGCATTGCGGCACCTGCTGTACGGGGTGGACTTCAACGAAGGCCGCTTCACGCTGGACCTCAAGGGCCAGCATGCCGAGCTGACACAGCTGGAGGCCCGCGCGGGTGACGGCTGGCTGCGCGCTACCGGCCGCGCCGAGCTGGGCGCCAAGCCCGCGGCCCATGTCGAGATCAAGGCCGACAAGCTGCGCGTGCTGTCACGCGTGGACCGCCGGGTCGTCGCCAGCGGCGAGGCCACGCTGGACTTCGACGACAAGGGCCTGCAACTGGCCGGCAAGCTGCGTGCCGACGAGGGCCTGTTCGACTTCACGCGCGGCGACGCGCCGTCATTGGCCGACGACGTGACCGTGGTGCGCAGCTCGCGCAGCATCGATGCCGCCGCTGCGCCTGCACCCAGGGCACCGCGCAACACGCAGGTCAACGTGTCGCTGGACTTCGGCCGCGACTTCAAGGTGCGCGGCCGCGGCCTGGCGACGACACTTCGCGGCCAGCTGCAGATCGCACAGAAGATCGACGGCCCGCTGCGCGTGACCGGCAAGCTCGATGCCGACGGCGGCCAGTACGCCGCCTATGGGCAGAAGCTGGAGATCGAGCGCGGCGACATCACGTTCACCGGCTCGTTGGACAACCCCTCGCTGGACCTGCTGGCCGTGCGCCCCAACCTGGATGTGCGCGTGGGCGTCTACGTCGGCGGCACCGCCATGTCGCCGCGCGTGAACCTGTATTCCGAGCCCGACATGAGCGACACCGACAAGCTCTCCTGGCTGCTGCTGGGCCGCGCGCCTGACGGCCTGGGCCGCACCGACACGGCCCTGCTGCAACGCGCTGCCCTGGCCCTGCTCAGCGGTGAAGGCGAAGGCGTCACCGGGCGCGCACTGCGCAACCTCGGGCTGGACGAGTTGTCGCTGTCGCAGAGCGATGGCGACACACGCGCCACCATCGTCCGCCTGGGCAAGCAGATCTCGCGCCGCTGGTATGTCGGCTACGAACGCAGCCTGAACACGACGACGGGGTCCTGGCAGCTCATCTACCGCGTCGCCCAGCGCTTCACGCTGCGGGCGCAGAGCGGGGATGACAACGCGCTGGATTTGATCTGGCAATGGAAGTGGAATTAGGCCCACCGAGCAGAGGCTGACGACATGCGGCGGCGGTAGCGCCCTACTTCGCCCGCCCGTCGTACTGATGCACCGCGGCAGCTGCCTGGGTGGGTGGGCATGGGCTCGCCCCGGTGAGCGTTGGAGACGGGCATTCTGGCGCCCGTCTCCCGCGCTCATCAACGCAGATCGAAGCGATCCGCGTCCATCACCTTGACCCAGGCCGCAGCGAAGTCCTGCACGAACTTCTGCTGGGCGTCCGCGCCGGCATAGACCTCGGCCAGCGCGCGCAGCTGCGCGTTGGAGCCGAAGACGAGGTCGACGACGGTGGCCGTCCAGCGGCGCTCGCCGGTCTGGCGGTCCACGCCTTCCAGCACGTCGGCGTCGGTGGCCGACTTCTGCCACTTCGTGCGCATGTCGAGCAGGTTGCTGAAGAAGTCGTTGCTCAGCGTGCCCGGCCGCGTCGTGAAGACGCCGTGCGGGCTGCCGCCGGCATTGGCGCCCAGCACGCGCAGGCCGGCCACCAGCACCGCCATCTCGGGCGC
>Ga0114942_1000294_pt1 | contig 13988 bp, 10 predicted proteins | sample LowerColdCreek_FD_88674 | JGI IMG/M metagenome (GOLD analysis project Ga0114942, IMG submission 88674) | Groundwater microbial communities from Cold Creek, Nevada to study Microbial Dark Matter (Phase II) - Lower Cold Creek | ecosystem: Environmental > Aquatic > Deep subsurface > Groundwater ... | reverse complement strand
GCCCTGAAACCGGCTGACCAGCGCATCCGGTAGCTGGTATTGCCCAAGCCGATAGCTTTTCGGCACAAAGCGCGGCGACGGCAGATAATTGGCAACTTCCAGCATTGCTACTGCGGCTGAACTGGCAAAATACAGCACTCGCTGCCCCGGCTGGTTCCAGCGGCCGCCACTTTTGAAACTGGCTCCTTCGCCGCTGTAATTCTCCAGAAAGGCTTCCGGACAAATGCGGTACAGCTGCATCAGCTGAAGTCACCAAATTCGATGGCTTGCAGCACGTCGGCAACCATTTTACGGCCAACGAAACTGTCAAATAAGGCGATGGGTTTGTCACCGGATAACGCCGGCATCGGGCTGTTAAGCCACTGCCGCGCCATCTCTGTACCAAACAACTGTTCGGCGCGGCAAATCAATTGCAGGATATCCAGCACCGGCTCGGCCTGATGACTGGGTAAAGTGCCTTTATACAGGCGACTGATGTTGGCGGCGCTGATCGACAACGCAATCACCAGCACGGGTTTTAATTCGGGCAACCATTGCAGCAGGGTTTTGACTTTGTCGCCGGAAACACCGTCGCGTACCAGCTGCAGATAACTGCGTTTGTTCTCAAAAACTGCGCTAGACACAGCGCAGGCGTCGGACACTGTTTGATTAGTCTTTGCCTGACTGGACGTGGTTTGACTCAGTGCAGTTTGGCTGGTTGCAGTTTGACCAGGTGTAGTTTGGTAGGACGCGGCCATGGTTCACCTCCGGTTTGCATCCTCTGAATGTACATCAATTTGATTTGCACAACAAATCAAATTGATGTTCGTGACATTCACTTACGCAGGTTCTCTGCTGGCAACAGGTCGCAAACCTGCAGCGTGGCAGATTGCTATTTCACCGGCTGGCTATTTCGCCGGTTGGCAACGTGGCGCCGCAGCTTCGGCCTTCAGTTGATGGCTTTGCAAACCCAGCCATTTTTCGTAGATAGCCCTGGCGGTGCCATCTTGCGCCATCGCATCAAACACTGCATTGACCAGATGTCGTTTGGCAAACAGCGGCGACTTACGCGAAAACGCCACCGCCAGATGCGTGGTATTTAACACCAGCGTCTGGTCGAATTTATCCTGCATCTGGTTTTGTTCGATCAGATAGTTAATCGTCGACAAAGATCCGGCCACCGCATCGACATCCCGGCCAAGGCCCGCCATCATCACACCGGTGGTGTAGTCCAGCACCAGCTGCTTATTCATCACAGTGTCGGCATCATAACGCGGATCAATTTTAAGCCCACGCGGCGTGCCGATGCGGATCTTGTACAAAGCGTCATAATCAGGAATGTCGAAATTCTTCCGGGCGCGCACACCAAAAGATAACGGCACCAGACAACTGCCCCGCTCGGCATACTTTGCGCGGGCTTCGCCCCAGGCCATTAAGGAAAAATCGGTGGTGCCCTGCTGCAGGTTTTGTTCGACCCGGGCATACGGCACCATAGTGCGTTCAGTTTTATAACCGCTGCGCCGTTCAAACTCATTCAGCAAATCAACGATGATCCCCTCAGTTTGCGAGCCGTCGCCGCCGGCAACTAAGCGCGTCCAGGGATCAAACTGGATCATATTGGTTTTAAAAGTCGCTGCCGCAGCGGCCGGCGGGCTGAACGATAATGTCATCAGCAGCGTGGTAACGCCGACACACTTCGCATGTCCCAGCGTTGTCAGAACTTGTTGGGCACGCACACACCAGGACATTATTTGCATGAATTCTCAACTGTGAAATCACTCACCGGACGAACGGCGAATACAGGCATCTGTCATTTCCCAACACTATAGGTCGGGTTCAGCGCGCAGTACAAGCGCAACCGGGATCGGCAACCCGGCAGTGCTGCGCCACTTAGCCATACGGATAAAAAAGGCGAGCCAGTGGCTCGCCTTCTTGGTCTGTCATGCGTGGACACTATCAATGCCACACAACCCGTGATCAGCACTAAACTAGTTGGTAACCTGAGTCCTATATTTTTCAATGACTTACAAACAAGCCATGTGCAAATCTAGTTGGAAACTTTGCCAAGTTTCTCAAAGAAAATGTGAACAGAAAAAGACAAACTAGTTGTAAACAGCCTTGGAGGCCTTATTCCACATGGCTTTTAGCTATCAAAAAAATTTTCTGCTACCTAATAATTAGTCAGCATTGCAGCACTTGCGACTACCTTCGATCCATTTTTTAGGTGGCTGCGGAATTTGGGCTATATAAGCTTCAAATTGACTATAAAGCTGTTGTTCACTCCCAAATTGAAGCCCTGCTTTTTCAGAAATGTCTCGTGCAAGTCTATTGTGATCAAGCATCCAGTTTATGTGGACTATATTTTCCTCCCTGAATTTTATCAAGTTATCAGGAACACTTGAAAATTGATTAGCATCGATGACTAAAACGTTACCAGAGTTCCTTCCTGCCAATTTATGAGCTTTCGTAAGAGCCGACCCCATAACAGGTATGAAAGTTAATAAACCCATACCCAAACTCAAAGTACTGTTTTGGGAGTTTCTTGTTATATCAGGGTAACAACCGCTAATATCTGTCATGCTCCCAGTAGAAATTGCAGATTTCGTTGCAAAGCCTTGAAGCAACATATGCCTCATGAGTGATGTGGCAATTGCTATACAACGTCTTGGATCTGGTTCTTCAAAATTTGATACTAGGATAAAACCATCACCAAACTGGTGGGCAAAAATCCTATCCGAATAGTTGTTGAATGGCTCTCCGGGGTAAACCAATCTACCGATTTTTATCACTGCATCCATTAGCTGGTGCAAACCGAAAATCGCTTTACTCTGGGTTTCTTCACTAAATTCATAAAGATTGGAAAAACCCTCAATATCGATACAAATACCCCAACGTTTTATCATCCAGTGGATTTCCATAAATAGAAGCAGTGATGGAATTTATTTATTAAAATTTGAAAAATACTTTTTCATTTTCTTCAAAGCAATTAACATAAATTCAATCTTGGTGCAAAAATTAATCATTCCTAAAATTATTATCTGGAAAATGAAATTTGTCAGAAACTGCCTGTGAAAAACCACCACCTCTAATCACACCAAAATAACAAGAGAATAAAAATAATATCCACAGAACAATAGAAAACATCCTACCAGCGATTGAAACTTGTTCATCCGAAAATAACGGAATGAACCAAGAAAAAAGAGCCTTGTCGTTTAAATGATATGCATAAAAATTCAAGAAAATAGATAGAATAAAAGCCAAACAATAAAACTCAAGCTCATGTTCCCTTTTCCTCCCTAATAACAGCGACTTATAGTATTCATAAGCGACTGCATCAGATTTTCTTACAGCATAACGTTCAAGCTGAAATAGATAAAAATAATCTTTGGGCTGTATATCCTTCCATTGATCTTCGAAAAAAAATGATGACCATTTATACGGAACCAAAAAACTAAAAGACTTAAGTATGAGTTGTACTAAAGGTACAACAAAAGACATAAAAAAAGTAAATAAAGTAAAGAACACAACTACCTGACCAAGATTATAGTCATCAGCTATCGCTTTATAAGACAATGCTGATATCTGGCTTCCTTGGAAAACTACTAAATTAAAATCAAGAAAAAATACAAAAGTTGCCAATAACGCAAAATAGCGAAACTCACTCGCTTTCTCAAGCTGGGAGTTAATCTTTTCCATAGGCGAATTCCATATTGTATCTATTGAATGTTTTTTTATTTACCTAACCAAACCCAGAAAATCACCCACCCCAAAATGCCTGTCACAAAAAAATATGACATAAAATCAAGAGTATATGTCCAGTAGACGTGCACTTTTGCTGAAGCCCAACTCCAACCTTGAAGAGTGTAGTTTTCAGGCATTTCTAGTTTTGCGCGTGTATAGTCCCCACGAAAATCATTATTAGAGTGAGTTTCAAAAAGCTTAAGAATTCTGTGATATTCAACCAAGAAACTATCATATGTTCCTTGATTATGCTCTTTATCTAAATGCGGGTGAATTTTTTGTTTGAGCTCTCCAAGCATAGATGCACATGAGTACATTTTTTCCGATAAACTCGAATAATCGTTCTTGTCGATCAACAGCGAATAGACAAGAACAGCAACCGCTGAAAATACTTGAATCAATCCGATCAGCTTGCTGTTAATGTTATTGCCTAAGCCATAAGCTTGCATTAAAGAAAGAAGTATTAACCCAAGCGAGATTAGCACTACTGTATATGTGGCACATTTGCTATGCAATTTTAATCGTCTAGACGCATGAAACCTTGTTTTCGACGTTGCGTCTACCTTCTTGTAGAGATTATTGAAGCTATCTTCCTTTTTCAAAATATGTTTCCCTGTTATTTCTTAAATAAATCAACGTAAACAATAGAGAATAATTAGTCAGCAAATTATACAACAATAAAAAAATTTATTTTGATGCGCATAATTCCTAGACTGATCAACAGCAATATAGAAATAATCCCAAGAGATCTACAAATATACCCTAATCTCATAAATATTAGCTTGCAATTTAGCTAACAGGGAAAAAACCATAACGACCATTCGTTCTGTCTTTAGTAAACCTGTGATACTTTAATTTGTTTGATGTAATTGAATTTGGGCCGTCGTTTTCGAAGATAATTATTTGTCCTTTTCCAGATAACTTTGATAAATCGCTGTAGAAGGAGTCTTTAATCTCATCTCCAATCAGCTCTCCATTCTCGGTTGAATCGCCCGCATCAACATGCCTCGATCTCAATGTACACAAGGGAGAATCTATGACGACAAAACCACAATGTGGCTTGCTACGAGACTTGCAATATTGCAGCAAAGCAATAACAAACGAGGAATATGTTAAAGCTCTATAACCTTTTCCTGATAAATTTCGATCATTCCCATTTATAACAAAATCAAAATTCTCTTCACTAAACGAGACAGATTTCATATCTTCATACTGCCAAGCATCTAACAGATTTTTTATGTTGATTGATAGATCTGTTAACAGTGATGTTGAAAGCGATGAAAACTTAAAATCTTTACTCGAAGTGCTAATTTCATTTTTAAGCTGCTCTTGTTGAGATCTAATAGTTTCTATCTTTTCAAGCAAGCGAATTGTGCTATTTACATCCCTAAGCTTACCTCGCATTAATTCAATGCTAGATACCTTGCCTTTAATTTCAACACTCTGATAAAAATTTACAGAATCTTGAACTTCTTGATATCTTATTTTTATTGAATTTATGTCAAATTCAAGAGCGCGTTTTTCTTTATGAAGACTATCAATATTGAAATTTAAATCCTTTTGTAATTGCTGTATTTTCGTCATTTCAGCTTCCGATGCGAGAACTATCGAATCGATATTAATAGGATCGCATAAATGCGCTTCTGAAAATGAGGACGAGCAAACCGGACATCTACCGATTTTCAATTGCGAAAATACATCTCCAGCCTCACTAATAGCCTCAAGACGAGCCATATCAGAGTCATAGTGCCTACCCAATAGATGAAAACGTATAAGCAGCTCCTCTACTGTGAGCATTCTGGACTCTTTTTCCTTCCAGCCTTGCCAGTGCTCGCTAACTTCCAACTCAACTTGTTTTACACTTTCAAACAAATCTGACAAATCTGCATTCGCTTGGGTTAGTGCACTTTCAAGTTTTTCAGATTGCTGCAAAGCCTCTTCTTTAGTTGAAGGGGGGTAGTTCTTTAGCTCAATCTCATATTCGTTCAGAAGAGCGCCAATGACTTCTAATTTTCCTTTGCGATTACTTACAACGTTGGGTTTTACCTTAGCTACAATTGAGGAATCATCTTCACCTGTTAGCAAAAACTTCAAAAATGATTTTTCTTTGGTCTCATGGATATATTGACCACCGAGGATTGGAGATTCTTCTTTAATGATGTCAACTTCATCGATTACCGATAGGTGACGCATTAAGGGAAAACCCATTTTTTCGGTTACTCCATCTGCATTTTTTCGTACTTTTTTTCCAAAAAAACCAGACAATTCAGCATAATACTCCGATAAAGTTCTATTTTTTTTGGTTGCAGAAGTATCGACCAAGAGGGTTTCAGGATCTTCAGAGTATTGAGAAATATCATCAAATCTGCACAGGTATAGTAGTGCATTGCCACCAAGTAAGGAGCGATATACCGTGTTGTAAGAGCCGTCAGGCAGCTTTAACTCCAAATAGATCTTGTCATACCCCTTAGATTCATTGATTTTTTTCGGGGGTTTTTCGCTACCTAAGAGATACTTAATGCTCTGAAAAACATACGTTTTTCCTGTATTGGAAAGGCCTGCCACAACGGTAACATCATCAGAAAAGTCCAACTCTGCATTTTTGACATCTGTACCACAAGCTAATATACGGCTAATAATAAAACCAAAAGCACTCATAAAGTCATCTCCCTGCGTACAATTGATTCCGATATAAACTCTCCTCCCCAATTTACAATGTTCCGATTGATCATTTCTTGAATACTTTGAATGTCAAAAATGTCAAAACTATCGACTAGCCAATATGCATTATTTTTCAGCTTCGATACATATTCGGAAGACAGACTATCTAGAAATGGAGATGACAATTCCGTAGCTGAATATAAAATCCCATCTTGATTATATATAACATTGATAAGCCCTTTTGAAAGAAATAGATTCAGGCCAGATTCTAACACAGGCCTCCTTATTAAGATTTCTCCAGAGCGGTGTGGGGTTGCAGGATGCAGACTTTCTGGGCCTCCAGCAATATCACCAGAATGAACAAGCATGTAATCGTAAAATACTAATCTAGACAAGTCGTAATTGTTGGGATATCCCGCAGTAAGGATAGCTAGACATCGCAAACCAGCCTCCAATGGTGAATTGAAAACTCCTTTTATTCCCTCACTCATCTTTGCTCCAATTTAACAAATCATCATTAGCCAACTGGTGGCAAATACCGCCTCTATCTTTCACTGTTACAATGGCACTTAACTTGGTTTGGCTAACTTGTAACATCCCGGCTGTCGCAACTGCTTTCTTCACGTTCTCAAAACCGTCAAATTTTTCAACATCGAAAGAGTCTACGATCCCATCGAGTATTTCTTCCTGTAAACCCAAGAAGGCGTTATTTGGGAGCGTGTCACGCGAGAAATTCCTTAGCGCTTCCGCATGACCAAAACTCTCCCTAGATCTTCTAAAATGTTGAGAATACTTAGAGTTATTTAACACGTCATCTACCGATGCAATACAGTCCTCGCTATTTTCATTGTATGCGCGAACCAATTTTGTTACGTAAGTAAGCTCGTTATGAGTAATCGCGTCGGATATTTTGGGAACCTGTGGTCGAGGAGGTAATGGAACATCGAACCGAACAGCATGGTATGGAGTAGTGCTATGTTCATTTATTAATGTAATTACTTTCAACTTATCGAATACTGAAAAGTCTAAACTATCGATAAAAGCAACTAAGGGAGCATCAAGCTTTATTTCATTTTGGGTATCTGTAATACCATTTGCACAATACTTGTCCCAATTATCATAAAGTCCACGTTTTAGTAAATCAGGTTTTCTCATCAAGTTAGATAACTTAGTACCAACACCATATGGGGCGACGAAATAATACTTTCGAGGGAATGGATATTCTTTTAAAAATGCATAAAAACAAACCTTACCAATTTCACTCCATATCATCGACGGCGACAGTGGTGAAGCATAATGTTTGCATTGGTAGTTATCCCATTCATAGTCATCTACACCGACAGGGTTGGTCACAAATCCAACCACATCTCTACCTTGGTCTCCTGCACCACCCAAACGCTCAAAGTCAAAATACTGATTACTTCGAGTCGTCATCCACTCTTCAATAAATGACTCCCAGTCGTCAGGAGACATCGTTTTAATTTGATTTAAAACTGGAATATGTGTTGCTGTTCCGTTAGCCAATTAAATCTTCCAAAGCTGTTAAACAATTTTGAGTGATAACACTCGACTTGTGATAATTGATTTCAATTCTCGCTCATATTGACAGAGATCCCTTCAAATTTCATCCCTGTTTTTAAAACAGGGAGTGAGTAACTCATCCAATTTTTAAATCAATATTCGCGATTTCGACTATATACAATCGACCTCACCAGACAAAAGACCTGCGAATAAATCACTTTTTTACTTAATCACTAGTTATACCAATCAAGCTAAGATTAATGCGTTCTTGACACTGATAACTGATATCAAATGGCACAACTAACAAAGTTAAGCCGTTATGCTCGTCATAGTTGAAGCTATTTTCAAATGGCTTGTCAAAACTGGCTGTTCGAGGGTAAATCAGAACCAATTTTCCTACGCTTTTTAAGTACTTAAATCCATAGCCTAACATCTGATAAAAGTCATCTTGTGATAAACCAAACTTATCCTTACCTGTTGATTTACTTCGATCTATTAACTTCCACTTCGTATCCAGTACGATGTCTTGGTCACCAAAACGACTAAGATATAGGTCAGGCTTGAGTCGAAAGTAATCTTTATCGCCGTATTTAACCAGTGATTTGCTCTGCACTTGGGCTAACAACGTTGAAGGCGGAGAAACTTTCTTCGCCAAATATTTAGCAACATAGTTTTCAAACACCGCTTCCATCGGAAAAAGCAAAGAATAAGCGTTATGCTCGCCGAGCATAGACTGTGGTGAAAATCCTTCCAAGATTAATCTGGACCACTGTATTGGTGCGTCATAGTGGTTCATTCCTCGTTGCAACATTATTGCTGCGAAGTCACTCTTATAGTCTCTGCTTAGAGGGATTTCATCAAACACAAAAAGCAACTCTTGGGCTAGCCTCTTGTTTTTATTGAATTGCGTATACTGAGAAACCACCTGTAGCGCGGAATGAACAACACGATTAGCAGGTTTATCTGTCAGGTATGCGTCAAACTCGACATAAAACTTATGTCGGTTAATAAAATTATGCTTAAGTTGTTGACTATGAAGTAGCTTGCCTTTGAGGAAAAGATTATTACTTTGCTGGCGTACATACTCACTCTTAATCCCTTTTTTGATAAGAACATTCACTGAATTCAAAAACTGGGAGATAAAAATCTCTAGGAGTGGCATTTTCTGCCTTTTGATGCTGGCAGATTCAGTTTCAATATGTCGAAACTGCCTCAATGACCTCAACATCATTAACAGCGAACATCTTGCTTGTTCAGCACTGTCCTCCTGTTCTGCTTGCTTTGCCACCTTAGGCAATACTTCAATTTGAGTACCATCCGGGCAGAGAATCACACCTGCATAGTTTTGCACTTGAAGCACTTCCATCCCGTAAGCAATTTTCAATTTCAGAAATCGCGATTCAGTCTCGTCACACAGACAGCATTTTTTTAAATATTCGTAAGCACTTACAGATATGTAATGCACGCGCTGGTCTGCGACGGACTTAGCATTTGAACTTAATAGTCCAAACTCAAAAACGGTGACATTGATTTGTTTGCGCACGGCTGAGGGTGACTTCACTGAACGCTATCCAACTTGGCTCAAGTCATACATTCCCACATACGTTTGTGGTTCAAACCAAAGAGGTGAATCAGCCGGAATTAATCGACAATAGTGTTCATTATCCTCCATCAGCTCAAGCTCATCTGTGTCACCGAATAAGCTCTCAAATTCGACGACAGACCGTTGAATTAGTTGGTCTAGTTTTCTTTGTTCTTTTTGATTATCCCCAAGCACTAAGCGTATTTTCTGCCAGTCCTCAAAAAAGTACTCAGCTAGCAAAGGAATAATCTTATTTTGGAAACACCGAGCAAGCTCCTCTATCGCAAGAGAATGGTTTCCTTTATTTATCGCTGCAACAACAGGCATTAGGAAAGCATGGCCAAGCGAGTGCTCCCTATCATATAAAGCTGTTATCCGCTTATTTAGAGTCTGTAAAAGTTCAACTAAGTTAATATCGATTCCTTCTTTAAAAACGCAGTATGGCGTATCATTTTCGTCATGTAATACACTGTAGTCTGGCATCATCTCTACGAAGTCAAAACGTCTTCGTAATGCTGTATCCATAAGCGCTAGCGACCTATCAGCCGTATTCATTGTTCCAATGAGATAAAGATTATCCGGTACTGAGAAAGTCTCCCCGGAGTAAGGTAAAAAGACCTCTAAACCTTCTGGCTGACCAAGGCGCTTTGATGGCTCAATTAATGTGATAAGCTCACCGAAGATCTTCGAAATATTGCCCCGATTAATCTCGTCAATAATGAGTACGAAGTTTTTACGCTCAGTCCTAACATCAGTCGTAGTGACTGAAATTTGGTTAAGGTGCTCAATAAGCGCACCATAATATGGTTGTAAGCCACCTATTATTACTTTTTCGTTGTTGTACACAGCCTTCAGCGTTTTCACACTGAGTGTATGAACGGAATCACCTTTGCTCTTGTCAAATCTGATTGTGTTATTAGAGACGTCAGTAATAGTAAAGTGAGTTTTTTTACTTAATGTCTGAACTTGAATCCCTGACTCTGATTCAGCCAAAATTTCTGAAAAATGCTGCCAGCGTTTATCGAACGCATTTTGAACCGACGTAGTGTCTTCAAGACTAAAAGCTTTCGCGTCCTCACAAATGGTCTTAAATATTCCATCCTTCACAAAATACGTTAGCTGATTCCCCTCTGCATTAGCGCTTAACCCTTCTACAAATTCTTCATAGCCATAACTTTGATGGAACGTAACAAACTTAATACGCCCGGCACTAAAAAGCTCCTTATACAGCCGAGTTAATTCTTCCCGCTGTTGGGCTGTAGTGCCTGTGTTCTCATTTATATTGAGCGTTCTGTAAACCTCGGGCTCGGCAGCTTTAACGGCAGCTTGAATTGAATGGTATGTTTTTCCTGTTCCCGGTGGTCCATACAGAATCTGATTCAGAGGCACTGTTTTCATTGTTTTCTCGGATATGCTTTTATTTTCAAATTCACTCATTTGAACTGTATTGAAACCTAAATCTTCTAGTGTAAGTCCATAATATGGCTTGAGAATTTCCGCTTCAAATATGGGAAATTCATTCTGCGGCACTTCCCAGCTCGTACCGTTGAAGCGAGGAGACCATCGCTTATTCTGCCCCTTATATTTTACAGGACCGTCAAGAGACTTAATCACTTCATAGTCACGCATTAACCATTCTTCTTCAAATGGCGAATCGCTTACATGCTTCACATCGGACAAAACTCTAACCAGCCTAAATACCGTGTTGCCATGCCCCAAAGAAACAATATCGCCAATACCCATTTCGCGAAAGTTATCCGCACTACCGTTTCCTGTGCTCTCATGAACAGCCAGCATTTGATGCTCAGTAAGCCAATTCAAATCTTGGCCGTTGAATGAGCTTGGGCTATGCGACACTTTCCAAATTCGAGAATTTTTATTAAAGGATGTATTTACATAATCGCTAGGCCAGTAAGCCTCTCTAGTGATCGGAAGGAGTTGTGCAAAGTTCTGCATGTCATCGCTGTTGCAGATGTCTTTTATCGCATCAGACGTTAACTGAACAGTATGCTCCCCACGCCGATAAATAACTGTTTTGGCTTGTGGTTCGAAAGTTGCAAATACCTCTTGAGCTGTGCTGTGATCGCGGCCTTTACGACCAATTCGTATAGAACCACCGTTTGACATTTTTGTGGTGAAGATGTCGAGACTCATTTCACTAGCAAAAAGCATCAGTTTGCAGAACGAGTTCAGGGTGTCTTCTGACCATTTCTTATGATTTTGTTTGAACGGACTGTGATGCAAAAACTCTTGAATTACGTCTTCATAAGTTAAATTGTTTTTAGTTATTTCAATATGGATACCTAAGGCTTTCGACTGTTCGATAAATTGAGAGATATTGCTCTCCCCCCATTGAGTAGATACCAATACTTTTTGCCCTTCGACAATTAGCTTTTCATCTTCCTTGTTAAAAAAGCGTTTTGTAACATCATTGGAAATTTTTAATTTTTCGTTATATTCATCTTCCGTGCAAAAAATACCTTTTCGCCCTTGAACTTCTGTTGGAAAAGCTTCCATTAATTGTTTTAGAGTAGGTTTTTCAAGCGATACATAATCCTTTAATACGGCTAATACGAGTCGCCCTTTACCATACACCTGACCGTTAAATTGGTATTTTGTAAAATCTCTAGGCACTTCATTCACTCCTTTGACTTAAAAGATTTATATCTCTCAATGCCGCAACCAAGCCGGGTACATCAAACTGCTTCAAACAATACCCCTTTGCTAGCAAATTCTCGGGGAGAAACTCGTCATACTTTTCAATTGTTTTATCTGCGACAAGCTCTGCCAACTCAGTTGAAGCTACTTCGGTAGCTTCCATCAGTATCTTTTGGAGTATCAGCCGCACTTCCGATACTTCGGCTTTTTCGACTTCTATAATCCCAGCAAAATCGGACGCTTCAAAACCGTATTTGCGTAGCATAACCGTCAATGTTCTAACGACTCGGTCACCTTTCCAAAGCAGGATGAGAGTGCGATTTCCAAATTGATGGAGCACTTTGTGAGATAAATTCAAATCGTGGAAATTTGCCACAGCTTGCTCGAAAAGGTTTTGTGCCTGAGCGTCAAGGAAGTGAAGTTTATTTGTCCCCGCCTCAATGGCGCAGTCTCCTATTTGCAGGATGTGGAACATCTCCTCCCGGACTCTGTTGTGGACTGTCATACCCTCACCGCCGAAACTAGGTGGTTTACCAGCATCAGTTTTTTCGACATTGATGGTTTTACGTTCGGCATCGACCTGAACAACTTTCCAGCGTCTGCCTGCGAAAATCATGTTCTGACCGATAGCGGGTACGTAATCGACAGGTAGTGAACCAAGCGGCTTTCCTTTACTGACAATACGGTACTCTTCCGGCGTTTTAAAGACGGCGTAGAAGGTATAATGACTGACCAGCTTTTCGCCCATGGCACCAAGAACCAGTTCACCAGATTGCATTTGCCGAATTAACTCGGTTTGCCCCATGTGTTTCAGGAGTTCTACAAAGTCTGCTTTTTCGATTCGCTTAAATGGACCGTTTACACAGAGCGTAGTAAAAATCTGATCCGCTCTTATGCCGCCCCATTGGCCAATCAGCGCTAACACCTGATGAAGAAACGTGGAGAAATGGCATTGATTCTGCTCTGAGGGTTCAACCCATTGATGCTGAACTAGCAGCCGTATCATTGCGATGGACTGCACGAGTTCAAGCCGCAACGAGTCCTGTAAGCTGGACTTATCCGTCAGCTCATTCTCAACAATCATCATTCTCAACGTTGCGGGTCCGCCTCTTCGACCAGAGCGACCCACACGCTGCTTTAAGCTTGATACAGAATGAGGTGCAGTAACCTGAATCACCGAATTCACTTTGCCAATGTCGATCCCCAGCTCAAGCGTCATGGTACACAGCGCAGTAGTTGGTAAAGTTTCCTTCTGTAATCTGGCCTCTAGCGTTTCTCTCAACTCTTTTGAAAGAGAGCCGTGATGCGGGAAAAACTCATTTGGCACATGGTTTTTCTCGCAAAGATCACTGAGTTCAGATGCCAGAATTTCTGTTCGACGTCGGCTATTGGCAAAAACTAGGTGTGAATCACCCCGGCAAATTCTGTAGAGATCACCACAAACTATTTTTTCTTTAGAACTGTCATTTTCAACATCAAGGCTGACACTGGCAGGCATGACGTAGCCCCTGACTTGCAGTCGGATAGAACCACTTGCAGAGCCTTTAATGATTTTGCATGGCAAGCTTGATGAAGGCCGCAATATCGTTGGCACTGATTCGATATTGCCGAGCGTTGCACTCAATGCAACTCGTGGGATAGGCCTGTCCGGCGCAATAACCTGTTCCAATCTACAAAGCAGAGATTGCAGGTGAAGACCACGTTCACTACCGATGAACGCATGAAATTCATCAATAACAATGTACTTGAGTCCGGCAAAAGCTCTTCTTACCCATTCACTTTCACGAATAAGTTGCGCTTCCAAAGATTCAGGAGTTATCAGAACAATGCCATTTGGTGTTCGTTT
>Ga0114942_1000293_pt1 | contig 14059 bp, 10 predicted proteins | sample LowerColdCreek_FD_88674 | JGI IMG/M metagenome (GOLD analysis project Ga0114942, IMG submission 88674) | Groundwater microbial communities from Cold Creek, Nevada to study Microbial Dark Matter (Phase II) - Lower Cold Creek | ecosystem: Environmental > Aquatic > Deep subsurface > Groundwater ... | reverse complement strand
CCTCAACCTACGCGGCACCTGCGAGGTTGCGACGGCGCTCTTCCCCGCCATCACCGCCGACCTCGCCCGGCGCGGACTCGTGCGCGGGCCGGCGCCAACCCCGATGGGCTACGCGGAGATCGCACCCCGCCTCGGCTACAGCACCTATGAGCAGACCATGATCGCGATCGAGCTGCTCCACCGCTTCAACCAGCCGCCGTTCACCGCGCAATCGGACAACGCCGCGCGCCTCGCCGCATGGCAACGCGCCGCGCACCAGGGGCAGGCCCTGCTCGCCCGGCCCGACGCCACCGCCACCCTGCTCGAGATCGGCAGCCGCGCCCTCGCCCAATGGCCCAACGACTGGATTATCGCGCGCAACACCGGGGCCATGCTCGTGAGCCGGCAGCAACCGGCGGACGCCCTGCCGCTGCTGGAACTGGCGAACCGCTGGATCGACGACAATGTGGACACGCTGGTGGCCCTGGGCTGGGCCCATCGCGCGCTCGGTCGCGCCGCCGACGCCGAGACGGCGTTCGCCCGGGCGCGACGACTCGAACCGGACTACCCGAACCTGCCGCCCGCACCATGACCCGGCGGTTCAGCGGGCGGGCGGGGTCAGGAAAACCTGCACGGCATAAATCTGCTCGTGCCGGCTGATCAGGCTGCGGCAGGGTCGTGCCGCGCAGCCGAGCGACACGAGGCCGGGGTCCACGATGTTCTCCCGGTGCCCGGGTGACTTCATCCACGCGGCGACCACCACCGCCGCAAATCCGGCATAGGTCTGCAATTCCGGGGGCCGGCCGTTGTCGAGCCGGTAGAACTCACTGCCGCCGTTGCCCGTCCGCACGCCCAGCGCCGTCATGCCCTCGGGCAGATCATAGGAGGAGAGGCGGGCGATGTTTTCCGCCACCCGGTGGTAGGTGAGCCCGACCGACTGCACGCGGTCGGCCGGCGTCGCGGTGAGCGGCAGCGGATTCTCGTGCTTGAGTTCGAGCTCGAGCACGCCGACCGACGCCTTGCGGTCGGCGGCGTCATCGAGTTTCGCGAGATGCGTGAACGCCGGCAGCCCGAGCCGGCGGCGCACGCGGTTGGTCTCCTGGAAAATCGCCGCCACCAGCAAAGGGCGGTTGAATTCCGTCGGGTCGATGCGCGCCTGTGCTGCGGGTTGCTGCGCGAATTCCTCGGGCGAAAGCCGGTGCCAGTCAGCGGCGTGGGCCCGCGCGACTAGCAGCAACCCAATCAGGATCCCGTTCGCCGCTTTCATGTGGGAGGGGCTTTATGCCCCGACTCCGCGGGCAACAGCGGCAACGCGTCGGGGCATAAAGCCCCTCCCACAGCCCGGCCGGCAAAGTTCCAAAAACGCAGCATGCAGATTTTCCCCGTATGTCCTTTAGTTCATCAGCGCATTCACAATCGCGTTGCCGATGCCGACCAGCGCCGCGCCCGAGATGAGTCCCGCACAAATCGGTTCGCAGCACTCGACCCACAAGGTGTGGCCCTTGGTGCCGGCCGCGGGGTGCCGGCGGCCCATGAACCAGAAGACGAATGCGCCCAGGAACATCATGAAGCACGCATCGGGCGGCAGCACGACGCCCAGGCCGATGCCCACCGAGGACAGCGGGAAGCGCCCGCGCGTGCGCAGGCGGACAACCTCGATCACGATGGCGATCACCGCCGCGCTCGCCATCGCCACGAGCGCGGAGCTCGGGAGATTCTTCAGGCCCGCGGCGACGAGGTCGGACACGCCCTTCCATTCGAGCGCCTTCGGAAACGGAAAAGCATCGCTGAGCAGCGAGGCCGGCGAACGCGTGCCATCCGCACCCACAGGCAGGAACAGCAGGAAAAACAGCGGCGTGGACGCGAGCGCGCCGGCCACGATGCCGATGCAATGGCCAATGGCCTGCTGCCGGGGTTTCGCGCCGAGCATGTAGCCGGGCTTGATGTCGGAGAGCAGGTTGGCGCCGTTGAGTGCCACCTCGCTGGTCATGCCGCCGGTCATGAGATTGGTCGCGGGGTTGCTGCGGTCGATGGCGCCGAGCGTGAATTGCGTGATCTTCGCCATCGTGCTGGTCGAGGTCCACGAGGTCAGCGCCATCGAGGTCGTGCAGATGATCGTCAGCACAAACGTCAGCGGCACCGCCACGAGCGCCAGCAGCCACGGCACGCCAAAGAACCAATGCGTCAGCCACACGCCGACCGCGCTCAGCACCGGGATGCCGGCAAACGACACCCAGAGCGGCAGCTCAATGTCATGCAGCACGTCGGTTTGCTTCGTCGCGGTGGCGTCCTTCTTGCGGCCAAAGATCATGTGCCACGCGCCCGTGAAGATCTCGGGCTTGGCGCAGAGCGTTACGAGCGAGCCGACGACCATCATCGTCACGCCCCACCAGATGGACCATTGCGTCACAATCTCGCCGCGACCGATGGCGATGGTTTTGCCCGCGGCGGTGAGGCGTGGGGCGATGTCGCCGCGCTGGATCATCCACGGGGCGAGGATCGCGAAATTCACCAGCGTGCCGAGCAGCACGCTCGACGCCATGCGGATGCCCATCAGGCCGCCGACGCCGACCATCGCGGCATCGAGTCCCACGCGCAGGCCGAGCGTGCGAATGTCGGTGCCCATGATCTTGGGAATCCACGCCTGCGCCTTCACGGCCCACAGGTAGTAATAGTCGTCGATGCGCTCGCGCAGCTGCCACGGGCTGGTCCAGCCGAACCACTGGTCGAAGCGGAAGAGCTTGAACTGCAGCAGCCGCTGCCAGCCGTCGCTGACCAGGAACTGCAGCCCCGCGGCGAGCGACGCGGTGATCGTCAGCACGCGCGCCTGCACGAGGCCCTTGTCGCTGTCGCCCTGGTAGAGCGTGTCGAGCACGACGCCGCTCGCGCGACCTTCGGGAAACGGCAACTGGTCCTCGTTGATGAAGCGGCGCTTGAGCGGGAAGGCGAAGAGGACGCCGAGAAGGGACATGACGCAGTTCCACGCCATCATCTGCCACCACGGAATGATGCGCTCGGTGACGAGCATGTAGGCCGGCATGATGCCGATCAGCGGCATGATCATGTAGCCGGCGGCCGAGGCGATCGACTGCGTGCAGTTGTTCTCGAGGATCGAGATGTCCTGCGCGAGGCCGGCGCGGTTGAGTAGCTTGAACAGGGCGAAGGCGAGGATGACGGACGTCAGGCCGACGCCGATGGTGATGCCGGTCTTCGCGCCGATGTAGAGCGCGGTGGCGGAGAGCAGGCCGCCGAGCCAGAAACCCGCGAGGCCCGAGCGAAAGGTCAGCTGCGGGGTGTCGCCGCGGTAGATATTGGCGCGCCACCACTCATCCTTTTGCTGCCGCGTCCAGGTGCGGATTTGTTCTGCGTCGAGTTGCTCGATGGCCATGGGGTTGCGGGGCAAACTGGAGTGTCATAACGCGGCGGGAGCAAGCCGCGAGAGTGCGAGTGGAGAATCGGGGAATCAATCCACTCCCGTTCCGTCATCCTGATCCCGCCTTGGCGGGAGAAGGATCCACTTCGGCGAGTCGCGCGTGCGTTGACCCCGTGGATCCTTCGCTGCGCTCAGGATGACGATAGCGTGGGTTTGAACTGATCGCGATGCAGCTCCTCACCCACCCGTCAGCTCATCATACGCCACCCCGAGATTCCCCGGCAGGCGGTTGCCCCGCCCGGGCGGCACATGGAAGTCGGGAAAACCGGGGAGATTCTCGAGTTTTTGGATCTCCTCCTTTGTCTTGCCCGCCTTGATTTCGCCCTCGGTGTAGGCGAGCAACCCCGACAGGTAGTCGCGAAACACGAGCAGTTCGTCGCGCTTCAGTGTGATGCCGAACTTCGCGTTGCCATGGCCGGACACGTAAATCGCATCGGCCGGATATTCCTTGTGGATGGTTTCCAGCACCGTGACCCAGTGCCGGATGTTCGCGCCGCCCGGGCGGTCGATGACAGGGTAGAGGCGGTTGAAGAGCAGGTCGCCGAGGTGGACGACGTTGGCCTTCTCGATAAGCACCACGATGTCGCCGCGTGTGTGCGCCGCGCCGAGATACCGTGCGCTGATCGTCTCGTCACCGAGACCCTGCATCCAGCCTTCCGCGAAGCCCGTGTCGGGCAACATCAGCGGATCGAGCTCGCGCTTGTCGGCCGCGGCCCGGGCGCGCATCAGCTCGGGGACATTGACGTGGGCCACGAGATACTTCGTTTGCGGGTGCAGCAACGCATTGCCCCCGGTGTGGTCGCCGTGGTGATGGGTGTTGATGATGACGTCGAACTTCCGGCCGGCGCGCCCCGGCAAGTCACGCTGGAAAATGGCCGCGGTGTTGGGGAATTGCGTGTCGACAGCCGCCAGCCCGTCGGCATTGACCAGCCAGCCGATGGTGCCGCCACCGCCGGTGAAGACACCGACGTTGCGACGCAGGGCTTTGAATTCCGTAACCGGCGGCGGCGGGGCAGGAGTGGCAGGCGCCTGCCCCGAGCCTGCTTGAGGTGAGCTTGTCGAACCTGTCGAAGGGGTCTGGGCGAGCAAAGCAGACGGGGTCAATACGCTGATCGAGGCCGCTGCGCCGGAACGGATTAGGAAATCACGGCGGTTCATGTCCCGACCCTAGCCAGCGCGCGTCCCGCCGCCAGCGATTTCCTGTAACTTCGGTCGTGCGGTGCGGTTATCCCTGACGACCACACACCATGATCCCGCTCCATGCTCCTCGCCGAAACCCAATTCCGAGTTCACACCGAGTCATCCCCGGTTAGCCTGCCCGCCACCGTGGACGCCGACAAGGACCATGAACTCATGATTGCCGTGCGCGCGGGGGAGATCCGCCGCCTGGGTGATCTCTTTGAGCGGTATCACAAGCCGCTGTACGGCTTCTTCGTGCGCCTGACGAACCAGCCCGCCGCCAGCGAGGACCTGGTGCAGATCGTCTTCTACCGCATCCTGAAATACCGGCACACCTACCGCGACGAGGGCAAGTTCTCCGCCTGGATCTACCACCTCGCCCGCAAGGTCGCCGCCGACCACTTCCGCAAGTCCGCCTCCACCCCGACCCCGGCCGACCCGGTCAACTTCGACGATCATCCGGACCAAGGCCCGGCTCCCGACGCCCAGGCTGCCACGACCGACGACGTCGCGCTCATGCGCCGCGCCCTCGCCCGCGTCACCCACGAGCACCGCGAGGTCCTCGTGCTCTCGCGCCTCCAACACCTCAACCACCAGGAAATCGCCAAGCTGCTCGACTGCTCGGTCGGCGCCGTGAAGGTCCGCGCCCACCGCGCCCTCAAGGAACTTCGCGAGGTCTATTTCAAGATCCGCAAGGAGCAGGCGGCCTGAGCGCCACGCCCGAACTCCGATCTCCGAACTTCCAACTCCGATTCCTCCCATGAACTGCCAACGCGTACAGGATAACTTCATCGACTATCAGGACGGCTCCCTGCCGCCCGCGGAGTCGGCCGCGCTCCGCACCCACCTCGCGAGTTGCCCGACGTGCCAGCGCGAGTGGTCCGCCCTCCAGGAAATCACCCGCAAGCTCGACGCGATGCCCGCCGAGGAGACGCCCAGCCCGCGTCTGCGCGAGCAGTTCTACGCCATGCTCGAGACGCACCAGCGCGATGCCGACAGCGTCAGTCCCTTCGCGCTCGCCCGCAGCCGGATCGACCGCTTCTTCGCCGCCCTCCTGCCTTCCACTCCCGCGCTCCAGTTCGCCGGCGCCCTGACCGCGCTCGCGGTTGGCGTGTTCGCCGGCGCCCGCTATTTCCAGCCGCCCGCGCCGGCTCCGACCGTGGTCGTGGACAACTCCGCCAAGCACGAGAAGGAGATCGCCGAGCTCAAGTCCCAGATGAACGACATGGGCAAACTCGTTTCCGCCTCGCTCCTCCTGCAGAAGTCCACCAGCGACCGCATGCAAACCGTGCTCGCCACCATGGACCTCAAGAGCCCTGACCGAAAGGTGCTTTCCGACCTCGTCGGCACCCTCGCCCTCGACCCGTCGGTCAACGTCCGTCTCTCCGCCGTCGAGGCGCTGGCCCAGCACGCCGACGACCGCCTCGTCCGCGCCGGCCTGCTCTCCGCGCTGCCGCGCGAGACCGCCCCGCTCGTCCAGGTGGCGATGATCGAATTGCTCACGTCCGTCCGCGAAACCGACGCCGTGCCGATCTTCGATCGCATCAGCCGCGACGAGACCGCCGACAAGGACGTTCGCGAGTCCGCCCGCCGCGCCCTGGCCGTGCTCCGCGCCCCTTCACCCACTGACCCTCTCAAAAACAACCAACCGTCCAACCCTCTCGTATCCTAAAGTCCCATGAAAGCCCTGCCCCGCCCGCTCCTTTTCTCGCTGCTCCTGGCCGCCACGGCCGCCGTCACGCCCGGCTTCGGTCGCGACGACCATGACGATGGTGCCACCACCCGCGTGAAATTCTCCGATCCGGCCAAGCCTGGCACGCTGAAGCTCTCCCTCCCGTGGGCCGAGGCCCGCGTCACCGCCATCGATGGCAACGAGGTCATCGTCTCCTCCTCCCTCGACGAGAAAACCCGCCGGGGCGAGGTCGACCACGAGGGCTTCCGCCGCCTCGACGACGACCTGACCTTCGAGCTGACCGAGAAGAACAACGTCGCGACCATCACCATCGCCGGCGACAACCCCTGGATGTCCAACGGCGCCGAGTTCGACATCAAGGTGCCGCGCAACACCAACCTCATCCTCCGCACCGAGGCCGGCGGCGACATCGAGGTCCACGGCGTCGAAGGCGACATCGACATCAACAGCATGAACGGCGAAGTCACCCTCGAGGACATCAGCAGCTCCGCCGTCGTGAACACGATGAACGGCGAGGTCCGCGTCAGCTTCAGCAAGGCCCCGGTCAAGCCGGTCTCGCTCTCCTCCATGAACGGCGAGATCGACCTCCGCCTGCCCGGCGACACCAAGGCCGACCTGCGCATGCGCACCCACAACGGCTCCATCCGCACCAACTTCCCCGAGGGCGCGCTCCAGACCAAGACGGAGAAGACCACCAAAATGTCCGCCGATATCCGGCCCGACAGCCGCGAATACCGCGAATATCAGCGGGAAATGGCTCGCGTCGACCGCGAGCGCGCCCGGATCGAGCGCGAGGCCAACCAGGCGGCGGCGGAAGCCGTCGCCGCCGCGAACGCCACCACGGCCGGCACCACCCCGGTCGCCGAACCCGACGATGAAGCCACCCCAGCGCCAACCGCCCCGGGCGCACCCACCGTCCCGGTGGCTGTCACCGTCCGCGTCTCCCCAGTGGCTCCGGTAGCCCCGGTCCCGCCCGTCCCCCCGCTTCCGAATTTCGGCGGCAAGTCGATCGTCGGCACCCTCAACGGTGGCGGCATCGACATCAAGCTGACCTCGATGAACGGCACGATCACCCTCCGCGAGTCCAAGTAAGCTCCGCTTCCCGAATCCGCTTCGCTGCGACCGGCCCATCAGGCCGGTCGCTTTTTTGTCTCTCTTTTAGTGTAGGGGCGCAGTCTCGCTGCGCCCAATGTTCGTAATACGAACATTCTGTCTTGGAATTAGGGAAGGGCTATCGCCCTTGGGCGCAGCAAGTCTGCGCCCCTACGGTGCAGGCTAACCCTTCCAAATGGCCCTACCGCTGTTCACTATACATAATATAGGGTGTTCACCTGATATTTACGTAATTGTCGGTGTACAGTTACCACCCGTAGTTTTTGGGGTATAATACCTGTTTTTCAGTTGCACGGACCCAATGCGCTGATCAGGTTCCGCGCACAAAGGGCCGGCTTGGGCCGCCCGCTCCCAGTCAAAAAAATGTCGGCGCGCACACTCATTTCTCTTCCTTTCACTCCCTCATTTACTGATTCGCGTCCGCGAACGGTGACTTCCCGCGGTTCTGTCGCCCTTGTATCATGCTGACGCCGGAAGCCTACCGTCCTTCATCTGCGCCTGACCTCGCCTCCGTTTCCGCGACTCCCGCCGTGCCTCCCCGCGCCGCCGGCGAACTCATTCTCGTGGTGGATGACCAGGAAAACATTCGCGACCTGCTGGCGACCGTGCTCGGCGATCACGGTTACCGTACGCTGCTGGCGGTCGATGGCGACCATGCCGTGACCGTTTTCAATCAAGAAGCCGGCAGCATCGCCGCCGTGATCACCGACCTGCACATGCCTCACACCGAGGGCGGTTCGCTGGCTGATCTGCTGCGCCAGCTGCGGCCGGGTATTCCCATCCTCTTTATGAGCGGCCTGAACGAAGGTGCCGGCCGACGCGACACCGGGCCGTCGTCCTCGAAGGATCCGTTTCTGCTCAAGCCCTTCCGCCCCGTTGCCCTGCTCGAGGCGATCCACCGCCTGCTGCATCGGGGCACGCCGTCCAAATCCTGAACGGTTTGGTTTCCGGACCCGGGAACCCCGGTTTCGCTGGTCAATGCTGAGTTACAGCGGTTTCAGAAATACTGTAGCCGGGGTCGTTGACCCCGGACGAGCGCGGCAGAGGCGGCGAATCGGACCGGGGTCAGCGACCCCGGCTACACCTCAATTTCAAATGGCTCAGTCGCTGGCCCGGTCACGCCCGGCGACAGCAAGCACCCTGCCGGGCCTCGAACTCCTCACTCGCAAGCGCTGGCACGTTTTCACATGCTCCGCCTCATGCGAATCACTCCTGCGTTCCGATTCCCTGTTCTCTGTCTTCTGCGCCGCCTCACCGTAGCCTTGTGCCTAGGCGGGTCCACCGTCCTCTGCGGCACCGCCGGTGCCCAAGTCGACCGCGTCAACGGCCGCGACTTCGCCACGCGCTCGCAGATTATCTCGACCCACGGCATGGCCGCCACCAGCCAGCCGCTCGCCACGCAAATCGCCCTCGATGTGCTCAAGGCCGGCGGCTCCGCCGTCGATGCCGCCATCGCGGCAAACGCCGCGCTCGGCCTGATGGAGCCGACCGGCAACGGCATCGGCGGCGACCTCTTCGCCATCGTCTGGGATGCGAAAACGAAAAAACTCTACGGCCTCAACGCCTCCGGCCGCTCGCCGCTCGGGCTCAGCTACGACCAGCTGCAGGCCGAATTGAAGAAACTCGGCCGCACCTCCGTCCCGCCCCGCGGCTTCCTGCCCATTAGCGTGCCCGGCGCGGTCGACGGCTGGTTCGAACTCCACGGCAAATTCGGCAAGCTGCCGATGCAGGACGTGCTGGCGCCAGCCATCCGCTACGCGCGCGAGGGCTTCCCGGTCACCCAGTACATCGCGTATGGCTGGGATCGTGGCGTGGCCCTTGCCAAGGCCGACAGGCTTCCCGGCGCATTCCTCCAGACTTACTGCGTCAATGCCGCAGGTCTGCCCTCCGAAGCCTTGGCCATGAACGGGCGCGCGCCGAAGGAGGGTGAGATTTTCCGGAACCCGGCCCTGGCCGACACGCTCGCCGCCCTCGCCGCCGGCGGACGCGATGTATTCTACCGCGGCGCGATCGCCGACCAGATCGACGCCTTCATGCGCGCCCACGGTGGCTACTTGCGCAAGATCGATCTCGCGCAGCATACCTCCACCTGGGTTGACCCGGTTTCGGTGAACTACCGCGGCTACGATGTCTACGAACTGCCGCCCAACGGCCAGGGCATCGCCGCGCTGCAGATGCTGAACATCCTCGAGGGCTATGACCTGAAGGCGCTGGGCTACAATTCACCCGAAGCGCTGCACCTGATGGTCGAGGCCAAGAAGCTCGCCTTCGAGGACCGGGCGAAATTCTACGCCGACCCGGAATTCACCAAGATCCCGCTCGCCGGCCTGCTTTCGAAGTCCTACGCCGCCGAGCGTCGCAAGCTCATCAACCCGGCGCGCGCCGGCCGCAGCTACGATGCCGGCAACCCCGCGATGCAGCAGGGTGACACGATCTACCTCACGACCGCCGACGCCGACGGCAACATGGTGTCGCTCATCCAGAGCAACTATCGCGGCATGGGCTGTGGCATCACCGTGCCCGGCCTCGGTTTCACGTTCCAGGATCGCGGCGAGATGTTCGTCATGCACGACCCGGCGCACGCCAATGCCTACGCGCCCGGCAAGCGGCCGTTCCAGACCATCATTCCCGCCTTCATCATGAAGGACGGCCAGCCCTGGCTCTCGTTCGGCTTGATGGGCGGCGCGATGCAACCGCAGGGTCACGTCCAGATCGTGTGCAACCTCATCGACTGGGGCATGAATTTCCAGGAGGCCGGTGACGCCGCGCGCTGGCAGCACGAGGGCTCGAGCGACTACGACAACCCGAAGATGACCGACGGCGGCTTCGTGGAGGTCGAGAGCGGCGTGCCCTACGAGAGCGTCCGCGCCTTGATGCAGCTCGGCCACGTCGTCCGCATCGGCAACGGCGGCTTCGGCGGCTACCAGGCCATCGCTCGCGATGCCAGGAACGGCACCTACCTCGGCGCCTCCGAATCGCGCAAGGACGGGCAGGCGGCGGGGTACTAAGGCCGGTTGAGATCGTGAAATCGGGTATCTAAAATCGGAAACCTGGCATCTCGATCCACCACCATCCGTCATCCTGAGCGCAGCGAAGGATCCACGGGGTCGGCACGTGCTGCACTCGCCGGAGTGGATCCTTCGCTGCGCTCAGGATGACGGTAAGAAGGTTTTTTCTCTTTCGTGTAGTCCGTGGTTAAACCGGATTGAGATTCCCAATATTAGATGCCCGATTTAAGATTCCCCTCCCCGCCGTTCGCCGTTCTGCTTCCATCGTGCCCACGTCCCGCGCCAAGGTTTCCGCCGAGTCTCCCTTGCCCCTGTTCAACTGGTTGAAGGCGCGGGGCGCCGGCGTCCTCCTCCACCCGACGGCGCTGCCGGGCGGCCAAGGCTGCGGCGTGTTCGACCACCACGCGATCCGCTTCCTCGATTTCCTGCAGGCCGCCGGCATGAAGTACTGGCAGGTGTGCCCGCTCGGTCCCACCGGCTTCGGCGATTCGCCGTACCAGTGCTACTCCGCCTTCGCCGGCAACACGAGTCTCGTGGACCTCGCCGCGCTCGTCCGCTACGGCCTGCTGCCCGCGAGCGACCTGACGGCCTTCGCCGGGCTGTCCGCCGACCAGGTGGACTTCGAGGGCATCGCCGCGCTCAAGCCGCGCCTGCTGCAGGCGGCCGCGCTCCTCTTCCGGCAGAAAAAACCCGCGCTGCCCTACGGCGACTACGCGGCATTCTGCAAGCGTGAGGCGCACTGGCTGGATGACTATGCGTTTTATCGCGCGGCCAAGGACGGCTTCGGCGGCAAACCCTGGTGGGAATGGCCGGCCGATGCGCGCGATTACCGCAAGGCGGTGAAATCCAATTTGCGCGCGAAGCTGGCCGACGCGATCGAGTCGTACCGTTTCGGCCAGTACCTCTTCTTCGGCCAATGGGAGCAATTGCGTGCCGCGGCGAAGACCCGCGGCATCCAGATGATCGGCGACCTGCCGATCTTTGTCGCTGGCGACTCCGCCGATGCGTGGGCGCACCCGGAGCTCTTCGAACTCGATCCCAAAACCTTCCAGCCGGTTGCCGTCGCCGGCGTGCCGCCGGATTATTTTTCGGCCGACGGCCAGCTCTGGGGCAATCCGCTCTATGACTGGGCAAAGCACCAGGCCGATGGCTATGCCTGGTGGTGCGCGCGCCTGAAGGCGTCGTTCGACCTTTATGACGTGGTGCGCATCGACCACTTCCGCGGCTTCGAATCGTACTGGCGCGTGCCCCTGCCCGCGGCGAACGCGCGCCAGGGCGAATGGGTGCCGGGCCCCGGCCTCGACTTGTTCCGGGCGTTCCAACGGGCTGTGCCCGGGGCAAAGATCATCGCCGAGGACCTCGGCGTGCTCACCGACGCCGTCAACGAGCTCCGCGCCGCGACCGGCCTGCCGGGCATGCTCGTGCTGCAGTTCGCCTGGGGCAGCGATGCGAAGAACAGCTACCTGCCGCACAACGCCCCGCGCAACGCGGTGATTTATCCCGGCACGCACGACAACGACACCACCGCCGGCTGGTACCGCGCGACGAACGATTACGAGCGCGACCATGTGCGCCGCTACCTGCGCGTCTCCGGCGAGGACGTCGCCTGGGATTTCATCCGCGCGAGCTACGCGAGCCCAGCGCGCCTTGCCGTCGTGCCGCTGCAGGATTTTTTCGCGCTCGGTTCCGAGGCGCGTTTCAACACGCCGGGCGTGCCGGCGGGCAACTGGCGCTGGCGCTATCGCGCCGAGGTGTTGGAAAAAATTTTCGGCGGCACGACCAAATATCTCGCGGAACTCGCCGCGCTGACCGCGCGCTGAAACTGAAAATTAATCGTGCAGTCGCGCGAATTTTTTTAGATAACAAGCCATGGCCAAGAAAAAACCTGCCAAGAAAAAGGCCAAGAAGGCCGGCAAAAAGAAGAAGTAACCTCGCGTTACTTTGCTTACCCTCCGCCACCGCCCAAACCGGTTGGCGTTTTTATAAACCCCGCGACCTCGGTCCCGGGGTTTATTACTTTCAGGGCGCCGCGACGGCGCAGCTAAGGGTTATTCGTTATTGGTTATAAGAGCTTAAATAATCGTGTAGCCGGCCAAACTCCTCCCTGCCGTCATCCTGAGCCGTGCTAAGGATCCACTCCGGCGGGTAAAGCGCATGCCGACCCAGTGGATCCTTCGCTGCGCTTAGGATGATGGAATGGAAGGTGCGGAAATACGATGCTCTTCCCGCCACGATATTTGTTAAACCGCTCCAGGGTCCGGACCAGACGAGGCGCGTTTCGTTCCGTCATCCTGATTTCGCCTGAGCGCGCGTAGGATCCCCTTCGGAAATCGTATCGCGCACCGACTCAGTGGATCCTTATCCAGCTCAGGCGGGATCAGGATGACGGATCCGGGAGTTCGGATCGTCCCCAATAACCCGTAACGATTAACCAGTAACCGCAGCGCCACCCGGCGCCGCTCACTTCACCGCCGCCCACACGCGCTGCACGTCGTCGTGCTCGGACAAGTCGTGCAGGAATTCGCCGACCTCGGCCCGCGCCGCGTCGTCCAGCTCAGGATGCTGCTTGGCGAGATAACCGAGCTCGGCCGTGACGACGTGCCAGCCGTGTTCCTTCAGCCAGACGGAGACCGCGTGCACTCCCGTGCGGTCCGTGACGAACCGCGCGCCCTTGGCGCCCTCGGGAATGTCGTCGTTCTCCGCATGGGTCAGCGGCGCGAAATCGTTGGCCCCCGCCTCGATGGCCGCGGCCTCGAGGTCGGTGTTGGCGTCGGCCGTGTACGCCTCGACGAGGCCGACGTGGTCGAAGAGAAACTTGTTGCTGTGGGCCGCGCCAAGCACGCCCTTCTTGAAGAGCACCCGGATCTCGGGTGCGGTACGCTGCTGGTTGTCGGTGTAGACCTCGACAATGACCGCCACCTTGTGCGGCGCGTAGCCCTCGTAGACCACGTGGTCGAGGGAGCTTTTGTCGCCGCCGGTGCCGGCACCCTTGGCGATGGCGCGCTCAATGACGTCGCGCGTGACGCTGGCCTTGCGGGCCTTTTCACACGCGGCGAACAGCCGGGCATTGCCAGCGGGATCTCCGCCGCCGAGTTTGGCGGCGACGGTGATTTCCTTCACCAGTTTGCCCACCGCCTGTCCTTTCTTGAGGTTAACGATCGCGCGTTTCGCGTGCAGCCATTGGCGTCCCATAAGAGGAACAGGCTACGACAAGGATTGGCCGGCGGGCAAGCCTGCTGACTGGGGCGGGGAAATCCTCCATCGGGCATCTAAAATTGAAAATTTTAAATCCCGATCCTTCCGTTGTCCGTCATCCTGATCCCGCCTTAGCGGGAGAAGGATCCACTGGGTCGGCGCGCGCCACGATTGCCGGAGTGAATCCTTCGCTGCGCTCAGGATGAAGGGAGCGGGGCTCACTGAAATTCGAGATTTTCGATTTTAGATGCCCGATTCCAGATTTTCCCGATCTCGACCCGTTATCCTCCTGACACAGGGTTGTCAGGAACGCATGGTACTCTCCTCACGCATGAAATCCCGCTGTCCCTGGGCCGCCGCCGAACTCCAGCACGACTATCACGACACCGAGTGGGGCGTGCCGTCGCACGACGACCGTCACCTCTTTGAGATGCTCATCCTTGAGGGTGCGCAAGCGGG
>Ga0114942_1000292_pt1 | contig 14059 bp, 15 predicted proteins | sample LowerColdCreek_FD_88674 | JGI IMG/M metagenome (GOLD analysis project Ga0114942, IMG submission 88674) | Groundwater microbial communities from Cold Creek, Nevada to study Microbial Dark Matter (Phase II) - Lower Cold Creek | ecosystem: Environmental > Aquatic > Deep subsurface > Groundwater ... | reverse complement strand
CTGCGTTGTCGCATCAGCTGAAAGAGATTGAACAACAGCTCGGACAGCCATTGTTTGTCAGGAAGTCGCAGCCGGTACAGTTCAGCTGGCAAGGGCAGTTGTTGCTGCAGTTAGCTGATGAAATACTGCCAAAAATCGATGCGGCGCAGCGGCAGCTGAAACAGCAACCCGAGCTGCCGGCACAGTTGCGGCTGACGGTGGAATGCCATGCCTGCTTTCATTGGTTGCTGCCAGCGGTAAAAGCCTTTCGCCAGCAATGGCCAGAGGTCGCATTAAGTCTGGATACTGAGATTGAGCATCATGCGATTGAGGCGATGCTGGCTGGTGAGCTGGATTTAGTGCTGACGACTGACGAGCGCCTGACACAGCAGGTCTGTTACCAGCCGCTGTTTGAACTGGAGCTGCTGGCTTATCTGGCACCAGAGCACCCGCTCGCAGCGAAAAGCTGGCTGGCGCCGGAGGATTTACGCGAAGCGCGGCTTTTAAGCTATCCAATTCCGCCGGAACGGCAGGATTTGTTTCGTTATTTTCTGAAAAAACAGGATTTCAGCGGCGAGCGCAAATCAGTGGCACAGGCTAGCCAGATGTTACAGCTGGTGGCGGCCGGTGAGGGGATTGCAGTGTTGCCGGTCTGGCTGGCAGAGCCGTTTTTGAGTCAGGGCTTGATTGTCACGCGGCCACTTGGTGCGCAGGGCCTGAAGAGAACTATGTATCTGGCCAGCCGGCGTGGCGACAGTCACAGCGCCTTGCAGGCGCTGTATACCTTATTAAAATGCCATGCGCCGGTTTAAGCTTCGTAGGGCAGTGGATCTGTTGCCTGGTTTAATGTGAAGGCTTCAAGCCGCTCAGCGCAGGACCCACATTTGCCACACGCTTTGGCACGGCCGTTATAACAAGTCCAGGTTTTGCTGTAATCCAGCCCCATCGCCAGACCATCGCGCAGAATCTCAATTTTGGTTTGTTGCAGGTACGGGCTGATAATCGCGATGGGTTCATAGTTGGCAATTTGGCAGACATCATGCATTTTCTGCACAAATTCCGGCCGGCAATCCGGATAGATAAAGTGGTCGCCGGAGTGAGCGCCGTAATACACGGCTTGCGCATCCAATGATACGGCGTAGCCAACGGCCAGCGAAATCAAAATCATATTGCGGTTTGGCACGACCGTAGACTTCATATTGTCAGCGGCGTAATGACCTTCTGGTACTTCAATATCTGAGGTCAGCGAAGAGCCGCCAATCAATTGGTTAATCGCAGAAATATCAACCACTTTGTGATTAATGCCTAGTTCGGCACAGACGGCTTTGGCACATTCCAGTTCCCGCACGTGGCGCTGGCCATAATTGAACGACAGCGCGTACACTTCATGACCGTCGTTGATGGCTTTGTGTAACACGGTAAACGAATCCATACCACCGGAATAAATTACAACAACTTTTTGCGGCATCTGGAAAGCTCCCGTTATAATGGCCAACAATTTTTGGGGCGCGCATTGTACTGCAATTCGGCCCGATGCTAAAGGAAATCAATTCGCCGTGTATAAAGTCAACGAAATCTTCGAAACCATCCAGGGGGAAGGCAGCTATACCGGCACACCGGCGATTTTTGTCCGCTTACAGGGCTGCCCGGTTGGTTGCGCCTGGTGTGACACTAAACATACCTGGGACATTGAACCGGCTTTATTAATTGCACTGAGTGATACCAGCAGCAAAAAGGCGGAGTCTGATCACTGGGCCAGTGCCAGTGCAGATGATTTACTGGCGTTGTTCCATAGCCGTGGTTATCGCGCCCGTCATGTGGTGATCACCGGCGGTGAGCCTTGTATCTATGATTTAAATCCGTTGTGTGAGCTGTTGCATGCACAAGGTTACAGCACGCAAATTGAAACCAGCGGTACTTTTGAAATTCTGGCACCGGCTTCGACCTGGGTTACCGTGTCACCGAAAGTGAATATGAAAGGTGGCTATCCGGTCCTGACCAGTTGCCTTCAGCGCGCCAATGAAATTAAACATCCGGTGGCGATGGAAAAACACATTGAAGAATTGCAGGCGCTGCTGGCGCTGGTGGACTGCAGTGGCAAACTGATTTATTTGCAACCCATCAGTCAGAAAGCTAAAGCGACTGCACTGGCGATTGACATGTGTAAACAACATAACTGGCGGCTCAGTGTGCAAGTGCATAAATATCTTGGCATCAACTGAGCGTATTAGTCGCCGGTGGCTGAATCAGCTGGCGACGCTTTGTTCTTCCGTCAGCCACTGGCATAGTGTATCAAGTGCTGGATCTGCGCTGTTGGCTTCCAGCAGCTGAAACTTCAGTTGCGGAGGCATCGTCAGTACTTCAAGCCAACGCTGCGCCTGCCAGCGGCCATCCTGCCATTGTGGCGTCGGATACAACGCAGCCAGTTCCGGGTTCTGTTGGTAAATTTGCTGCAAGGCATCTACCAGCGGTTGCTGAGCGGCCGTCAGCGGCTGGGCCGGCCAGTCTGCCAGCGGTTCAGTCTCGGCAACATGCAACTGATCGGCTTCCTGCCAGCGTTTGCTGATGCGCAGCCGTTTTGTGCCTTCAATCGTAATACCCAATAAGCCATCTTCCAGCTGGCAAAAATCAATGATCTGAACCAGTGTTACCACCGGAAAAATCCGCGCCGGGTGTTGTTGATGTACATAAGGGTTTAACAGTGCACTGGCAAACGGGCGCTGCTGCGCTTCACGCACCAGCCGCTGGTAGCGGGGTTCAAATACCCGCAGCTGCATCCTTCCTTGTGGTAACACAATCTGACTGAGCGGGAATAATGCGATAGCTTCTGACATGGGTGACCGTCTCTGATTGTTCATGCTGATGGATACGGCACAGATCTGCGGCTGGATTTGTCTGTGTCTGCTGAAACTTTGCTGATTTTTTGTTATGGTAAAACGCCGAATGTCTGAATAGGTTGTGTCTGATATGCCTGATGTTTGTAAGTGTTCAGCCAGATGGCCGGCGCTATTCTGCGGGTTCGTTTTATCTGGCTTGCTTGTAACAGAGACAGCGCAGGCGGAGGGAATTAAATCTCTGAACGTGTTATCGCCGCCGTTAAAGGCTGCGGTCAGTGATACCAATGCAGTGCCTTTTGCCATGTTTGCCAGCAATGGTCATTTATCCGGTGGGCTGGCGAAAGATATTCTGGATTTGGTGGCGTTTGAATTACGCAGTCAAGTGACCTACCTCGATATTCCGCGTGCCCGGCTGGAACCATGGCTAAGCAGTGGTCAGGCGGAAGTGGGCTGTTTTTTAAATCCCGACTGGGTCAGCGAACCGAAACGCTTTGACTGGACCGACACGCTGTTTTTCAGCCGTCAATTAATTATCCGCCGCACCGACAGTGCACCAATCCGCCAGCTCTCTGATTTGTATTACAAACGGGTGGGGACCACTTTTGGTTTTGTTTATCCGGAGTTACAGCAGGCGTTTGTTGAACGGTTAATTGTCCGTGATGACGCGCATTCATTGCAAAGTAATTTGCAAAGGCTGGCGCAACGGCGGTTAGATGCCGTGATGACTGTCGATTTAAGTTTTTTTTATCTGGTCGGACAGCATCAGTTTGATGTCGACTTTGTCGCAGAGCCGTTGTGGAGTGAGCCACCAGGCGTGTTTTGTGCCATCAGTCAGCAATCATCGCGCCGGCAGGCTATTTTGCAGGCATTCAGCCGGTTAAAGTCGCTGGGCACCATTGAGAAATTAGTGCAAAAATACAAAGGCGTGCCAGTGTCTTAACACCCAGCAGGCTGAATCGTCTGCCTGCTGGGAAACACTGTCAGTGGCAGGATTTATTGCCCAATCGGATCATCTTTCAGTTTAGGGATCTTCAGCCCGAGTTCCTTTCCGCGGTCTCTGGCGTAATAGGTACAGCCATAAAACATCAGACAGGCAAAAAATACTTCGGCGAGTGCCAGATAAAACGGCATGCCCTGACTGACCCACAGATGGGTCAGGCCATGCACAAAATAAATCATCACGATGAAATTGGCCCAGGCAAAGGTATAGGCTTTACCTTGCCAAATCCCTTTGAGTGGCAGCCATAACGGTCCCCATAACAACGCCAGTAACACGCGGGCGCTGCCCATTTCCGGCGGTGCCAACCATAACACCCACAGTGGGATCAGAATAAACAAAGCCAGATATCCAGCTTGGCCGATCCTTAGTAGCCGGCGGGTCGATGGTGCGAGCGGTGATTGTTGTTCAAATAATACGTTCATTGTAGTTTCCCGGCAAAACGCGCCAGGCGTTTACCAAATTCAAGACATAAGCTGGTTTCATGCTGACTCAGTTGCTGACTGCCGGAGTTGCCACTGACATGGGTTGGGCCATACGGCGTGCCACCACTTTGGGTCTGATGCAGTGCGGGCGCATCATAAGGTTGCCCGAGCAGCACCATACCGTGGTGCAACAATGGCAGCATCATGCCCAGCAGATTGGCTTCTTGCCCGCCATGCATCGATGAAGACGCGGTAAAGACTCCGGCTGGTTTATCGATGAGCGCACCTTGCAACCACAGATCTGTGGTTTGCTCCCAGAAGTATTTCATTTCCACGCTCATCTGACCAAAGCGCACCGGGCTGCCAATGGCGATCGCATTGGCTTGGATCAGTTCAGCTTTACTGACCACCGGATGGGCCGGCGATGGTGCTGTGGTTGGTGTGATGGCCCCGACCGTACGCAGCAGCGCTTCCGCGCCGGCACTTTGCACACCGATGGCAATTTTTTCTGCCAGCAGCTGCACTGAACCATGGCGTGAGTGGTAGAGGATCAACACTTGTGCCGGCATCAGAGCTGGTCCTGCAATTTTTGTAGCGGCCTTGCTACTACGGCTTTATCAGCCCATTCGATAATGGGCCGTTCAATCAGTTTAGGCGTTTGCAACATGGCATTGATCAGCTCGTCATCGGTCAGCGCCGGATTGTCCAGCCCAAGCGCCAAATATTCAGCTTCTTTGTCCCGCAGTAGCTGGCGGGGCTGATAGCCTAGTTTTTGCAATAACTGGGTCAGTTGATCGCGGTCCGGGGGTGTTTCCAGATAATAAATAACTTCAAACGGCAAGCCATGAGCTGTTAGCAAGGCCAGCGCCTCGCGGCTTTTTGAACAGCGGTTATTATGATAAATCTTTAGCATGCAATACTCAGTTCAGTTGCTTCAGGCGGGCGAATTCAGCCTGCCATTGTTTTTTCTTGGCTTCCAAACGACGGCTTTCCAGTTTGTCGGTTTCTGCCAGCCGGTTCAGCGACTCGTTGATGTCGTCGATGGCTTTGGGGTAGATCGCCAGCTGATAATACAGATCTGCGCGTGCTTCAAAGTACTTTGCCATATCGTTCAATGACTTGTAGGCATCAATCAGCATTTCATACGCCAGATAGGTGTCAGGCTTAAAATACAGCAGATTTTTCAGCAGATGCAGCGCCAGTCGTTCGGATTTAGCCGCCATCGCTGCGTTCGCGTAGTTTAACGTGATGACCTGATTGTTTGGCCGCAACAGGTATTCCTGTTCCAGCATCTGCAGCGCTTTATCCGTTTGTTTGGTCTGTATATAGACGTCGGTCATAGCATCAATGTAAAACAGATTTTTGTCGTCATGCGCGCGCAGCTTCAGCAGGATCTGTTCGGCCGCTTTGACGTCACCGCTGTCGAACAGCGTCAGCGCCAAACCATATTGGTTGGCTTTGGTATTGCCGCCGGGCGTGGCGACTTTTTTCTGGAAATAGGCCAGCGCTTCTTTGCCTTTTAACTGATAACGGGCCCAGATCCGTGCTTTGGCCAGCGCGAAATCGCTGCTGTCCGGTACAAACTTGCGCTCAAACTGCTCAGCCCTCACTCTGGAATCGCTGATCCGTGCCTGTGACAGTGGGTGAGTGTACAAAAACGCCAGCTGAGTATTACTAAAACGGGTTTTTTCACTGAGTTTGTTGAAAAACTCTGGCATCGCGTAAGGATCATAACCGCCTTTGGCTAATAGCTGAATGCCAATGCGATCTGCTTCCTGTTCATTACTGCGGGTAAAGTTGATCGCTGTTTGTGCCGCGATGCCTTGGGTTGCCATCAAGCCAGCCATGCCGGCTTCCGGGTTGGCGATAGTCAGTAAAATTGAACCTAACAACGATGCCATCGTCAGTGGCGCATTTTGCGATTTAGCCTCCACCGCGCGTGCGATATGACGCTGCGTAACGTGGACAATTTCGTGCGACATGACCGAGGCGAATTCGCTTTCACTGTCTGCCACCGCTAGTGTACCGGTATTTGACACTATGTTGCCGCCGAGCATGGCAAACGCGTTGATCTCCGGGCTGTTGACCCAGGAAAAGGTAAATGGAAACCGCACACCTTCTGCTTTGGCGACTAATGCCTGACCCAGCGTATGCAGATATTCATCCAACAACGGATCGCTGACCATCGGCAACTGGGCTCTGGTTTGTTTCAGCATCATATCGCCAATCAGCTTTTCTTTATCGGGCGATAAGCTGGAGAAGGCATTCACGCCCAGATCGGGCAGGGTAGTGGAATTGACTGCCGCGGCACTCAATGGCAGCGCCAGCACCGAACAAAACGCAATTTTCAGGAAATACGTCATCTACTTCTTGTGCTCACCTTGGATCCCGGATCTCAATCCCTGCAACTGCAATGCGTCCGCATCAGCCTGGCCCAGGCGTTTTTCCTGCGCCTCAAAGAATGCCTTGATGGTCATCCCTTCGACTTTTGTGACGTTGGTGTATTGCTGCATGAACTGAATGACTTTGTGTACGGTCTTGTGTGCGTGCAGAATTAAGGCAAAGTCTGCATCGTCGCCGTGCTCAAAGTAATATCCGATGAATTTATGTAATTGGTTGACCCGCAATAATAATCGCATTGAAAGCGGGTCCCACAGATTGAACTCCATCAGCCGGTTGCCTTTGACATACTGGTCAATCTCCTGGTCTTTGGCATAGGGGATAGCATGAAGTTCAAAACCACGTTCAGAAAAAACCTGATATAACGCTATACGGGGTTTATTGTCACAATGGATCTCATTGTTGTCGTCCATGTAGCCACCGAGTAACGCCAGATTCCAGTTGCGTTTATCGATGATTTTTTTCACCGCGGTATCAAAACCGTGGGTCAGCATTCCTTCAGATTCGCCCAGTGATTGCGACACCAGATGATAAAACGGCGGCAGTTCACCCCAGTTTATTTGTTTTTTGTACCAGTTAATGTCTTTTAACGACGGATTTGCCGGTAACTTATGTCTGTTGCCACCTTGAGACATGGGTTATTCCTCCTGGCCCGGTGCTGATACCGGCAGCGTCAAGCTTTATTCCGGCACCGGAACTAACCGGACCAGCAAAAGCCGTTGTTTTGTCATAGAGTTAAAATGTATCACAACTTGTTTGGCTGTTGACCCTTCCGGCTGATTTTTACCGTCGTTTGGCCGGCAATTGTACAATGTGGCGCGGCACTATTGTGGTTCAGCGGCAAACTCAACCACGCTGAGTCAAAAACCTCCAGCGCCGAAAATTTATAACGGACATCAGACGGTGATCCCGTGGAGCACATCATGACAGAGCCGACACAACAAACCTGGTATGCCCGCAGTTTGACACCCGAACGCTTATTGCTGCTCTGTCTGCTGATGGTCGCCGCAGGTTTGTATGCCGCGGGTGATGTGTTGCTGCCAGCATTACTGGCGCTGGTCGGGGCCTACCTGCTGGAACGGCCGGTGCAATGGCTGCAAGCGGCGGGATTCAGGCGGGCGCATGCCGTCTGCGTCGTCATGTTGGCGGTCTGTGCCTTGCTTTGGTGGTTGCTGGCGACCCTGCTACCACTGGTGTGGCTGCAGGGACAAGCGTTTCTTGGTGCTTTGCCGGATCTAGCCGCAACCGGACGGCTGTATCTGGAGCAATTGTGGTCAGCGCAAAATAACTGGTTCAGCGAACGTCAGCTGACACTGGTGTTGCAACGACTGGAAAGCCAAAGTCTGATTTTTCTTAATACGCTACTTGCTTCATCGTTGGATGGCGTCGCCGGTGTGTTTTACGCCTTGGTTTATCTGGTGCTATTGCCGATGATGGTGTTTTTCCTGCTCAAAGATAAAGATAGTCTGGTGCACGGTATTCAGCGTTGGTTACCAGGCACCGGTCACTTGTTGCGGCCGGCCTGGCAGGAACTTGATCACCAGTTGCTCGGTTATATTCAAGGCAAATTACTGGAGCTGGTGCTGCTGGCGCTGGCCTGTTTCCTGCTATTCAGTGCTTTTGCGCTGCCCTACGCATTGCTGCTGGCGATCCTGGTCGGGCTGTCGGTGTTTATCCCTTATCTGGGCATCGCTGTGGTGACAGTGCCGGTAGTGCTGGTCAGTATCGGTTTATGGGGGCTGAGCAGCACCACAGGTTGGTTACTGTTGATTTATCTGCTGTTACAGGTGCTGGATGCGTATCTGCTGGTGCCGATGTTGTTCGGCCGCGTCGTCGACATGAATCCGTTTTATATAATGCTGGCGGTGCTGGTATTTGGCGGGCTGTTCGGTTTTTGGGGCGTGGTGTTTGCTATTCCGCTGGCGTCGCTGCTAAAGGTACTTTTTCATACTTTTGGACCTGCGCCCGGATAGCCGGTAAGTGATATTTTTGCCACAACAAATGAAACATACCAGCACGATATTGCAGCTCCAGTAATTGCTCCAGTTTCGGTGCCAGCTGAAAATTCGGTGATTGGCGGGCAAATGCCAGATAACCGCGAATATTCTGATTGACGTGGTAAGGCTGGCGCTTCAGATCGGTTTTTTTCAGTCCGGCAGCTGAAAATGAGCCTTCGGCAGTTTGCTCAACCGTGATGGCATAATCCGCCCGGCCTTTGTGGACCATATCTAATGAAATTGCTTCGGTGTTCACGGCAATTTTTTCGAAGTTACCGGCCTGGTCAAATTCGCTGAAATACACCGCATCTCGCATCACAGTGACAGTGCTACCCTGCAGATCGTCCACTTTGTGGATCTCCCGGTGCTGGTCGTGTCGGCTGTAGAATACAAATGAAGAAACAAAGTTCATCATGGCTGGTTGGATAAAATGCAGAAATTTCTCACGCTGAGGCGATTGCAGCAAGCCGGCGACGATATCGACTTCGCCGGTTTCAGCCATTTTCAGACAGCGCGGAAACGGACAAACCACCACTTCGATGCGCAGACCAAGCTGGCGGGCTGCAGGTCGTAACAGGTCCAGTGACAGGCCATGTGGTTCAGCGACATCTTCAGTGAAATAATAAGGAGGGCTGTGGTACATCGCCAGTTTCAACACCGGCATATCGGCGCGAAGCGGCGGCGCAGCCAGCAGGGGCCATGCAACCAAGAGCAGGGCAACAAACAGCAAATTAATCAACACAGTGGGCATACACACCTGACTTCAATAGGGGCCGCTGACAGTGTCGTGTTCCTTGCGGATAAATCCTGGATCTGAAAAACCTCAGAATACCTGAAATCTGAACTGCAATCCAGCGCTCAGTTGCCGCGGCAACCCGGGCTCGAGGCTGCGCCCGGAAGCCTGATTGACGACAACTGCGCCGATATAGCGCTGGTCGGTCAGGTTTTCTGCACTCAGCAGCAGACGCCAGTCCAGCATGCCATATTGCCCGTGCCAGCCGGTATCAATATCAAACAGGCCGTAGGCCGGCGCAAATTGCTGATTCTGATCGTCGGTCGCCACACGGTTAAGCCGGCGATAGCGCAGCGTCGCATACCAGCCGTTGCCGGGTTCAAAGTTCAGTTGTAACTGTTGCTGTTGGGCTGCGACGCCGGGCAACTGTTGACCCTCGCTGGCATTGGTGTAGGCCGCATCCAGCCAGGTCAGGCTGTATGCAAGTTGCCAGTCCTGGCCAAGTTGTTGCTGTAGGCTAAGCTCAGCACCCTGACGGCGGGTGCCGGCAGCATTTTTAAATACGGTTCGGCCGCCACTGCTGCTGTCGACGACCAGCTCGCGCTCGCTGGTCAGATAAAACAGATCCAGTTGCGCCTGACTCAGTCCGGCAGTTAAGTATTGTTGCCATTTTAAGCCAGTGTCCCACTGCCGGTTCTGGGCGCTTTGCAGCGCCAGATTAAGGCCACTTTGGCCACGCTGATAAGCCATTTCTGTCAGCGTCGGGCTCTCAAAGCCGCGGCCAGTGGCACTGTGCCAGGACCAATGTTCATTCAGGGCATAACGAAATCCCAGTGCATGGGCCCGGCCCTGCTCTTGTTTAGCCCCGCTATCATCTGGGTTACCAGCTACGATAAAGTGGTCCATGCTTTCAAAACGCAACCAGGCCAGCCTGCCGCCGCCATACAATGTCAGCGCGTCGCTGGCGTCGTAACTCAGACGCAGCGCGACATCCTGACTACGGCTGGTGCTGACATCATCCCGGCGCAGCGCACCTTGCCGGCCAAACTGATTGACATAACCGAGACGGTTATCGCGGCTTTGTTCATGGCTGAGCGACCACTGCCACGACAGGCTCTGCCAGCGGTCTTGCTGTTGCCATTGCAGACCAAACATGTCGCGCGACAAATCAACGACGCCGCCGGAGCTGGTGATGGCTTCACCGGTTTGAGTCAGGAATTGGGTGATCTGCCGTGAAGTCAGATAACTGCTGAGCTGCCAGTTGTTGCTTTGCAGACTGATACCGGCCTGACGTTGCAATGTAGTTTTATGGCTGTCGAAACGCGAGGCGAGGGCTGAGGTCTGGTTTGGGTTTTGCTGCCATTCGCTGAGCGTCAGCGCGCCCGGGTCATCCAGACGCGGGTCGCGGCTAAAGTCGATCCGGGCATTCAGCTGCAAAGAGTCTGAGAGCTGAAACTGTTGTTTCCACAAGGCCTGGTGCCGACTGGCGCGGTTGTGTGGGCGAGCGCCCTGATGATCGAGCTGCTGCAGCATTACTGTGCCAAAAGCACCATCGGCGCGCAGACTTTGCTGGCGGTGATCGGCGCTTTGTTGCTGCGAAAACTCAAACAATCCGGGTTCAGCCGGTTTGCTTTGCCAGGCAACAACGCCACCGGCAGCATTGCCGTACAACGCGGCGAAGGGGCCTTTTAATACTTCGACGCTGGCGAGATCCGCTGCAAATAATGCACCGGGTTGTGTCTGGCCGTCCGGTGTAGTCAGCGGGATGCCGTCTAGCAGCATCCGCACGCCGCGCACACCAAAACTGCTGCGACTACCAAAACCGCGAATACTGAGCCGGCTGTCCTGAGCCAGATTGCTACGCAAATCGGCCTGGACACCGGCCATGCCTTGCAGCAATTTCAGTGCATCCTGCGCTGGCAAGGCTGCATCAAATTGTCGAAAACTAAGCGCTGCCGGAGTCGCCAGCCAGCTCACAGGCAGCGGTGTGGCGCTGATGGTCAGATGCTCCAGCGGATCTGCAACAGGACCTGCCAATACCGCGCCACTGAGCGGTAACCACAACAGCACTGGGCTTAGCCGGCCGGAGTCAGACGCAGCACTGCGCCTTTATCTTCATCGGTCAGCAGATAAATAGCACCATCTGGCGATACTTCAACATCGCGGATGCGGGCGCCGATCCGGATGCGCTCTTCATGTACCACTTTGTCATCTTTGATTTCGAGCCGGACCAGCTGACCAAATTTCAACGAGCCCACTAACAGGTTATTTTGCCATTTGCTGAACATCGCGCCTCGATAAAACAGCATGCCACTTGGTGCGATCGACGGCACCCAATAATGCAGCGGTTGTTCCAGACCAGGCTTTTTCGTTACGCCGATCACGCCGCCGCCATATTCTTCACCGTAGGTGATCAGTGGCCAGCCATAGTTTTTGCCAGCAGCAGTGATATTGATTTCATCGCCGCCCTGCGGGCCATGTTCATGAGTCCAGAGCCGGCCGCTGTTGTCCAGCGTTGCGCCCTGAATATTGCGATGACCATAAGACCAAATCAGCGGCTGCGCTGTTTTATCCTGCGCAAATGGGTTGCCGGGCGCTGCGTCGCCGTCCGGCGTGATATGCGCGACTTTGCCAATCAATGTAGTTAAGTTCTGTACTGCTTCGCGCTGACTACCGCGATCACCGGTGGTGACAAACAAGTTGCCATCGGCTTGTTGTACCAGACGGCCGCCAAAGTGATATTTACTGTCAAATTTCGGCGTCTGGCTGAAAATTACTTTGAAATCTTTTAATTCCTGACCATCCAACCGGGCTTTAGCCACCGCGGTGCTATTGGTATTGTCGGCGCCTGGTTCGGCGTAGCTCAGATAAATCAGCTTGTTGCTGGCGAAATCTTTATCCAGCAGCACGTCCAATAAACCGCCTTGGCCTGTAACAGCAATAGCGGGTAAACCGCTGATCGGGGCACTGACCTTGCCGCTTTTATCGATATAGCGCAGCCGTCCGTCCCGTTCAGTGACTAATAATTGGCCATCTGGCAACACGCTGATGCCCCATGGATGCGCCAGATCTGTAGCAACAGTGTCGATTTTCAGATTGCCTTGCTGAGTGGCGATAAACGCCGGATCCGCCATCACAGCAGCGCTGCAGAAGGTAAAAGCCAGAACAGTGGTACGCATCAAATACTCCTTAAACCTTTAATCCTTCCGCCTGCATCGCACGTTGTACGGCTGGTCGGCTTTGCACGCGCTGCTGGAATTGTTGCAGCAACGGGTAGGGCGTTAAATCGACGTTGACCATCCGCGCCCAGCTAAGCACCGTAAACAAATAGGCATCAGCCACGGTGAAATAATCGCCGAGCAGAAAGTTTTGTGCGTTAAGCAGTCGTTCCGACTGTGCCAGCCGGGTGGTTAAACGCGTGCGGGCGGCTTCCTTGGTGACGTCGGCAGCGGTCGCGTCAAACAACGGCGTGAAGTTTTTGTGCAGTTCAGTTGCAATAAAATTCAGCAACGACTGCAAACGATAGCGGCTAAAACTGCCATTGGCCGGAGCCAGATTGGCTGCCGGCGCCTGGTCGGCGATATATTGCAACAACGCGGGGCCTTCGCTGAGCAGCTCACCATTTTTCAGTTGCAGCGCCGGTACGTACCCTTGCGGGCAAATCAGGTGATAATCACTACCATCCGGTAAGGTTTTACGGTGCAAATCAACGCGGATAATTTCATGTTTTAAACCCGCTTCTTCCAGCGCGATATGTGAGGCCAACGAACAGGCGGCCGGGGCAAAATAAAGCTTCATAATCTATGCTCCGCTGCAGGCGGCAACTGCCGCCGGATAAAAACGGCCGCTGACGGCGGCCTTATAATGCTTTAAGAACGACATCATGATGGTTGCTGGTTTTGAACGCGTCAAACACCTGGCTGATCTGGCCGTTCTGCTCAATTAAAAAACTGATGCGATGGATACCATCATAGATTTTACCCATAAATTTCTTCTCACCCCAAACGCCAAACGCGTCGGCTAGCTGGTGGTCAGGGTCGGATAATAGGGTGAAATTTAACGCGTCACGTTCGGTAAATTTGGCCAGACTTTTGACCGGATCGGTACTGACGCCAACTGCCACCACATTTTTGGCGGCAAGCTCAGCTTTGACATCCCGCAGACTACAAGCTTGCACTGCGCAGCCCGGCGTCATTGCTTTTGGATAAAAATACAACAACACCCGATGACTGGCGAGCAGCGCTTTGAGCTCGATAGAATCACCATGTTGATTTTGCAGGGTAAAGTCGGGGGCTTGCTGACCAGCAGTTAAAGTTTGCATGTTCTCTCCATTGCGGCAACGGTCGCGGTGGCAGGACTTAGCTTTGTGGTTCGAAGCTGCCCTGCAACTGCATCTGATTAAATTTAGCCTGCAGCAGACGTTTGATTTTGTCGCTGTCGAGGCCTTGCGGTAATTGCACAGTCATCACGGTATGCGTTTGTGCCGGTTGCTGCGGATCCGGCTGTAGCGTTTCCGAGCGCAGGGCGCCGATATATACCTGATGTTCTGCCAGCAGACTGGAGATAGCACCCAGTGTGCCGACCCGGTCCACGCCGGTGTATTCAACAATATAAGGTGCTGATAGCGTGGGTAAAGTGCAGGACGACGTACGTTTGGACATCGTTAGCAGATCAAGCTCAAATGCGGAACT
>Ga0114942_1000291_pt1 | contig 14075 bp, 12 predicted proteins | sample LowerColdCreek_FD_88674 | JGI IMG/M metagenome (GOLD analysis project Ga0114942, IMG submission 88674) | Groundwater microbial communities from Cold Creek, Nevada to study Microbial Dark Matter (Phase II) - Lower Cold Creek | ecosystem: Environmental > Aquatic > Deep subsurface > Groundwater ... | reverse complement strand
CGCCACCATCCACGAGGCGCTGGGCATCGAGCCGCCGCGGCCGGCCGGGCTGGAAGGCATCGAGGACCTGCCCAAGCGGGTCACCGTCATGCCGGTGGACGTGGAGCAGGTGAAGGCCTACATCCGCGCGCATGTCTGAGCCCCGGAAGCCGCTGATCTCGCTGGACGACGCGCTCGCGTCGCTGCTGGCGCAGATCGTGCCGCTGGCCGGCACCGAGACGCTGGCCACCGCTGATTCGCGTGGCCGGGTGCTGGCTGTCGATCTCGTGTCGCCCGTGGACGTGCCGCCGGCCGACAACTCGGCGATGGACGGCTACGCGCTGCGAGCGGCCGATGCGGCCTCGCTGCTGCCAGTGACGCAGCGCATCCCTGCCGGCAGCGTGCCAGCGCCACTGTCCGCTGGCGAGGCCGCACGCATCTTCACCGGCGCCCAAGTGCCGCCGGGTGCGGACACCGTCGTCATGCAGGAGCACACCGAGCTGGTTGATGGGCAACTGCGTATCACCCAGCCTGTCGCACCCGGCGCCAACGTGCGCCTGCGCGGCGAGGACGTGCGCGCCGGCTCGGTCGTGCTGCCCGCCGGCACGCGGCTGGATGCCGTGTCGCTGGGCCTGGCAGCGACGGCCGGTGCCGCGCGGCTGACCGTGACGCGGCGCCCGCGCGTGGCCGTGTTCTCCACCGGCGACGAGCTGGTCATGCCCGGCGAGCCACTGCCGCCCGGCGCCATCTACAACTCCAACCGCTTCACGCTGCGCGCGCTGCTCGACGGCCTGGGCTGCGAGGTCGTCGACCTCGGCATCGTGCCCGACAACCTCGCCGCGACGCGCGCCGCGCTGCGCGAGGCGGCCTCGCGCGCCGACGTCATCCTGACCTCGGGTGGCGTGTCCGTTGGCGAGGAGGACCACCTGCGCCCTGCCGTGCAAGCGGAGGGGCAGCTCGATCTCTGGGCGATTGCCATCAAGCCCGGCAAGCCCTTTGCGTATGGCCGCGTTGGCGAGGCCCATTTCATCGGTCTGCCCGGCAACCCGGTGTCCAGTCTCGTGACCTTCCTCGTCCTCGTGCGCCCCGCGCTGCTGAAGCTGCAGGGCGCCTCGCGCTTGACGCCGCGCGGCTACCGCCTGGTCGCCGGCTTCGACTGGCCCAGGCCGGACAAGCGCCGCGAGTTCCTGCGCGTGCGGCTGGACGACGAAGGCGGCCTGGCGATGTTCTCCAACCAAAGCAGCGGCGTGCTGACCTCGGCCTTCTGGGCCGATGGCCTGCTCGACAACCCGCCTGGCCAGCCGATCAAGGCGGGCGACGCGGTGCGCTTCCTGCCCTTCGCGGAGCTCCTCGCGTGACGATCACGGTCAAGCTGCGCTTCTTTGCCTCGCTCAGAGAACAGTTGGGCGAGGGCGAGGTGCTGGCCCTGCCAGAAGGCTGCACCGTGGCGGCCGTGCGCGAGGTGCTGCGCGCGCGTGGTGCCGTGCATGCCGAGGCGCTGGCCGCCAGCCGCACCGTGCGTGCGGCGTTGAACCAGAAGATGTGCGCCGAGTCGGCGCTGCTGGCGGACGGCGACGAGCTGGCCTTCTTTCCTCCCGTCACCGGCGGCTGAGTGCGAGGCCTGCACCTCACCGCCGACCTGCGCGGGGTGGACCCGGCGCTGCCGGTGATGCGCGATGCCGAGGCCTTGGCTGCGCTGTGCCGTGAGGCTGTGGGGCAGTCCGGCCTCAGCGGTGTGGCTGAACTCTTTCATCGTTTCGGCGCCGCCGACGATCAGAGCGGCATCACCGGTGTCGTGCTGCTGGCCGAATCGCACCTGGCCATACACACCTGGCCCGAGTTGGGCGGCGTGACGCTGGATGTCTACGTCTGCAACTACGGCGCGGACAACAGCGCCAAGGCCGAGGCGCTGATGGCCGGTCTGATCGGTGCTTTCGCGCCCGCCACCGTCAGCCGTCAGAGCCTGATCCGCGACGCTGCTTCGACGCCGGCCGTGTAGGCCTCTTCGAACACCGAGTAGCCCGCCAGGTCCGAGTGCGCAAAAGCGATGCGTCCGCGCGCTTCGTTCAGCGCCGCCAGCGCCGCCGACCCGCGCAGGCCGGGCGTCGGGATGCTCATTGCGTGGCCGAAGCGGCACAGGTCGATGCGCGCCAGCTTGGCCGGCAGGTCCGGGTGGGTCTGGGCCAGCTCGTCGGTGACGACGCGCGCCCAGTGCTGCCACGGCTGCTTCAGCAATTCGCCACGCTGGGCGGCGGGCAGCGCGAAGTAGGCCGTCAGCAGCGGTGGCCGGGGCAGCGGGTCCAGCGACTGGTGACGGGCATCGACGTAGCCCAGCGCCGTGGTGCCGTAGCGCACGCTGTCCCAGGCCGGCGGCGCACCGGGTCGGATGAGCAGCGGCTCGCGCAGTGCCAGATTGGCTGTCAGCCAGGGTGCATAACTCAATTGTCTGGCGGCGCGCTGCAATGCATCCGGTGGCGCGGCCAGCAGGCGGGCGCTGATGAACAGCGGTGTCGCCAGCACGACGTCGCGGGCCTGCCAGCGCTCGGGGGCGCCGGCGGTTTCGTTCCAGGCCAGCAGTTCGACGCCGTGCTTTTGTTCCGTGACGCGCAGCACGCTGCGGCCAAAGTGGATGCGCTCGCGCAGCGGCTCGGCGATGCGGTCTGACAGCCAGCCGTTGCCCTCGGACCAGGTCAACACGGGCTCGCGTTCGGCGGTCTCATCGCCCGGCGCGTGAAAGCCGTGGCGGCTGGCGAAGTAGTGCAGCCCGGCCCAGGCGGACACGGCGCTCGCGTTGGCGCCGAAGTCGTCGCGGCAGCAGTAGTCGAGGTACCAGCGCAGGCGGGTGTCGTTCAGGCCCGCCCGGTCCAGCCAGGCGGCGAAGGTCTGGGCGTCGAGTTCTGCATGCGCGGCCGTCCAGCGCGCCCGGCGCGTCGGCATGGCGAAGCCGACATCGCGCTGCGCCTGGGCGACGAGCGCGGCGAAGCGCCGGTACTGCTCCCGCGTCGTGAGTTCCGCAGCGGGCGGCAGCAGGCCTTCATGCCATTCGCCATCGATGAACAGGCGCTCCTGGGGGCTGTGGCAGAGATGGCGCTCATCCCACTCGGTGCGGCCCATCACCTGGCGCGACAACCCCAGCTCGGCCAGCAGTTGCGAGACCTCGTGCGCCTGCTCGCCCGGCAGCGGCAGGTAGTGGGCGCCGAGCGGGCAGGGCGAGCCGGCCAGCACATGGCTGCGGCTGTTGCCGCCGGCCTGGTCTTCCAGGTCGAGCAGCGCGAAGTCATCGACGCCGCGCCGGGCCAATGTTCGAGCACAGGCCAGGCCCGCGATGCCGGCGCCGACGATGAGGACGCCGGTCTTGCGCAGCGGCCCGCCGGCCTGGGGCAACTCACCGCGCAGCCGGTGGCCACGCTCGGGGTGCGTGCCGACCCAGCCGCCCTGCTGGGCCGGCGCCTCGGGCGTGCAGCCGGCGGTGGCGAGGCCGGCCAGCAGGATCTCGCGGCGCCTCAATGCACCTTGCCCCATTCGGCCTCGAACTCCTGCACCAGCACCTGGTTGCTCAGCCGGTTCACTTCGGTCGGCACGCGCGCCATGTCGGGTGGGAACTGCAGCATGCCCGGCAGGCCCTCGGGCGTCAGGAAGCGCAGCCCTGGCGGGAAGGCGGTCGGCAGCCGCAAGGGTCGGCGCGACGCGATGACGAAGCCCCATTCGCCGAAGCTGGGCACATGGGCGTGGTACGGCGTGGCGGTCAGGCCGGTGGACTCGATGGTCGTCACGACGGTCCAGAAGCTGCGCCGCGCGATCAGTGGCGACGTGGTCTGCACGACGGCGTAGCCGCCGGCGCTCAGGTGCTGGTCGACCGACTCGTAGAAGCTGGCCGTGTAGAGCTTGCCCAGGGCGAAGTTGGACGGGTCGGGGAAGTCGATGACGATGACGTCGAAGACCTCGGTCTGCTGCTCCAGCCAGCCGAAGGCGTCCGCGTTGACGATGCGTACCTTGGGGTTGGACAGCGCATGGCCGTTCAGCGCGGCCAGCTTGGGCGAGTCGCGGAACAGCGCCGTCATCTGCGGGTCCAGCTCCACCAGCGTGACCTGCTCGACGCTGGCGTACTTCAACACCTCGCGCACGGCCATGCCGTCGCCGCCACCCAGCACCAGCACGCGCTTGGGGGCGCCGTGGGCGGCCATCGCGGGCTGCACCAGGGACTCGTGGTACCGGTACTCGTCCTTGGCATGGAACTGCAGGTTGCCGTTCAGGAACAGCCGCGTGCCGGCGCCGCCGTCGGTGACGACGATGCGCTGGTAGTCGCTGCTCTGCTTGAAGACGATGTGCTCACCGTAGAAGCGGTCCTCCGCCCAGGTCGTGACCTGCTCGGCGCTGAACAGGGCGCCCAGCAGCAGCACGGCCGACAGCACGCAGGCCACGGTCATGGCCGTCCTAGCGCGCAGCTCGGCGCGGAACAACCACAGCGCCCAGATCGCCACGGCGATGTTCAGCAGCCCGAAGGCGACGCCGGTGCGCACGAGGCCCAGGTGGGGCACCAGCACCAGCGGGAAGGCCAGCGCCACCAGCAGCGCGCCGAGGTAGTCGAAGGTCAGCACCTGCGACACCAGATCCTTCAGGCCGTAGCGCGCGCTGAAGTGGCGCTTGAGGATGCGCATGACCAGCGGAATCTCCAGCCCCACCAGCGTGCCCACCAGCAGCACCAGCGCATAGAGCAGCACGCGAAAGCTCGTCGCCTCGCCCGGCGGCAGCAGGCTGTGCACGACGAAGAGGGCCGCCGGCATCAGCCCGCCGATGACGCCGACCAGCAGCTCCACCTGCAGGAACACGCCGATCAGCTGCCGCTCGACGAAGCGCGACAGCCAGGAGCCCAGGCCCATCGCGAACAGGTAGACGCCGATGACCGTGGAGAACTGCAGCACCGAGTCGCCGAGCAGGTAGCTCGCGAGGGCGCCAGCTGCCAGCTCGTAGACCAGGCCGCAGGCGGCAATGACGAAGACGCTGGCGAGCAGCAGCAGCTCGGCCAGGCTGGGGCCGTGACTGGTCGCGGGTGCCTCGCCTAGCTCAGCACCGGCAGATGATGGGGCGGTTTTGACTGGGCCCCGTTCAGCCATGGATCGCCGCAGCGACGATGTTGCCGATGGAGATGCACATGGCGCCGACGACGATGGCCAGCGCCACGTTCTTGTGCTCCACCAGCTCCTCCCACAGCTTGTAGGGTGTGATCTTGTCGACGATGAGGAACGAGGCCCAGAAGATGACGACGCCGATGACGGCGTACATCGTCGTGCCGAGGATGACTTCGGGTTTGAGCCAATCGATGGTCATGGTGAGCGCTCCTTGTGCGTTCTATTTGTGGCTGCCGCCACCGCTGCTGTAGCCGCCATAGCTGCCGCCACTGGGGATGTAGACGCCGCTGCCGCGCGTGTTGGCGCGGCATTGTCGGTATTCGTTGCTGTCTTCGCCGAAGCTGTTCTTGTATTGCTGGCAGTCGTCGCTGCGGCAGCTGCGCAGCATCGAGAACAGCAGCACGATGAGGAACAGGCCGATGACGATGTTGCGCAGCAGCGTGCCGCTGGTGTTCTTGAAGGCCGAGGCGTCCCGGCCGAACTGCGCGGCCGGCGCCGACAGGCTGAAGGCCTTGCGGACCGCGTCGGCAGTCAGCGTCTGACCGCCGCTCCAGGTGACCTCCGGGCCTTGCTGCTCGCGGCTCAGCAGATGCTGGCCATCGGCGCTGGCGTAGTCGGTGACGCGCACGAGGTCGTGCAGCCGCACCGGCCAATAGAACTCGCCGAGCACATGCGTGGTCTTGGCCTGGTAGGTCCAGCGCTTCTCGTAGGCCCGGCCTTTCCAGTTGATGCTGTCGCGCGATGAGTTGGGCGCGCCGGTCAGCGTGCGCACCAGGCTCCAGCCTTCGTTGGTGTCGACAAGGAAGGCGAAGCCCGCCATCCGGTTGAACAGCAGGTACTCCCGCCAGAAGCTCTGCTCGTCCTCGGCGTCGTCCGGGATGTCGCAGCGCTCCAGGTAGCCGACGACCTGCCAGGCCTCGGCCTTCTCGCCGTTGATGGCCAGCGTGCCGGTGCGGCCAAGCGGGATCAGCGGTTCGACATCGGGGCTCTGCGCCGTGAAGCCCAGGGCCTTGGCATCACCTTCCGGCAGCTCGACCAGCGCCTCGCACTGGGCGCAGACCATGCTCCTGCTCTGCGACAGCTTGGGCGCCAGCGGCGAGCCGCAGTTCGGGCAGGCGATGCTGCGGCCGGCGAACTTGGCTTCGGCGACGGACTCGCCCTCGGCGGTCGTGCGCAGGCCTTGCAGGGCCAGGTCGGCCAGCTGCACCGTGCGGCCGACGGACCAGACCGGCGTGCCGTCCTCGCGCAGCTCCAGGCTGCCGACCTCGTCCTGTGCATTGCGCAGCTCGATGACGCGGCCTGCCTTCGGTGGCCGTGGCAGCTCGCCCTCGGCCGCGCGCACCGCAGCTTCGACGACGGCGGCCACCTGCCAGCGCTGGCCGGCCAGCGTCAGCGGCAGGCCGACCTGGGGTTCGGTCGGCAGTGTCTCGTTGAGCGGCGCTTCCAGGCTGAGGACGAACTGGCCGTTGTCCTCGCTGAGCCAGGCCACGCGGGGCCGGTCTTCATCCTGGCCGCTGGCGTCGAACAGCAGATGCCATTCGTTCCAGTTGCCCAGCTCGGAGCCACGCTGCACGCGACCGACGACGGCGAAGCCGGCGCCCATCCAGCGGCCTGTGGCGCCAAGCTGCAGCGGCGAGTAGTCCTCGAAGATCTCGGCGCTCTGGCCGATCTGGCTCAGCGTTTCGCCGTCGCGCAGCAGCGTGCTGCGGCAGAAGCCGCAGACGGCGCTGCTTGATGCCGCGCTCGCGAACTCGACCGGCGCGCCGCAGTTGGGGCAGGCCGCGCGCCAGCGGCGCTGTGGACTAGCCAAGCTTCTTCAGGAGGTCCGCTTTTTTGGCGGCGAATTCCTCGTCGGTCAGGATGCCCTTGGCCTTGAGGTCGCCGAGCTTCTCCAGCAGCGAGACGATGTCCTCCGGCTTGCTGGCTGCGGGGGCGGGCGCCGCGGCGCCGACACCGGCCAGGCCCTGGCTCAGCGTCTGCGCCAGCGTCTGGCCCAGCGCCACGCCGGCACCCAGGCCGATGGCCTCGCCGGCAATGCCGCTGCCGCCACCCGCGCCGCCCTTGGCCATCTCGGGCAGGGCCTGCGCGGCCTGGTACTGCATGAACTGGCCCATGTTCTGGCCGATGATGCCCATGCCGATGCGCTGGTCGAGGATCTTCTGCAGCTCCTCGGGCAGCGACACGTTCTGCATCGTCACCGACAGCAGCTCCAGCCCCAGGCCGGCGAAGGCTGGTGCGGTGGCTTCCTTGAGCGCTGCGGCGAACTCGATCTGGTTGGCGGCCAGGTCCAGGAAGGGCGTGCCGCTGCTGGCCACGGCGTCGCTGATGTGTTGCAGCATCACGCCGCGCAGCTGGCCGTCCAGCTCCTGCACCGTGTAGCGCTCGCGCGTGCCGGAGATCTGGCTGTGGAAGACCTTCGCGTCCTGGATGCGGTAGGCATAGTTGCCGAAGGCGCGGATGCGCACGGCGCCAAAGTCCTTGTCGCGGATGGACACGGGCTGGCTGGTGCCCCAGCGCTGGTCGATCTGCTGGCGGGTGCTGAAGAAGTAGACATCGCTCTTGAAGGGCGACTCGAACAGCTTGTCCCAGTTCTTCAGATAGGTCAGGACGGGCAACGTCTGCGTCGTCAGCCGGTGCGTGCCGGGGCCGAAGACGTCGGCCACCTGGCCTTCGTTGACGAAGACGGCGACCTGCGATTCGCGCACGACGAGCTGGCCGCCGTTCTGGATTTCCATGCCCGACATCGGGAAGCGCCAAGCCAGCGTGCCATCGGCATCCTCGGTCCACTGGATGACGTCTATGAACTGCTTCTTGATGAAATCCATCAGGGCCATGTTGGTTCCTGCATGCGTGAAGAGATGGTCGGCAGGCGAGTATCGGGCGCCCGCCGCAGGCTTCCTGCGCCAATCAGGTGAATCTCACCCAGCCGGCGGCGAGAATCTGGGACATGGCCCGAGTTTGCATCCAGACCGAAGACTTCGACGTTGGCAACGAAACGCACACGCTGCGTGCTGAAGATGGCGGCGTCGGTGCGGTGGTCGCCTTCGTCGGCGCCGTGCGCGAGCACAGCAGCGGTCAGGCCGTCAGCCGCATGGAGCTGGAGCACTACCCCGGCATGACCGAGGCGGCCATCGAGGCGATGGTGGACGCGGCGTTCTCTCGCTTCGACATCCGCGCCGCCAAGGTCATCCACCGCGTCGGCACGTTGCAGGCGCGTGAGCAGATCGTGCTGGTGCTGGTCGCCAGCGCCCACCGCGGCCAGGCCTTCCAGGCCTGCGAGTTCCTGATGGACTATCTGAAGACCCAGGCGCCGTTCTGGAAGAAGGAGCACACGCCCGACGGCGCGCACTGGGTGGACGCCCGCGTGGCGGATGACGCGGCGCTGGCGCGCTGGGGCATTGCCGGAGGGAATGCGGCTTGAATGCCTTGGCAGTGGCGCTCGGTGCCGCGTTGGGGGCGCTGGTGCGCTGGCAGGCCGGCGTGATGTTCAACACCCGCTGGGCGGGCTTTCCGCTCGGTACGTTGCTCGTCAACCTGGTGGGCGGCTTGGCTGTCGGTATAGCGCTGGAGTGGTTTGGCCGACAGCCCAATGATTTGCTGAAACTTTTACTGGTGACCGGCTTCCTGGGCGGGCTGACGACGTTCTCCGCCTTCTCGGGCGAATCGCTGGCGCTGCTGCGCCATGGGGCGCTTGGCCTGGCGGCCGCGCACACGCTAGCCCACGTGCTGGGAGCGCTGTTTGCCGCGTGGATAGGCATGAAGCTGGTGCAGGCCTTGATCTAGCGCAACTTGAAAAGCGCCGACGGGCGCCCACTTGGCTTGGCAACAGGAGGATTCATCCCATGCGTGCCGACAAGTTCACCACCCGTTTCCAGGAAGCCCTGGGCGAGGCGCAGAGCCTGGCCCTCGGGCGTGACAACCCCTATATCGAACCCAGCCATGTGCTGGCCGCGATGCTGGCCCAGGACGACGGCCCGCGCGCGCTGCTGCAGCGTGCTGGCGTCAATGTCCAGGGGCTGAAGACCGCGCTGGACGGCCTGATGGCCGGGCTGCCGCAGGTCAGCGGCTCGGGCCAGACCGTGCAGGCCGGGCGCGACCTCGTCGCGCTGCTGCAGGCGGCCGAGAAGGAGGCCACCAAGCGGGGTGACCAGTTCATCGCCAGCGAGATGTTCCTGTTGGCGCTGTCCGACGCCAAGACCGACCTGGCCGGTGTCGTGCGCGGCCACGGCCTCACGCGCAAGGCGCTGGAAGCCGCCATCGAGGCAGTGCGCGGCGGGCAGAGCGTCGACTCGGCCGAGGCCGAAGGCCAGCGCGAGGCGCTGAAGAAGTACACGCTGGACCTGACGGAACGCGCCCGCCAGGGCAAGCTGGACCCGGTCATCGGCCGCGACGAGGAGATCCGCCGCACGATCCAGGTGCTGCAGCGGCGCAGCAAGAACAACCCCGTGCTGATCGGCGAGCCGGGCGTGGGCAAGACGGCCATCGTCGAGGGCCTGGCGCAGCGCATCATCAACGGCGAGGTGCCGGAGAGCCTGAAGAACAAGCGCGTGCTGGTGCTGGACATGGCCTTGCTGCTGGCCGGCGCCAAGTACCGCGGCGACTTCGAGGAGCGCCTCAAGGGCGTGCTGAAGGAAGTCAGCCAGGACGCGGGCCAGACCATCCTGTTCATCGACGAGATCCACACGATGGTGGGCGCCGGCAAGTCCGAGGGCTCCATCGACGCCGGCAACATGCTCAAGCCCGCGCTCGCGCGCGGCGAGCTGCATTGCATCGGCGCCACCACGTTGAACGAATACCGCAAGTACGTCGAGAAGGACGCCGCGCTGGAGCGCCGCTTCCAGAAGGTGCTGGTGGACGAGCCGACCGTGGAGGCCACCATCGCCATCCTGCGCGGCCTGCAGGAGAAGTACGAGGTGCACCACGGCGTGGAGATCACCGACCCGGCCATCATTGCCGCGGCCGAGCTGAGCCACCGCTACATCACCGACCGCTTCCTGCCCGACAAGGCCATCGACCTCATTGATGAGGCGGCGGCCAAGATCAAGATCGAGATCGACTCCAAGCCCGAGGCGATGGACCGGCTGGACCGCCGCATGATCCAGCTCAAGATCGAGCGTGAAGCGGTGCGCAAGGAGAAGGACGAGGGCTCGGTGAAGCGCTTCGGCCTCATCGAGGACGAGCTGCTGAAGCTGCAGCGCGAGTACGAGGATCTGGAAGAGATCTGGACCGCCGAGAAGGCCCAGGCCCAGGGCTCCGCGCACGTGAAGGAAGAGATCGACCGCATCAAGCAGCAGATCGAGGAACTCAAGCGCAAGGGCGACTTCAACAAGCTCGCCGAGCTGCAGTACGACCGCCTGCCCAAGCTGGAAAAGCAGCTCAACGAGGCGCAGGACAAGGAAGCCAGCAGCAAGGGCAAGGGCTCGGCCCGGCCGCGCCTGTTGCGCACGCTGGTGGGCGCCGAGGAGATCGCCGAAGTGGTGGCGCGCTCCACCGGCATCCCCGTCTCCAAGCTGATGCAGGGCGAGCGCGAGAAGCTGCTGCAGATGGAAAGCCGCCTGCACGAGCGCGTGGTGGGCCAGGCCGAGGCCATCCAGGCCGTGTCCGACGCCATCCGTCGTTCACGCGCCGGCCTGTCGGACCCCAACCGGCCGCTGGGCAGCTTCCTGTTCCTGGGCCCCACGGGCGTCGGCAAGACCGAGCTGTGCAAGGCGCTGGCCGGCTTCCTGTTCGACAGCGAAGACCACATGGTGCGCATCGACATGAGCGAGTTCATGGAGAAGCATTCCGTGAGCCGCCTGATCGGCGCGCCCCCCGGCTACGTGGGCTACGAGGAAGGCGGCACGCTGACAGAAGCCGTGCGTCGCAAACCGTACTCGGTGCTGTTGCTGGACGAGGTCGAGAAGGCCCACCCGGACGTGTTCAACGTGCTGCTGCAGGTGCTGGACGATGGCCGCCTGACCGACGGCCAGGGCCGCACGGTGGACTTCAAGAACACCGTCATCGTCATGACGTCCAACCTCGGTTCGCAGCACATCATGGCGCTGTCGGGCGAGAGCGACGAGGTCATCCGCGAGGCGGTGTGGGGCGAGGTCAAGGCGCACTTCCGGCCGGAGTTCCTGAACCGCATCGACGAGACCGTCATCTTCCACGCGCTGGGCGCTGACCACATCAAGTCCATCGCCCGCATCCAACTGCGCCTGCTCGAAACGCGGCTGGAGAAGCTGGAGATGAAGCTGGACATCAGCGAAGCGGCGCTGGACGAACTGGCCAAGGTCGGCTTCGACCCGGTGTTCGGCGCGCGGCCGCTGAAGCGGGCCATCCAGCAGCGGGTGGAGAACCCGCTGTCCAAGCTGATCCTGGAGGGCAAGTTCGGCCCGAAGGATGTGATCCCGGTGGACGTCGAGGCGGGTGAGTTCAGCTTCAGCCGGGTGGTTCACTGATCACCAGCGCGAGCGGCGACCCGCCGTGACGCCGAGCAGGTCTCGCACCTGTCTCGGCGTTGTTTCTCTTGAAGCGCGCACTGACCGCTGATGACGGCGCTGGCCGCAGCGGGTTTCAGGGCAATGGCCATGCGGGTTTTGCCGCCGGGGACGGGCGCCGGTTTGGCGGCACTATCCCACCATGGACTGGTTGCCCGCCCCGTTGCTTGACCTCTACCAGCGTCACTTCGACTGGCGCGACCTGACCCTCGTCCTGCTGTCGCCTGTCTTCGGCGTCTTCATCGCCCTGGAGGCCTGGCGCTTTCGCAGGACCGGCGTCTTCGACCTGCGCGACAGCTTCGACAGCATGAACAGCGGCGGCAGCTATCTGGTGGCCGACCTGTTCCTGCTGGCCGTGCTCGTGCTGCCGGCGATGGGCTGGGTCTACGACCACCGGCTGTTCACCGTCGACATCACGGTCTGGCGCTTTGTCGGCCTGTTCCTGTTCGTCGAGTTGCTCTATTACGGCTTTCACCGCGCTAGCCACCGCATCCGCTGGTTCTGGTGCGCCCACGTCGTGCACCACGGCTCCGAGAAGATGAACTTCGGCACGGCGCTGCGGCAGAGCTGGTTCTACCCGGTGGCCGGCAACTGGCTGTTCTACCTGCCGGCCGTGTGGCTGGGCTGCGAGCCGCGCTGGGTGCTGTTCGCGCTGTCGCTGAACCTGGCCTACCAGTTCTTCGTGCACACCACCTGGGTGGGCAGGATGCCGGCCTGGTTCGAGTTCATCTTCAACACGCCTTCGCATCACCGCGCCCACCACGGCCGCAACCCGCAGTACATCGACAAGAACTTCGGCGGCACGCTGATCGTGTTCGACCGCATGTTCGGCACGTTCGTGCCGGAGCGCGAGCCGGTGGACTACGGGCTGGAGCACCCGTTCCCGACGCACAACCTGTTCTGGCTGAACGCGCACGAGTGGCGGGCGATGTTCCACGACATGGCGCAGGAGAAGACCTGGGGCCTGCGCCTGGCCCACCTGTGGAAGCCGCCGGAATGGCGGCGGCACGGCAACGGCTTCAGGGATTGAGGTGCTTGGCCAGAAAGGCCGCCATGCGCTGGGCAAAGTCCACCCGGTTTTTCACGTTGCCAAAGCCGTGGCCCTCGCCCGCGTAGGTCACCCAGACCGGCTCGTTGCCGGCCTCTCGCAGCGCCTTGCGCATGCGGTCACCGTGGGCCATGGGCACGCGGCGGTCGCCCTCGTTGAAGGCCAGCAGCACCGGCGCCTTGATGCGCGCGGCCTGCTTGACCGGGGAGTTGGCGGCCAGCGGCGCGGCGTCCTTGACCGGGTCGCCCACGAGCTCGGGGAGGGTGTAGCGGCGCCCCGCGCTGCTGATGTCGTCGCGCACCCACCAGGAGCCGGCGGCGAACAGGTCCAGGTCGGTCACGGCCAGCCAGGCGACGCCGCAGCGGTACAGGTCGGGGTCGCGCACCAGGCCCATCAGCGTGCTGTAGCCGCCGTAGCTGGCACCGGCGATGCAGGCCTTGCTGCTGGCGATGCCCTGCGCCTGCGCCCACTTCAGCGCGTCGGCCACGTCGTCCTGCATGGCCAGGCCCCATTGCTTGAAGCCGGCGCGGAAGTGCGCGTCGCCGTAGCCGGTGCTGCCGCGGAACTCGGGCTCGATGACGACATAGCCGCGCGACGCGAGGAACTGCGCGTCGGCGTCCCAGCCCCAGACGGTGCCGCGCGCCCACGGGCCGCCATGCACCAGCACGACGGCGGGCAGCGCGCCGGCCGCCTGGGCCGGCCGCGTGACCCACACCGGCAGCTCGCGCCCGTCGCGCGCCTTGATGCGCTGCAGCTCGACGCTGGCCATCTCGGCCGGCTTCACGCCCTCGCGCACCGCGCCGACGTCCGTCCAGGCCTTCTCGCCGGCGGCGGGCTTGCCCTGGAACAGGTAGTAGCGGCCCGGGTCGCGGTCGCTGGCGCTGCGCACCAGGGCCACCATGTCGGCGCTGCCGCAGCGGCGGCAGCTGACGAGGTTGGCGTTGCCCGGGAAGAGGCGGTCCACGCGGTCCTGGAAGGCCTGCATCGCCGGGTCGAACCAGGCCACCATGGGCGCGTCCACCAGCAGGCGCACGCCCAGCACGCGGCCGCTGGTCTCGTCGATGACCAGCCCGCCCTCGAAGTCGTAGCCGGGCGTGGCCACGAGCGGCTTCTCCTGCGGCCGGCGGCGCTCGAAGTCGTAGAGCTTGAGCGTCGCCTGGCCGGCGGCGCCCTCATGCTGGCTGACGTACAGCCCGCCGGCGTCGTCCACGGCCTCGACGCTGAAGGGCGACGACAGCAGGTCGCTCTCGTACAGCGTCGTCCATGTCTTGCTGCCCGGCGCGCGCCACAGCGCGGCCTGCCGGCCCTCGCGCCGGGTGAACGCAACGCGCAGCTCGCCGCGGCTGTCGGCCAGCCAGCCGACGCTGCCGTCGGGCTCCTTGAAGTCGACGCTGCGCGTCAACCCGGTGCGGGTGTTGAGCCACTTGGGCGTTTCGGTGT
>Ga0114942_1000290_pt1 | contig 14112 bp, 12 predicted proteins | sample LowerColdCreek_FD_88674 | JGI IMG/M metagenome (GOLD analysis project Ga0114942, IMG submission 88674) | Groundwater microbial communities from Cold Creek, Nevada to study Microbial Dark Matter (Phase II) - Lower Cold Creek | ecosystem: Environmental > Aquatic > Deep subsurface > Groundwater ... | reverse complement strand
TGCAAGCGCTTCAGTCACGAGGTCATCGACTGGAACAGCTATTCACCGGCACAGAAGCGCGCGGTAGATAGCCGCCTCTCCAGCTTCCTGTCCCAGTGTGTCAGCAACAAGTTGCAAGTCCTCGATAAAACCCTGCTAAAATGGCAATTGGGAGTGCAGCAGATACAATTTGTCGAATACCATGACGAGTACTGCTGGCTCTTCAGTTTGCTGAGGGCTGGCGCAGGCCAGATTGATAATCCGCGTGATTACGGGTTCGAGGTCGACCTCTGCTATCGCGCCGTTCCGTTGTCTGAACTGCGCGACCAAATCGATCAGGAGTTCTACATCCTGTCTGAAGCGCATTACGAACGGTATATGCGCAGCCCTGATCTCTTCCGCGGAAGCGCCGAATGAAATCCTCCGGCGATGTGGTCGGAATACAGTCGTTCCTGTACTGTCCGACGCCCCGCACATGGGTCGAGTGGGCGTTGCGAAATCCGTGCATCCTGCTGGTCGATCATGCCAACTGCGAGAAGAAAGCAGCCTCCACTGCATTAAACCTGATGTATCGGTATGTGGACCGTCACCGATTGCTACAAAGGCTTTCGCGACTGGCGCGGGAGGAATTGCGTCACTTCGAGCAGGTGATTGCCATCATGAAGGCCAGGGGTGTCGACTACCCGCAGTTGTCCGCCTCGCGCTACGCGGGAGCACTGCGCAAAAAAGTACGCACCTCAGAGCCCGCCCGCCTGCTGGATACACTGTTGATCGGCGCCATCATAGAAGCCCGCTCTTGTGAGCGATTTGCCATACTCGCACCGGAACTCGACGCACAGCTCGGGGCATTTTATCACTCACTGCTACAGTCGGAAGCGAGGCATTTCAGAGATTATCTCAAGCTGGCGGTTGAGGTTTGTTCACAGGAGGAAGTCGACCAGCGACTATCAGAGTTGTTGGAGCGTGAAAGGGAGTTGATTGAGTCTCCCGACGCGGAGTTTCGCTTTCACAGCGGCGTACCCACCGTGAATCCGGGATGAATAGTCTAATCTAAGGTATTGTAAACCTTTAAATTATACGAATTATACGGTTAACTAGCCGCGGTAACTATTTCATCCTAGTAATTCTTGCACCTAAGATTCGACGACGAGCACCGACTCAATGATCACAGGATCGGTCGGTACGTCCTGATGGCCTTTGCGGCTTGACGTTTGCACGCTCCTGATCTTTTCCAGGACTTCAGTGCCTCCGGTAACCTTGCCAAATACGGTGTAGCCCCAGCCCTGCGCATTTTTACCGCTATGGTTTAAGAAATCATTGTCTTTTACATTGATGAAGAACTGGGCGGTAGCGGAATGGGGATCGTTGGTTCGGGCCATGGCAATAGTGCCGAAATCGTTTTTCAGGCCGTTATCCGCTTCGTTTTCGATGGGCTTGCCGGTTGCTTTCTGCGTCATATCGGTATCAAAACCGCCGCCCTGAATCATAAAGTTGTCGATCACTCGGTGAAATATAGTGCCATTGTAAAAACCTTCCCGCGCGTAACCGAGAAAATTGGCGACGGTTTTCGGGGATTTCTCGGCGTCCAGTTCGAGTTTGATCTCGCCGAATGTGGTGCGAATGATGACCATGCTGTCTTCCTTGGAAGTGTCTATATCGAGCGCGATAATCATACGGACTTTTAGCGCGCTGTAAAACATCTGGTGTGGAAAAGATGCGCAGAAATACGCATTCTCGCGGCATGCGTCATGAATTGGCTATAAGCACAGGGCCTGAGTCGCTATAATACTCGCCTTTTTTCAGGGCTCTTCACAAACTTTATGGACAACACCCCGGCCAGTAATTTCCTGCAGAACATCATCAGCGCTGATCTTGCCAGTGGGCGGGTCAAGGAAGTTGTGACGCGTTTTCCGCCCGAGCCAAATGGCTATTTGCATATTGGTCACGCCAAGTCGATCAGTGTCAATTTCGGGCTTGCGCAGGCCAACGGTGGGCGTTGCAATTTGCGTTTTGACGACACCAACCCGGAAAAGGAAAGCCAGGAGTATATAGAGGCTATTCAAGCCGATGTGCGCTGGTTGGGTTATTACTGGGATGGGGTAGTGCGCTACGCGTCTTCCTATTTCCAACAACTTTATGACTGGGCCGTGTATCTGGTGCAGCAGGGCGATGCCTTCGTCTGTGACCTGAGTGCGGAGGAAGCGAGAGAGTACCGCGGCACACTCACCGAACCGGGTCGTAATAGCCCGAGCCGGACCCGGACGGTCGCTGAGAATCTCGATTTGCTCTCGCGCATGAAAGCGGGGGAGTTCGACGACGGTTCCAGGGTCCTGCGCGCGAAGATCGACATGAGTTCCCCCAATATGAACATGCGCGACCCAATCCTGTACCGTATTCGCAGGGTTGCCCACCATCAAACCGCAAGTCATTGGGTAATCTATCCCACTTATGATTTTGCCCACGGTCAGGAGGATGCGATAGAAGGCATTACGCACTCCATTTGTACCCTGGAATTCGAAGATCACCGCCCGTTGTATGACTGGTTTCTCGATCATCTGCCCGTGCCCAGCCGGCCCAGGCAGTATGAATTTGGCCGGCTCAACGCCAGTTTCACTGTGACGAGCAAGCGCAAGCTTAAGCAACTGGTCGATGAAGGTGTGGTCGCCGGGTGGGACGATCCGCGCATGCCCACCATATCCGGCTTGCGCAGACGTGGGTACACGCCGGCGGCGATCCGCAAGTTCTGCGATATGATCGGCACAACTCGCAGCGACGGTGTGGTGGACGTTGCCATGCTGGAATTTGCCATTCGCGAGGACCTCAACGACAACGCGGTGCGCGGAATGTGCGTGCTCAACCCTCTTAAAGTCGTGCTCACGGATTTCGCCCCGGACACAGTCCAGGAACTGCGCGCGCCGGGCCACCCCAATCGCGATGATTTCGGCGAGAGAGTACTGCCATTTACCAGGGAGCTGTATATCGATAGAGACGATTTTCGCGAGGAGGCGATCAAAAAATACAAGCGTCTGGTGCTGGGCAAGCGGGTACGCCTGCGCCATGCCTACGTGATTGAGGCCGATGCGGTAGTCCGGAACACGCAGGGTGATATTACCGAAATTCATGCTCACATTGTCCCCGGCACGCTCGGCCAGGACCCTGACGACGGTGGCAAGCCCAAGGGCGTCATTCAATGGGTGTCGGCGTCACACGGGAAGCGTGCTGAAGTGCGCCTGTACGAGCGTCTGTTTAACCACGAAGCACCGGACAAAGGCGACAATGACTTCATGGAGCATATAAATCCGCTTTCCCTCGAAGTGATCAGGGATGCCTGCATTGAACCCTCACTGGCCGACGCACAACCGGAACAGAATTTTCAGTTCGAGCGCGAGGGTTACTTCGTGGCGGACCGCTACGACCACAGCCGTGATAAGCCGGTATTTAACAGGACCATAGGCCTGCGCGATAAATGGAATGAAGGTTGAGTACAAATCGATGAACCTCACACTGTACAACACCATGAGTGGCAGGAAGGAGGCCTTCGAGCCACTTGTTCCGGATACCGTCACCATGTATGTCTGTGGCCCAACAGTGTACAACCTGGCACATATCGGCAACGCCAGGCCGGTTGTGGTATTCGACACACTGTTTCGCCTGCTGCAGACTCATTATGCGAGGGTAATCTACGCGCGCAATATCACTGACGTGGATGACAGGATTATCGCCGCGGCGCGCGAGGGCAAGCGCAGCATCGAGTCGGTTACCGAAGAGTTTACCGCTAAATACCGGGAGGATATGACCCAACTCAACGCGCTGCCGCCGACGCTGGAACCCTGCGCGACCCACAACATCGACGCCATGGTTGCGCTTACCCGAACACTTCTGCAGAAAGGTCATGCCTACGAGTCCCAGGGCCATGTACTGTTTGCAGTGCAGTCGATGCCAGACTACGGCAAGCTATCGAAACGCTCGCTGGATGACATGCTTGCCGGCGCCCGCGTGGAAGTGGCTGACTACAAGCGCTACCCTGGGGATTTTGTACTGTGGAAACCTTCCGCCGCTGAAGATCCCGGCTGGGACAGCCCCTGGGGTCGAGGTCGTCCGGGCTGGCATCTGGAGTGTTCGGCCATGATCCGCGCGCATCTAGGTGCAACAATCGACATACACGGCGGGGGTCGCGACCTTATCTTTCCACATCACGAGAATGAAATTGCGCAGAGTCGCTGCGCCCACGGCGGCGACTATGTGCGCTACTGGATGCACAATGCCTTTATGGACATCGATGGGGAAAAAATGTCCAAGTCGCTGGGTAACTTCCGTACCGTGCGTGACCTGCTGCAAAGTTATCGTGGTGAGGTGTTACGCTTCGCATTGCTATCGGCACATTATCGAACCCCGCTCAATTTCTCTGCAGCACTGCTGGAACAGGCGCAAGCTACACTGGCCAGCTTCTACAGTACCTTACGCGATGTGCGCGATATCAAGGTGAATGGGGAGGTCTGTCTCGCAGATGAGCCCTTTTACCAGGCGCTCAACGATGATCTTAATACACCAATTGCGATCGCCGAGATGCATGCGCTGGCCAAGCAACTGCATAAAGCGCGGCCGGATGACAAGGCGAACCTGAAGGCGCGCATTCTCGCGGCCGGTAAAATGCTGGGTATACTGGAGCAGGACCCTGCGCAGTGGTTGCAGGAAGCAACTTCTGCTGATGCTATTTCAGCGGTAGCCATCGAGGCGCTGATCAAAGAGAGGCGCGACGCCAAGCTGGCAAAGAATTACGCCCGTGCAGACGAGGTGCGCGCAGCCTTACTCGCACAAGGTGTGGTGCTTGAGGACTCGCGTGAAGGAACCCAGTGGAAGCGTAAGTCGGAGTGAGTTCTGTTCATCCGAAACAGAGCTGTCGTGTGTTGCAGTTCGGCCGCTTGGCAGATGCATTGTGGGTCTGGTCATAGATTTTGCCACTCCTATCGGCTCGAACAGGCTAATCCTGTTCCAGACTTCTCTCACCCGACATAACACTCTGCATGATCAATGTATTGATGGTCATCGGCCCCACGCCACCCGGAACGGGTGTATAGGCAGATACCTTGTCCATTAAAGCGGACAGCTCAATGTCGCCAACTCCGCCGGGGTGATAGCCTGCATCTACCACCACAGTGCCTTCCCTGACCCACTCGGCTTTGATGAACTCCGGCTTGCCCACTGCTCCTACCAGGATGTCCGCCTGCTTGACAATACTCGGCAGATCCCTGGTGCGGGAGTGGCAGATAGTTACTGTGGCATTTTTTTGCAACAACATCATCGCCATTGGTTTGCCAAGTATGGGGCTGCGCCCGACGACTACGGCGTGTTTGCCTTCAATGGCAATGCCATAGTGGTCCAGGATGCGCATGATGCCCTGCGGTGTGGCGCAACCGTAGGCATCTTCACCCATTGCCATGCGGCCAAAGCCCAGGCAGGTCACGCCGTCCACATCCTTATGTAAGGCGATGGCGTCGAAGCAGGTCCGTTCGTCTATCTGTGCCGGTACCGGGTGTTGCAGTAGAATGCCGTGTACATTGGGGTCGTCGTTCAATTCGCCAATCTTTGCCAACAGTTCTGCAGTAGTGGTCGGGGCGGGCATTGCCACTGCCAGCGACGCCATGCCCACCCTCCGACAGGCATTGCCCTTCATTTTGACGTAAGTCGCTGAGGCGGGATCATCACCCACAAGAATCGTCGCCAGTATGGGCGTCTTTCCCCCGGATCTTGCCTTGATGCGTTCTACCCGGGTCAATAATTCCGCTTCCGATTGTGCTGCCAGGAATTTACCGTCTAGGACGAGTGCAGACATGCTGTTTGATCCTTGCGTAAATGGCGGACGTCGCCACGCGCTATTATAAGTCATCGACTCGGGGAACTTGTACATGTCTTTGACCAGCTTCAATTGCGCGCTGGCGATTGCCATATCGGCGTTGACGCTGTTGATATGTCTCAGTATTATGCCTCCCTTGATATCAGGGCCTGGCGGCAGCGCCAAGGTGATTACTTCGGGGTATAGCGCAGTCTGGTAGCGCGCCTGCTTTGGGAGCAGGATGTCGGGAGTTCGAATCTCTCTACCCCGACCATTTTTTCCCGCCACTTTCCGTTATTTCCTTTATTGTGCAATATCCCGGGCGATAGGCGGGCGTATTGATGTGTAACACAGGCGGGTGGCCATGGTACGGGCGATAGTCAATGGACAGGTGTTCGATGGCGAGACCCTGTGGCAGGACCGCATCGTGCTCATCCAGGATGCGCGCATTCTCTCAGTCGTGGATCGCGCTGCACTACCGGTGGACTTAACCGACGTTTATGACCTCCAGGGCGGAACCCTGGTGCCCGGGTTTATCGATCTGCAGGTCAACGGCGGTGGCGGGATACTTTTTACGGATACGCCTACGGTGGAAAGTCTACGTGTCATCGGGGCTGCACATCGACAATTCGGGACGACCGGCTTCTTGCCGACGCTGATCACGACCAGTTTCGACGTGATGAGGCAGGCGCTTTCCGCGGTTGGCCAAGCCATTGCCGACGGGGTGCCTGGTATCCTCGGTATCCATTTGGAAGGCCCCTTCCTGAATCCTGAGCGCAAGGGTATACACGATGCACACAAGTTTTGCCCGCTCGACGATGAGGGCCTGGCTATATTGACGTCGCTGAACGTGGGTACGACCCTGGTCACGCTGGCCCCGGAAGTAACGACGCCGGCTATGATCCAGCAGCTGGCAGACATGGGTGTGATCGTCTGTGCCGGTCATAGCGCTGCCACCTACGCGCAGACTTGTGAAGCGCTTGCTGCAGGGGTGAGTGGCTTCACGCATTTGTACAATGCCATGTCGCCGCTGCAAAGTCGTGAACCCGGCATGGTTGGCGCCGCCCTGGAGGATGACGAAAGTTGGTTCGGCATTATCGCGGACGGATTCCATGTACACCCGGCGGGATTGCGAATTGCCGTGTCGGCCAAGAAAACCGGTGGCGCGATACTGGTCACCGATGCAATGCCCACAGTGGGATCGACGAACAATTCCTTCGTGCTCGGCGGGGAAACCATCGTCGCCACAAATGGCCATATAACCAATGCTGCGGGTACGTTGGCCGGCTCCGATCTGGACATGCTAACGGCGGTAAATAATGCTGCCAAGTTTGCCCGTATCGATTGGTTTGAGGCGGTGCGTATGGCGAGTCTCTATCCCGCCCGTGCACTGGGTCTGCAGAAGGAATTGGGTGCGATAAAGTCCGGATATCGGGCCAACTTGGTGGCGCTGGATGCCCGGCGCCAAATTCACGCCAGCTGGATTGACGGTATCAGGGTCTGATCGCCACCCATTCGATCGCGTTTAATACCAACTTGCGGGCATCGGCATTGTCCCAGTTGGCGTGGTAATGACTCCCTGTGTATCCGAAACCGCGACCGCCTCCCGGTCGCTCAAACGCCCACGCAGTGACCTGTGGTATGCCGTCCGCTACCAGTTGACGCGCTGCATCGTTGCCACTATGCGGACCGTTCCAACGCCACATCGTGGAGGACGGCGCAATGGCGCTCAGGATGGGAGTTACGCCGCCGTCGACAAAGCACATGTTGAAATACCACTCATCCTCCATGGCAAATGGACGCACACCCTGGGTAATGGGGTGGTTTGGCAGCGCCTTATAGTCAGCCGTCCACTTGGGGTTTACGGACCAGCCGGTTTCGAAATAACCCCCAATTGCACGTAGCATGGATTGCGCCGCTGAGCTGCCTTTCGGCACCTCCACACAGTAATGCAGCGCGACGACACCCAAACCCTTTTCCAGCAGTCGGTTGAAAGTCGCCAGGTGATCAACAATCAGGTGTGACTCACCGCCATCGCAATACATCACCACTGCGTCCGCACCGTCAAACACGGTTTGATCGGCAGGCCAACCGCCGTAAATGCTAACGGTCTCAAACGCGGGTTGGCGCTGACGCAGGGCGCTGGCCAGTAACTCCGTTCCCGCCTTGTGCTCGTGCGTGCCGGGAAGATGACTGTCCGGACCCGCCAGAAAGACAATTTTCGTCTGCGTAGTCCCACTGGCGGGGACTGAGTGATGTACAGAGACTTCCTGCGACTGGCAAGCAGGCAACAAGAGTATGACCGATGACAGGACCAAGCCCGGCGTTAGCAAGACTGAAATTCTGCGCCCCCACATATTCATTCCTGTCTACTGCCTCTGCTCGAGGCTGCCAACTTGACACTTATAGATCGCTAAAGCTACCATGCGCGCCGCTGAACGGCGGTGGTTGGCTGTGTCTGGAGTCCGCTGGCAGTGTAACAAATACCGGCCATCCAGCAGTCTCGCCTCCAGTGATCAGGCTGGTCAAACCTCTTTTTAGTGCCGCACGATGGTGGCCGTAGCTCAACAGGTAGAGCACCGGATTGTGACTCCGGAGGTAGCGGGTTCAAGACCCGTCGGCCACCCCATTTTATATCTATTGATTCAACTACTTATCAATCTCCAGCACAGCAAAGTACGGTGCGTGCCAAATGTCAGGTTGATCTGCTGATCGCTGCCACCGCCATCCATTGGGGTGATAGAAGAAGGGACATGAAGCCGAGGAGGGCGCAATCCCGAGTATTCAGATTCGGAGCTCGCTGACGGGATCTGCTGTGGGTAATCAGCTGCTGTTTAAGTAGCGAGTTCTCTGCAAGGACAGTGCGGCTGACACCGGGCGTTGCTGGTTTCGCTAGCGTGGACAGTGGCTTAAATCATGGCCGGGTGTAGCGCAACTCCACCCAGTGGAATCCCATAACCCGGCAGTGGTAGCATGCACCGCACGCGCCCATAGCTCAGTTGGATAGAGCAGCAGCCTTCTAAGCTGCGGGTCGCAGGTTCGACTCCTGCTGGGCGCGCCAAATTTTTTGAAATTACCTACAGAATTATCTACAAAACAACAAGATCAGGGTAGATATGCGCTAGAAACTAGTGCCGAAATCCACTTACAGAATCGGGTTTGCCGTTCAAATAACCCGGGCCACTGCTGATTGGTTGGCTGGTTGCTGCAGCAAATCGTTCGGTATAGCGAACGGCGCACTCGAAGAGCGTCCGTACAGATTAGTCAGGAAGGCAGCCCCGCATTCCCACACTTCACCGGCATCAAATAAGCCCCACCATCCGATCACTTGAATTGGTGAAGTTCGGACCATTTGCCCGTAGAAGCCTGACCTTAAACTTTTCACGTTGCCCCCATGATAACCATCGAAGTGCGGATTAATCCCCACCTCAGCCACATTGTGACCAGCGTCAGGACTGTTGCAAAGCCGGAAACATGACCTTCATCACAGATTTTCCTGAAATAGGGTCGGAAAAGGTCAGCTATTTCCCGGGCGAATACCAGATCGGGGAGCTCCAGGCGCGCTCCTGGATGGTCGGCGGCATTTTCGTCAGGGGTGCCATCTGCTCCCGCACTGCATCGTAGGTATTCCAGCGCGGGGTAGGAATCTCGAGAACGCGGGCGTAATAGAAGGCAGGCTCCTCTGGCCTGAACTCGGGATCGGTCCAGCTTGTGGCCAGTTGCGCGTCGCCGATAGTATTGGTGTAAGTCGCGGTCTTGACGTCCACACTGTTGGCGACCGCGGGAAACTTGCCATCGGCGCCAACCTTGCGATCGCCGGACCATACCACGTCGTAAATTTTTTCATGTTGTTTGCCCGAGGCATCCAGCCAGCCCTTGATGATCTGGATGCGGTCAAGACTCCCGCTCTTGGGATCCTTCTGCGCCATCACCATGAAGGTCGGCGCTTTGCCCGCGCCGGGTTTCAGGTCGCCGCCCATGGGCACACCCCGGGCATAGGCGCGCTTCACAAAATCCGGGCTTTGCACATCGTCAAGGGCATAGTCGAAACTGCCGAAGAAACGCACTTTAATCATGGGACCCGAAGTCGCGAATGTCTCCCGGCGCTGCATCGCATCCCAGATCGCTTCGCGGGTATTTTCCGGCGCCCAGACTCCGGCGAGGCCCGCGGAGCTGAATTCCTGTATCTGCTGCACTTGACCTGCGGGCGCGCCGGGGACGCCAGTTAATCGTTCTCTGGCATTGTTTTCAAACGCAAACTTGCCGGTGAAGTTGTACTCTTCGTTACTGGCCGCTGCATTGTGCGTGTCAGTATCACCGATAAACCCGTATTTGAACGGGTTGCCGGCGCCATCCGCCGCCTGGCTCATGCCATCGAGTAGCGCCTGGCGAGCGAAGCTGCCCTTGCGATGCGTCGGCCGCTCGTAATCCGCCGACAGTGTATAGTCCCACTGCTCGAAGCCGGCGAATTCATCGGTTGGCGATAGATCGGGATGGGTTTCCGAGGTGCCCTTGATCTGGGTGATCTCATACAGAGGCTCGTTCATCGCGCGAGTCTTGTTGTAAGTGGCATCAATAGGTTTGCCGTCGAACTTGGTGAGTTCAAACATGCGGCCGTCGCTCGCGTTGCCGTTGTGTGGAATGGCGAACAATGTCGAACCCTTCGCGCGCTGATCTTCCATCCATTTCCATAGCACTTCCGGGTCTTCAGAGTCCAGCGCGGACAGCACCAGGTTCGGCAAGTGCGTGGTATCACGAAAAACGACGACGCGGTGAAGGTTGCGCTTTTGCGGATTCGAGGTCCACTCAAAGCCGGCAAACGTGGTGAACTTTCCGGGGATGTAGTTGGCGTCAGCCGCCTTGATGATCTCCTTCCAAACAGAACCTGCCAGCACCGGGTCGCTGAATTGTGGGTCGCTCTTCCCGGCGCTCATGTCGCGCAGGATGCCAGCGAAAGTCTGCATTCTTACATTGGCATCGGGTGAGGTTACGCCCTAGGCAAGTTGCGTCATACTGAGAGGACTGTCAGGGTTCGCCATCTGGTTGAAGACACCCATGAATTCGGCATGGTCGGCCACCATGTAGAAATCCAGGGGAGTTTTGATCTGCATGTCCGGGCCTCCACTCCCGGTGATCGGTTTGCCCTGCGCCCAGGCATAGGCATCCATGGGTGTGGTCTTGGAACCGTTGGTGAACGCATCGAACGACCAACCGGTGTGAACGTGAACATCGCCGAAGTAGACGTTGTTGTCTGCATTCGGTGATGGCAAGTCGGCCGCCTGCGCGATCTGGATTGAAATTAAGAGCGCGAAAGTTATGCAGAGTGGGGACTTCGTTCTCATGGTAAATACCCGTATGTCCGGTTGATGTTTACAACAAAGACCGGTTCGATCGTAACTGACGCAAGGCGAGAAACGGTGGATGCCCAATAGTAATACATGTATTGGTTTTTTTTGCCTGCGGGGCAAGCTTATTTTGGCAGGTCGCTTGCGGCGGCGTCGGGTTTACCGCAGAATACTCGCCCTCTGCCGGTGTGGCACCCGCACGCCAGAGTCTGTGGTGATCCAGGCGGTCCCCTCGCAATGATAGGTAGTGAACCCCGCCAGGCCCGGAAGGGAGCAACGGTAGTTACCGACTCGTGTGCCGGGGTGTGGCTGTCTGGGTCGCCTCCATTTGTAGAAACTCCTATTTGAAATCAGTAGGTTAGCTGTGTGCTAGTTGTGCGTCGTCAGACCATTTGGGACCAATTGGCTTGACGATGTACACTTTGTGCTCTTGGTGTTGTTCTTTTCCTTGGGCATGGCTTCTTTTACCGCTTGAACCCATTCGCGGCGTTCACGCTCAATGCGCTTCTGTTCGCGCATATACTCCTCAAGTACATGTTGGTTTGCGCGGTTGACAAATACATTCAGTGCAGGGTCTTTTGTTCTTTGCATCTCGTCCTGTAGTGCAGTCTGAAGTTTCTCAATTTCCGTTTATAAGAAACAATTGGAAACCTCGAGCGCATAAAATCACACAGTTATCAAATTAGACTGGCCTACAAATCATATAGTGTTGAATATGTTCTTCTGGATCATTGAGAGATTCAATCTCCCATCCGGTGCCCGCAAGAAGCTGAATAGCATGCTTCCTTGAATACACTGCGCGCAGTAATGGTTTCTCTGAAACCCAGTCCACAAAATCCCGAGGCCCCTGCAAATCTGCTTTCAGGTTTTCTTCCGTAAGAGAGGAACCAATTGCGGACGCCATGGCATCTAGAAATCCATGGCCGCCATTCGTAAGCTCATTTACAATTAGACTGAAAAATAAATTTCCCTCTGGCTTGATGTATCGACGCAGCAACCTCAGCATCAATACATAATCATTTGGGGCTAGATGCGTAAACACCGAGAACAGACAAATATAGTCGAAGCTTTGTTCTTCCACAGGCAGCCTGGTATTTTCTGACAGTGGCTCGCCGCCAGGGTTATACATAGCATTTTGCGTGTTCGAGGTATAGAACGTGAATCGATCGTCAGTAACGTTCGCTTGCAAAAATTCGATTAGCCCTGGGTGAATATCGATTCCTACATAGCGATTAATGGGCAACCCACCTGCCAAAATGGCCTGAGTGAATTTGTTACCACAGCCCATATCCAATAAATTTTTGCCTGCCAGATTGGCAATGCCGAGTTTCCTGCACATGAGCTGAAGTAAGCTCAATCCCGACGCTACGGATTCGTTTTCGTTTTCCTTTTTGCCGCCTCGTCGATATTCTTCCGGAACCTGGATGATCGAGTTGGACATAACATCTCCTTTGATTCGACAACAAAAAGCTACGCGTAATATTTCAAGTCTAGAAAGTATTGTCTTGGCACTGTCAAAAATCTACTTATGGCTACATTGCGATCTGACGGAGACATCACAAAAGTACTTTATTCCCCAACGCGATGCGTCCCATTCGGATGAACGCTTTCTCTCTCATGATCAGGCGTTTGAGTTTGCTTTTCTTCAACTGATTGGGCTCTGTTCCGATTCCTTCCCGCTATGCGCATTAGACGCAGAAACTTGGGATATTCGAAATGACCGAGCGCCTTGAAGTATAGTAAGAATGAACGGCGTGTGTCGAGCAGATTGTCTGCTCGATGAGTATGTCGCCACTGTATCCACTGGGTGTCCAGTATTCGTGTTCACAAAATGTTCTATTTGTAACCGTCCAGCCATCACACCTTGACCGGCGCTGTCCATTTGTTTGGCAGCAGAGCGTCCAGGTCTGATCGCCTGGCCATGGGCATACGCTCCAGTACATCGCGCAGATACGCTTGCGGATCAAGGCCATTCATCTTTGTCGACTGGATCAGGGTCATCACGTTCGCCGCGCGCTCGCCACTGCGCAGGGAGCCTGCGAACAGCCAGTTTTTGCGACCTAATGCCCACGGTCTTATTTGATTCTCCACCCAATTATTGTCGATGGGTACGTTGCCGTCATCGAGGTAGCGGATCAATGCCTCCCAGCGTTTGAGTGTGTAATCAATGGCCTTGGCAGTTCGCGTACCATTGGTAATCTGTGCACGCTGATGGCGTAGCCACTCATGCAGGTTCTCAATGAGGGGCCATGCTTTGGTCAGCCGCAGTTGCTGACGCTGCTCCGGCGATAGCTCGGCGCCCTGACGCTCAATCTCATACAGCGTGCCGATGTAACTCAGCGCCTTTTTGGCTATCGGGCTGTCGTTGCGCTCCGTGAGCTCGTGGAACTTGCGTCGGGCGTGTGCCCAGCAACCCACTTCGGTAATGCCGTTCGCAAAGCCTGCCTTGTAACCACCATAGTCATTGCAGACCAGATAGCCGCGCCAGTCCGCCAGGAACTCTCTGCACGCCTCGCCCGAACGGCCAGGCCTGAAGTCGTAGACCGCCGCCTGTGTGTCAGCGTGGCTGGTCGTGGCATACGCCCATATGTACGCACGTTGCATGCGCTTGTTGTCCGGCCGACAACATCGGTACCGGGGTTTCATCGGCGTGCAACACCGGTTCTTTCAGCAGCTCTCTGCGCAGGTGCTCCACCAGTGGCCTCAGTTCCACACCGCAGCGGCCAACCCATGCAGCAAGGGTGGAGCGCGGGAGCTCAACGCCTGCGCGGGCGTAGATCTGTTGCTGGCGATACAGCGGCAGATGATCGGCGTACTTGGCAATGAGGACCTGCGCCAGCAGGTTCGTCGTGGGGATGCCCTTGTCGATCACGTGGGGTGCTACCGGCGCCTGGATGATCGTCTCGCAGTCCTTGCAGGCCCACTTGCTGCGAATGTGGCGCTCTACCGTGAACT
>Ga0114942_1000289_pt1 | contig 14140 bp, 11 predicted proteins | sample LowerColdCreek_FD_88674 | JGI IMG/M metagenome (GOLD analysis project Ga0114942, IMG submission 88674) | Groundwater microbial communities from Cold Creek, Nevada to study Microbial Dark Matter (Phase II) - Lower Cold Creek | ecosystem: Environmental > Aquatic > Deep subsurface > Groundwater ... | reverse complement strand
GCTGTCTCATATGGCTCAGGAAACACACACCACCGCCATGCCCGCCGAAGAGTATGTGTGGCGCGGGGATGCCCTGTTAGGACGCCTCCGCGACGACGTCGCTGCCCAGGAAGCCGCGGGCGAGTTCGACAAGGCTGCCCGCACGCATGTTCAGTTGGAGGAAATAGACGGTTACAGCGCCGAGCGCCGGGCGCAGCGCCTGCTGCAGGGCCTCGGTTTCGCCGAGGACGCGGCCGGGCGGGCGGTCAGTGCATTCTCCGGAGGTTGGCGCATCCGCCTGAACCTGGCGCGCGCACTGATGACACCGTCGGATATTCTGTTACTGGATGAACCCACCAATCACCTGGACCTGGATGCCACACTGTGGTTGCAGCAATGGCTGCAGCAATACCCCGGCACCCTGCTGATGATCTCCCATGACCGCGACTTTATCGATGCGACCTGTGAACGCATATTGCATATCGAGCAACAGCAGCTGTTTACCTATAAGGGTAACTATTCTGACTTCGAACGGATGCGAGCAGAGCGACTGGCAAACCAGCAGGCCAATTTTGAGAAACAGCAGCGGCGCATTGTCGAAATCGATGATTTTGTGCGTCGATTTCGCTACAAGGCCTCCAAGGCCAAGCAAGCGCAGAGCCGGCTTAAGGAACTGGAGCGCATGCAGACCCTGGCGCCGGCCCACGCCGACTCGCCGTTTGACTTCAGTTTTCCATCACCAGAGAAAAGCAGTGACCCCCTGTTGCGCCTGGACGCGGCTACACTCGGTTACGGCAGTACGGCGGTGCTGTCGGGCGTCGACCTGCATCTGCGCCCCGGCAGCCGCTATGGCCTTCTAGGCCGCAACGGTGCGGGAAAGTCGACACTGTTAAAAAGCCTCATCGGCAAACTCCCGCTACTGGGCGGTGAGCGCACCGCGGGAGAACACTTACGCATCGGTTATTTCGACCAGCAGCAACTGGAAACGCTGGATATGCACGCCAGCCCGGCGCTGCACCTGCAGCGCTTAAGTCCGGACGCGCGGGAACAGGATATTCTCGATTTCCTGGGCGGTTTCAATTTCCGCGGCAACGCCGCAGCCACCGCCGTCGCCCCGTTCTCTGGCGGGGAGAAAGCGCGTCTGGCGCTGGCCATGGTGGTGTGGCAAAAACCCAACCTGCTGGTGCTGGATGAGCCCACCAACCACCTGGATCTCGACATGCGCCACGCCATGGAAATCGCGCTGCAGGCTTACGACGGTGCATTGGTACTGGTCAGCCACGACCGCCATATGCTGCGCAATACCGCGGAGGAACTGCTGCTGGTGCATGACGGGCGCGTGGAGGAGTACCGGGAGGACCTGGAGGGTTACGAGCGCTGGATTCTGTCGAGCTACCGACAAACAGACAAACGCGACGCGGCGCCCAGCGACACTTCACGCAAGGAAAAGCGCCAGCAGGCGGCCACGCAGCGAGACAAGTTGCGCCCCCTGCAAAAACAAGTGGATACCACCGAGGCGGAGATGACCGCGGTCAACCTGGCACTGCAGGAATTGCGAGAGCGGCTTGGCGACACCGGGCTGTACAAGGACGACAACCGGCAAACACTCGCTAGCCTGTTGCAACGGGAGGGAGAGCTCAAAGTGCGCGCGGCGCAACTGGACGACATCTGGCTGGAACAACAGCAGGCGCTGGAAGAGCTGGCACGGCAGTACAATTAAGGTTCAACTGTACGTCGAGAAAGCTGCAATTTCTCGTCCCGGCTCATTTTCTTGATCGATATCTCGCGGCGCTGTGCAGCACTGCGGTCAGGCGCATTGTCGGACCACAATAATTCAACGGGCCGGCGGCCCCGCGTATAGCGCGAGCCGCCCGCCAGCTCACCGTTATGCTGCTGCAGGCGCCGCTGCAGGTCCCGCGCCACGCCGGTATACAGCGAGCCATCGCCACACCGCAGTATGTAAACATGCCACGGGCCGCTCATTGCGTCAGGTCAGCGCGAGCACTTGCTTGACACACTCGCTGATACCGCCATAGGCCTCCGCTACACCTCCGGCCAACATGTAAGCCGGTGTCGTGACCAGTTTGTGCTCAACATCCACGCGCGCTTCACTGACCGGGCACTGCAGGTGTTCGCCACCCATCGCCCGGATCGCTGCCGCAGTGTCCGCGTCATTGCCAATGGTGCAGCGAGCCCCCTCGCCGCAGATCGCGGCAGCCATCACAGGCGCGATACAAATCAGACCAATGGGCTTACCCTCATTATGAAATGCACGGGCCAGCTGCAGAAAATCCGGCTGCACCACCATCGCTGCGCCAGCCACGGCAAAATTACTCAAGTTTTTAGCCGCACCGAAGCCACCCGGTACCAGCAGCGCGTCGAATTCATCGACATTGGCCGCCTTGACGTCCTGTATCCTGCCCCGGGCAATGCGCGCGGCCTCCACCAACACATTGCGCGACTCCCCGGTCACCGGCTCCCCGGTGAGGTGATTGATCACATGCATTTGCTGCACATCGGGCGCGAAACACTGGTAGGTAGCACCCTGCTGCTCGAGGCACAGAAACGTGAGTACCGCCTCATTGATCTCCGCGCCATCGTAAACACCGCACCCGGCCAGCACGACTGCAACCTTGCTCATCTGTCTTCTCCTCTTGCACCAATATCCAGGCGATCACCCTACACTGGTAGATCAGCTGCGCAGCATGGTACCCCACGGGGGTGGTACCGAGAATACGGTGGCGAACAAACGCCCCGTATTGCGTATATCAGCTATATCAGCATGCCAAAAAACTCTAGCGCTGCGGTTGTACACTGACCTTCCGGTGGTATTATGGCTGCCCTTTACCACGACGCGGTAGAAAGTTGCCACCGCGTATTGAACGGAGAACAACATGAGCAGCCAAATCGTACACGTCAGCGATGCGACTTTTGACGCAGAAGTGTTGAAGTCCACTGTCCCCGTTCTGGTGGATTTCTGGGCAGAATGGTGCGGCCCCTGCAAAATGATCGCTCCGGTCTTCGATGAAATCGCTACCGATTACAGTGGCAAATTGAAGGTGTGCAAGGTCGATGTGGACGCCAATCCGGAGATTCCGCAGAAGTTCGGTATCCGTGGTATTCCCACCCTGATCGTATTCAAGGGCGGCAATGCCGAGGCCACGAAAGTGGGCGCCCTGTCCAAGACACAATTGACGAATTTCATCCAGGAAGCGATTTAAGAAAGCCGGAGTCCGGTTGCCTCGCGCGACCCATCCGGACTCCCAACAGCCAAGCTCCCCGTTTAATAGCCGAAAAAAGCGGTAGACGGCTTTATCGGGTCGTGCTACATTTCAATACGTCGCACACTCCTGTGCCATAAAAAAAATCTTGAACCCACGTTTAAAGCTACTTTTTTAGTTGGCATCGCCAACCGGCGTTCGGTTACACCCCATTCCTTCTCCTAACCCACCTACACTCTTGTTTTTCATATGAATCTAACTGACTTAAAAACCAAATCTACCCAAGAACTGATCGATATAGCGAAGGATATGGGCCTGGAAAACATGGCCCGGTCGCGCAAGCAGGATATTATTTTCGCGGTGCTGAAACGCCATGCGAAAAGTGGCGAGGATATCTACGGCGATGGCGTGCTGGAAATCCTGCAGGACGGCTTCGGCTTCCTGCGCTCCGCCGACAGTTCCTACCTGGCGGGACCCGATGATATCTATGTCTCGCCCAGCCAGATTCGCCGCTTCAACCTGCGTACCGGCGACACCATCTCCGGCAAGATTCGCCCGCCGAAGGATAGCGAGCGTTATTTCGCGCTGTTAAAGGTCGACGAGGTCAACCTCGACAAGCCAGAAAGCTCCAAGCATAAGATCCTGTTCGAAAACCTCACGCCACTGTTCCCAGACCAGCGTTTGACGCTGGAAACCGGCAACGGCAGCACCGAAGACCTGACCGGCCGTATCATCGACCTGGTGTCCCCCATCGGCAAGGGCCAGCGCGGGCTATTGGTAGCGCCGCCCAAGGCGGGCAAAACCATCATGATGCAGAACATCGCCCAGGCGATCATCACCAACAATCCCGAGTGCTACATCATCGTGCTGCTGATCGATGAACGCCCGGAAGAAGTGACTGAAATGCAGCGCTCAGTGGGCATTCGCGGCGCCGAGGTCGTGGCCTCCACCTTCGATGAACCGCCCTCACGCCATGTACAGGTGGCCGACATGGTGATCGAGAAAGCCAAGCGCCTGGTGGAACACAAGAAGGACGTGGTTATCCTGCTCGACTCCATTACTCGTCTGGCGCGCGCGTACAACACGGTGATACCCAGCTCCGGCAAGGTACTGACCGGTGGTGTAGACGCCCACGCGCTGGAACGTCCCAAACGCTTCTTCGGTGCGGCCCGCAACATCGAGGAAGGCGGCAGCCTGTCCATCATCGCCACCGCCCTGATCGACACCGGCTCGAAGATGGACGAAGTCATATACGAAGAGTTCAAAGGTACCGGCAACCTGGAGTTGCACCTGGATCGCAAGATCGCCGAGAAGCGCGTCTACCCGGCCATCAACATCCGTCGCTCTGGCACGCGTCGTGAAGAATTGCTTACCGCCGATGATGAATTACAGCGTATGTGGATTCTGCGGAAGCTACTGCACGGCATGGAAGATCTGCCCGCCATTGAGTTCCTGTCTGACAAGCTCAAGGAAACCAAGACCAACGACGAATTCTTCAAGTCGATGAAACGCAAGTAGTAGACTGTAATCGTCTCGGGATGCGCAAGTTGCGGAACCATCCGCCGAGACACGCCGCATGCGTTGCCACTCTTTGTCACACCGTGTACTGTCCTTCGCTACACGCTGACGGAATGACAGCACAGTGAAATACGCCGACCTCAGGGACTTCATCGCCACACTGGAACAGCGCGGCGAACTGGTGCGAATTCAGGCCGAGGTCGACCCCAAACTCGAAATGACTGAAATCGCGGACCGCACTCTGCGCGCCGGTGGTCCTGCCCTGCTGTTCGAAAACCCCAAAGGTTACAGCACGCCAGTGCTCGCCAACCTGTTTGGCACTGAGCTCCGTGTCGCCCTGGGCATGGGAGCAGATAACCTCACAGCCCTGCGCGAGATAGGTGAGATTCTCGCCTATTTGCGCCAGCCGGACGCGCCCAAGGGCATGCGCGACATCTGGGACAAGGCCCCCCTGCTGAAGCAGGTCTTGCACATGGCGCCGAAAGTGGTGCGCAATCCGCCTTGCCAATACCACGCGCAACAAGGTGCGGATGTCGACCTCTATCGGCTGCCCATCCAGACCTGCTGGCCAGGAGATGCCGCGCCATTGATTACCTGGCCGCTGGTTATCACCCGCGGTCCCAACAAAGAGCGCCTGAACCTGGGTATCTACCGCCTGCAATTGCTGGCGCGCAATAAACTCATCATGCGCTGGTTGTCGCACCGCGGTGGCGCGCTAGATTTTCGGGAGTGGCAGCGCCAACACCCGGGTGCACGTTACCCGGTCGCGGTCGCGCTGGGCGCCGATCCGGCTACCACGTTGGCGGCGGTTACGCCCATTCCAGATGCCATTTCGGAATACGCATTCGCCGGGCTGTTGCGCGGCGGCAAGACTGAACTGGCCGAGTGTTTCACTCCACTGTGCCGCGCGCACGGCCTGCAGGTACCCGCCACTGCGGAATACATACTCGAAGGCTATATCGAACCGGGCGAAATGGCAGATGAAGGCCCTTTTGGCGACCACACAGGTTACTACAACGAGGTGGAGCGCTTCCCGGTGTTCACCGTCGAGGCGATCACCCACCGCGAATCACCGATCTACCACAGCACCTACACGGGGCGACCGCCCGACGAGCCCGCCGTACTGGGCATGGCCCTCAATGAGGTGTTCATCCCGATACTGCAAAAGCAATTCCCGGAGATCGTGGACTTTTACCTACCACCGGAGGGTTGCTCCTATCGCCTGGCCGTGGTCACCATGCGCAAAGAATATCCAGGGCACGCCAAGCGCATCATGCTGGGGGTGTGGTCCTTCCTGCGGCAGTTCATGTATACCAAGTTCGTCATCGTGACAGACCAGGATGTAAACGCCAGGGATTGGAAGGATGTCATCTGGGCGATAACCACCCGTATGGATCCGCAGCGGGACTGCGTGTTCATCGAAAACACACCGATCGATTACCTGGATTTTGCCTCGCCGGTCTCCGGCCTCGGCTCCAAAGTCGGCTTCGACGCCACCCACAAGTGGCCGGGAGAGACCCAGCGCGAATGGGGCCGCGCCATCGCGATGGATGAGGAAGTGAAGCGGCGTGTCGATGCGCTGTGGGACGGCCTGGGGATCAAACTCTAACGCTTGCCCCGTCGGGTCGATATGCCTGTAGCCACTCGGTTCAGGCTAGAGCTGCACCAGCAAGTGGTTGTCCGGCACGGCTTTCTCTGGCATGGGCAGTGTGGGTAGCGTTGTCCCCTCGCGCAACAACAATCCCTCGCTGAAGTACGCGGCAGCCACCTGGGGCTGGCCCAGCGCCATCAACAGGCGGCCCAGTTCCGCACAAATCTCGGGGCTGCGCTCCAACCGGTAACTGCTCTCGAAATAGTCCCGCGCCTTGCCCCACAATTTTTCGCGGGCCGCCAACCGGCCCAAGCACAGCAACAATTGCGGCTCGTTGGGATGGCCTGTCAGCCAACTCTCGGCGCGGGCCAGTTGACGAGATGCATTTACGCTGTGCACATATCCGTACTGGCGCACCAGGGCAACATGCCACTCCTGCTTCAGGGCATACAGCAGGGCGTCTTCCGCCGCATCCTGTTCGCCCAGCCTGAGCAGGTTGTCTACGTATACTTCGACCGCTGTGGCATCGCGCTGCAACTGCTTCGGCAGTTTTTGCCAATTCGCCTTCAGTTGCTGCAAATTGGTGTCGCCCTGTCTCAGGCGATTGCGATGTACCTCGCGTAGCTGCTGCTCAAAATCCTCGTTGCTGAGCAGCTTATGTTTTTGCAGTTGCGGCAACAGCTCCAGCACCTTGTCCCAATCCTGTAAACCCTGGTACGCCTTGCGCAACAAGACAAGTACATAGGGATGTCGGTTGACGTTGTTCGCCGCCAGATCTAGCGCCGCGACAGCCTGCTGGTATTCGCCAGCCTGCAAATGAAGCTCAGCGCGGGCGAACTCCAGCGCCGTGGCGGCACTCGGCTCCGCCTCACCAGCGGCGCGCAGGTACTCTTCCACTTTCACCCTGTCTTGCAGTTGCGCACTCGCGCGCGCAGCCAGCAGGTAATTTACCAGCGGTGCCTCATTGTGCTGCGCGCCGCGCAATAATTGGCGACGCGCCGCCAGCCAGTTGCCCTCGGTGAAACTGATCAGCCCGCGCGATGTGTGGCGTTGTGCATTGCGCAACTTGCGCGCGCCCAACCAGGCGGCGACTGAGCGCCGCCCGCCGACGATCCAGTACGTCAATTGCACCAGCAAATACAGCGCAAGCACCAGCAGCAGGAGTAGCAGCAGGCCCACCCATAGGCTGGCCTCGGCTGTATAGTTGCGATAGGCCAGCAGTACATAGCCGGGATCGGTCTCGATGACGGCAACTATGCCAACTCCGACTAGCAGCGCGACAAGAGCAAAAACAAATAACTTGCGCATGGGCTACGGGCTGCCTCCCGCAGGCTCATGCAGCGGCGCGGCGTCCTCCAATGGCTGCACTAAATCGCCGCCCCCGCTGGGCGCCTGCAGTTGAGTGGCCTCGTCCAGGGCCTGCAGTGATCGCGAAATATCCGGCTGGGCAACGGCGACCGTGCGCTCTGCCAATTGCGATATTTCGATGGCGATGGCGCGGGCGGTGGCTTCATCGGACTCCCGGAATTGTGCCAGATACTGCTGCGCCCGATCGAGGCTGGTGGTGTATAAAATCTGGTTGCCCGACAGCGCGGCCAACTGGGCCTGTTCCAGCAGCATACGCAAGTTCTGCCGTACCAGCCCCTCCCACTGTGGGTCCATCAAGGCCTGCATGGGAACATCCCGGCGCCGGATAATCAGGTAATCGGACAGTTTGGAAAGCGCTGCGGAATACCCCTGCCGCAATCGACCCTGCCAATCCCCGGCCGCATCCGCGGGCGGCTGTGTCGCAGGTGCCGGCAGTTGGAAAATGACCAACTCATCAGTTTGTTCCAGCAGTGCCGCGAGACGCAGGTAAATGCCTTCCACATCGACTCTGGGGATTGCCCGCAAGGAGGCTATATCCAGTGCGATGGCAGCGCGCACCGGGTGCAGGCTGGCGTTATCCAGTTCCCGCAGCACGGCATCGGCACTGTTTAGCAAGGCCTGGGCGGCGACGGGATCGCCCGCCATCACCAGACGCTGATTGGCCAGGCGCAGCAAGTGACCGGTTTCGGCCAACAACCAGCTGTCGCGGTCGCTGGCACTGAAGCGCGCCAGTTCCTTCTGCTGCTGCGATACATTCGCTTCCACGGTATCCAGCCTGCCAGACATGCGTGAAGATTGGTCATCCATGTTCGTGCGGATGTCGCCAAGGCCGGCCTTTAACTCCATTTGCCACTGGTCACCCATCGTCTCCAGCGTGTTCTGCTTTTCCTGCGACAGGGTTTCCACTTGCGCCAGGCGCTGCGCCAGGACGGCCTCCCTGGCCTGTCCGTTGCGTATTGCCCACGCGAGAGCGCCGGCCATTGCCACAGTCAGCAACAGTGCCAGCCAGGCGACCGCGGAGGATGACGTGCGCGGCGCGGCCGCCGGCGCAGCCGGGGCATCCAGGACCAGCGTCTTTTCTCCGACAGGCGTCACGACTGCAGGCGCCCCCCCGTATAGCTCATTATGTTCGGGTCCCTGTGCGCTCACGCGTCATTCTCCGGTGCCAGCTCGCCATTCGTGCAAGGCGCAGAGCATGGCAGCATCCGATGCATTATCAGCAATCACGATCCGTGTAAAACCAGACTCTTGGGCCATTCGGGCTACTCGCTGTGACGGCACGATTAAAGCTGTGTGTTTTAACTTAAGTGTTTCCGACGGGCTAAGCAATAGCAGCAGGTTGGTGAAGCCTTCGCCACTGCTGAGCATAATTACATCGATATTCCACTGGACTAATCTCGCTGCCAGTGCGCCTGCCGGCAAGGCGGGGGGGCTGCGGCTATAACAGGCCAGCTCATCGACCGCGGCACCGCGGCCGGTCAGTTCTTGCGCCAGGGTATCGCGCCCACCCTCGCCCTTCACGATCAGCACGCTCTGCCCACGGACATCCTGCAGCGCCGGAACTGCCAGCAGGCTTTCGCTGGTCATTGCACTCCCCGGAGTGATGGCATTGATGCCAAAACGCCCGAGAGCTGCGGCAGTGGCAGTGCCAATGGCGTACCAATCAAGACCGACCGGTAACTGGGGCCAGAAGTCTTCCACCAGAGCCATGCCAAATTGCACGGCATTGGCGCTGATGAATATGACGTGCTGGTAACGGTCCAGCTCCAGCAACATCCGGCGTTGCGCCGCCGGAGTGTGCGGCAACCCTTCTAACACAAGCAGCGGTTGGTGATAGGCATGGTATCCTGCCGCCTGCACGGCGGCGCACGACGCATCCGCGGCTTCCCCAGTTGGGCGAGTCACCAGTACCTTCACAACCCGGCCCCGCGCCTGTTAACCATAGACGTCGGCCAGGATGCGCGCAGCGCCCTGTGACAACAGCTGTTCCGCGACCTCGATACCCAGGCTCACGGCTTCCGCCGCAAGTGCGCCGGCCTGTGCGCGCAAGATTTGCGTGCCATCGGGACGGCCTACCAGACCGCGTAACCACAATTGCCCGTCGCCCACAAATTCTGCATAACACGCAATAGGTACCTGGCAGCCGCCATTCAGGTGCCGGTTCATCGCCCGTTCCGCGGTTACGCAACTTGCGGTCGCTTCATCGTGCAGCGGTTGCAGCAGGTCGCGCACTGCGGTATCCGCGCTGCGCAATTCAATTCCCACCGCGCCCTGACCGCCGGCAGGCAGCGAGTCGGCGGGGTGCATGCGCTGGGCAATGCGCTGCGCGAACCCGAGGCGCAACAGTCCAGCGCTGGCCAGAATGATGGCGTCGTACTCATCGTCGTCCAATTTTCGCAACCGGGTGTTGACATTGCCACGCAGGAATTTGATAACGAGGTCGGGGCGGCGCGCGCGCAACTGGCATTCGCGCCGCAGGCTGGATGTTCCCACTACGCTACCCACCGGCAACGTGTCGAAAGTTGGGTAGCGATTACTGACAAAAGCATCGGAAGGGTCTTCCCGTTCACAGATAACGCCGAGACCGAGTCCGGCCGGAAAATCCATTGGCACATCCTTCATGGAGTGCACCGCAATATCCGCGCTCCCATCCAGCAGGGCCTCTTCCAGCTCCTTGACGAACAAGCCCTTGCCGCCCACCTTGGCCAGCGGCGCATCCAGCATTTGATCGCCGCGCGAGGTGACGCCCAGCAACCGCACATACAGATCGGGGTGCGCGCGCACCAGCGCGGAGCGGACAAACTCCGCCTGCCACAGGGCGAGCGGACTCTCCCTGGTGGCGATAGTCAGTGTGAGCGACATGCTCGGGATTCCATAAATCCAGACCATCCATGATACCAGTCGGGCTCTCTCTCAGCGACACTCTCGAACTTCTCCGTCCTCTGCGATCCTAATTCCAATACAATTCCCAAGCCGTCAGATCCCTGTAACTGCTATACTCGGCCCACTAAATCAGACGAAAACGCGTCCAAGAAAACGTGGCGACTACGGAATTTGCAGCACTATGAGCAAACACAACGACACCAGCAAACTGTGGGGTGGCCGCTTCAATGAAGCGACGGATGCCTTCGTGCAGCGCTTCACAGCTTCCGTGGTATTCGACCAGCGTATGGCCACCGAGGACATCACCGGCTCACTCGCTCACGCCCGCATGCTGTCGGCTGTCGGAGTGCTCAGCCAGCAGGAGCTCAAGGAAATCGAAGGGGGCCTGGCCCGGATACAGAAAGAAATTACCGATGGCAGCTTTCAGTGGTCAGTCGAGCTGGAAGACGTGCACATGAATATCGAAACGCGGCTGACCGAGCTGATCGGCACCGCGGGCAAAAAACTGCACACGGGTCGCTCACGCAATGACCAGGTGGCCACCGACATCCGCCTACACTTGCGCGGCGCCATCGATGCCATTGCCGGCGAACTCACGCGCCTGCAACGCGGTATCATCGAGTTGGCCGCGCAGAATAGCGGGACAATCATGCCAGGTTTCACCCATCTGCAGACTGCCCAGCCCATAGTCTTTGGGCACCACCTGCTGGCCTGGAACGAAATGCTGGAACGCGATTACGGCCGCCTGATCGATTGTCGGGCACGCCTCAACCAGTCACCGCTGGGCGCCGCCGCGTTGGCCGGCACCACTTACCCCGTCGATCGCGCGCACACTGCAACCGCTCTGGGCTTCGACAAACCGACAGAAAACTCGCTGGATTCAGTATCCGACCGAGACTTCGCCATCGAATTCTGCGCCTGCGCGGCCCTGCTGATGACCCACCTGTCGCGTATGTCGGAAGAGCTGGTGCTGTGGACGTCTGCCCAGTTCAATTTCGTTGAACTGCCGGATCGCTTCTGTACCGGCTCCTCCATCATGCCGCAGAAAAAGAACCCGGATGTGCCGGAACTGGTGCGCGGCAAAGTGGGGCGCGTCAACGGCCATCTGGTCGCGCTGCTGACGCTGATGAAGAGCCAGCCGCTGGCCTACAACAAGGACAACCAGGAGGACAAGGAACCGCTGTTCGACACCATCGACACAGTGCTTGATTCCCTGCGCGCCTTCGCCGACATGGTACCGGCCATCAAGCCTAAAGCCGAGGTCATGCGCGAGGCAGCGCGGCGCGGTTTCTCCACCGCCACGGACCTGGCGGACTACCTGGTGCGGCTGGGGCTGCCCTTTCGCGACGCCCACGAAGTAGTCGGCAAGGCCGTCGCCCATGGCGTTGCCAGCGGGCTGGATCTGGCGGAAATGGACCTGGCCACGCTGCAGGGCTTCTGCCCCGACATTCGCGACGATGTGTTCGAGGTGCTGACTCTGGAAGGCTCGGTCGCGGCCAGGAATCATGTGGGCGGCACGGCTCCGGGACAGGTCGCAGCCGCCGCTGCACGGGCGAAGGTGAAGTTGGCGGCGCGCCCTACTTTGTAACACTTCGGAATACAGCACTACCCTGTGGCAGCAAAGGACGAATTCGATGATAAGCCTGTTTATCAGGACAACCAAACAAGTTGCGACTTATCTCATTGTTCTTTTAATTACGTGGCTGCTGCTGGAAATTGCTCTTACTTTTTTAGATCCCTACTTATTCAAAGCCTTTTTTCAATACGACTCAGAGCTCGGATTTCGAGTTCGCCCCCACACGAATGGGTCAAATGAATTTGGTTTCAATGATATCGACCGACCACATGCTAAACCCGCAAACACCTATCGGATTATTGTATTAGGAGACTCGTTCAATTGGGCCGGAGGCACTGACTGCAACTATGTGGGATTGCTAGGAAAAAAACTTCAGAATGAACGCATAAATGAGAAAAAGATTGAAGTTATAAACGTCGGATATCCTTCTACTGGCCCATACGAAGAGTTTTTGGTGTTAAAACGATTCGGCCTTAAATATGACCCTGATCTCGTAATTCTCGGGTTCTTTGCTGGCAACGATTTTAGTGGAATGGAACCGCACAAAAAGCAAATCGTTTTGAACGCAAATTTTTATACGATAGACCGCAGTCAAGAATATTTTCTGTTCGGTGTTCCTGTAATACTAAAATCGAGAGTCGTCGAGATCATATCGCAGTACAAAAAAATATTGCGAGACGTCCAAATCCGCCCCAACCGAGGCGAACAACCAAGCTGCAGTTTTACGTCTGACCCCGAGTTCACAGAGGCTGCCTTTTTGCAACTTACCGCGGCCAAGCTCGCCTTTCAGGGTTGGAAAATGCCAGTCTATTTTACAGAGCAAGTTGAACTTGTTTCACGCACGATTAGCTCGATGAAAGAATACTTATTTGAGCGCCACATTGATTTCAAAATCGTCATCCTTCCAGATGAAGTACAGATTGATCCCAAATTGCTAGGTGCTGCAATTGACTTCGGCCACATTACGAAGGGCGACCTGGACATCGATCGACCCCAGAAACTAGTGCAATCAATTTTAGCTGGCGAAAAAATTAGCCACTTGGATTTATTACCCATATTTAGAGCCGCATTTCTTCAAAATCCAGAAAACCCGCTCTATCTGTTACGAAATACACATTGGAATCGGGCAGGCAACGAATTGGCCGCTGAAACAATCTATCAATGGCTAAAACCCCAGCTACAGAATATCCACGATGACAGCAATTAATGGTTAATGCGCACCCGGTTTTGGTTCAGGACTCCGGGCTATAACGCAGAGTGGCCTGGAACGTGACATCCGGCGCGGTTTCCACGCGGATATCCTCTACCACGCTGATATCGGCCGACCACTGCGGCGCGAAGTACCAGCGCGCGCCGAGAGTACCCAGCACCGCTTCGTCACCCACGCCGGTGAGGTCACTGCGCATCGGTGCAGCGTGGCTGTCGAGCTGTGCAATCATTGACCAGTGCTGCGCAAATCGCCAATCCATTGCCAGCCCCGCAAACCACAGGTCCCGTTCCTGCAAATCGTCCAGCAGGTCGCTGTTCCCCGCCCGCAGGTAACCGGCCTGGCCGTGCCAGCTCAATGGCAGGTCTGACAACTGGGCGCCGGAGAAACGCACGGCAACATGAACATCGTCCGCACCACTGCCCAGGAAGTCATCCTCGTCACCCGTGCCAAACTTGTAGCCCAGCGCCAGGCTGACCGCCGAGTTGTCATCGTGATACACCACGTGGTTCAGCGCCAGACTGACATCGCCGAGGCCGGAGGAGTCATCCTGTAGCGAAAAGCCGCCGTCCGGTGAGGCGTAGCGGTAGTCGAGCACGTCCCTTGGCACTTGCGAGCGACCCCCATCGGACATGCCCCAGAAATCGTGCCAGTCGTCAATCACCCCATCCATGTCACCGCCGCTTTGCTTTAGCCAGGGCACCTCCAGTTGCACATCCCAGTTTTCCGCGAGCCCATAGCGCAACTCCAGTGCGAAGCGCAGGGTCTCACCGTCCAGGTTGAGAAACTCCGTGCTG
>Ga0114942_1000288_pt1 | contig 14152 bp, 14 predicted proteins | sample LowerColdCreek_FD_88674 | JGI IMG/M metagenome (GOLD analysis project Ga0114942, IMG submission 88674) | Groundwater microbial communities from Cold Creek, Nevada to study Microbial Dark Matter (Phase II) - Lower Cold Creek | ecosystem: Environmental > Aquatic > Deep subsurface > Groundwater ... | reverse complement strand
GTGCGTGATGCCGGGGCAACGTTGGCTCGGATTGTTGGCCGCTTTCCTGTGCCTGGGTGCGCCCGCGCAGGAGGTCAGCCTGCGCACCGTCCAGCAGGCCGGGTCGGCTGTCAAGTACGCCCCCACCGGCAGGCCGCACAAGCCCGGGCTGTGCATGGAGATTCTGCGCGCCGTCGAACGGGCGGAGCCCGGCCTGCGCTTCACGGGGCTGGAGCAGCGCGTGCCGCTCAAGCGCGTCGAGCGCCTGCTGGCCGAGGGCCAGGTGGACGCCTTCTTCTGCCTGCTGAAGTCGCCCGAGCGCGAGCGGCAGTGGCGCTACGCACCGGTGCCGCTGTATGTCATCCGCCATGTCGTCGTGCAGCGTGCCGACGACACGCGTCACTTCGACACGCTGGCCGAACTGGCCGCCGCCAGCCGCGCCAAGCGAGTGCTGGTCATGCGCGGCACGGCCATTGCGCGCCACCTGCTGCAGGCGGACGTGACCATCGCCGAGGTGAGCTCGGAACGGGAGGCGCTGCAGATGCTGACGATGGGCCGCGCGGACTTGATCTACGGCCAGGACATCAACCTTAGACACCACATGGCCGACAGCCAGCTGGGCGATCGGATGAAGGTCGGCCGCACCGTTTTCCAGGAAGAACCGCAGTTCCTCGCGATGCGCGCCGACCTGCCGGCAGCTATCGAGGACAAGCTGACCCAGGCGCTGCGCAAGCTGGAGCGTGACGGCAGCTTGCGCCAGATCGCGGACAGATACCGATGAAGCCCCTCTACTTGCCCCCCGACGGCCGGCCGCGCTGCGCCTGGTGCGCAGCCGCACCCGGCGACGCCACCTATCTGCGCTATCACGACGAGGAATGGGGACGGCCGGTGGCCGACGACTTCCGCCTGTTCGAGAAGCTCTGCCTGGAAGGCTTCCAGAGCGGCCTGTCATGGCGGACCATCCTGAACAAGCGCGAGGGGTTTCGCGCCGGGTTTGCGGGGTTCGACTACAACAAGGTCGCCAGCTTCGGCGCCGCCGACGTGGCCCGGCTGCTGGCCGACCCCGGCATCGTGCGCCATCGCGGCAAGATCGAGGCCACCATCCACAACGCCGGGCGCTGCGTGGCGCTGGTGGCCGAAGAGGGCTCGCTGGCGGCCTACCTGTGGCGCTTCGAGCCGGCGAAGAACTCGGTGGCGCACAACCTGTCGCAGTCACCAGCCTCCGAGGCGCTGTCCAAGGACCTGAAGCAGCGCGGCTGGAAGTTCGTCGGCCCGACGACGATGCATGCGCTGATGCAGGCGATGGGCCTGATCAACGACCATCAACCTGGCTGCCATCACTGGGCCGAGGCGCAGCGCGACCGCGACGCCTTCCGCCGCCCGGCTTGACGGCAGGGGCGTACCACCTCACTCGACGGCCACCCACCACTCGTTGCGGCGGTTCCAGGGCAGCGTGAACGGGTCGTTGTAGAAGGCGGCGACGTACTCGCCCAAGGGTTTGAGGCCTTGTCGCTGCACCCACGCTTGCAGCAGCGCGCGGTGGCGGCCGAGGTTGGCTTCGGTCGAGAAACCATCGAAACGGATCACCGCCCGCTTCTCACCGGGTACGGTCACGAACTGGACGCGCGCATCGTTCGGCCGGGGCAGGGTCTCCAGCGTGTAGGCCCTGGGCATCGTGAAAGCCACGTGCCAGCGCGAGGGGCCGGCTGCCGACTGCGTGACCGGCGCGGTCATCGCGATCTTCTCGCCGGCCGGCACCTCGGCCTGGGTGACGGGCGCCGTCATGGCGATCTTGCGCTGGCCCTGGTTGGCGCCAAAGATGTAGCCGGCCAGCAGCCGGAAGCCCGCGCTGCGTGCGTCGCCCGCATCCCCGTCGACCTCGACCTGCGCGAGCAGCACGGGCTCGTACTGCCGCAGCTCGCAAGCCCCTTCGGATTGCAGGACCTGGTAGCTCGGTTCTTCGATGGCGTGGGTGGTGCTGGCCAAGAGCAGGAGGCAGAGGGTGGTGAAGAGGCGCCGCAGCATGACTCAGGCTCGGTAAGGTGCGGCCGCCAGCGGGAGGCGGCGGCCGCAGGGCACTGCTTACTTCGGCAGCACGACGCTGTCGATGACGTGGATGACGCCGTTGTCGGCCGCGATGTCGGTCGCGGTGACCTTGGCGTTATCCACCATCACGCCACCCATCGTCGTGATGGTCAGCTCACTGCCCTGGACGGTCTTGACCTTGCCGGCCTTGACGTCCTTGGCCATGACCTTGCCGGGCACGACGTGGTAGGTCAGCACGGCGGTCAGCTTGGCCTTGTCCTTCAGCAGCGCGTCGAGGTCGGCCTTGGGGATCTTGGCGAACGCGGCGTCGGTCGGTGCGAACACCGTGAACGGGCCCGGGCCCTTCAGCGTGTCGACCAGGCCGGCGGCCTGCAGCGCCGTCGCCAGGGTCTTGAAGCTGCCGGCGGCCACGGCCGTGTCGACGATGTCCTTGGCCTGGGCGCCGAGGGCGGCGAGCGAGAGGGCGGTCAGTGCGAAAAGCTTCTTCATGGTGATTGACTTTCAGGTGGGAAGGACAAGGCGAGCCAGGCTCGCCGGGGGGGGGAGGAACTCAGAGCGTGGGCAGGATGACGGTGTCGATCACGTGGATGACGCCGTTGCGCGTCAGCACGTCGGTGGCCGTGATGGCGGCCTTGCGGGCGTTGCGGTCGGTGATGGCCAGCGTTGCGTCGACGGTGAAGGTGTTGCCCTGCACGGTGGTGATGGCCGGGCCCACGGGCACGTCGGCCTTGAGCACGCGGGCGGGCACGACGTGGTAGGTCAGCACCTTGGTGAGCAGCGGCTTGTCGGCCAGCAGCTGCGCCTTGGTGAGGCCCAGTTCGGTCAGCAGCTTGGCGAAGGCCGCGTTGGTGGGCGCGAACACGGTGAACGGGCCGGTGCCGTTGAGCGTGCCGACGAGATCGGCCGCCACGACCGCCTCGACGAGGATGCTGAAGTCGGGCAACGCCTGGGCAGTCTCGACGATGGTCTTGTTGGCCGGCAGCAGCACCTTGTCGATGGCATGCACCACACCATTGGTGGCCGCCACATCGGTGGCGGTGATGCGGCTGGTGCGGTTGCGCCCGTCGGTGATGACGAGGTTGCCACCGACCGAATCGATCTTGAAGATGCCGCCCTCCAGCGGCGTGATGGGCTTGCCCGCAGGCACGGCCGCCCGCTCCACCTTGGCGCCGAGCACGTGGTACTGCAGCACGGCGCGCAGCAGCGGCTTGTCGGCGAGCAGCTGCGCCTTGGTGACGCCCAGCTCGGTCAGCAGCGCGGCGAAGGCGGCGTCCGTTGGTGCGAAGACGGTGAACGGGCCGGGGCCGGACAGCGTGCCGGCCAGGTCGGCCGCGACGACAGCCTCGGCCAGGATGCTGAAGTTGGCATCGCGCTGCGCCACTTCCACGACGTTGGGATCGGGGTCATCACCGCCCCCGCAGGCCGCGAGCAAGCTGATGGACAGGGTGATGCCGAGACGTTGAAGCCAGGTGGTCCACATCGGAAGGTCTCCTTGGATGAGCGAAGAAAGCCACGGGACCGCCGCCACAGCGACCCCGCAGGAGGGAAACAGGGTGAAGCGCCGGCTGCTCAGTCCGTCGGCAGCAGCGCGTCGTCCACGCGGTGCAGCACGCCGTTGCTGCAGGGCTGGTCACTGCCGGCGGCCAGCGGCTGCACGGTGCAGGCACAGGCGCAGACCTGGCCCAGCGGCGTCAGCCGCAACGGCGCCTCGGCCCAGCTGCGCAGCTGGCCGCCCCAGGGCAGTTCCAGGCTGGCCCAGCGCCCCGGCACCACGTGCTGGCGCAGCAAGCTGCCCAACTGCGCCGGGTCGGACCACAGTGCCCGGCGGCTCAGGCCCAGCCGGGCAGCGGCGCGGTCCAGACCTGCATCCGACGGCGCGAACACCGTGAACGGCCCCGCGCAGCCCAGCAGCGGCGCCAGGCCCGTGCGCTCCAGCGCATCGGCGAAGCGGGCCAGGCCGGGCTCGGCGGCAATCTGCTGCCACAGACTGGCCGAGGCCGGCTGCAGCACGCGGTCCACCCACAGCAGCCGCAGGCGGCCCGGGCCGGCTTCGGCGCGCAGCTCGGCAACCCGCCGGCCACTGGCGTCGCGCCAGCCGTCCGCGCCATCGCGGCGCAGCAGGCTGCCGTCCAGCATGGGCAGCACGCTGGCCGCCGGGTCGTCCACCACGCTCAGATGGCGCAGCAGCCATTGCTGCAGGTCGGCCGACGGCAGGTGCTGCGGCGAGACGCCGGCCTGGCGAAGCGCCCCGTCCGTGGGCGCGAGCAGCGTCACCCGCGACGGGCCGTGAACCAGCGCCTGCAGCGGCGCACCGGCGGCCGCCAGCCAATCCAGCGTCGGCGCCGCGCCCGCTGCGGTCGCTGCAACGGATGCCCCGCCGCCCGAGCCACGCGGCATCAGATGGGGCAGCGACGGCAGTGCCAGTTCTCGAATCCAGTTCAGCATCGCGACCTCGCGAAAAACTCGTTAGGCCCAAATTTGAACTACTCAGTTCACGTTGTCAACTTTGTGGTCTATTTCATTACTTGTCGATTCAATACTGACTCAAGCAGTCTCTCTTGTAACGAAGCCGTCTAGAATTGCGCCCATGACGACGCCACGCCCCAGGTTTCGAGAACAAGTGCTGCAAGCCCGCGAGGACGCCATCGTGGCGTCGGTGAGCCGGCTGCTGGCTGAGAAAGGCTTCGACCTGATGACGGTGGACGAGGTCGTCGCCGACGTGGGCATCGCCAAGGCCAGCCTGTACAAGCACTTCACATCCAAGGAAGAGCTGGCAGCGGCTGCAATGGTGCAGGTGCTGGCACGCACGCAGGACGAGCTGGCGCGGCTGCGCGCACTGGACCTGGATGCACTGGGCCGGCTGCAGGGCGTGGCGCGCTGGGCCTACCAGCAGCAACTGGCCGGCCAGATGCCGTTGCTGCCTGCGCAGGACTCGACGCTGCGCGCCACGCTGGTGGGCAACAAGGCCTACATGGACCGGCTGATGCAGGTCTCCGACGAGCTGGGCAGCTGGATCACCGAAGCCCAGGCCCAGCGCCAGATCGACCCCGCACTGCCGCCAGAACTGGTGCTCTACACGCTGTTCGCCCGCGCCTGCGACCCGGTGCTGGGCGTCATGCGGGCCGGCGGCAACTACAGCGACGCGCAGATCGTCGACTGGCTGGTCACCACCTGCTTCAAGGGCCTGGCCGCCTAAACTCCGCGGCTATGCCTGCCGCTGACTACCGCATCGCCCCCAGCCTCCTGTCCGCCGACTTCGCCCGCCTGGGCGAGGAAGTGAAGAACGTGCTGGCCGCCGGCGCCGACTGGATCCACTTCGACGTGATGGACAACCATTACGTGCCCAACCTGACCTTCGGGCCCATGATCTGCGAGGCGCTGCGCAAGCACGCGGTCAAGCCCGATGGCACGCCGGCCCTGCTGGACGTGCACCTGATGGTGCAGCCGGTCGACAGCCTCGCCCAGGCCTTCTGCCGCGCGGGCGCCGACCTGGTGAGCTTCCACCCCGACGCCAGCACGCATGTCGACCGCACGCTCCAGCTCATCAAGGCCGAGGGCAAGCAGACCGGCCTGGTGTTCAACCCTGCCACGCCGCTGGACGTGCTGGAGTGGGTCATCGACAAGGTGGACCTGGTCATGCTGATGAGCGTGAACCCGGGCTTTGGCGGGCAGAGCTTCATCCCGAGCGCGCTGTCCAAGCTCAAGAAGGTCCGCGAGATCATCGATCGCAGCGGGCGTGACATCCGCCTGGAGATCGACGGCGGCGTGAAGGTGGACAACATCCGCGAGATCGCCGCCGCAGGCGCCGACACCTTCGTCGCCGGCTCGGCCATCTTCGGCAAGCCGGACTACAAGGCCGTCATTGATGCGATGCGCACGGAACTTGCACGCGTCTGAGCCATGGCCTCCGTCCTCCTCGTCTGCACCGCCAACATCTGCCGCTCGCCCATGGCCGAGGCCATCTTCAAGGCCAAGCTGGGCGATGTGTTCAAGACCATCGTCTCGGCTGGCGTGCACGCCGACCCGCGCGGCGGCCCGGTGGACGCACGTGCCGCCGCCGCGCTGGCGCGGCACCACTACAGCCTGGAGCGCAGATGGCGCTCGCGCCGCGCGGACCCCGAGCGCCTGGGCGACTACGACCTGGTGCTGGTCATGGAGGCCGAGCACGCCGACGCCCTGCGCGCCAAGGCGGCGCCCGAACATCACGCGCGCATCCGGCTGCTGACCGACTTCGCGCCCGACCTGGCCGGCCAGGACGTGCCCGACCCCTACTTCGGCCCGACGGCTGGTTTCGACGTGGTCATCGGCATGATCGAACGCGTGGCCCAGCGGCTGCTGAGCGAGAGCCGCGAAGGGCGGCTGAAGCTGGGCTAGTGTCCTGTCGCAGAAATACGTTCTGCGATTCGTTCAGCCTTCTGCAGGATTGAATCAGCTGTTGCCGTCCACTTGAAGGGGGCAGTCTCGGCGTTGTGTTGCTTCACGAACATGTCGATCTGCTGTTTGAGCTCGCGCACGCTGGTGAACGAGTTTCGACGAATCGCACGTTCGGTGATCAGCGCGAACCAGCGCTCGACCTGGTTGAGCCATGAGCTGTAGGTCGGAGTGAAGTGCATGTGGAACCGCGGGTGCTTTGCCAGCCAGTCCTTGACCTTGGCATGTTTGTGGGTGACGTAGTTGTCGCAGACGAGGTGCAGATCCAACTCGGTCGGGGTCTGCTTGTCGATCTGCCGAAGGAAGTCCAGAAACTCTTGGTGCCGGTGGTGCGTGCGCACCCGAGAAATCACCTCACCATTGGCCACGTTCAATGCTGCAAACAGCGTCGTGGCGCCGTGCCGCACGTCGTCGTGGGTGACGCCCTCCGCATAGCCCATGCCCATGGTCAGCACTGGCTGCGTGCGCTCCAGCGCCTGGATCTGGCTCTTCTCATCCACGCACAGCACCAGGGCGTTATCTGGGGGATTCAGATAGAGCCCAGTGATGTCGCGGACCTTCTCCACAAAGGCAGGGTCGTTCGAGAGCTTGAAGCTGCGCGAGCGATGCGGCGCAATGGCCGAGGCGCGAAACAAGCGGTGCGCCATGTCCTTGCTGATGTTGGCCTCGGCGGCGAAGCTGCGCACGCTCCAATGGGTCTGCTTGATGGGACGCGTCTGCAGGGGCTTGTTCAACAGGTCCGCCACGCGTTGATCATCCAGCGTGCGCGGGCGGCCCGGTCGAGGCTCATTGCGCAGACCCGCCAAACCGGCCTCGACGTATCGCGAGCGCCATTTGCGAATCGTCGGCTGGGTGGTGTCCAGCGCTTCACTGATCGTCGTCGGCGCGAAGCCGTCAGCGGTGAGCAAAACAATCTGGGCACGAAGGACAAGGGCCTGGGGTGTGCGCCGAGAACGGATCACCTTGTTCAGTTCCGCCCGCTCTGCTTCGGGCAACTCAATCAACGCGTCGTCTCGCATTTGCCGCACGCCATGCCTCCGAAGGCGGTTCAGCCGATTCAGCGCATAAATCATGAAGCGTATTTATGCGACAGGACACTAGGCGTGCAGCGCCGACCCCCAGCCGAACGGCGCCGGCAGCGCCGCCAGGATGCGCTGCCGCAGCGGCGCATACGCCTCGTCCACCGCCTGCCCGGCGCGCGGTGCGAGCGGGTCCTGGTGGCTGCCGAAGGCCTCGTCGAGGTCGGCCCAGTCGTCGGCACTCAGCAGCTGCACCGCACGCGGCAGGATCTCGGTCTCCTCGCGCTTCATGTGGCGCAGGTAGCGCGCCGAGTAGACCTTGAGCTGCTGCTCGAACTTCTCCCGCCGCGCCTCGCCCATCTGCTCCCAGGCCAGCAGGCTGTGCTGCAGCTCGCGGATGGCGCGCTCGCCGTGGGCGTGGTCGGCCTCCAGGTCGTCCAGCAGGTCGCGCAGCGCCGGCGCCAGCGCACGCAGCTTCGGGAACAGCAGCTCGCTTTCCTTTTTGTGATGCAAGCGTTCCGGAAATTCGTCGACATAGAACAGCATAGCCCGCAGCGCGCCGAAGTCCGGCGGCCGGCCCGCGCGCTGCTGCGAGGCCAGCACCAGCGGCACCGTGCGCAGCATGGCCGCGAGCGCGTCGTGCTCGGCGCGGATGACGCGCACGGCCAGGGGCATGGTCAAGGCAGGCATGGCATCAAGCGTCGCGCGGCGGCGACGCGACCGCCTTGCGCTGGATCAAGGACTGAAAGAGTGGCTCCGTAGAATCCCGGGTTTTGCTCCATCCCAAGAAAGCCCCGGCCATGACTGCATCGACCGCCTCCCCCACCCTGATGGCCAACGCGATCCGCGCGCTCGCGATGGACGCGGTGCAGGCGGCCAACTCCGGCCACCCCGGCGCGCCCATGGGCATGGCCGACATCGCCGTGGCGCTGTGGGCCCGTCACCTGCAGCACAACCCGGCCAACCCGCTGTGGGCCAACCGCGACCGCTTCGTGCTGTCCAACGGCCATGGCTCGATGCTGATCTATGCGCTGCTGCACCTGACCGGCTACCAGCTGCCGATCGAGGAACTGCGCAACTTCCGCCAGATGCACAGCAAGACGCCGGGCCACCCCGAAGTGGGCATCACCCCCGGCATCGAGACGACGACCGGCCCGCTGGGCCAGGGCGTGACCAATGCGGTGGGCCTGGCGCTGGCCGAGAAGCTGCTGGCGCGTGACTTCAACCGCGACGGCCACACCATCGTTGACCACCACACCTACGTGTTCCTGGGCGACGGCTGCCTGATGGAAGGCATCAGCCATGAGGCCGCGTCGCTGGCCGGCGCGTGGAAGCTGAACAAGCTGATCGCTATCTACGACGACAACGGCATCAGCATCGACGGCCAGGTCGCGCCCTGGTTCGCCGACGACACGGCCAAGCGCTTTGAGGCCTATGGCTGGAACGTCGTCGGCCCGGTGGACGGCCATGACGTGGACGCGCTGGACGCCGCCATCGCCGCCGCAAAGCAGAGCGCCGACAAGCCCACGCTGGTCATCGCCAAGACTCACATCGGCAAGGGCTCGCCCAACCGCGCCAACACCAGCAAGGCCCACGGCGAGCCGCTCGGCGCGGAAGAAATCAAGCTGACGCGCGAGGCCCTGGGCTGGACGCACGAGCCCTTCGTCATCCCGGCCGATGTCTACGCCGCCTGGGACGCAAAGGCCAGCGGCGAGAAGGCCGAAGCCGCTTGGGACACCCGCTTCGATGCCTATGCCGAAGCCCACCCCGAGCTGGCCGCCGAGTTCCAGCGCCGCATGGCCGGCGTGCTGCCCGAGAACTTCGCGCAGGTCGCCGTGGACGCCGTCATCAAGGCCCACACGGAAGGCCAGACCGTCGCCAGCCGCAAGGCCAGCCAGCTGGCGCTGGAAGCCTTCACCGGCGCCCTGCCCGAACTGCTGGGCGGCAGCGCCGACCTGACCGGCTCCAACCTGACCAACACCAGCCACACGCCCAACCTGCGCATCGCCGCCGACGGCACGCCCAACAACGGCCGTCACATCAACTACGGCGTTCGCGAATTCGGCATGGCCGCCATCATGAACGGTGTGGCACTGCACGGCGGCTTCATCCCCTACGGCGGCACCTTCCTGACCTTCAGCGACTACAGCCGCAACGCCATCCGCATGGCCGCGCTGATGAAGACGCGCGTCATCCACGTGATGACGCACGACTCCATCGGTCTGGGCGAAGACGGCCCGACGCACCAGTCCATCGAGCATGTCGCCTCGCTGCGCCTCATCCCCGGCCTGGACGTCTGGCGCCCGGCCGACACGACCGAGACCGTCGTCGCCTGGACCATGGCCATCGGCAACGCACAGCGCCCCAGCCTGCTGGCCCTGTCGCGCCAGAACCTGACCTACTCGCCCAAGACCAACGTCGACGAGATCGCCAAGGGTGCCTACGTGCTGTTCGACCCCGTCAGCCCCAAGGGCAACAGCAAGGCCCAGGCGGTCATCATCGCCACCGGCTCCGAGGTGCAGCTGGCCATGGCTGCCAAGGCGCTGCTGGCCGACGAGGGCATCAAGGTGCGCGTGGTCTCCATGCCGTCGACCAACGTGTTCGACCGCCAGGACAAGGACTACAAGAAGAGCGTGCTGCCCAAGGGCCTGCCGCGCGTGGCCGTCGAGATGGGCGTCAGCGACTTCTGGTGGAAGTACGGCGTGGACGCCGTTGTCGGCATCGACACCTTCGGCGAATCCGCTCCGGCACCGGTGCTGTTCAAGCACTTCGGCTTCACGCCGGAGAACGTGGCGGCGACGGTGAAGGCGGTGTTGAAGAAGAAGTAAGCGGCCCGCGCGGCGATCTGCGCTAAAAACCCGCCCTGCATCAAAACAGTCAGGGAGGACAGATGCTCAAGATCGCTGCGCTTTGCGCATTCATCGGGGCCGGCTTGCTGCTGCCGGCCCAGGCCCAGGTGGCCGTGCTGGCATCGCCGGAGGCCGAGCAGACGCTGGCCTGCATCCAGCGTGGCGGCGAGTTGCGCTATCCCGCCGAGGCGCTGGAGGCACGGACGCCGGGCACCGTGCGTTTCTCGCTGCGATTCACGGCCCCCGATCAGCCGCCCGAGGCCACGCTGCTGTACCGAGCCGCCACCGACGCGATGGTGGAACAGGTTGAGCGCCACGTCCGCGACTTCCGCCTGCCCTGCCTGGACGGGCCGCCCGTCACGGCGGTGCAGGAGTTCGCCTTCCGCCCCCGCGCCACCGACCCCATCACCTGGACGCCGCTGCGCCCCTCGCCCGGCCTGGACGACACGGCCAAGCGCGCGAGCTGCCTCGTGACCCCCAAGGAGGGCTTGGAGTACAGCGGCGGCGCCACCTGGCTGAGCGAGACGGTCAATGTGTTCGTGGATTTCGGCTTCACGGCGCCGGATGCGCCACCCACGGTCAAGCTCGCCTACAGCAGCGCCAGCAAGGGCCAGGCGCGCGATGTGATGGACTACGTGGCCCGCTACCGCATGCCCTGCCTGCCCGCCGGCGCCAAGCCCAGCTGGTTGCGCCAGCACTTCCAGTTCCGGCCGAACGGCGTGGCCAAGCGGGTGTTCAAGGACGCGATCCCGCTGAACGCTTTCCTGTCCAACGTCAAAGGCCTGCGCGAGGAAGCCGGCAACCATCTGCTGCGCCGCGTCAACTTCGACTTCAACAGCATGTCCTGCCCCTTCCAGGTCGCCTGGACGCTGGGCCGCCCCAAGCTCGACAACCAGGTCGGCCAGGTCGGCAAACCCGACCCCAACCGGACAGAATTCCTGGCCTGGCTGGGCGGCTTGGAGCTGGAGATGAAAGAGCGCACCTTCGAACAGCTCGTGGGCCAGACCTTGATCATCAACGTGAGCTGCGGAACCCTGGACCTGCCCGCCTGAAATCGCTCTGAAACCACCCCACCCTGCGGATCGCTGAGAATCGGCGCCCCGCGCGAGAATTTTTCATCCCCTGGAGACTCATCCCATGACCATCAAGATCGGCATCAACGGCTTCGGCCGCATCGGACGCATGGTGTTCCGTGCCGCTGTCGCGAACTTCAAGGACATCGAGGTCGTCGCGATCAACGATCTGCTGGAGCCCGACTACCTGGCCTACATGCTCAAGTACGACAGCGTGCACGGCAAGTTCGACGGTGAAGTCTCCGTGGACGGCAACACGCTGGTGGTCAATGGCAAGCCCATCCGCCTGACCGCCATCAAGGACCCCACCGAGCTGAAGTGGGCCGAGGCCGGCGCTGACATCGTCATCGAAGCCACGGGCATCTTCCTGGACAAGGCCGGCGGCGAGAAGCACCTGGCCGCAGGCGCCAAGAAGGTCATCTTCTCGGCCCCGTCCAAGGACGAGACGCCGATGTTCGTCTTCGGTGTCAACCACACCAAGTACGCCGGTGAAGCCATCATCTCCAACGCCTCCTGCACGACCAACTGCCTGGCCCCGCTGGCCAAGGTGCTGAACGACAAGTGGGGCATCAAGCGCGGCCTGATGACCACCGTGCACGCGGCCACCGCGACGCAGAAGACCGTGGACGGCCCGAGCAACAAGGACTGGCGCGGCGGCCGCGGCATCCTGGAGAACATCATCCCCAGCAGCACCGGTGCCGCCAAGGCCGTCGGCAAGGTCATCCCCGAGCTGAACAAGAAGCTCACCGGCATGGCCTTCCGCGTGCCCACCAGCGACGTGTCGGTGGTCGACCTGACCGTGGAGCTGCTGAAGGAAGCCAGCTACGAAGAGATCTGCGCCGAGTTCAAGGCCCAGAGCGAAGGCGCGCTGAAGGGCGTGCTGGGCTACACCGAGGACAAGGTCGTCGCGACGGACTTCCGTGGCGATGCACGGACGTCCATCTTCGACGCCGACGCCGGCATCGCGCTGGACTCCACCTTCGTCAAGCTGGTGTCCTGGTACGACAACGAGTGGGGCTACTCGAACAAGGTGCTGGAGATGGTGCGCGTCGTGGCCGCTTGATGGCGGCCTGATCGGGCATCAGCCAAGCAAAAGGGGCGCCGATGGCGCCCCTTTTTTGTTCCGAGTTCAGTACCAGTAAGCCGGATAAGTGCGCCGGCAGGCCCGGTGATAGACCACCGCCACGGCCACCATCGTCAGCGCGCCGAACAGCGTCGGGAAGAACAGAAAGCTCAGCTTGGGCCCGACGAGGAAGACGATGACCGGGTTGGACCCGGCGGGCGGGTGCATGCAGCGGGTCAGCATCATCAGCGCGCAGGACGCCCCCGCCGCCAGCGCCAGCGACCACCAGGCCGGGCCGAACGCTGTCAGCGCCGCCAGGCCCACGGCCGTGCAGATGAAGTGGCCGCCGACGACGCTGCGCGGCTGCGAGAAATGCAGTTCGGGGAAGGTGAACATCATCACCGCCGTCGATCCGAACGAGCCCAGCGCCAGCAGCACGCCCAGGTTGAACGAACTGAAGGCCAGCACGCCGATGATCAGGGTGACGCCCAGGCAGGCGACCGCACCGAAACGCAGCGTGTAGCCCGGCGCCGCCGTGACGCGCGGCACGGCCTCGGTGCGCCGCACGGCCGGCGCCGTGTCCGGCGCCGGCGCAACACCGGACGCAAGCTCGTTCATGGATCTCCTCGATGCGGGCGCCGGGCCGGCAACCGCCTGTCGCCTGACTAGCAGGTTCCGGGCCGGCCCGCGCCGGTCAATCAGGCCGCACCGGCGGCCGTGCTGCTGCCGGGCGCGGCACCCAGCTCGCCCGACTCACGCGCCTTGCGGCCGTAGAACAGCTCGAACAGCGGCGTCGCCATCATGGTGGTCACCACCGCCATCAGCACCAGCATCGAGAACAGGGCCGGGCCGATGATGCCCTTCTGCAGGCCGATGTTGATGATGATGAGCTCCATCAGGCCGCGGGAGTTCATCAGCGCGCCGATGCCCAGCGCCGTGCGGTTGTCCTCGCCGGCCAGCCGGGCGGCCGCATAGCAGGCGCCGAACTTGGCCAGCACCGAGGCGGCCAGCACGCCCAGCGCGATCAGGAACAGGTCCAGCGAATTGATCATGTCCAGCCGCGTGTTCAGGCCCGAGTAGGTGAAGAACATCGGCAGCAGCAGGATGACGGTGAGCGGCTCGACCTTCTTCTTCAGCTCGGCGGCGAACAGGCCGCGCGGCATGACGGCGCCGATGATGAAGCCGCCGAAGATGGCGTGGATGCCGACCGCGTCCATCACGAAGGCGGACGTGCAGAACGCGATCAGCGTCAGGCTCAGCACCGTGTGGCTCATGTGGCCGTCACGCTCCACCATGCGGCCCAGCGGCGCCAGCAGCCGGCGGCCGAACAGCATGATGAAGGCCGCCCAGATAACGCCGCCGCCGATGGCCAGCACGGCCACGCCCGCGCCCGCGCCGAACGCCGCCAGCACCAGCGCCAGCACACACCAGGAGACGGCGTCGTCAAAGGCCCCCGCCGTCAGCGTGAGCGTGCCCAGCGAGGTGTTCTGCAGCCCTTGCTCGTTGATGATGCGCGCCAGCATGGGAAAGGCGGTCAGCGCAATGCAGGCGCCCATGAAGAGCGTCGCGTTAGCCGTCGAGATGCCGTCGGCGAACAGCCCCGGAATGGTCAACAGCATCGGCGTGATCAGGAAGGCGATGCAGAACGGCGCCGCAATGCCCGACACCGACACGGCGATGGCGCTCCGGGCC
>Ga0114942_1000287_pt1 | contig 14152 bp, 17 predicted proteins | sample LowerColdCreek_FD_88674 | JGI IMG/M metagenome (GOLD analysis project Ga0114942, IMG submission 88674) | Groundwater microbial communities from Cold Creek, Nevada to study Microbial Dark Matter (Phase II) - Lower Cold Creek | ecosystem: Environmental > Aquatic > Deep subsurface > Groundwater ... | reverse complement strand
TCGCCGCAGCTGTCGTTGCAGCTGCAGCTCAAGAACCTGACCGACCGTCACTACGTCTATGCCTGGTATGACAGCGGCTCCTCGGGCTACTCGCCGGCCGACGGCCGCAGCGCCTACGTCAGCGCCGACTGGCGGTTCTGAGGGCGCGACATGAAGCTCATCGGTTCGACCGTACCGGCCGCACGCCAGCTGTTGGCCCTCGTACGCGCATGACCCAGCACCTGCGCGTCTTCATCCTCAAGCTCCACTTGTGGCTTGGCTTGGGGGTGGGCGCGCTCTTCGCGCTGCTCGGGCTGACCGGATCGGCCCTGGTGTTCTACGAGGCGCTCGACGTGGCGATGCACCCGGAGATTCGGGTGCAATCGACGGCACCGGCGCCGGGCTGGGAATCGCCGCTATGGGATCGTGCCCTGCAAACGGTGAAGGCGCATTGGCCCGAACGCACCGGGGCCTGGCGCTTCGAGGCCACGGGTGAGCCCGGGGCCATCGCCGCCCGCCATGTGGCGGCCCACGCGGGCCACGCCGTCCAGTTCACGATGGTGTGGCTGTCGCCCGACGGCAGCCAGGTGCTGCGCGAGGCGGACTGGGGCAGCACCTTGATGACCTGGCTCTATGACCTGCACATGTCGCTGTTGCTGGGCGACACCGGCATCGCCATCGTCGGTTGGTCAGGCCTGGTGATGACCTTGCTGCTGCTCACGGGCCTGTGGGCCTGGTGGCCCCGGGGCAAGTCCGCCAAGTGGAGCAAGGCCTTGCACTTCAAGCGCGACGCGGTGCGGTCACGACGGCTGCGCGACATCCACAAGCTCACCGGCCTGGCGGGCCTGCCGCTGCTGCTGATGCTGGCCGTCACCGGTGTGATGCTGGCGCTGCCGAACGAAAGCAACGCCGTGCTGGCCGGCACCGTCGGCGCACCGACCAAGCCCCCCAAGCTGCAGGCCTCGGCCACCTCAGGTCCTCGGGTCTCGCTGGCGGCTGCGTTGGCGACGGCACGCGCGGCCTTTCCCACCGCCCGACTGGCCTGGATCGAATCACCAGGGCCTGGGCCGGGCGTGATCAGCGTGCGCGTGCAGCAACCCAGCGACCCGAGCGATCGCTTCCCGCACAGCTACGCCTACATCGACCCCGCCACCGGCGCCTTGCGCGGCACACGGGATCGGGAGCGCTTCGGCGCGGGCGACATCGTCAACAACTGGCTGCATCCGCTGCACGACGGCTCGGTCGGTGGCCTGGGTCTGCGGGTGCTGCTGGTGTTGGCCGGCTTGCTGCCTGCCGTGCTGTTCGTGACCGGCGTCTGGCGCTGGCGTGTGGTCGTGGCTGCCCGCCGGGCTGGCGGGCCACGCGCATGAAACAGCCGCTTGGTGCCCGGCTGCATCGCCGCCTCGCGTGGCTGGCGCTGTGCGCCATGGTGTTCGCTGCACTGGCGCCGTCGGTCTCCAAGCTGCTGACGGCCTCAAGCGGCGTGACCTGGGTCGAGGTCTGCAGCGCCTCGGGCACCCGCTGGGTGGCCCTGGGCGGCGTCGACAGCCAGCGTGACGACGCGCCCACGGCGAGCGACAAGCACTGCGGCTACTGCGTGCTGCAGCAGCACTCGCCGGCGCTGCCGGCACCCGCCGTCGCCTGGGAGTTCCAGGCACCCTCGGCCCACCGTCTGGCCATCGGCCCGGGCGGCACGACGAACTTTGCGCGCTTCACGCGCAGTGCCCACCTCACGCGCGGACCACCCACCTTCTCCTGACCCGTCCCGATCGATGGCCACGGCCCGAGCCCGCTCGGACCGTGCGCCTGCATGAGCCTGGCTGCTGCACAGCGGCACCGGGCGAACGGATTCGTCCAGGAGATGACATGAACAAACCCATCCTCACGGCGATGCGTTGGATGACGCACGTCAACATCGGCGCGACGCTAGGCCTGCTGGCCTGGCTGGCCTCGGAAACCCTCTCGCGGGGAGGCCTCTGATGCAGCGCTGGATCTCCCCTCGCGGCGCCCGGCGCGGCTTCATCCTGGCCTCGCTGGCCACCGTCGCCTGGCTGGGCTGGGCCGTAGGCTACATCCAGGCCGCCAGCGCCGCCAGCCCGCGAACGGCGCCGCACTCGGCGCCCGCCCAACACCCGCCGTGCTGCCACCCGCACGCCGACACCTGACCCCTTCTCAAGGAGCAACGTATGGACATGCTGGGCATGTATCCGACGTTCTACGTCCCTGGCATTGGTACCGCCTGGGTCATGGGCATCATCGGCGTGATTCACGTCGTGGCGTCCCACACGTCGGTCGGCGCATCTTTTCTGTTTGCGCTGTTGGAAACCAAGGCCGTTCGCGAGAACAAGCCGCAGCTGATGGAGTTCATCCGGAAGTACGGCATGTTCCTGCTGGTCTTCTCGTACATCATCGGCTCCATCACGGGCCCGGGCATCTGGTACGCCATCACGGTAGCCAGCCCGCGCGGCGTGGGCGGCCTCATCCACAACTTCGTCTGGGTCTGGGCGGCCGAGTGGGTCTACTTCACCGTGGAGGTGATCGGCGTCTATGCGCTGGTCTACCTGATCGGCAAGGTGGACGCCAAGAGCCACCTCAAGCTGACCTGGTCCTTCGCGCTGGCGTCCTGGGCCACGATGCTGCTGATCGTCGGCATCCTGTCCTTCATGATGTGGCCAGGGCATGACAACTGGTACCAGACCGGCTCCACCAACGACGCCTTCTACAACCTGAACTTCTTTGCCCACCTGGGCACGCGCACGGGCTCGATGTTCGTGATGGCGGTGGTGGTGGGCCTGATGGTGGCCAGTCGCATCGAGGACCTGGCCCTGCGCCGCAGCGTCGTGAAGTTCCTCGCCCCCATCGGGCTGCTGGGCGGCTTGTTCGCGGTGATGATGTTCCTGTACTACCTGCAGACGCTGCCGCACAACGCGGTGGTCATGCTCAACACCCATCTGCTGCCGGTGTACGCGCAGGGCATGGTGGCGGTGTTCGTCGTGTCCACGCTGTGGCTGCTGTTCGCGTGGTGGAAACCGCATCGCATCTACACCTCGCTGGCCGTGGCGGCCTTCGCCTTCATCGCGGTGGTGGGTGTGTGGCCCGAGGAGCGCATGCGCGAGTCCATGCGCAGGCCGTTTGTTGCGGGGCAGTACATCTAGGGCAAGCAGGTCATCGCGCGCGACGTGCCCGGCAAGGGCATCACGGGAGAGGTGGACCGCATCGCCGAGAAGGGCCTGCTGCAGTTGCACCCCTTCATCCCGGACCGGCTGCGGGTCGTCAACGACGGCAACCGGCTGGAGGTGGGCCAGCTGCTGGCCAAGGTGGCCTGCGCCAACTGCCATGCGCTGCAGCGCCGCACGCCGCTGCGACACATCCCGGACAAGTTCCACGGCGCGACCGACGAAGACCTGATTGCGGCCTTCCTGCAAGGCCCGCTCAAGCACGGCACCCAGCCCTACATGCCGCGCATCGACCTGCCCGAGGCCGAGGTGCGCGCCATCGCGCATTTCCTGGCCGTCACCAACAGCGGCCAGGACGTCGAGCGCCTGATCGTCCAACAACGCTCGGCCACCCGCGTGGCGAGCCAGAAGGAGTGATGCGATGGACATCGGAACCGTCATGAACACCATGCGCGACCCCGCCGGGGTGCCCGCGCATCCCGTGCTCTTCCAGGCGCTGATGGTGCTCACCTGGGTGCTGCACATCGCCTTCGTGCACCTGACGCTGGGGGCGGCGGGCCTCGCCATCTTCAGCTTCCACCGCCGCGGGCGCAGCCCTTACTGGGAGTGCCTGTCCATGGCCATGACCAAGGTGGCCAAGGTGGGCGTGTCCCTGCTCATCGTGCTGGGCGTGGCGCCGCTGCTGTTCACGCAGGTCATCTACGACCCGCAGTGGTACGCATCGAATGTGCTGTCCGGCCGCTGGGCCATCGCCTTCATCTTCACGCTCATCGTCGCCTACTGCAGCTGGTTCGCGTTCTATTACGCCAACCATGAGGGGGCGAAGCGCCACATCGGCGTCTTCGCCTGGGTGGGGCTGCTGCTGTTCTGCCTGGACGGGCTGATCATGCATGCGCTGTCCTACCAGGCCCTGCTGCCGGGGCAGTGGATGGGCTGGTACGCGCCCGGCGGCGTGGTGGACACGCGCGGCGCAGCGCTGCACGCCATCCAGTGGCCGCGCTACCTGTTCATCATGAGCCTGTCGGCACCCGCAGTCGGCATCTTCCTGATCGCCTATGCGCACTACTTCGCCGGGCGTGAGGACCGCGAGCCGGCCTACCGAGCCTTTACCCGCTCGCTGGGCCAGCGCATGGCCAGCCGCGGCTTCGTGCTGGCGCTGCTGCCGTTGCTGGGTTGGCAGATGTCGCACCCCGCCGGATCAGGCCTGGTGGCCCACCCCGTCGGCGTGCTGCTGGTGCTGGCCGTCATCGCCATGGCCGGGTGGATGTGGCGCCTGCGGGAGGGCACGCACGGCTACCTGCCCGTGCTGGGTGGCCTGGGTTTGCTCGCCGTGCTGTCGCTGTGGCGCGAGGTCATCCGCGTCGCCCACCTCAAGCCCTTCGGGTATGACATCGCCAACTACGTGGTGCATGCGGACTGGCCGTCAGCTCTGCTGTTCTTCGCCACGCTGGCAGGTGTAGGCGGGCTGGTGGGCGGCTACTACCTCACGCTGATCTACCGCGCCGGCCGCGTGCAAGGGCTCTACACCGCCAGCCGCGGCGTGGCCCGCCTGGGCTCGGGCGCCGTAGCCATCCTCGGAGTCTGGATCGCCGTGTTCTTCATCTACGGCATCGCGATCTGGGTCCGCAACAGCTTCCTCTGAATTCGGAGACACCTCATGAACAACTTCCTTCGACTGGGGCTGGCCGCCCTGATGCTGGCCGCTTCGATGGCCCAGGCGCAATCGGGCGGCGCGGCAGCCCCGGATGCCGGCGCCGGCAAGAAGCGGGCGGCCGTCTGCTTTGCCTGCCACAACGCCGACGGCATCTCCAAGATCCCCGGCACGCCGCATCTGGCCGGCCAGGAGCGCGGCTATCTCGAATCGGCCTTGCGCGCCTACCGAGACGGCACGACGCGCCAGAACCCCACCATGAATGCGATGGCCAAGCCGCTGTCGGACCGCGACATCGCCAACATCGCGGCTTACTACAGCCTGCAGACCCGCATGAACAACGGCCAGACGGCCGCGCAGACGCTGGAGGCCATCCAGCGCATCCGGCCGGTGGGCACGGTGGCGGTCGAAGAACCGGCAGCACCCACGGCCAGCGGGGCTGCGGTGGCCGCGCGTTCGGGCGAAGCGGTCTACAACGCTGCCTGCATGGCCTGCCATGCCACCGGGGCGGCTGGCGCGCCGAAGCTCGGCGACAAGGCTGCATGGTCGCCCCGCGTGGCGCAGGGTGATGTCACGCTGTTCAAGCATGCGCTCGAAGGCTTCAAGGGCATGCCGGCCAAGGGTGGGTGTGCCGACTGCTCCGATGCCGAGATCAAGGCGGCGCTGACTTATCTGGTTAGCAAATCCAGGTAGCCCCCTGAGGCAAATCGTCCTGGGGCAATTTGTCCTAGGGCGATTTGTCCCTTCCTTGGACAGGTGCTGACCAGAACAATGCGAAGTGTTGATCCACCGCATAGTCCAGCCAGGAGGGGCCTAGCAGGCAGCGGTGGATGAAGGAGTCGCTGTGTCAGCCGAAGTTCTGAAGGAGGGCCACAGACCATGGACGCCCTGATCCTGGCGCGCGCCCAGTTCGCGCTCAACATCACCTTCCACATCCTGTTTCCCACCATCACCATCGCGCTGGGCTGGGTGCTGCTCTTCATGCTATGGCGCTGGCACCGCAGCGGCGATGGGGCCTGGCTCTCGGCCTACCAGTTCTGGACCAAGGTGTTCGCGCTGAGCTTCGCGCTGGGCGTGGTCAGCGGCGTGACGATGAGCTTTCAGTTCGGCACCAACTGGCCGGGCTTCATGGAGCGCGCCGGCAACATCGCCGGGCCGCTGCTAGGCTACGAAGTGCTGACGGCCTTCTTCCTGGAAGCCGGCTTCCTGGGGATCATGCTGTTCGGCCGCGACCGGGTGAACCCCCGCGTGCACATGGTGTCCACGGCCATTGTGGCGTTCGGCACCACGCTCAGCGCCTTCTGGATCCTGAGCCTCAACTCATGGATGCACACGCCTGCCGGCTACGAGGTCCGCGACGGCGTGCTGCACGCGACGGATTGGTGGGCAGTGGTCTTCAACCCGTCCTTCCCTTACCGGCTGACGCACAAGCTGCTGGCCTCTGGCCTGACGGTCGCCTTCGTGCTGGCCGGCGTGAGCGCCTGGCAGCTGCTCAAGGGCTCGACCCGCCCGGAGACCCCGCGTGTGTTGCGGCTGGGCCTGACGCTGGGCGCGGTGCTGATCCCGCTGCAGATCGTCGCGGGGGACATGCACGGCCTCAACACCCTGAAGCATCAACCCGCCAAGATCGCAGCCATGGAGGGCGTCTGGGAGACCGAGCGCGGCGCACCGCTGCTGCTGTTTGCGCTCCCTGACGAAGCGGCCCAGCAGAACCGCTTCGAGATCGGCATTCCGCGCCTGGCCAGCCTGATCCTGACACACGATCCCGACGGTGAGATCCGCGGCCTGAAGTCCTTCGGCGAGGGCCGCCCACCGGTCAAGCCGCTGTTCTACGGCTTCCGCGTCATGGTAGGAACGGGCGTGCTGATGCTCGTCGTCGCCTGGGGCGGGCTGTGGGTGTGCCGTCGCGCGGGCTGGCAGGGCATGCCGCGCCCCTGGCTGTGGATCCTGTCGCTGATGAGCTTCTCCGGCTGGGTGGCGACGGTGGCCGGTTGGTATGTGACCGAGATCGGCCGCCAACCCTTTGTGGTGTTCGGCCTGCTGCGCACGCAAGAGCTGGCTTCGACGACGCCCAGCGCGTGGATCGCGGCCTCGCTGGCCGGCTACGCCACGGTCTATCTCGCGCTGTTGGTGGCCTATGTGGCGGCCATCAAGCGCATGGCCGAGAAGTCTGAGGCCGGCAGGCAGCCGGCATCTCCCCACCCGCTGAGCGCCTCGCGCACCTTCGCATGAACCCCACCATCCTCTCCGTGCCCGCAGAGGGTGGCCTGCTGCCACTGGTCTTCATGGCCTTGATGGGGCTGTCACTGCTGGTCTATGTCGTGCTGGATGGCTATGACCTGGGCGTCGGCTTGTTGTCGCCCATCGCCAGCGGCGCGGACCGGGACCGCATGGTCGCCTCAATCGGTCCCTTCTGGGATGCCAACGAAACCTGGCTGGTGCTGGCCGTCGGGCTGCTGCTGGTGGCTTTCCCCAAGGCGCAAGGGCTGGTGCTGACCGCCCTGTATGCACCCGTGGTGCTGATGCTGCTCGGGCTCATCCTGCGCGGCGCGGCCTTCGACTTCCGCGCCAAATGCCACCCGTCCCAGAAGCGCGCATGGGACGCAGCCTTCTTCATCGGTTCTGCGCTGGCCTCCCTGTCCCAGGGCTGGATGCTTGGCCGCTACGTGAGCGGCTTCAGCGACGGGCTGGGAGCCCAGGTATTCTCGGGCCTCATCGCGCTGTCGCTGACGGCCTGCTACGCGCTGCTGGGCGCTGCATGGCTGCTGATCAAGACCGAAGGTGAGCTGCAGCGCCGCGCCGTCGGATGGGCGAAGCGGGCTTGGCCTTGTGTGGTGGCGGGCCTGCTGCTGCTGTCCATCGCGTCGCCCTGGCTCAGCCCCACCATCCGTGAGCGCTGGCTGGACCTGCCCGGCGCCATCGCGCTGCTGCCGCTGCCGCTGATGGCCTGGCTCGCCCTGGCGGCCTTGCGCGCCCTGCTGAACTCGCACCGAGTGACAGGCAAGCTCTGCTGGCTGCCGCTCGCCCTCATGGTGGTCGTGCTGACGCTGAGCTTCTTCGGGCTCTCGTACAGCATCTATCCCTTCATCGTGCTGGATCAGGTTTCAGTCTGGGATGCGGCAGCGGCTCCGGAGTCTCTGAAGCTGCTGCTGGCTGGCGCGCTGATTCAGATTCCGGTCATAGCGGCGTACTCTTGGTTCTCCTACCGCGTGTTCCGCGGCAAGGCGCAGGCGCTGTCGTACTGAGGTGCGCGCATAGTCTGGCGGAGCGTCGCCAGTGACTGTTTGCTGTGGCCAGGGTGCAAGGGCTTGCGCTGCATCAAGGCCTGCGGGCAACGAGGCCGATAGCATGGCTACCAACGTCGCCCGGCCCCCGTGCAGGCGTCGCCACCCGATGCTCCACGCCTTCCTGATCCGTCACCGCCGCTGGTTCGTCAGCATGGCCCTGTTGGCCGTGCTGATGAATTTGCTGGCGCCAGGGCTGTCGCAAGCCATGCAGGCGGGCGCCAGCGGCGGCGCGACTGCCTGGCTTGAAGTCTGCTCGTCAACCGGCTCCAAATGGATCAAGCTGGACGCTGCCGACCAGATCTTGGAGCAGACGTCCAGCCGACCGGGCGATGCGCCAACCAGCGACCACGAGGCGAGCTGCGGCTATTGCCTGTCGCATGCCGCCAGCTTCGCGTTGCTGGGTACGGCGCAACCCTGGGGCCGGCCAGTCTTGCAGGGTGTCTTCACGCGTGTTGCCACCCTGGAGCAGCGCGCACCGGCGGCTCCGCCGCCGTGGACGCGCCCGGCGCTGCGCGCACCACCGCAGGCCTGAGTGACGATGGCCGGCGCATGCCGGCCTGATTTGACGCAGGGCGCATGCCCCGACCGCCTGGTGCCGGAAGTGCCACGGCAGCGCGCGGCGCCCCTCCCGTGTCCGTCCTGGGCGGCTCAGGCCACCCCTCTCGCCATGATGAATCAAGCCCCCGAGGCCAGGCCTCGGCGCTCGCGGCTGCGCCGTGAGTTGGTGCTGGCCTTGCTACTCAAGCTCGCCGCGCTGTTCGCGCTCAAGCTGATGCTGCTGCCACCGCGCACGCCGCCCGCCGCTGCGGCACACGGTGTTGAGGCCCGCATCGCCGACCCCACGCCCGTGACGCACACCTCCTCCAAGGAGAACCCATGATCACCGAATCGATGGTGGACCTGTCGCGCCTGCAGTTCGCGGCCACCGCGCTCTATCACTTCCTCTTCGTTCCCCTCACGCTGGGCCTGTCCTTTCTGCTCGCCATCATGGAGACCGTCTACGTGATGACCGGCAAGCCGGTCTACCGCGACATGACGCGCTTCTGGGGCAAGCTCTTCGGCATCAACTTTGCGCTGGGGGTCACCACCGGCCTGACGATGGAGTTCCAGTTCGGCACGAACTGGGCCTACTACTCGCACTACGTCGGCGACATCTTCGGCGTGCCGCTGGCCATCGAAGGGCTGGCCGCCTTCTTCCTCGAATCGACCTTCGTCGGCCTGTTCTTCTTCGGCTGGGACCGCCTGTCCAAGGTCGGCCACCTGACGGTGACCTACCTGACGGCCATCGGCTCCAACCTGTCGGCCATCCTCATCCTGATCGCCAACGGCTGGATGCAAAACCCCGTGGGCGCCGAGTTCAACCCGGTGACCATGCGCATGGAGCTGAGCAGCTTCTGGGACGTGGTGTTCAACCCGGTCGCCCAGGCCAAGTTCGTGCACACGATCAGCGCGGGCTATGTGACCGGCGCCATCTTCGTGCTGGGCATCAGCAGCTGGTACTTGCTCAAGGGCCGCGACCGCGGTTTCGCGCTGCGTTCCTTCCGCATCGCGGCGGCCTTCGGCCTGGCCTCGGCCTTGTCGGTCATCGTGCTGGGCGACGAATCCGGCTACACCGCCGCCGAGACGCAGGAGACAAAGATGGCCGCCATGGAAGCCATGTGGAAGACCGAGCCTGCGCCGGCCGGCCTGACGCTGTTCGGTATCCCGGACGAAGAGCAGCGCGTGACGCATGCCGAGGTCAAGATCCCGTGGGTGATGGGCCTGATCGGCACCCGCAGCACCGACAAGGTCATCCCCGGCATCGACGAGCTGGAGCTGCGCATCGCGGCGCGCATCGAGCGCGGCATCACCGCCGTGAAGGCGCTGGAAGCGCTGCGCAAGTCGCCCAAGGATGCGGCCCTGCTCGCGCAGTTCAATGCCGTCAAGGCGGACCTGGGCTACGGCCTGCTGCTGAAGAAGTACAGCGCCGACGTGGCCCTGGCCACGCCCGAGATGAAGCGCCGCGCGGTGGATGACGCCATCCCGCGCGTGGCCCCGATGTTCTGGAGCTTCCGCATCATGGTGCTGTGCGGCGTGCTGATGCTGGCGCTGATGGTGGTGGCCTTCTGGAGCTCGGCCCGCAACCGCATCGAGCAGCGGCCCTGGCTGCTGAAGTGGGCGCTGTGGAGCATCCCGCTGCCCTGGGTCGCCGCCGAGATGGGCTGGGTCGTCGCCGAGTACGGCCGCCAGCCCTGGACCATCCACGGCGTGCTGCCCACCCACTTGTCGACCTCGGCGCTGAACGCCAGCGACGTGGCGATCTCGCTGGCCGGCTTCGTCACCTTCTACACGCTGCTGCTGGTGGCCGAGCTCTACCTGATGTTCAAGTACGCGCGCCTCGGGCCCTCCAGCCTGGGCACCGGCCGCTACACGCATGAAACCGCTGCAGCCCCCCTGGCTGCACAAGGAGCCTGACATGCTGGACTATGAAATCCTCAAGCTCGTCTGGTGGCTGCTGGTGGGCGTGCTGCTCATCGGCTTCGCCATCATGGACGGGCACGACATGGGCGTCGGTGCGCTGCTGCCCTTCGTGGGCCGCAGCGACGACGAGCGCCGCGTCGTCATCAACACGGTCGGCCCGCACTGGGATGGCAACCAGGTCTGGTTCATCACGGCCGGCGGCGCCATCTTCGCGGCCTGGCCGCTGGTCTATGCCACGGCCTTCAGCGGCTTCTACTTCGCGCTGATGGCGGTGCTGTGGGCGCTGTTCTTGCGGCCCGTGGGCTTCGACTACCGCAGCAAGGTGGCCGACCCGCGCTGGCGCAGCGCCTGGGACTGGGGCCTGTTCGTCGGCGGTGCCGTGCCGGCGCTGGTGTTCGGCGTGGCCTTCGGCAACGTCATCCTGGGCGTGCCCTTCCACTTCGAGGACTCGATGATGCCGGTCTACACCGGCAGCTTCTGGCAGCTCTTCAGCCCGTTCACGCTGCTGTGCGGCGTGGTGAGCCTGAGCCTGCTGGTCTTCCACGGCGCCAACTACCTGCTGCTGCGCACCGAGGGCATCGTGGCCGAGCGCGCCCGGCGGGCCAGCCTCGTCAGTGGCGGCGTGCTGCTGCTGGCCTTCAGCCTGGCGGGCTGGATGGTGGTGCAGCTGCCCGGCTATGTGCTCACCAGCCCGGTGGCCACGGGCGAGGCGCTGTCGCCGCTGGGCAAGACGGTCGAGCAGCTGCCCGGCGCCTGGGTCGCGGCCTACCGCAGCCAGCCCCTGCTGTGGGTGGCCAATGCGCTGGCCTATGCCGGCGTGCTGCTGGGGCTGGGTGCATCGCTGCTGCGCTTCGGCGGCAAGGCCTTCATCGGCAGCGCGCTGGCCTGCGCTGGCGTCATCCTGACTGCGGGCCTGGCGATCTTTCCCTTCGTGCTGCCGTCCAGCAGCCACCCGAGCCACAGCCTCACGCTGTGGGACTGCGTCTCCAGCCACCGCACACTGAACATCATGTTCTGGGTCGCGCTGGTGATGACGCCCATCGTGCTCGCCTACACGACCTGGGCCTACCGCGTGATGCGCGGCAAGGTCACCGTCGAGCACATCCAGGCGCATGGCAAGGCGCTGTACTGAACACGGAGAACAAGCATGTGGTACTTCAGTTGGATGCTCGGCACCACCATGGCGGTGCTGCTGGCGGTCGTGAATGCCTTGTGGTTCGAGGCCCAGCATGTCGACCCAGAAGATCCTTCATCGCCTTGACGGCGTACCCTCAGGAGACTTGCGATGAATGCATCAAGCAAAGAAGCGGGTCAGGCGTTGTTTGCGCCGCGCCAGGCACTGGACCTGTCGGCAGCGCCGGGGCTCTGGCGCGTCGTCCACGGCGTGTTCACGGTCCAGCACCTCGTGGGTGAGGAGGACGTCGAGGTGCTGGCCGTGCCCGGCGACCTGATCGGCGTCGAGCGGCTGGGCGTGTCGGTGACCACGGCCTCCTGCAGCGCCGTGACGGCTGCCTGCCTGGAACCCGTCGGATGGGACACCCTGCCGCAGCGGCTGGCCATGCTCCAGGAGGCTTACGACCAGTCCCAGCGGCAGTGCCTGAACCTGAAGCGATTGCGCACCGGCGCGATGCCGGAGCGCCTACGGCATCTGCTGGTGCTGCTGGGGCGGCACGCCTCGGAAGCGGCCGACACGGCGGACCTGGAACTGCCCACGCTGCGCCAGATGGCGGAGCTGACCGATTCCACCGCCGAGTCGGTCTGCCGCGTGCTGTCGCGACTCAAGGGGCAGGACATGCTGTATCTCGTCGGCCCCGGCCAGACGCGGATGCAGTTGGATGTGCTGCGCAAGGCCGAGGTGAAGGCCATCATTCCGGTGTGGCCGCGCGCCCGACAGGCCGCGCTGGCAGCAGCGCGCTGAACGGGCCGGGCTGACCTTGTCGTGGGTCGGCAGCTGGGGCATCGATGCTGCGTGATCGATGCCCCTTCTCGCTCCAGCAGGGGCTCATCGCCGCTAGCATCCCATGCATCGTCATGGCGCATGCCTGGGCAGGTTGCCAGGCCGCAGCCGCCATCATTTCGGACTCGTTGAAAGGATTCACATGCGACTGATTTCTTCGCTGATGGCTCTTGCCCTGGGTGCGTCTGCCAGCGCCACGGTGTCCGCTCAGGTCACCGTCAAGGATGCGTGGGTGCGGGCCACGGTGGCCCAGCAAAAGGCCACCGGTGCCTTCATGCAGCTCACGGCCGCGCAGGACAGCAAGCTCATCTCGGTCAGCTCGTCGGCCGTGCCCGTGGTCGAGGTGCACGAGATGAGCATGGACGGCGGCGTCATGAAGATGCGCGCCATCCCGTCGCTGGCGCTGCCCGCCGGCACGACCGTGGCACTGAAGCCGGGCGGCTATCACGTCATGCTGATGGACCTGAAGCAGGCGATGAAGCCGGGTGATGTCGTGCCGCTGTCCCTGGTCGTCGAGAACGCCGCAGGCAAGCGCGAGACCATCGAGGTCAAGGCCGAAGTCCGTGCGCCCGGTACGGCAGCAGCCAAGCAGGACGAGCACAAGAAGCACTGAGTCGAACCGTTGAACCGGCAGGCAGGAGGCCCACGCGTGGCATCGCATGAACGTCGAGGTTTTCTTCTTGCCGCCGCAGCGGCGCTCGCCGCGTCGCCCTGGCTCGTCCAGGCGGCCGAGCCCGTCCGCCCCCAAGGCTCCAGCACGGACGGCATGTCCAACCTGCCGCCGAGCTGGACCGGCAAGGAACAGGTCGGCATGCTGCTCTACCCGGGCATGACCGCGCTGGACTTCGTCGGCCCGCATCACATGTTCTCGTCGCTCATGGGTGCACAGGTGCACCAGATCGCCAAGTCGATGAGGCCGGTCACGAGCGACGCCAAGCTGACCTTCCTGCCCACCACGACGCTGAAGCGAGCACCTCGCGACCTGGACATCCTGTTCGTGCCCGGTGGCGGTGACGGCACGCTGGCAGCGATGCAGGACAAGGAACTCCTCGCCTTTCTTGCCGACCGCGGCAGCCGGGCGAAGTGGGTCACCAGCGTCTGTACGGGCTCACTGGTGCTGGGGGCGGCCGGGCTGCTGAAGGGCTACCGGGCGACATCCCACTGGGCGACACGATCGTTGCTGAAGGATGCGGGTGCCATCGAGACGGAAGGCCGCGTGGTGCGGGATCGCAACCGCATCACCGGGGCGGGCGTCAGCGCGGGTCTGGATCTCGGCCTGACCCTCGTCGGCATGTTGCGTGATCAGGCCTACGCTGAAACGGTGCAGCTGCTGGCAGAGTACGCGCCGGAGCCGCCGTTCAACGCTGGATCCCCCCGCACGGCATCAGAGGCAGTCCGACAGACCACTGAAGCGATGTTTCCAGAGTTCAACGCCAAGGCCCGAGCTGCTTTGTCCAAGTAGAGCGCGGCAACCGAGGGGCCGCGCTCACGGGTCAAGTTTCGCAGTGACGCTGAACGTAGGCGTTCCGTCCGCCTGTCCGCGGAGCGACCCCAGGCGAACACTCACCATCGAGGCTGGGCCGGGGGACTCGTGAATCGCGGTGTGTAGCCTCTGGTGGCCAACTGCCAGGGCGCGAGCTCG
>Ga0114942_1000286_pt1 | contig 14152 bp, 13 predicted proteins | sample LowerColdCreek_FD_88674 | JGI IMG/M metagenome (GOLD analysis project Ga0114942, IMG submission 88674) | Groundwater microbial communities from Cold Creek, Nevada to study Microbial Dark Matter (Phase II) - Lower Cold Creek | ecosystem: Environmental > Aquatic > Deep subsurface > Groundwater ... | reverse complement strand
TTCCGCCGCCTCGAGGAAATCGCCGCCCGCGGCCACTGGGGCGACGCGCGCCAGCTGTTCGCCGAGTTGCGCAAGCTCACCGGCGCCCTGCCGGTCAGATTGGCTTCCGGCGCCCCAACTGCTCCGCCCGCGTGAGCCCGTTGACGATCGCGTAGTGGATGAGCTTGGGCGTGGAGTGGATGTCGAGCTTGCGCATGATGTCGCGCCGCCGCGACTGCACCGTGGCGGCGCTGACGTTCAGCGCGAGGGCGATCTCCTCGTCGGTCTTCGACTCGCCGATCATCGAGAGGATGCGCGTCTCGTAGTCCGACAGCACGCGGATGAACGACTTCGGGTCGCGGCGGATCGAGGCGCTCGACTGGTTTACGACCGGCGTGTAATAGACCCGCCCGCCCAGCACGGCCAGCATCGCCTCCGAGAGAATCTCCGGCCGCTGGTCGTTTTTGTCCACAAAGCCGTGGATGCCGATGCGCTGCACCTGCAGCATGGTCCACGGGTCGTGATGCGAGGAGATCGCCAGGATTTTCACCCGCGGCAGCTCATCGATCACCAGCCGGGCAAGCTCCAGCCCGTCGCCATCCGGCAGCGAGATGTCCATCAACACCATGTCCGGCTTGTGCAGCCGGATGGCCGCCAGGCCCTCCTCGAAACTCCCGCACTGCTGCACGACCTCCAAGCGCAGGTCCCGGCAATGGAACTGGAGGAATTCCGACACCAGCCGCTGGTCTTCCACGATGACCACGCGCCCGATGCAGGAAATTCCGCCTCCTTCGTTCCCTGGTATTGAATCGGGTGATTTCACGCGTTTGATCATTCAATGGTGCGGCAAAGCGATTGCCGCAGGCGATCGCGGTCCTCTGATGAACATCATTCTTTTTTCGGCTTCCGAAGTCGAGCTTCCGCTTCCCCGCCGGGACGCCCGGGCCCGTCATATCCTGACCGTGCTGCGCCGCCAGCCCGGCGACCAGTTCGATGCCGGATTGATCGACGGCCCCCGCGGGAAAGCCACGCTTGTCGCGGTGGAATCCGAGGCGCTGCGCCTGTCCTTCGCGTGGGGCGAACCACCCTTGGCGCTGGCGCCCCTGCGGTTGATCCTGGGCCTGCCGCGACCCCAGACTGCGCGGGACTTGCTGCGGGAGGGAACGGCGCTCGGGGTCGCCGCGATGGATTTCGTCCGCACCGCAAGGGGTGAAGCCAGCTATGCGCAAAGCTCACTCTGGACGAGCGGGGAGTGGCGCGAGCTTCTCGTCACCGGCGCCGCCCAGGCCTTTTGCACGCGCCTGCCCTCCGTCCGCCACGGACATTCCCTCGCCGCGGCGATCGCCGCTGTTCCAGACGGTTACACCCGCCTTGCACTGGACAACTACGAAGCCTCCACTGCCCTCGCGGACTTGGTCCTGCCAGACTCACCGGGCGTGGTCCTGGCCTTGGGTGCGGAACGAGGCTGGACGGACACCGAACGCGAGCAGCTCCGGCAAAACGGATTCCAGTTCGTCCACCTTGGCCCGCGCGTCCTGCGCCTGGAAACGGCGGGCATTGCCGCCGTGTCCCTGGTCAAGGCGAAGCGGAACTGGGCTTGAAGATCACCGCCGTCGGTTGCCTCCCGCCCTTGCCGAGACGCTTGGCCGCCGTCCAACCGGCCGGGGCCAGTTCCTGGTCGCCCGGCATCTCGAAGATCACGAGCATTTCCGGTTTTGCGGCCTGGAATTCCGCCAGCCGGGAGAAAATCGCCGGCGCCACCTCGGTGATGATATCGTAAGGCGGATCCACGAATACCAGGTCGGGCGCTTCGCCAGTCATGACTTTGGTGGCATCAGCGGTGACCACCTGCAGGCCGTCCAGCGTGCGCCCCAGGCTTTTGCAAACCGCGGCAAGGTTATCGCGGATAAACGCCGCAGTCCGGACATCCTTTTCCACAAACACACCCCCGCTGGCCCCCCGGCTGAGCGCCTCGAGTCCGTAGGCCCCGCTACCGGCAAATAGATCGAGGAATCGTGCCCCCGGAACCCGGGACGCGAGGCTCGAAAAGACCGCCTGCCGCAGCGCATCCGTGGCCGGTCGCACCCGGTCGCCCTTCGGGAGACTCAGGGGAATGCCGCGCGCCTGTCCGCCGGTGATTCGCATGGCCGGCAATCAGTTGCCACCGTCCGGCGGGACTCGCGGCAGTTTTTCTGGGAACACTTTCTGCATCTGGCGGTTGAAACATAGCATTTGCTCCGCCGCCATGCTGCCTCTAACTCTTTTCGTTCGGTGGAAGGCCATCCCGACCTGACTGGCTTTCCACTCACTCAAAGGCAATGCCTTACCCGGCCGACCAAGCATGTTTTTCCGCCGTCTAGTCCTGCTGGCTAGCGTCAGCTTGTCTTTGGCGGCATCCGGGCTGGCCGAGGAAAATGTCTGGCCGCTTTTCGTGGTCCGCCGCGATCAGCCGGGCACCGCCGAGTCGGCGCAATATGCAGGGCCGCTTTTCTTCCACCAGTCGGACGGCACGAAGGACGTCCGGGGCTTTCGCCCGCTTTTCCTGACCACCCGGACCGGCGCGGCGGTGGAAAAGGACATCCTGTACCCGCTGTTCACGTGGCGCAGTCAACCTGGCTACACCTCGTTCAGTTTCTTTCGCCTCGTAGATCGCCAGTCCCGTGCCGGGGGGACGGCGCCACCGGATGGTATCTTCGACATCTGGCCGGTTTATCTTTCCCGGCATAGTTCCGATCCGGACAAATCCTATCAGGCATTTTTCCCTCTCGGCGGGACCGTCAAGAATCGACTGGGGAAGAACCGGATCAGCTTTGTCCTCTTCCCGCTCTATATGCAGACGGAAAAAGCCGGACGGACGGTCACGCACACGCCCTGGCCGTTGATCCGCTCCTATGACGGCCCCGGTTACGAGGGCTTCGAGTTCTGGCCGCTGTTCGGCCGGAACACGCGCGCTGGACACTACGATCACCGCTTCTATCTCTGGCCCGTTGGCCACTACTCCGTCGACAACCTCTCCGCGCCGGTGCCCGACAAGCGCATCGCGGTCCTGCCCTTTTACGCCCGACTGACCGGCCCGGGATACATTTCCGAGACCTACGCCTGGCCTTTCTTCGGCTATACGCATCGCACCCAGCCCGACGTCTACGACGAACGGCGCTATCTCTGGCCGTTTCTCGTCCAAGGCCGGGGCAGTGAACGACTGGTCAACCGCTGGGCGCCGTTCTACACGCACTCGGTCATCAAGTCCCACGAAAAGACCTGGTATCTGTGGCCGGTTTACCGCCACCAACGCTGGCGGGACAACGGCCTCCAGCATGAGAAGAGCCAGTTCCTCTTCTTCCTCTACTCGTCGCTCGAGCAACGCAGCCTGAAGAATCCCGCCGCCGCCCCGGCCCGCAAGACCCACCTCTGGCCGCTGCTCACCGCGTGGGACAATGACGCGGGCCGCGAGCAGGTGCAGGTGCTCAGCCCCTTCGAGGCCCTGTTCCAGCAGAACAACAAAATCCGGCAGCTCTGGACCCCGCTGTTCGCCCTCTATCAATATGATCGCCAGCCCGACACCACCGTGCGCCATGCCTTCCTCTGGAACGCGATCACCTGGCGCCGCAGCCCGGCTTCCCGAGAATTTCATCTCGGCCCGCTCTTCGACCTGAAACAGGACGCGGAGCGGAAGCGCTGGTCCATCGGGTGCGGCCTGTTCGGCTTTCAGCGCGCCGCTGGCGGCAACTGGCACCCCTTCCTGTTCGATTTTCGCCTGAAAGCAGCTAACAAGGCCAGCAGCGCCGCATCGCCATGAACTACCTGAAAGCCGTCCTGGGCCACATCGGAGGCACCGTGTTGTTGCTCGTGCAAGCATTGCAACACGTCCACACCCTGCCGCGGCAGTTCAACCGCTTCATCGAGCAGTGCTACCTCATCGGCTTCACCTCGCTGCCCATCGTCACGATCCTCACCTTCTTCATCGGCAGCGTGCTCGCCCTCCAAAGCGGCTATAGCATGGAGAATTTCGGCGCCAAGCAGCTCATCGGCTCGCTGGTCGGCCTGTCGGTCGTGCGCGAGCTCGGCCCGGTGATGGTCGCCATCCTGATCGCCGGCCGCGTGGGCTCGGCCATCGCCGCCGAGCTGGCCTCGATGAAGGTCTATCAGGAAGTGGACGCGCTGGTGACGATGAACATCCCGCCCGAGCGCATCCTCGTGCTGCCCCGCCTCGCGGCCATCCTGTTCATGATGCCGCCGCTGACCCTGATCGGGATCCTGTGCGGGTGGTACGGCGGTGCGCTGGTCAGCCAGTACACCCAGACCATTTCGGTCGACAACGAGGCCTACTTCGCCGCCCTCAAGCGCTACATGACGCAGCAGGACGTCATCGACGGCCTGCTGAAAGCCGAGGTCTTCGGTTTCGTGATCGTCCTCGTATGCTGCTACACCGGGCTGAACACGCGGGGCGGCCCGCGCGAAATCGGCGCCTCCGTGACCAAGGCCGTCGTCGCCTCCCTCATCCTCATCCTGGTGCTCGATTTCTTCGTCACCAAAGCCCTCCTTTGACCATGAGTCCCGCCTTCACTGCCACTCCGTTCATGGACAAGACGTTCGGCGTCACGATCAGGAATCTGACCAAATCCTTCGGCCGCGCCACGGTGCTTCGAGACGTCAATCTGGAGATCAAACCCGGTGAAATTTTTTGCATCATGGGCCCGAGCGGCTCCGGCAAGAGCGTCCTGCTCAAGCATATCGCCGGCCTCGAGCGCGCCACCAGCGGAGAGGTGCGCATTGGCGGGCACGACGCCGGCGATCCCGCCACGCGTGCCCTGGTCCACCTCGCCCTGGTCTTCCAGGCCGGCGCGCTTTTCAACTCGCTCACCGTCTACGACAACCTCGCGCTCTACCCGCGCGAGCACCGGCTGGCGAAAGAGTCCGGCATCCGTGAACGCGTGATGAATGCGCTGTCCATCCTCTCCCTCGAAAAGGCCGCCAACAAATTCCCGGCCGAGCTTTCCGGCGGCATGAAGAAGCGGGTCGCGATCGCGCGGGCCCTCGTCATGGAGCCGCAACTCCTGCTCTACGACGAACCCACCTCGGAACTTGACCCCGTGATGTCCGCCACCATCAGCGAGATCATCGCCACGCTGCGCGAACAGACGGCCGTGACCAGCATCGTCGTCACCCACGACCGCACCCTGGCCATGAACATCGCGGAACGCGTGGCCTTTGTGGTGGAGGGGCGCATCCGCGCCGTCGGCCGACCGGATGAGTTCAAGCAACCGACCGACCCGCTCATCGCCAATTTTCTCAACCCGGTCATCGACCTCAAGAATCCCCGTTTCAAGCAACTGGAGAACTCCCATGAATAACAGCCAGCAAACCATCCGTGTCGGCCTCTTCTTCCTGCTCGGTGTCGCGCTCGCCTGGATCACGTTCGTCGCTCTCAGCGGCGGCCAGGTCTTCCAGAAGAAGGGCTACACCCTGATCGCCCCCTTCGCCAACCTCAAGGGCCTCAAGACGGGGGACGACGTCCTGATGGCCGGCGTCAAGATCGGCTCGGTCGCCCAGACCCGCCTTGGCCAGCAACGCGTCGAGGCCGTGCTGTCGATCGACCCAAAGGTCCAGATCCCCACCGACGCCGTCGCCTCGGTCGAGACGTCCAGCCTCCTCGGCAGCCAGCACCTGGCCGTAAGCTTTGGCCGCGCCTCCACGACCCTGAAGGAGGGGGACGAGATTCAGACCAAGACCACGGTGGACATGAACGAGGTGATATCCCAGCTCGGCTCGCTGGGCGCGAAACTGGAGCAGGTGGCCGAGGGCGTGAGCAAGGCTCTCGGCGGTGGCGAGGGCTCCTCCTCCATGTTCGCCAAGATCGACAAGATCGTCACCGACAACGGCCCGAAGCTCACGGAGACGATCGCCAACCTGCAGGACATCACGGCCCGGATCAAAAATTCCGAGGGCACACTCGGCAAACTCGTCAACGACCCGAAGCTGCATGATGAGCTGCTCGTCTCCGTGCAGGAGATCAAGCGGGCGGCCGCCGACGCCCGCTTGTTCATGGATGACGCCAAGACCATTGTCGCCGATGTGAAGAGCGGCAAGGGCACCCTCGGCGTGCTGCTCTACGACGAGGCGGCCGCCGCCAACATCAAGACCACCGCGGCCAACCTCCGGTCGATCTCCGACAAGATCAACAACGGCGAGGGCACGCTCGGGAAGCTCATCAGCGATGACGACCTCTACAAGGACGTGCAGAGCACGCTCAAGAAGGCCGACCAGATGATCGACAGCCTGAACGACCAGGGCCCCATCACCGCTGTCGGTGTGGCGGCACAGGCGGTCTTCTGACCCTGATGGTCGCCGGTTTCCACACCGGCGACGGGCACGCTACAGGTGCGCCTTCAGCTCGTGCACAAAGGTGCGGCTGACGCGCAGCTTCGTGCCGTTCGTGAGCTCGACCGAGTATTCGCCGTAGAGCGCCGGGCCGGCCTTCTTCATGTGCCGGAGGTTCACGATCGTGGAGCGGTGGATGCGGACAAAGTGCTTGGGGTCGAGCCGCTCCATCATTTTCTGCAACGACATGCGCACAAAGCGTGACTTGTCCGTCGAGTGCAGGCGCACGTAGTCGCCATCCGACTCGATCCAGAGGATGTCGCCCGGGGCGAGCATGTGGATCTCCCCGTCGCAGCGGATGAACAGGCGCTGGTCCTCCTCGCGCGGCTTGGCGCTGACGATCCCCTCCTCGGTGGCACCGCTGGCCTTCAATCGTTGCAGCGCCTTCATGATGTCGTCGAGGCGGCGGGCCAACTCCTCGCGATCGAGGTTGCGCACGGCGGACTTGGCCCGGGCCAGCGCGGCGGCAAAGCGCGCGCGGTTGAACGGCTTCAGCACATAGTCGATGGCGTGGACCTCGAACGCCTGCAGGGCGAATTGGCCGTGGGCCGTGACGAAGACGATCTGCGGCAGCAGCGCCGGCGGAACCTTGGCCAGCACCTCGAAGCCGGACATGCCCGGCATCTGCACATCGAGGAAGATGAGGTCGGGCTGGTGCTGCTTGATGGCCTCCACGGCCTGCGGGGCGGTGCCGCACTGCGCGACCACCTGGATATCGGGATCGGAGCGCAGCAGGGCTTCCACGTTCTGCCGGGCGAGGACTTCGTCGTCGATGATGACGGTGCGAATGATGGCGGTGGTGGTCGTAGTCATGGGACCGGGGTTGTGTTGAAGGGCAGGGTTACGCGGGCCAGCACGCCGCGGGGCGGCTGGTCGCGCAGTTCGAAACGGGCTTCATCGCCGTAAAGCATGTGCAGGCGAGCACGGGTATTTTGTACACCGATCCCCGGCCCCTCGATCAACTCATCCCGGGGCAGCGGCGGGCCATCGTTATAGACGGTCAAAACAAGCTGTGACCGCTCGCACCGGGCGCTGATGCGCAGCAACCGGGCCTCCGGGTCGCGCGAGATGCCGTGCTTCATCGCGTTCTCGGCGAGCGGTTGCAGCAGCAGGCAGGGCACGAGCGCCAGCACGCAATCCGGCTGGACGTCGTACTCGATCTGCAACCGGTCCTGGAACCGGATCCGCTCGATGTCGAAATAGCGGCGCAGAAACTCCAGCTCGGACTCGAGCGTCGCCATCGCCTCCTGGCGATGGTCCAGCGCGCGGCGCAGCAGTTCGCCCAGGCCGGCCACGACATCCTCCGCTTCCTGCGTGCGGTGGTTGCGGATCAAACTCGTGATCGAGTTGAGGGTGTTGAAGAGGAAATGCGGGTGCAGTTGCATCTTCAGGGCATCGAGGCTGGCGCGCACCAGCCGGGTCTCGAGCCGCGCGTTGGCGAGACGCAATTCGCCCGTCAGTTGCTGGCCAGCCCGCCACTCGCGGTAAAAGCTCACCGCATACAGCGCCGCCATCACGAGGCTGTAGATCAGCAGCGGCAGGTAGCTCCACCGGCCCGCCGTCCGGAGGTCGTGGATGATCGTCGGGAGAAAGGACCAGGGCAGGTGGTTGGCGATGAGCAGCCGGACCGCGTCGAGCCCGATGAACAGGCCGGCTATCAGGACGGCGGCCAGCACGTGCAACGCCAGCGCCCAGGGCCAGCGCCGGTCCAGCAGCGTCAGCCGCGACTGCAGCCACAGCACCAGCGGCGCGAAAAACCACCACACCGTTTCGACCGGCCAGGTGCCAAGGTGAGTCTGGCGGAATGACGCCTGCGGCGATCCTGCCAGCCAGGATCGCGCGTCCCAAGCCGGCACTCCCAGCAGGATGGCCGAGCCGAGCACCCAAAGCGCGGCCCAGAAACGCCAGTCGCGCCAGTAGACGAACCATGGGTTGCGCTCGCTCATAGGGTGATGCGGTCCACGTTGCTCACCGGCTGCCGGAGGGAAAGCCGCCGGAGCGATTGCCGGCCCAAGGGATCCGCATACCACCCCTGCACCTCCTCGGCGAAAAAGGTGCGGCGGCGCTCAAACATCGTGGGAATGGTGGGCACGGCATCCATGACCCGGCGCTCGGCCTCCTCCAACAGCGCGAGTCGTTCGGCCCCGGTCACACGGTCCGCTGCCAGCAACAACCGCTTCACCTCGTCGTCCTCCCAATGCGAACCGCTGAACATCCCCGGCAGGGCAAACGTGCTCAGCATATCGCCGGCGTCAGGCACCGTGGCCTGCAGTCCAGTGAAGTAAATGTCGTAGTCGCCGCTCTTCTTCCGCTCCTGGCGCGATTCGTCGCGTGCATAGCCCACGTAGGTGCGAATGCCCAGTTCGTGATACCAGCGATCGGTCCAGGCTTGGAAATAGGGATAGCTGCGCCAGCGGACCGAAATCGGCAGATACAGCACGGGGAAACCCCGGCCTCCCGGATAACCCGCCTCGGCCAGCAGGCGCCGCGCCTCGGCTGCATCCTCTCGCAGCAACTTCAACCCCGGCCGGCCCGGCATGTCAGGCACCCAGGCAAACGCCGGCGTCATGCGCTCCTGCTCGGGCAGCCGCGTAGGCGCCTCACGGTCGAGCGCTAGCGACAGCGCCCGGCGCACCCGCACGTCCTGCAGCGGCCCGCGGGTCACGTTCAGGTCGAGCGCCGTGACCGTGAGTTCCATCTCCGATGTGCTTACCACCCGGCGCGAGGTCGGCAGAGTCTTCTCGTCCCCGAAGGCCGGGACCAGCAAGTCGACCCGGCCGGCGGCGAGCAGCAGGCGCCCCATGCGCCACCCGTCAACCTTGACGAATTCCACCCCGGCAAGCCGCAGGCTGGTACGGTCGCGAAAATGGCCCGACGGACGCAGACGAAACCCCTCCGCGGTGGACCGTTCGAGCGCGAATGCGCCGTTGGTCACCAGTTGATCCGGTTGCCTACGATAGCGGCAGTCTTGGAGCACGGCTTCCGTGCTGGCATGCAGCGGGGCCAGGAGGGGATCCGCCAGCTCGGTCACCAGGGTGGATCGGACTCCCGCGAGCCGGAGCCGGAGCGTGAGGTCGTCGACCGCCTCCACTCCGATTTCCGCCGGGTCCTTGAGCCGGCCGAGGTTGAAGGCCTCCGCGTTCTTCAGCGGATACAGGACCGCCGCCAGTTCCATGCTTTGCTGCAGCAGGCGCCGCCAACCGCGCACGAAGTCATGGGCCGTGACCCTGTCCCCGTTGCTCCAACGTCCGTCCGGCCGGAGCTTCAGGGTCAGCGTACGGCGATCGGGCGCCCACTCCCAGCTTTCCGCCGCGGCGGGCTGGGGCTGGCCGGTTTCTGGATCGCACTCGATCAGCGGCTCCCACAGCCCAAGCAGGATCAGGTTTTGCACCGGGATCGGAAAACTGCGGCGGTGCGGATCGATCTGGAGTTCCTGGCTGTAGGCGACGCGCAGAATATTTTCATCGCTCGCCGGCCGGGACTGGACCGGTAGCGCCTGGCGCGGGCCGAGAAAACCGAGTAGCAACAAGCCGCCGACGCCGGACAAAGCCAGCGTCGCCCACCAGTGAGCTCGGGAGGTCGCAGTCATCGATTGTACCGATCGTGTTCACGGGAACCGATCAACGCAATCATCGGGCAGCGTCCGCCGCGGGAGCGGGCTATTTGCGACGAAACGCCAATTTCGCGCGCCAAACCGCAGCCGCGTCGCTCAGCGCCGCGGTCCGCCCTGGGCGAAGTACCGGGCGCGGAGGCGCAGGCCGTTGAGGCGGATGAAGCCGGTGGAATCGCTCTGGTTGTACCACGACTTCACGCCCTCCATGGACGCGATGTTCATGTCGTAAAGGGAGTACTTCGACTTCCGGCCGCAGGTGATGATGTTGCCCTTGTAGAGCTTGAGGCGGACGGTGCCGGTGACGTGCTTCTGCGACTCGTCGACCAGCGCCTGCAGCGCCTCGCGCTCGGGGGCGAACCAGAACCCGTAGTAGACGAGCTCGGCGTACTTCGGGATGAGCGAGTCGCGCAGGTGCATGACTTCGCGGTCCATGGTCAGCGATTCCACCTGGCGGTGCGCCTGCATGAGAATGGTGCCGCCTGGCGTCTCGTACACGCCGCGGGACTTCATGCCGACGAAGCGGTTTTCGACGAGATCGACGCGACCGATGCCGTGCTTGCCGCCGAGCTGGTTCAGCGTCTTCAGCACGCCGGCGGGCGAAAGTTTTCTGCCATTCACGGCGACGCAGTTGCCCTGCACGAAATCGAGTTCGACATACTCGGCCTTGTTCGGCGCGTCTTCCGGCGAAACGGAGAGCTTGAACATGCCCTTGTTGGCCTTGGTCGTCGGGTCGAACCACGGGTCCTCGAGAATGCCCGCCTCGTAGGAGATGTGGAGCAGGTTGCGATCCATCGAATACGGCTTCTTGAGCGAGGCCTCGACCGGGATCCGGTGCGTGCGGCAGTACTCGATCATCTCGGCGCGGCCGGGAAATTCGTCGCGGAATTTTTCGATCTTCCACGGAGCGAGAATCGTCAGGCGCGGATCGAGCGCCATGTACGTGAGCTCGAAACGGCACTGATCATTGCCCTTGCCGGTGGCGCCGTGGGCGACGGTGTCGGCTTTTTCCCGCTTCGCGATCTCGACCTGAGCCTTGGCAATCAGGGGCCGGGCAATCGATGTACCAAGGTAGTACTGGCCTTCGTAAATCGCGTTGGCGCGGATCATCGGGTAGATGAAATCGCGGGCGAACTCCTCAACCAGGTCCAGGGTGTAGTGTTTGGTCGCTCCCGTCTTTTTCGCTTTGGCAGAGAGGCCCTTAAGCTCCTCCTCCTGTCCGATATCGGCCGCGAAGGTGACGATTTCCGCGTCGTAGGTTTCCTTCAGCCATTTGACGATAACCGAGGTGTCCAGACCACCCGAGTAGGCGAGAACGATTTTCATGATGATCGGGCAGTGTTAACGGCCATTCCCCGCGCGCAAAGTAAAAATCGAGTATTCCCGCCTCATGACCGTCAGCAGGATTGCTTTTGCACGCGCACAGTACGACCCTCATTCACCCCCCGGCCCCATGCGCAACCAATGCAACCGGTCCCGCCACCTGCCCTGCCGTGGATTCACGCTGGTCGAGATCATGGTGGTGGTCGTGATCATCGGCTTGCTCGCTGCACTGGCCATTCCCGCCTTTCAGCGCGCGCAACGCGCTTCCCAAAACGCCCGGGCGGTGAATGATTTTCGCATCTTTGCCCAGGCCTTTGAGGTCTACAATACCCAGAATGGCATCTGGCCGCCCACCGCCGCTGCCGGAGTGGTCCCAACCGGGATGTCGAAGGATTTCAAAGAGGACGCTTGGACGGCCCCGGTCACCGCGATTGGCGGTCGCTGGAGTTGGGAAATCGACCAGACAGAATTCAAGGCCGGAGTGTCGATCTCCGACCCGATCGTGCCCGACGCGCAGCTTTTGCAAATCGATGCCAAGCTCGACGACGGCAACCTTGCCACGGGCCATTTCCAGAAGCTGGCCACCTCTCCGGTCAAGGTCAGCTACATCCTGCAGTCAAATCCCTGAGTCAGCGCCGGCCGGCGGCCAGCTTGACCAGGATCGCCTTCTGCACGTGCAGCCGGTTCTCCGCTTCGTCGAAGATGATGCAGCGCGGATTGTCCAGGACCCCCTGCGTGACCTCCTCACCGGCGTGGGCCGGCAGGCAGTGCATGAAGACCGCATCCTTTTTCGCGAGGGCGAAAAGTTTTTCGCTGACCTGGTAGGGCATTAGCCGGCGCTGGCGCGCCGCGGCTTCCTTTTCCTGGCCCATGCTGGTCCAGACATCGGTGTAGACGATGTCGGCCCCCTCCACCGCCTCGCGCGGGTCCGTGGTGAAGTCAAACTCGGCGCCCGTCCGCATGGCCTCGGCGCAGATTGTCGCCCCGGGCTCGTAGCCCTTCGGGCCGGCGAGCGTGATCTTCATGCCAAAGAGGTGGGCACCAAGGATCCACGAATTGGCCATGTTGAACCGCGTGTCGCCGAGGAAGGCGATCTTCCGCCCGCGCAACGCGCCGAGCAGGTCGCCCTTCGGGCCGGCCCAGCGCTCCGCCGCAGTGAAAGCGTCGGCATAAATCTGGCAGGGGTGCAGGTAGTCGGTCAGGGCGTTGATGACCGGCAGGCCGCCGTGTTTCGCGAGCTCTTCCAGGTCCGAGTGCGCGTAGGTCCGCACGATCAGGCCGTGCACAAAGCGCGACAGCACCTTCGCCGTGTCGTGGATGGTCTCTCCCCGGCCGATCTGGATGTCGTTGGTGTTGAGGAAGAGCGGATTGGCGCCGAGCTCATGGAGCGCGACCTCGAAGGAGACGCGCGTGCGCGTGCTCGACTTGGCGAAGATCATCGCCCACGTCTGCCCGGCCAGCGGCTTCGCGTGCTTGCCGCGTTTGCGCTTCAGGTCACGCGCCAGCGTGAAGATTTTCGCCACCTCGGCCCGGGAGAAGTCGGTCTCTTGGAGAAAGTGCTTCACGCGCGAATGTCCTTATTTTTCGCGGCCAGGACCGACCGGATGATGGCCGTCGCCCGGTCAAGGTGCTGCTTTGTGGCAATGAGCGGCGGCAGCAGGCGAACCGTGTGCGTCCCCGCCGTCGGCGCGAGCAGGCCCGCTTCCCGCAACGCGGCGGAGTAAGCGGCCGGATCCGCCTCCACGACCAGGCCGATCATGTAGCCCCGGCCGGTGACGTCCTTCAGGTACTGCGGAAATTCCGAAGCCAATTTCTCCAGCTCGGTTTTCCAGGCCGCACCGTTGTTCCGCACCTTCTCCAACAGGCCGTCTCGCTCCATCACATTGAGCACGGCGAGGGCGGCTGCACAGGCCAGCGGCGTGCCGCCGAACGTGGAACCATGCGTGCCCGGGGTGAAAAGCTCGGCAGGCTTTTCGGCCGCCCAGATGGCGCCCATCGGGTAGCCGCCGGCGATGCCCTTGGCCATGCCGACGGCATCGGCCCGGATGCCGGATTGCTGGAAAGCGTAGAAGGTGCCGGTGCGGCCGATGCCGCATTGCACCTCGTCGAGCATGAGCAGCAGGTTGTGCTGGTCGCAAAGCCGGCGCAGGCCCCAGAGAAATTCGTCGGTGCACGGGGTGACGCCACCCTCGCCCTGCACCGTTTCCACAAAGATCGCCGCCGTGTTCTCGTCCACCAGTTCGGCGAAACTCTGCAGGTTGTTCAGCTCGCCAAAGGCGAAGCCGGACAGCAGCGGACGAAAACCCTTCTGGACCTTCTCCTGCGGCGTGGCGCTCATGCCGCCAAAGGTGCGACCGTGGAAGGCCTGCTTCGCGGCAATGATCTTGATGCACTTTCCCTCCTCGCCGCTCTTCTTCATGCCGTGCAAGCGCGCGAGCTTGATCAGGCCCTCGTTGGCCTCGGTGCCGCTGTTGCAGAAGAACACCCGGCCGGGACCGGCGTGCTGGACGATCCGGCGGGCGAGTTCGCCCTGGTTCGGGTGGCGGAAGAGATTGCTGACGTGGATCAGCTCGCCGGCCTGGCGGCGGATCGCCTCCACCCAGTCGGGATGGCAGTGCCCGAGTGCGGCCACGGCCACGCCCGAGGTGAAATCGAGGTATTCGCGCCCGGTGTCGTCCCACACCGAAACCCCCTGCCCGCGCACCAAGGTCAGCGGCGCGCGCGGGTAGTTCTTCATGACATAGGCATCATAAAGCTCGGCGGTGTTCGTGCGGACGATGGAATGAGGCGAAATGGAAAAGAAAGGCGGGAGCATATAAAAACCGCGGGGAAATGCACGAACGCATTGGGGAGCGGTGCCCG
>Ga0114942_1000284_pt1 | contig 14227 bp, 11 predicted proteins | sample LowerColdCreek_FD_88674 | JGI IMG/M metagenome (GOLD analysis project Ga0114942, IMG submission 88674) | Groundwater microbial communities from Cold Creek, Nevada to study Microbial Dark Matter (Phase II) - Lower Cold Creek | ecosystem: Environmental > Aquatic > Deep subsurface > Groundwater ... | reverse complement strand
TTCCTCGTCGGCGCCCCATTGCTTGACGTTCTCGACGACGCCGACGACGCGCACCACGTACCACGGCTTCTCCGGCTGGTTGGCGCGCATGATCTGGCCGATCGGATCCTTGTCGGGCCACGCCTTGTCCACGCAGGCCTGGTTGACCACGACACCGCGAATCTCGCCGGTCCGGTCCTCGGTCGTGAGGTTGCGGCCCTTGAGCAGGCGCAAGCCCATGGAAGCAAAATAACCTTCGGTCACGGACGAACGCTCCACGGACATGCGCCGGATCGTCGGGTCGTAAACCTCGTCGTTAACCAGCGCGTTGGTGTTGCTGCCGCCCTCGAGCGGGAGCTTGGAAATGATGGCAGCGTGCGCCACGCCCGGCAAGGCCGCGACCCGGCCGCTGAACTCGTACCAGAAACGCACGCGCGCGGCGTCTTCCTCGTAGCGCGGGCCGTTGAGCGTGACCTGGGCGACGATGACGTTGTCCGAAGCCAGCACGGCGTTCTCGGCCACAATTTTCAGGTAGGCTTGCGAGAACAGCACGGCGCCATTCGCCAGCACAAAAGCCACGGCGACCTGTGCGATGATCAGTCCACGCAACATGCGGTGCCGGGCGGGCGAGCCCACCGCCCCGCGCGCGTCGGCGCGCATCACGGTCGCGAGCGATGTGCGCATCGCGGCCAGCGCCGGGGGAATGCCGGCGAGCAGCGCGGTCAGGGCCGTCGCCCCGAGCCCAAAGCCCAGCGCCGGCAGGTTCAGGGCGATCGCCGCCTTGCGCGCGGCGCTCACCGGGGCGATGGCGCGCAGTACCTCGATGCCGCCATACGCGAGCAGGATGCCGAGCCCGGCGCCCAGGCACGCGAGCACCGCGCTCTCCGCCAGCGCGAGCTTCATCAGGTCGGCGGGCGAGGCGCCGAGCGCGACGCGCACGCCAAACTCGCCCTGCCGGCGCGCGCTGCGCGCGAGGAGCATGCTGGCCACGTTGCCGCAGGCCACCAGGAGCACGAGCACCACCGCGCCGAAGAGCAGCCACACCTGCTTGCCCAGGCCGCGCGTCATCTCCTCATGCAGCGATCGCACCAGGAATTCCTTCCGCGTGTTCGAATTCGGGTAAAGCGCGCTCAGCCGCTTGCCGATGGTCTTCACCTCGGCATCGGCCGTCGCGATGGCCACGCCGTCCTTCATCCGCGCAATGCCCAGCAGGTAATGGCTGTCGCGCTGCTTCTGCTGCTTTTCGTCCATGCGCAGCGGCGTCCAGAGCTGCGGCATGTCGTCGCGCATCCACGGGCACACGAATTCGAACGTGGCGGGCATCACGCCCACGACCTCGGCATCATGACCATTGAGCCGCAGTTTGCGGCCGATCACATCCGGCGCCCCGCCATAAATCTGCTGCCACAGGGCGTAACTGAGGACCGCCACCGGCGCCGCGGAAAAGACCTCGTCCTCGGCGGTGAAATACCGGCCGAGCAGGGGCTTCACGCCGAAGGCGGGCAGGACTTCCGCCGTGCCGGAGATGCCGCGCACGGACTGGGCGTTTTCCTGGCCGACGTTGTAAGTCTGCGGCTGATAGACCCCGAAGGCCGTGTAACTGGCGGTGTCCTTGCGCAGGTCGAGCTGGTCGGCCGGCGACAGCGGCCAGCCGTCACCAGACCACATGTGCACCAACCGGTCCGCCGCGGGATACTGGAAGGGCTGGATGACAAGAGCCTGGAGGACGCTGAAAATGGCGGTGGTGGAGCCGATGCCCACGGCGAGAGTGAGGATGGCGATGAAGGCGAACCCCCGCGACTGGGCGAGCGTGCGCACGGAAAGACGCAGATTCGAGAGCATGTGTCCCGGGAAAACCCGCACCGCGCGAAAAAGTTACCACTTTTCCGCGCGGTGCGGTTATTGGTTATTCGTTGCGAGTTATTGGGGCCGGGGACCCCGCTGTCTTTCACCCAATAACGGATAACACCCATCCAATAACGCCGATGCCCGCGCAGATGCCCGCCCAATAGCGAGGCTGGCTTTGGTTTCCGCCCGAAAGCGCCCAGTCAGTAGCGGGGCTCCTAGGTTGGGCGCGACCCGGAGTAACAGGTGCAAACGCCGGAGGGCCGGCGTAACCTGGCGCATGAAGTCAACTTCCTCCCTGAGCCGTCCTATGGGCCGTTCCTCGCTCGTGCGACCGGCCCGGGTGGTGGTTCGCGCCAGCAAGGAGCTCACCATCCGCCGCCAGCGTCTCACCGCCCCCAAGGTGTCCGTCATGCGCCGGAGGTCGGATTGAATGACGGGCCACAGTAGGGTCGGTCTGCGACCGGCCACGCAGATCGAGTAATCGTGCCGTCTTCGACATTCCGACACGGCCCGACCCTCGCTCAACTGATCACCGCGCGGCGCGGCGGAGTTATTGGTTATTCGTTACTGGTCATCAGGGACCGACCCGCCGGGTGCGGTCTTTCCCCATAACCAATAACTCCCAACCCTTAACCCTCAACTGCGACCGGCTGGCGGTCGCCCGCTCAATGCACCGCGCCGGCGGAACGCCGGGCGGTGTGCACGAACACGTTGTGCGCCACGTCCTCGACCTGGATGACCTCGTCGAGGTTGGCCCAGGTCACGGACCGGCCTTCGTCTTGCAACTGGATCAGCTCGAGCTCGACCTGCGACGCGTACGTGAGCGTGGCATACTTGGTCACCGGGAAACTGATCTCCCGGCGGTCGTCGATCTCGAGGTACACGCGGCGGCCGCGCATGCGGCACGCCCGGGCCGCCAGCGGCGGGGCCTTCATCTCAGACTCGGCGGCCATGGCTCGAGCCGCACTCATCAGCGACGTCCCCCGCGGTTGTTGCGGGCCTGGAAGGCGCCGGCACGGCGGTCGGGACCGAAATTGCGATTGATGCCACCGCCGCCGGGCGCAGAGCCTTCCTTCGGGCGCGCCTCGCTCACGGTGAGCGCGCGGCCGTCGAGCTCGAAGCCGCTCATCTTGGCGATCGCCGCCTGGGCCGACTCGGCCGTCTCAAAGGTCACGAAGGCAAAGCCGCGCGGGCGGGCCGTCTCGCGGTCCGTGGCGATGAAAATGTCGGTGATCGCACCGAAGGACTCGAACGCCGTGCGCAGGTCGGCTTCGGTGATGTTGTAGGACAGGTTCGCGATATACAGTTTGGAGCTCATAGGAGGGTCTCGTAGCAGTCGTCTTGGCCAGCCCGTTCCCGGCAATCGGGTTTCGAATCATCAAATGAACCCGAGTTCAGCCGAGGACCCACCAGTCACTTTGTCGCAACGTCGTACGTGGGCGCACTATCCTCTGAGAGGGGCGGAATAGCGAGGGATATCACGGTCGCGGCAAAGCAAAGAAAGGCACAACTCGTTGACGCGGACACGGCGGGTGCCGGCCCCGAGTTGGGGTTCGCAATTGGCCGGCGCGTTGTCACGCAAGATGCGTGTCCGAACAACGCCTCAAGGAGCTGGAAGCCCAGCTCGCCACCGCCCAGGCCAGCATCGCCGCCCTGACCCTCGCCAACGCCGGCCTCACCGAGTCGCTGGCCAATGCCGAGCTCTCCCTCAAGCGCTCCCGCCGCAACGCGCGGCAGGATGGCAACACGCTGCGCGACGAGATTTCGAGCCTGCAGAACCGCCGCGGCTGATGCTTTCGCCCGCCCTCGAGAAGCAGCGCCGGGAGCTGTTCGCCGCTGCGGTGCACGGCATGGAGGGCCGCTTGGTCGCAATCGCCCAGCCGGGCGACATGTTCGCCGCGTTGCGCTGGGGCATGGGTGAGCTCGAGCGCACGCTCGCGGAAACCCCGGCGAAGGTCCGGGCCACCGTCGCCTGCCGCGCCGGCTGCGGCTGGTGCTGCAGCGTGCCGGTGGACGTGCAGGCCCACGAGGTGTTCTTCGCCGCCGAGTACATCCAGTTGAACTTCTCGCCTGACGACCTGGTTGCCGTGCTCGCCCGCACCTCCGCCCATCGCACGCGCCACGCCGCGCTCAACAGCGACGAGCGCGCCCAAACGATGAAGCCGTGTCCGCTGCTGAACGCCGCGGGCAGCTGCACCATCTATGAGGGCCGCCCCGAGATCTGCCGCTCGCATCACGCGAGTGACGCCACCGTGTGCGCGGCCGCCCGGGAGCCGGGCGAATTCGAGCGCGTGCACATCCCGGCGCTGAAGGCCCGCATGTTCGCGGTCATGCTCGGCCTGGACGAGGCGATCGAGGCCGCCGGCTTCGACGATCGCGCCTACGATTTCGGCTCGGCCCTCCACGAGGCTCTGACCAACAGCCTGTGCCTCGCGCGCTGGCTGCGCCACCAGCCGGCGTTCCCGGATGCGTGCCTCGCCGATCGCCCGGCATAGCCGGGCGGGGTTATTGGGTGAGGGTTATTGGTTATTGGAGCGAAATTGGTGCCGTCATCCTGAGCCGAGCGAAGGACCCAAGCGGAAGTGCACGTCCGGCCTTTCCCGTGGATCCTTCGCACGGCTCAGGATGACGGAGAGAAAAGGTTACCGGTCGGCCCAATAACGAATATCTCCCAACCCATAACCGAGCGACGCTCCGCCCCGCTCAATACTGGTGAAACGAGTCCGACACAAACGACAGCACCGTCGGCAGCGACTTGCGCCAGTAGGTCCAGTTGTGCGCGCCATCGGAAACGCGGAACTCGTGCGGAATCTCTTTCTTCTTCATCGCAATATGCACGAGGCTGTTGCCTTCGTAGAGGAAATCGTCGTCGCCACAGTCGATATACCAGCGCACCGCCTTCTTCTGGTCGTCGGGCATGGCCACCACCTGCGCCAGGACGCTGCGGTGCTTGTAGTGCGCCTCGACCTGCGCGTCGGTGAAGGTCGTGTCCTTGTTAGAGCGCGCCAGCTGCTCCTTCGCTTCCGCCAGCGTCAGCGGGCCGCAGCTCGCGCTCAGCGGACATGCCGAGCTGAACAACTCCGGGTGGCGCAGCGCATAAAGAAACGAACCGCCGCCGCCCATCGAGAGCCCGGCGACCGCGCGATAGCGTTTATCCTGTCGGATGCGGTACGTATTCTCCACGTGCGGCATCAGCTCTTGGAAAAAGAAATCCTCATAGTTCCACTTCCCGTCCGGCGCATTGAAGTACCCGCGCCGGCCCGTGTCGGCATCGGGCATGACGATGACCATCGGTGTCGCCGTGCCGTTGCGGATCGCCTCATCCGCGATGCGCTGCACCTCGCCGAACTGGATCCAGCCGGTCTGGTCGTCGCCACCGCCGTGCAGCAGATAGAGCACCGGGTAGCTGCGCTGCGAGGAGTCGTAGTCCGGCGGCAGGTACACCGCGTACTTGCGCTCCATGTTCAGGATCTTGCTCGGGAGCGTCAGCGTATCGAACACCTTGCCGGTTTGAGCCAGGGCGAGCGCCGGCAGGCCGAGCATGCCAATTAACAGGGCAACGAAAGGACTTTTCTTCATGGGGGTAAGGGTGGGGTTTGTCGTCGCGAGGGCCGCGAAGCGCGCCGTGGCGAGCCAACTGGATTGCTTCGTCGGCCCGGGAACGGGCCTCCTCGCCATGACAATTGACGCACAACTTAAAATAGCGCAACCGCGCCGCCAGCCCAATGAGGACGACCCGCCCGGGAACCGCGAGAAGATCCCCGCGAAGCACTCTCCTCTGTTTCCCCCTCGGCAGGCTCGGGGCCTTGAGCTTGTCGAAACGGCTCCGCTCCCTTCTGGGAGAATCCGAATCCTGACGATCAGGCCAAAAGCGTATTGGACACGATCGGGACCACGGCTAGTTTTCCGCCGTGCCCGACGAGACGGATCCGCCGCGGAAAAACTACGGTTTCAAGGAACGCGAATTCAAGCGCGACAACCGGCCGGCCTCGGCGTCGCAACCGCCCATTTCCACCCAGGACCTCGCGAAGCTGTCCGGTCCGGTGGTGCGCTCCGGGCCGGTCGCAGCGGGCACCCCCAAGGCCACCGACCCCAACGATGTCTACGCCGTGCTGCAGCAAAATCGCACCGCGGAGCACGATTCCGGCGGCGACGAGGTGGTGATTCGCCAGATCAAATCCCGCCGCACCCGCGACTACTGGCTCCTGCTGGTCGGCGGCAACCTCGTGCTCGCCGGCGTCGGGCTGTTCCTCGGCGGCATCGCCCTGATCTTCGCGCTGGGTGGCGTCGTCATCTATAGCTGCGGCCTGACCTGGGTCATGTGGCAGGTGATGGGAAAATATTGATCCGGCGCGTGCGCGCCGGGAGTTACTGGTTATTTGTTACGAGGTATTGGTTATGATCAGGCCGAGCCTGCAGCCCAATTAACAGCACCGTCATCCTGAGCGCAGCGAAGGATCCACGGGAAAGGGCGGACGTTCGCCGACGACTCGGATCAGGATGCCCGAGCTGAAGAACCCTCCGGTTCGGACACGGCCCATTAACCAATAACCCACATCCCATAACCGCCGTCCGCGCGGCGCGGGCGGCTACTCCTGCGGCCGCAGCACCAGCCGGTAGCCCATGTACTCGGAGGGCCGGGTGTCGGGCTGCAATTCGACGCGTGACGCCGACCGGCAGTGCACGGCGCCCAGTTTCCAATGTCCGCCGCGCAGCACGGCATCGCGCACGCCCTTGATGCCGTAGGCCCACTCGGCAACGTTGCCGTGCATATCGTAAAGTCCCCAGGCGTTGGGCTTCAACTTGGCCGTCGGGGACGGCGCCTGCAGGCCGGCGCCGCGCAGGTAATGCGCGATTGTGCCGAGCTGGAGGTCATCCCGGTCGCCGGCAAAGTTATGCCCGTCGTTGTAGCTGGTCTCCGTGCCCGCCCGGCAGGCATATTCCCACTCGATCTCGGTCGGCAGGTCGGCCACGTAGCTGGCCTGCTGGCGCTTCAGGAGCGCGTTGACGCGCTCGAGCACGCCGCCGCCACCAGTGATGTCGCGCCAGGAAACCTGCTCGACCGGGCGGCTGTCGTCGCCCAAGGCCCGGCTGTTGCTGGGATTTTTCCCGGTGACGACCATGTGCTGGCGCTGGGTCATCTCCGTTTCCGCCAGGTAGAAACCGGCCGCGATGTCGGACCGCGACGCCGGCAGGTCCGACCGCTGCTGGCCGGGATCGCCCGGCTTCGAACCGGCCGTGAAGCTGCCGGGCGGGATCCACTTGAACTTCAAGGAAAGGCCCTGGCCGAGATCGATCGTCACCTCGGGGGGCGGTGGGATTTTCTCCATCGCGAGTGCGACCGACTGCGTCGACTGCTGGATGTCCACTTCCTGGGCGAAATCCTGGAAACGCGGCGCGGTGGCCGTGATCGTGAGCCGGGCCGGGCGCAATTCGATCGTCGCCGCGCCACTGGCGTCCACCGCGACGGTCTGGTTGTTAACCGTGATCTTGGCGCCGGGCGGCAGGCCGGAGAAGCGCACCGGATGCGGCGGAATCAATTCCAGCGGCACCGTGTCTTCCAGCAACGTGAGATCCTGGCCGACCTCGCCTTCCCAATCGAGGTAGCCGCCGGCCCGCACCTTCACCGGCATCGGGCCGGGCGGACCTTCGAGAGTGAGCTGGCCGGAAGCTCCGGCCGTCTGCGTGCGCCCGCGATACACCACCTGCGCGCCGGCGGGGAGTCCCCCGAGCACGAGCTTGCGCACTGCGGGAGCGTCGGCCTTGGCCGTCACGGGGGCGGCAACGGTCGCGGGATCCGGCCTGGCGGCAGTCACCACCGGGGCGGACGCGGTCGTCGCCGGCGTCTCGGCGGGCGGGGCACCGGGAGCCAGGAATTTCCAGGCGGCAAATCCCGCGACCGCGAGCGCGATGAGCCCCACGACCGCCGGTACGACCGGCGAGCGCTTCGGCGCGGGCGGCTTGCCCTGGATTTGCTGCAGGCCCTCCAACGCGGCGCCGGCGGTCTGATAACGCTTCGCCGGATCCTCCGCGAGGCAGGTGGCGATGAACTTGTCCCACCGCGGATCGAGCCCCGGCACCAGCTGCGAGGCGAGCTGGGCAATCCCGGTCGGCTTCCGGCCGGTCAGGAAATAGTAGGTCATGATGCCGACCGCGTAGATGTCGGACCGCGCATCCGAGGGCCGCATGTTGCGCGCCTCGGGCGACATGAAATCAATCGTGCCCACGATTGTGCCGGTCGTCGTCACGCTGTCGCCCATGAAGGGCGACGCCGTGCCGCCACCCTTGCGGTACTCCTCCTCGGCCGCCATGCGCGCGAGGCCGAAGTCGGAAATCTTCGCCGCCCCGGTTTTTTCGAGCAGGACGTTGGCCGGCTTGAGGTCACGGTGGATGATGCCCGCTTCGTGCGCATGCCCCAGGCCCTGCAAGACCTGACCGATCAGGCGCGCTACATCCGCCGGTGGCGCGCCCTTGTCCTTGGCGCAGTGCGTCCGGAACCAGTCCTCAAGCGATCCGCCGTCCACGTACTCGAGCACCAGGTAGAGCTTGCCCTGACTTTCGCCGAAATCGGTGACGTTGACGATGTGGTTGTCCTTCAGCTTCGCGAGCATCACCGCCTCGCCCTTGAAGCGCTTCACGAACGACGCTTCCAGCGCCAGCTTCGCGGGCAACACCTTGATCGCGAAGTTCTTTTTCAGCGCAACGTGCTGGGCGAGATAAACAACACCCATGCCGCCCGCGCCGAGCACACGCTCGATCTTGTACTGCCCCACAATGTCCCCGGTGGCAAAGCCGTCCGCCGCACTGCTGGTGGGGCTGCGGGGTGCGAACACCGTTTTTTCAATCGGCTCGTCCATGAGGGAACCGCGATATAGCACTGACCGCGCCAGATAAGCCAGAGATAAACCGCACCTAACCCGCGGTCCCCCGCCACTCCCGGGTTGACCGTTTATCCGCCAAGTGGCTTAACCAAGCCACCATGCGTCGCCTCCTTGCTCGTTGTGCCTTCGCTTTGGCGGGGCTTCTGGTTCTCTCGCTCCCGGCTCACGCCGCCAAGCTCCTCGTCAAGGCCACGCCCGACGGCGCCATGGTCACCATCGAGGGCAAGAGCCTGGCGGCCCCCGCCACCTTCGACCTCAAGAGCCGGCCTGACTCGCCGTACCTCATCGTCGTGGAGAAGACCGGCTACCAGACCGAGACCGTCACCTATAACACCAAGCAAAAGCTCAAGGAGCTTACCGTCGCGCTCGAGCCACTTTCACTTCAGCGCGAAGTGACGATCAACGCCAACGTCGACGGCGCCACCGTCACCATCGACGGCAAGGTCGCGGGCACCACACCCTTCACCAAGGTCCTCACCTTCACTCGCGCCAGCAAGACCACCCCGTGGAACCCGCTCGCGGTGACGGTCGCCAAACCCGACTACCAGACGGAATCCCTGCGCGTCACATCGGAGCAACCTGCGCCCGCCGCAGTCACCCTGACCCAGCTCCGCATCGAGCGCACTTTCCTGGTCAGCGCCAAGACCGGTGACAGCACCGCGGTCGAGGCCGTGCTCACCCTGGGCGACAAGGAACTCGGCGTCGCCCCGCTCAAGGTCCCGGTCGTATTTTCCCGCGCCGACAAGAACAAACCCTGGCCGACCTTCGCGCTCAAGGCCGAGATTCCCACCATCTACCAGCCGGTCACCACCACCCTGGCGGTCGATTCCTTCGACAACATCGGAGTCGTCCTCAAGCCCGTGACCGAGGTGCTCGTGGCGCTCTATTCCCCGATGCTCGAGATGACCGCGACCGGCGCCCGCCTCGCGGTCAACCAGGCGACCAGCGTCGCCATGCTCGACAGCAGCGAGCGCGGCGCCGACATCTCCGGCCTGGCCCGCCTCACCCGCTTCGCCCGCCGCGACCAGAACCCGAAGGCGCCGCTCCAGGCCATCAACTCTTACGCGGTCACGCCCGACGGCCAGAACGCCATCCTGTCGCTCACCGCGCAGGACGACGCCGGCAAATACTACTCCGGCCTCTTCCTCAAACGCGTCGAGGACGACGGCGGCGGCACCGCCCGCCTCATCGACAACAACAAGCGCTACTACGACAGCGCGCCCGTGATCGCCCCCGACTCGAGCAACATCCTCGTCTTCCAGTCCAACCGCGGCGACCTGGCGAAACCGGACATCTTCCGGATCAGCTTCACCGACAACCGCACCTCCGGCGGCGTGGCGCGCATCACCAACGACCAGCGCTTCAACTATTCCCCCACCTACACCGACAGCAACCGCGAGGTCGTCTACCTGTCCGTCGAGCCCAACTACCCGCTCGCCGTGCCGCAGCTCAGCACCGTGAAAATGGACGGCGCGCTGCCGACCCAGTTCCAGATCACCGCCGAGGAGGTCAGCCACCGCGAGCCGACGAAGATCTACTTCACCCGCCCCGACCAGTCCAACGGCAAGCGGCAGATCTACACGGTCGAACCCGACGGCCGGCTCGAGACCAACATCATTTCCGACGACTCGTTCCTCAACGCCAACTGCTTCAACCCCGTCGCCAGCTTCTCCAACCCGGTGCGCATCCTGTTTGTTTCCGACCGCGACGTCGACGACCAGGGCCGGCGCAACAACAACATCTACGTCATGAACGCCGACGGCTCGCAGATCCAGCAGCTCACCGCCAACGGCTCTGATGACATCCTGCCGTCGTGGTCGCCGGTCGATCCCTCGATCGTCTACTTCCTGTCCAACCGGGGCGGCGCGTACAACCTCTGGCGGTTGCGCATCAAGTAGGCGACCCCCATGGAGCAACCGCTGCCCCAAGCCTGGCTGGAAATGACCGACGGCCGGATGCTCTGGCTCGACGGGGGCGCATGCACCCTCGGGCGTGCCGCCGGCTGCACCCACCTCCTCGACTTTCCCGGCATCTCCCGCAGCCACGCCATGCTGCAACCCGGTCCCGGCGGCGGCCACCTCGTGGCCGACCTCCGCAGCACGAACGGCACCTACCTCAACGGCCTGCGCATCGAGCAGGTGTCGCCCCTCCGCGACGGCGACCGGCTCGAACTGGGCGACATCACGCTCGTCTACCGTTGCCAGCAAACGCCCGGCCAGGGCGCCGACTCGGGCGCGACCTCGGTGCTGATCCACTCCGGCGATTGCTGGCTCGTGATGCTCGATATCATCGGCTTCACCTCACACACGCAGCAGGTCGGGGCCGACGCCGCCTCGGCCGACTTCAAGCACTGGCTCGAACTGGTGCGCCCGGTGCTCGTCCGCCACGGCTGCACCATCAACGCCTACCTCGGTGACGCCCTGTTCGGTTACTGGCGGAAGGACCGCCAGCCCGCCCTGCAGGTCGCCGCCGCCGTCCGCGCGCTCGTCGCCCTGCAGCCCTCGAGCCCGCGGCCCTTCCGGATCCTCGTCCACCACGGCCGCGTCCGCATCAGCGGCGGCATGCAGGGCGAAAACCTCGCCGGGCCGGACGTCATCTTCCTTTTCCGCATCGAAAAATCGACCAAGCCGCTCGGCTCGCTGTGCGTGCTGAGCGAGGGCGCGGCCACGTCGCTCAACCTCACCGAGGAAGCCCGCAACCTCGGCCGCCACGCCGTCACCGACTACGAGGGAACGCACGGGTTTTACGGGTTGTAGCGCGGCGCGGGACGCCGCGCTGTTATTGGTTGGTGTTATTGGTTATTGGTCCTGGGTGCCTGTCACCTCAGGCCGTATCGTGACTGGGCTGGTTGCACCACTCCGCACTCCCGCGCCGTCATCCTGAGCCGCGCGAAGGACCCAAGAGGGAAATACGCGTCCATTCTTTCTCTGGGTCCTTCGCGCGGCTCAGGATGACGGAACAACGAAACTTCGGCTGTTCGCCCCAATAACAAATAACCCCCAACCAATAACCGCGACTGGCGTCACGCCTGTCGCGCTGACACCGCCCACTGGTACAGCTCAACGAACTTGCCCGCGTTGACCCGCCAGGAAAAATCCTGCGCCATTGCGCGCTGCTGCAGCGCCGCCATTTCCTGCGGTCGGTCGTAGTAAGTGGCGCAGGCCCACCCGATGGTGTCTGCCAGCGCACCGGCGGAGGCATCGTGGAACACGAAGCCCGTGCCCGCCGCGCCGCCTTCCACGAAATTCTGCACGGTGTCCACCAGCCCGCCGGTCGCGCGCACCACCGGCAGCGTGCCGTAGCGCATCGCATACATCTGCGTGAGCCCGCAGGGCTCGGAACGGCTGGGCATCACGAAGAAATCGCTGCCGGCCTGGATCAGCCGCGCCAGCTTGCCGTCGAAACCGATCGAGACGCCGCAGCGCCCGCGCCAGTTGTCCGCCGCCCAACCGAAGGTGTTCTCCAACTGCCCGTCTCCGCTGCCGAGCAAAACCAATTGCACGTCCATCCGGTCCAGGATCGCCGGCAGCGCGTCCGCCAGCAGGTCGAGGCCTTTCTGCGTGGCGAGCCGCGACACCACGCCAAACACCGGCACGCCGGGCCGGCGCTCGAGGCCGAAGTGCTCCTGCAGCTTCGCCTTGCACGCCGCCTTGCCGGCAAGGTCGGCCGCGGAATAATTCGCCGGCAACGTCCGGTCGCGCGCGGGATCCCACGACTCGTCGTCGATGCCATTGAGGATGCCCACGAGGTCGGCGCCGCGAAACCGTAGCACACCGTCCAGCCCGAAGCCGCCGTCGGCCGTGCGGATCTCGCCGGCGTACGTCGGACTCACCGTGGAAATCTTCGTCGCATGGCAGAGGCCCGCCTTCATCAGGTTCACCATGCCGTTGGACTCCAGTCCGTCGCGGTTGACCTCGCCCCAGGGCAGGCGCGCGAATTCCACCACGCGGGTCGGCGACCAGCCCTGGTGCTCGAGATTGTGGATGGTGAGCACCGTCGCGATGCGCCCCAGCGGCGTGTCGCGCAGCGTGGTGTTCAGCATCAACGGCAGCAACCCGGTCGTCCAATCGTGGCAATGGATGACGTCGGGAATCCAGCCGAGCTGCGTGCACAGCGCCAGCGCTCCGCGGCAGAGAAAGGCGAAGCGCTTGTCGTTGTCCGCATGCGCGCCCCACGGCCCGGTGTAGACCTCGGCCCGCGCAAAGTGGTCGTGGTTCTCCAGGAAATACGCCGGCACCTTCGAACCGGGCAGCACCGTCTCCCACGTCCGCGCCCACTGCGCCTCGCGGCCGACATCCACGCCCAGCGGCGCCTCCAGCGCGCGCCAGCTCGCGTCTCGCTTGATCGAACCGTAAGCCGGGCAAACGACGCGCACGTCATGTCCGAGCCGCGCGAGGTCCTTCGGCAGTGCGCCGGTCATGTCCGCCAGCCCGCCGACCTTCACGAAGGGTTCGACCTCGGGCGTGACGAACAGGATTTTCATCGGCTGCATGCGCTCAGCAGTGGAACCCAAGCCCGCACCCTTGCCCAGAGCAAAGTCCGGCGCGGCTGAGGGCATCCCACACCTCGGAACCCGCCTCCCGCTGAACTCCATACCGGGATATCTCGAATCCCAGTCCGCTCTCCCCTTCCGTCATCCTGAGCGGAGCGAAGGATCCACTGAGGCGGCGTGGGCCATGAAGACCGCTTGGATCCTTCGCACGGCTCAGGATGACGGGAGCGAAAGTGGCTGACTCCGGCCCAAGCTCTCATCACTGGGAATCAGGATCCCCGCGGCCTGAATCGCGAAATCAAAATCCCTACCGCTTCGCCACCGGATAGCTGCCGAGCCACTTCACCAGCGGACACTGTCGGTGGAGCGCCTTCAGTGCGGCCTGCATCGCCGGGTCCTCGTAGTGGCCGACGACATCGAGGAAGAAAATATAGTCCCACGGACGCAGCCGGCTCGGGCGCGACTCGATGCGCGTGAGGTTGAGCTTGCGCTGGTCGAACGGCTGGAGCGCGCGCAACAGCGAGCCCGGCTCGTGGCGGAGCGAAACGAGCAGGCTGGTCTTGTCGTGGCCCTTGCCTGACGGACCCGAGGGCTCGCGGCCGAGGATGCCGAAGCGCGAGGTATTGTTCTTCTGGTCCTGGATGTGGCTGGCCTGGATCGGCACGCCGTAACGCTCGGCGGCGAGCGGCGGCGCGACGGCGGCCGCGCCCTTTTCCTTGGCGGCGTGCTGCACGCCGAGCGCGGTGCTGTCGATGTCGATCAGCTGCGCGTGCGGCAGGTGGCGCTGCAGCCAGCGGCGGCACTGCGCGAGGGCCTGGTCCTTGGAATAGACTTTCTTGATCTTCGCCAGCGGCGAGCGGGAGATCAGCGCGTGGTCGATGGAGAGCTGGACCTCGGAAACGATTTTCAGCGGCGTCTCGACAAACAGGTCGAGCGAGTCGCGGACGGAGCCCTCGGTGGAATTCTCCACCGGCACGACGCCGTAGTCGGCCTCGTCTTTCTCGACGGCGGCGAAGACGTCGGCCAG
>Ga0114942_1000283_pt1 | contig 14227 bp, 14 predicted proteins | sample LowerColdCreek_FD_88674 | JGI IMG/M metagenome (GOLD analysis project Ga0114942, IMG submission 88674) | Groundwater microbial communities from Cold Creek, Nevada to study Microbial Dark Matter (Phase II) - Lower Cold Creek | ecosystem: Environmental > Aquatic > Deep subsurface > Groundwater ... | reverse complement strand
GTGAATCCCCCAATCCGAACGATGAACGAATGCAGAATTAATGCGCCGCCCCCGGCACATAATGCTGGATCCAACCGACGCTGTAGAAATAATGGGTCATTTCCGGCAGCAGGTAGACCGTCGCAAGCAGACCGCCAACTGTCAATACGATGGTATAAGGCAACGCCATCCAGACCATCCGCATGTATGACAAACGGATTAGCGGCGCTAACGCACTGGTCAGCAAGAACAAAAATGCTGCCTGACCATTTGGTGTTGCGACACTTGGCAGGTTGGTGCCGGCATTAATCGCAATTGCCAGCATCTCAAACTGTTCACGGTCGATACGTCCGGCTTGCCAGGCGGCTTTCACTTCATTGATATACACAGTGCCGACAAACACATTGTCACTGACCATCGACAACACGCCATTTGCCATAAACAACACCGCCAGTTGCAACTGACCATCAAAAGTCAGCACCCAACTGATGATAGGTGTGAACAAATGTTGATCGATAATCACAGCGACGATGGCGAAAAACACCACCAGCAAGGCTGTAAATGGCAGCGCTTCTTTGAATGCACTGCCAATCGCATGTTCATCAGTGACACCACAGAAGGTGGTGGCGAGGATAATCACCATCAGCCCAATCAAACCGACGGACGCAATGTGCAGACTCAGACAGACGACCAGCAACACCGAAATCACACCTTGTACCCAAAGCTTCGAAATATCTGACACCGTCAGTTTCGCACTTTGGTATGCATCGTAATCCACCAGCACGGTGCGCACGGCGTCCGGCATTTTATAACCAAAATCAAAGCACTTAAATTTCTCGACCAGCACCGTTGTTAACAAACCTAAAATCAATACCGGAATACTGACTGCACACATCCGCAGCGCAAACTCGGCAAACCCCCACTCCACCGCTTCAGCAATGATCAGATTTTGCGGCTCACCGACCATCGTTGAGACCCCGCCCAAAGCCGTGCCGACACCTGCGTGCATCAGCAAGTTGCGCAGGAATCCGCGGAAATCATCCAGATCCGCACGCGACAGCTCTGGCACTTCGTTATCTGCATTGTGATCATGGGTATCGAAGAACGACTTACCTGAAGAGATCTTGTGATAAATTGCGTAAAAGCCCACCGCGACACTGATCACAACGGCGACGACAGTCAGGGCATCAAGAAAAGCAGACAAAAATGCCGCCAGGATACAAAAAGCCAACGAAATACCGGTTTTAGACTTCACCCGTAATAACAGCTTGGTAAACACAAACAACAACAAGTCTTTGACGAAGTTAATGCCGGCCACCATAAACACCAGCAGCAGGATCACTTCGATATTGGCAGAAACCTCATGGGTAACTTTTGCCGTGCTGGTCATGCCGATCGCAATCGCCTGAAGCGCCAACAAGCCACCAGGGAGCAACGGATAACATTTTAAGGCCATGGCTAAGGTGAAAATAAACTCCAGAACCAACAGCCAGCCCGCAATGTAGGGGTTTTGAAAAAATACCAATGGATTCAAAAACAAAAAAGCAATAATCGTCAGTTTGTACCAGCTGGGCGATTGCCCGAGGAAGTTGCTGTACAGTGCAAGCGCCATACCTGATGGTTTCATAGAGGATCTCACTTATTATTATTTCAGCTGATCTTCAACGCATTTTCGCCAGCAATTAATGTAGCGTACCTGCGCCGATCCGCTCGTTTGTGTCACAGCTAACCCCTGCCATAGACCTGAAAAATATCAACTGTGTCAGTTTGTTATACCTGACTTCGCTAAAAAATGTCTATGGCAGCCAGATGACAAATATCACCACAGATGCATATTTGCGACCAATACACTACTGTCGCCGCTGGCTGGTTTTGTGACATTGCGCCGGCGCAGTCGCGTCCAGGACGGAAAAAAAAAGCCCGGCTGATTTACCGGGCTTCTATGCATATTTATTATCTTACTGACCTATCAGGATTTTTTGTCCAGCAGCGACAGAATAAAGGCATATTCCTGTGCCACTTCTTTCATCCGAGAGAAACGACCGGATTTGCCACCGTGACCCGCTTCCATGTTGGTACGGAATAACAAAGGTTGTGTATCCGTTTTTTCTGTTCTGAGTTTTGCCACCCACTTGGCCGGTTCAAAATACTGCACTTGTGAATCGTGCAATCCTGTCGTCACCAGCAGTGCCGGGTAAGCCTGCTTTTTCACCTGGTCATAAGGCGAATAGGACAACATATAGTCGTAGTAGGCTTTTTGTTTTGGATTACCCCATTCATCAAACTCGTTGGTGGTCAGTGGGATAGATTCATCCAGCATCGTTGTGACGACATCAACAAAAGGCACATTTGCCACCAGACCGCGGTATTTCTCCGGCGCCATATTGGCCACAGCCCCCATCAGCAGACCACCGGCACTACCACCCATGCCAAATACTTTGTCTTTAGCCGCATATTGCTGTTTCACCAGATAGTCAGTGACATCAATGAAATCTGTGAAAGTGTTGATTTTTTTCAGTAATTTGCCGTCTTCATACCAGTGACGCCCCATTTCCTGGCCACCACGGATATGGGCGATTGCATAGACAAAACCTCGGTCGACTAACGACAGCACGCTGGAACGGAAACTAGGTGCAGATGAAGAGCCGTAAGAGCCATAGGCGTACTGGTACAATGGTGCAGTACCATCCTTTTTAAAGCCTTTGCGGTATAACAAACTGACCGGCACTTTAGTGCCATCACGCGCGATAGCCCAAACCCGTTCGGTCTGGTAGTTGGCGCGGTCAAAACCACCCATTACTTCCTGTTGTTTTAACAGCCGTTTTTCGCCGCTGCGCAAATTCACTTCATAAATTGAATTCGGAGTGGTTAAAGAGGTGTAGCTGTAACGCAGCCATTCGGTGTTTTGTTCCAGATTGACGTCAGTTGCGGCGACATAAACCGCTTCATCCGAACTGATATAGCTGGCCTTTGCCGGGTTTTGCCATGGCAACACACGGATTCGGTTTAAACCTTCACTGCGTTCATTGATTGCCAGATAGTCGTTAAACAACTGAAAGGATTCGATAAAAACGTTTTTGTCATGCGCCAGTAATTCAGTCCAACGTGCGCGGTCGCCGATTTGATCGTCAGGCACGGCCATGATGCGGTTATTCGGTGCGTTCCAGTCGGTGCTGATGATCCAGCGCTTACCCAAATGGTCGGCTTCGTATTTGAAGTCCCGCTGGCGCGGTGCAATGGCCTTAAACTGGCCTGTTGGCTGATTCGCTGGAAGTACACGGATCTCTGAGGACACCGTACTGCCGAGCCATAACACAACAAACTGGTCATCACTGCTGTTGCCAATACCGGTATAAAAGCTGGTATCTTTTTCTTCATACATCAGCACGTCTTTGGCAACCGCTTCACCCAGCTGATGGCGGCGGATTTTATTGCCTAATAAAGTTTGCTTGTCTTTTTCAATATAAAACAGATGTTTGCTATCGGATGACCAGGCCAGCGATGCTTCTACGCCGGTCAGAACATCCGGTAAATCTTTGCCGGTTCTGAGGTCGCGAACCCGCACCGTGTATTGGCGGCGGCCATTGGTGTCTTCGGCGTACGCCACCAGATTGTTATCAGGACTGACCGCATAATTACCGATCTGATAAAAGTCTTTGCCGGCGGCCATTTTGTTGACGTCCAGCAGCACCTGTTCTTCGCCGGTTTTCAGTACTTTGCGTAAATACACCGGATACTGCTGGCCGGTTTCATAACGGGTATAAAAGCTGTAATCACCTTTTTTCGCGGGTACCGAACTGTCGTCCTGTTTGATACGGCCAATAATTTCGTCGGTCAGTTTGTTGGTCAGATCCTGATACTTATCGGCATATTGTTGATAATAGGCATTTTCTGCATTCAGATGCGCCAACACTTTCGGGTCTTGTCGTTTGTCGTCGCGCATCCAGTAATATGGATCCACTCGGTCGCCGTTGGCTGATTTTACGGTATAAGGAATTTGTTCCGCCACAGGAGCCTGCAGAGGTTGACCAGCCTGGCTGATGCCGCTGATTAACATTGCGCCGGCGCCCAATAGCACGGTCCATTGAGAGAGAGGTCGATTTGCCATTTTTGCTTCCTGTTATTTTTTTGCTTCATGCTTCAACATTTATAACGTTGCTTGTTTAACATAATTGATACAAGGCTGCCCACTGGAATGCGCTCAAACGACAGCGTTGGTCGCCTTATAAAGTGTAACTAAGGATTATTTCCCGACTTAATCGTTTTAAATTTCGACTGTTCCGCCATTCAGTATTCACAAACCAGAATATCTGCGCTTATATTACTGGGATACATCACGCAGGAAACCATCATGGCTTTAATGACTGTAGCCGAAGTTGCGGCTTTTTTATCAATTCAGGATATCCGGGTCGAACGACTGGCACGGGAAAATTTATTAGTACCAGCCGACAAGGACGCCGCAGGCAAACCGATGTTCGAAGAAGAAGACGTGAAGCGTTACAAGGTGTTAGCTGAGCGTCTTGGCGGCATCTGAATGCTGACAAGGGAACTGGCGTAATGTAAGTTGCGCCAGTTTTGCTTTATCTGCACCGCCTTCCAGCGACTTGTACCACAACCAGCAAAAGCCACTGTATAACAACGACGCCAACTGCAACCGCTCTGCTAAATCTTGCCGCGCCTGAGGCCGGAATTGCAGGTATAACCCGAGCAATTGTTCCTGCTCCTTCGCATTCAGCTGCAGATTCAAACATAACGCGGCCAAATCAAAGGCACTGTCGGCCTGCTGACAATACTCATAATCAATCAGCCATAACTGCTGATGCTGCAGCAAAATATTACCGCTGTGCAAATCCATATGGCACAACACCTGGTCACCTGGTAATAAGCTGAATGCGCTGGCCGCAGTGCGAAGTCGTTGCCAATCCTGCTCATCATCCGCACTCCAGGCTGCGTCAAACACTTTGTCGCGCAATTGCTGCAGATAGACAAAAGGATCTAACACCGGCGTCTGTACTTTCAGTTTGTGCAGCCGCACCAGTTTTTCCACCAGCTGCAATAAATGCGTGTGGTGCAGTTCCCAGTCAAAGTGCCGGCTGTGGGTCAGAAAATCGCTGATCAGGATGCGTTGATGGTTGTTCAGGCACAGTGGCGCCGGCGCGACGCCAACGGCAGCAGCGGCATGCTGACAGCGTAGTTCCTGCTGCCGGCACACGCCGGCCACGCCCGGTTTATAATGCCGCACCAGATAATGGCCACGTTGCGTGTGCACATAATAATTGTCATTGGTGCTGCTGGCCGCGAGCTTCTGCAGCGCCAGCGGCACGTGATTAGCAAAAAACTCTAGCCGCTGACACAGATGCCAGATGCGTTGTTCAGTTGCTGTTGCCGGTAGTTGCTGCGCCATGCGAAATATCCCGAAGCTGCGGTCAGCGTATAAATAACAAAAAGCGCACTGAAAAAATACAGATCTTTTTGCAGATACATATAAATAGAAGCCGCATCAATGACAATCCAGTACAACCAATTGGAGACGACTTTCTTCGCGACCAGGTAGGTTGTCACCACAGCAAAACAACTGATTTGCGCACCGAGCCAGGCAAAATCGGTACTGGTGAATTGCTGCATCACAAAGCCCAGACACAAACCGGCAACCGCCGTCAGGCTGATGAGCAGCAGATGCTGCGAGCCACGCCACTCCACCACCTGCTGCGCCTGACCACTCTGGTTGCGCAGTTGCTGCCAGTTCCACCAGCCATAGAGCGCCATACCCGCGTAGTACAACTGCAGCAGTGCGTCGGTGTACAGATTGGCGCTCAGCATGATTTGTAACGTCAGCACTGTACTGGCCAATGCCGCCGGCCAGCACCAAAGGCTATGGCGGATCGCCAGCACTGTGTACGACAGCGCCAGCACTGTCGCAATCAGCTCCAGCGCCGTCTGTAGCTGCCATTGATTCAGCAGCTGTTGCCACAGTTCCGTCATGGCCGCAGGTCACCGTGCAGGAATTTCACGACAAACACTACTTTGCCGTAACGCTCAAACGACCAGCGGATACAGCGTTGCAGCGCCGCCATCACCGTATCGTATTCACCAAACACCTGAGTGCTCAGCGTGTTGGTTAGCACGTGCAGGCCCGCTTCTTTGTTCAGTTCTTCGATAAAACCTTTAATAGGTTCAATGTAATCACTGGTCAGCGGATATTTACTGATTTCGATCGAAAGTTGCATCACGATGTCCTTTTAAAGTGTTCAGAACTGGTAAGTCGCGGTCAGACCGATACGGCGCGGTTCGCCAAACTGCTCATATAGATGGTCGGAATAACCATCCCGTGGATCGTTTCCAAAGTAAAAACCACGTACGCCATAGGTTTCATCCAGCAAATTGCGGCTCCACAATGCCAGTTCCCACTGCGTCCACTGATAGCTTGCCCGAAGGTTCAGCAAGTTACTGTGCGAAGCTCGGATGTTCTCAGAATCTGAATAGTAATAACCATCTTTGTGGGCAAATTGCGCCGAGATTTGCAGTGCTTCCAGTGGCGACCACTCAGCCCCGACACTGAATTGATACTCAGGCGCTTGTGCTTGCGAGCGGCCACTCATATCGAGGCCCCCTTTGGTAACAAAACCGCGGATCTCCGACTTCAGCACAGCACCGCTGAAATGCGCTACCAACGCAGGGGTCAGCTGCCAGCGGTTTTCGGTTTCCAGGCCATAATTGCGGCCGCTAAACGCATTATCGATATAGCCGACAAATTTAGTACCCTGATTAATCCAGGCTTTGAGCTGCATATCATCGCGCCACATATAAAATGCCGAGACGCGACTGACCAACGTGTGATCCGCATTCTGACCTTTGACACCAAATTCAGCGTTAATCAGCTGTTCCGGTGCAAAAGTCGCTTTGCCCAATAAAAAGTCCTTTAATCCGGTCAGTTTTGGGTTCAGTGTTTCAGCCAAAGCTTCACCATTGACGCCGCCCACTTTGTAACCTTTCGACACCAAGCCATAAATCTGACTCAGCGGGCTAACCTGATAGGCCAAACTGAGTTTACCGCCCCACATCTGGTCATCGCCATCAGTACGAATACCATTGTTGTCGGCATATTCATCCTGGTATTGCTCCAGACGGCCACCATAAGTCAACGTCAGATCCGGTGCTAATTGCTGTTCATTCTCTGCATAAACCGCCAGATTCTGCCGTTCGAAATCACTGATAAAATTCTGATCAAGCCAGGTATATAACCGGGTTAAGTCAATCGTTTGCTGGCTTGCATACAAACCCGCGACCCAGTTGTGGCCCTGCTGATTTTTACTGATAAACCGTTGTTCCAGACTCATGAAATCACGCTCACGCAGATATTGGTCGGTTGACGAATACTCATCCGGGTGCAACCCGACATAACCCCAATCTTCGTCGTAACCATAATCGGTATCTGCTTTTAACAGACTGAGCTGCGTCAGGCTATCTACGCTGGCAAATCCCTGATACTGCAGTTTGAGCGCGCTGGCATCCACATCTTGTTTGTCCTGACCGGGTTGGTCCGACAGCGTTGTACGATTACGATCAAGCGAAAACGCATCATAGCCGTTATCGATGTCGTGGTGGTTCCACAACCAGTCCAGTGTCAGATCCTGATTCGGTTGGTAGCGGGTTTTCAGCCGGAACGTGGTTTCATCGATGCCGTTAGTGTCTTCGCGTTGCAGAAAATCGTTGCGGATAAAGCCATCTGACTTTTGCTGATCTGCCACCAGTCGCACGGCCAATTGTTCTGTCAGCGCCTGATTTAACATCATACTCGCCTGCCAGCTGTCGTAATTCACTGCCGTCAGTTGTACGCGGCCTTCGCTGGCAAACACAGGTTCAGCCGTTTGCAGGTTCAGCATCCCTGCCAGCGCGTTGGCGCCAAAACGAGTCGCTTCTGGGCCACGGAATACTTCGAGCTGTGCCGTGTCGGCCAGCGACAACAGCCCAAGCGCTGAATAGTCAATGCCGTCGACCAGCAAACCCACCGATGGATTGATGTTGTCGACAAACTCGCTGCGCTCACCCACGCCGCGCATCTGTAAAAAACGACTGCGCGATGCACCAGCGGACGCGTTTAAATTGGCAATATTGGCAAGTAAATCATCCAGATGTTGTGCAGATTGGCGTTTGATATCGGTTTCACCCAGTACGACGACACTGCCCGGCAGTTTTTGCAGATTGGTCTGACGAAAATCACCACGCACCTCAATGCGTTCGACATCCTGCACAGTGACGGCCTGTTCTTCGGCGTGTAAGGCGCCGGACACAAGCAAGGCAATAGCAGATAACGCCGGTAAAAACGGCGGACGCTGAAGAGTTACAGAAGAAAAATGATCGACAGATAAAGGCGAGAATGCACGTAACATCAACTTACTCCGGTTAGGACCGGGATCACGCGCGCGCAGCTGGAAGTTTTCACACCATCCCTCCGCCGGTATGACCCGGATCAGGTTCTAAGGGTTTGCCTTGCGGCATCTCAGCTTTCGCACCCCTTGGTTTGGCCGGCAGTTTAGCGGCTTTTCTGTACAGTCGCAAGAAATCAGAAAAATTCATCTGGGTACAAGCTGGCAAAATATTTTTCAGCAGCTACGGTTAATCAGAACGTCATTTTTGACGTGCAGTTATAACAAGAGGAAAACTATGAAAAAAAGTCTTATCGTACTGTTGGCAGCCGGGGCTCTGACCAGCAACATCGCTTTTGCTCAGGAAGCAGAAGACGTCGTGTACTCTACTGAAGGTTATTGTTTATTGTCGAATGAAGGCGCGTCAGACGAATATCTGAAAGCCTATGCCAAGAAACTCGGCGGCAAACCGACTAATTCCGTCTGCGCCAGCTTCAAGAAAATCGTTGAAGAATCACGGCCACGTGAATGGGATTACCCAGCCGGCCGTGCTTATCCGGGCAGCGTGATCAAGCTGTCACCCAGCCAGGTCGCATTATTAAAATCACTGAAGAAAAAAGACGGCAAAATGTAAGTCGACTGCGCAGCTCTGCCAGAAGGCAGAGCTGATCTCTTTGTTATTTCTCACAATTTTATCTTCCCTCTTGCATTTCTGTGTCAAAGCGCATTAACTGAGCCGCATCGTTCCGGAACCAAGGAAGCTGTGATGCGACGGATCCGATCCCTGCCGACTTTACTGCGCGTGGCAGTATTGCTAACGCTCAGCGGCAAAGCACTGGCTGCAGAAGAATGCACCAAACTCTCTGCTACCGAAACACTACCCACTGCGGCACAACATTGGCGCATTGCTAAGGTCCTGTTTGCCCGCAACGACATTTTTGATCTGAATAGTAAACACAGCGTCTGGTTTCACCGTTTTGCCAATGAGTATCATGTGATCACCAGCGAAACCGCGCTGCGTGAAGACTTGTTGTTTCAGGAAGGGGACAGACTGGATCCCGCTGTACTGGCAGAAACTGAACGCCTGTTACGTGCCCGTCGTTATTTGCGCCATGCCGAGATTCATATCACCGCCTATTGCCCGGCCAGTCAGACCGTGCAGGTCACAGTGCAAACCTGGGACAACTGGTCACTATTGCCGCGTATTTCGCTAGGTCACACCGGTGGCGCGACCAAAGCCAATCTGGGCCTGGCTGAAGATAATTTGTGGGGCACCGGCAATCAGGCGCAAATTGAGTATTTCACCGACAGCGAACGCGATGGTTACAAATTGCAGTTTCATAGCCCGAACATCAGCGGCAGTCACTGGCAAACCACAATGCAATATGCCGATACCTCAGACGGTGAAAGTTACCGGCTAAATCTGGCAAAACCCTTTTACCGCCTATCTTCCGAACGTGCTTACAATTTGGATATCTTCAAAGAAATCAAAGATATCAGTGAATATGCGCGTGGCGATGTCTACAACGAATACAAAAGTAACCAACAGTTAATCGAATTAAGCAGCGGCTGGAGTTTCTGGCGGGACACTGACAGTGTGCAGCACCTGAATACCGGTGTAACGCTGGACGAACGCAAATTTGATTTGAACAACGACAGTACGCAGGCGCCGCCGGAAAACCGCGATTTATCGCAGGTGTGGTTAAGCTGGGAGTTCCTGCAATCGGATTATCGCGAGCTCACGAACTTCTTTTTGTGGAACCGGGTCGAGGACGTCAATTTTGGCTGGCAGGCATCGCTGCGGCTTGGTCGCTTGCTGGAAAGCCTGGGCGCAGATCAAGGAGGCTGGCATTGGCAGGCCAAAGTGCAAAAGAACTTTGTGATCAATGATATCAGCTGGTTAGTCGGCCAAATCAGCTATTCACAGTTACACCGCAACCAGTTGCAGGAGCAGCAGTTATTTCAAAGCGAGCTGCGTTATGTCCGGCATTTGTCGGCGCAACAAGTGCTGATCGCTCAGCTGCAATGGTCGGTAGGTAAAAACCTGTTTCGCGACCAGCGTATGACCATCGGCGGTGACGAAGGCATGCGTGCCTTCCCGCTCTATTATCAAACCGGCGATAAAGCCGCGATAGCGTCGCTGGAGTACCGCTATATCACGCACTGGCATGTGTATCAGCTACTGGATGTGGCATTGGCCGGTTTTGTCGATGTTGGGCGGGCCTGGGATAATCCGCAGCGGCCGGCAGGTCCGGACGATGATCAAAACCTGGCCGGCTATGGCATCGGTATCCGTCTGTTACCAAGTCACTCCAGCCGCGGCAGTGTGATCAGTATCGATTTGGCAAAGCCGGTCAGCGACAATCCGGAATTATCCGGCTGGCGCTGGCGACTGATCGCGAAAAAACCGTTTTAATGGCGACCTGCTAGGCCTGACAATGCCGGCAAAAAACCGTGCTGCGCTGGCCTAAGCGGATCTCCTCCAGCAGACTGTTGCAGCTGACACAGGCTGCGCCGCCACGTCCATACACCAACAGTTCCTGCTTAAAATAACCCGGTTTGCCATCTGCCTGGCTAAAGTCTTTTAAAGTGGTGCCGCCCTGCGTGATCGCCTGCGCCAGAATTTGTTTCACCACTTCGACCAACACCGCGCATTGCGCCAACGTCAGTTGATTGGCCGGTTTGGTCGGTAAAATACCGGCTTTAAACAAGGATTCATTGGCGTAAATATTTCCCACGCCAACCACGACATGATTATCCATCAGCACCAGTTTGATGGCGCTGCTGCGTTTCTGGCACTGCGCGAGCAACTGCTCAGCGTGAAACGCCGGAGTCAATGGTTCTGGCCCTAAAGTGGTTAACAACGGATGATCGGTGCCGGTTGCTTGCCATAGCACTGCACCAAAACGGCGGGTGTCGTTCAGGCGTAATAAGGTGTGGTTATCCAGCACAATATCGACATGGTCATGTTTACCGGCAGGCGTATCGGCGCTGAGGATCTTCAGGTTACCGGACATGCCGAGGTGCAAAATAATGCTGCCGCCTGGTACGTCAATCAACAGATATTTGGCGCGGCGGCTAACGTTCAGCACCGGCGCATTCGTCACATTCATCACTTCAGCCGGCACCGGCCAGCGCAGCATGGGCTGGCGCACATCAATCCGGCGAATCGTTCTGTTTGTCAGGTGTGGCGTGATGCCTAACCGGGAGACTTCGACTTCGGGTAATTCAGGCATAACAACTCCGGTTTAGCGTAAAGAAGGCGGGCACAGCTGGTCAGCAGTCGCCTGATCAATCGGGAATAACACTTGCTGGTGTTGCAGATACCACTGTTGCTGATCAACCGCAATCAACCATAGTGCGGGCTGTGCTTCACCACTTTGATACAACAGCACCCGGCACACTTGCGCCAGAATTTGTGGGCCATCCGTTTTAGCCGCTGGTAACTGAAAGTCCTGCCATTGCTGCAGAGTGGATTCAGGCGCTGGCAGGTTCAGCTGTGGCTCGAAGCGCCAGACCGGTCCGGCTTGTTTCAGCGTGGCACGGGGAAATTGTAATTGCAGCAGTTTTTGTCCCGGCGCAACGATGCTGATGGTCTGCTCGCGGCTGAGCATAAAAGCCAGATGACTGGGGGCAATGTAAAACAGGAAAAACAGCGCCAGCACACCAAAAATAATCAGATTGTTCCAGGATTGGCGGGATAATCTCAGCATAGGATTCGCTTGTCGCCTGACGATGCTGGCAGTGTACCGGATCGTGTTGCAGTCGCCAATTTGTCTGCGTTTTGGCTTCGAGTGTTGCGATTGTATTAAAGAGAGGCATTTCAAACGGCAGCGGATTTCCAGCAAGCTAAAAAAACAAAACCCGACACGAGGTCGGGTTTTGCTTTTGGAAATAAATCCGATTACTTGATTTTCGCTTCTTTGAAAATCACGTGCTTACGCACTTTAGGATCGAATTTTTTGATTTCCATTTTTTCTGGCATGGTGCGCTTGTTCTTATCAGTTGTATAGAAAAAGCCAGTACCAGCAGAAGAAACTAAACGGATCTTATCGCGCATTTGCTAATTCCTTAAACCTTTTGACCTTGCTTACGCAGGTCAGCTAAAACGGCATCGATACCATTTTTATCGATGATACGCATAGCCTTAGTTGTCAGGCGCAGCGTGACGAAACGGTTTTCACTGTCAACCCAGAAACGGTGAGTTTGCAGGTTTGGCAGGAAACGGCGCTTAGTTGCGTTGTTGGCGTGTGAACGACGGTTACCTACCATCGGACCTTTACCAGTGATTTGGCATACTCTAGACATGTCAATAAATCTCCAAAATTACTTCAGCTCGAGCTATCGTCATCCTTCTGGCCAAGAAGAATGCCCCGGATTTCTGAAAGGGCGCAATTTATACACGATCAGCTAAAAAAACTCAAGCAATAATGCCTGAACTTTATGCATAGATCGTGTTGATCCTTTCAGATCTTAAAGCCAGCCGCGTTCGGCAAAGGATATGACCTCGGCGTCGCCGACCACAAAGTGATCCAATAACTTAATGTCGACCAAAGCCATGGCTTGGGTCAGGCGCTCCGTTATCGCTCTGTCAGCGCGACTCGGCTCAGCAACTCCGGATGGATGATTGTGAGCCAAAATAACGGCGGCGGCATTATGCGCTAAAGCCGCCTGAACTACAATACGCGGATAGACCGGCGAGGCATCTATCGTGCCATAAAATAGCGGTTCGGCTTTGATCAGCCGGTGTTGGCTGTCTAAATACAAAGTCATAAAGACTTCCCGCGTTTCCAGGCCAATGCTGTATTGCAGATAATGTTTCACCATGCCGGGGTCAGAGAACACCGTATCGCGCTGCATATGCTGATATAAACAGCGCTTACACAGCTCCAGCACCGCCTGAGTTTTTACATACCGATGCACACCAAGCCCTTTGTGCCGACAGAACTGACCACGCGGCGCAGCGAAAAACGCCCGCACGCCGCCAAAATCATGTAATAGCTGCCGCGACATCGTCACGGCATCGAGGCCGGCGCAGCCGTGGCCGAGGAAAATGGCCAGCAACTCGCCGTCGGACAAGGCGCCGGCGCCATAACTTAATAATTTCTCGCGTGGTTGTTCGGCCGTCGGCCATTGCTTGATGGTCATGATTACTCGTTCCTGAGTTCGTGGTATCTTATCGGCCAGTTTCTGGCTGATGGTTTTCTTATGCACAACATCCTTGCTGGCAAAAAGATCCTGCTTGGGATCAGCGGTGGCATTGCTGCCTATAAATCTGCCGATTTGGTCCGCCGTTTAAAAGAGCGTGGCGCCGATGTCCGGGTGATCCTGACGCCGGCCGCTGCTGAATTTATTACCCCGCTGACGCTGCAGGCGCTGTCCGGTTATCCGGTGGGTCAGTCGTTGCTCGACCCGGCCGCCGAAGCCGCCATGGGCCATATCGAACTGGCGAAATGGGCGGACTTCATTTTAGTAGCGCCCGCCTCGGCCGATGTGATCGCCCGTATCACCCATGGCATGGCCAATGATTTGCTGACCACTTGCATTCTTGCCAGTAGCGCGCCGCTGGCGATCGCGCCGGCGATGAATCAGCAGATGTATAAAAACATAGCGACCAAAGCCAATTTAGCAACTTTATTTTCACGAAATATTCACATATTTGGACCTAATGCCGGTGAGCAGGCGTGTGGCGATGTCGGCCCGGGCCGGATGCTGGAACCGCTGCAGCTGGTCGATGCCGTGATTAGCGTGCTGACCAGACCTGCTGATCAGCCGCTGCAAGGCGTGAAAATCACTATTACTGCCGGGCCGACGCGTGAAGCGATTGACCCGGTGCGGTACATCAGCAACCACAGTTCCGGCAAGATGGGTTACGCCCTCGC
>Ga0114942_1000282_pt1 | contig 14290 bp, 3 predicted proteins | sample LowerColdCreek_FD_88674 | JGI IMG/M metagenome (GOLD analysis project Ga0114942, IMG submission 88674) | Groundwater microbial communities from Cold Creek, Nevada to study Microbial Dark Matter (Phase II) - Lower Cold Creek | ecosystem: Environmental > Aquatic > Deep subsurface > Groundwater ... | reverse complement strand
CAGTTTAACAAAATAGCCAACAACTATTCACCTGAGTATGCTAATTCTTTAAGAAAAGCATTAGGAAAAATTACTACTAAAAAAACCAAGTTGCTAGAAACAGCGGCTGATAAAATGGCCATTCAAGCACAAATTGATTACTTGAATGAGAAATTAAAATAGAGAAACTCCATTTTTGTTTGTTTAAGGAACCCTTTCGCTAAGCGAAAGGGTTCCTTTTTTTACTACTACTTATCACCAATTATAATATGTTTAATTTTTTCGCTTAATTTTTTTAATACTGCTATTAACAATACATTTAGCAAAATACTTCCCTACCCGAAACTTACTAACTGAAAGAGCATATGCACTCAGAGAACCAACATTATTGGCTTAAATCTGGTACAATTACTTTGCTGCTCAATGTGCAGAGCCTAATTTTTGGCTTTGGAAGTTTCTATTTACTTATTCGTCTTTTAGATAAATCAAGTTTTGGCGCTTGGGCATTATTTATTGCAACAACTACTTTTTTTGAAATGGCAAGGAATGGGTTAGTGCAAAATGGATTAATAAAATTCTTATCGCAAGAAAATACGAACAATCACCAAGCCATTCAGCAAGCTTCCTTTACACTTAGTACCATACTTATGGCGCTGTGCATTGGTATTAATACATTACTAGCACCTTTTTTAGCGGATATATGGCACTATCCACAGCTGCTTAATTTATTTATCTGGTACAATATTGTGTTTGTACTACAGGGTATATTATCGCAATTCCAATGGATAGAACAGGCATATTTTAAATTCATTGGTAATTTATTTTCAAGCATACTTAAGCAGGGCATTTTTTTCCTATACCTACTAGCTTGCTATTTTGAGCTACTTACAATTAGCTTGCAAATGCTTTTGTATGTGCAAATTATTGCTGCAGCTATAGCATTAATTACACAATATTTTTTTGTTAGAAAAAACATTTATCTACAATTCACTGGCAATATTTATTGGATTAAAGCCTTGTTTAATTATGGTAAATTTTCATTTGGCACCTCCTTGGGCTCAATTATATCTAACACTGTAAACCAATTATTGCTTGGCGCTCAATTATCTACCCAGGCCGCTGGAGCTTTTAATGTAATGGCGAAAATTTCCAACTTAATAGATGTTCCCTCTAACGCAGTTGGAGCTATTGTTTTTCCGCAAAGTGCAAAGCGTTTTACTGATGAAGGCAAGGACGCAATTAAATATTTATATGAGAAATCCGTAGGCACTATTTTAGGAATTTTGTTCCCAAGTGTTTTGTTTTTACTGCTTTTCCCAACGTTTGTAGTACATACAATTGCGGGTAATAATTATGATGAAATTATCCCTTATCTAAGAATTTTAATTCTCATATGCCTAGTTACACCCTATGGGCGGCTATTTGGTACCATTTTAGATTCTATTGGTAAACCGAAAGTAAATTTTATAGTAATAGTGCTTTATTCAATAATGGCTATTACAAGTAATTATTTGCTAATAAATTCGTACGGGTTAGCAGGTGCAGTGTATGCAACTATCATTACAGACCTAATTATATTTTCTGTAATGCAAGCCATTTTATACAAGTTGTTAAGGGTTAATTTTTTAAACACCTTTATTTATGCCTATCAATTTTATCCTGATATATTTTACATTTATATTATACCAAAAGTAAAATTGATGATGGCAAAAAGGCGCTAATTTTTTTAGAATAATATATGATAGTAAATCATACAAACACATTACTAACAGTGCACTACTTGCTAGAAAGCCAACTGCACGGTTATGCAAATAATACCGCAATTACCCATAATACCACCTCAATTAGTTACGAAAACTTGCTAAAAGAATCGGCCTTGGTTGCAGCTTATTTATCTACTAACAACCAACCAATTATAGCCGTTAGTACTGAAAGGTGTATTACAACAATCATAAATATTTTAGGAATATTAAAAGCGGGAAAAACATATTTACCACTAGATATAACATTACCAAAAGATAGGCTAGAAAATATTATTACTGATGCTGATATAAGTACCTTGCTTATTAGCAATGATACCCAGGTTGCACAAGGGTTACCCCTTACTATTATAAATACCAATAACTTACAAATAAACGGGGAAACCGCAAACAATTTTACACCCCAACTCAATAACACTAGCTGCTATGTGCTTTATACCTCTGGTTCTACAGGTAAGCCAAAGGGTGTGTTAATGGGTCATGCATCACTGGTAAATTTATTGCAGTGGCAAGCCAACGAATCTATTGCGGGTATTGGTACCAAAACGCTACAGTTTGCACCATTAACATTTGATGTTTCGTTCCAAGAAATATTTGCTACGCTTACCACAGGAGGAGAACTGATATTGGTAGATGATGAAACTCGGCTAAACCCTAGGCTGCTTCTACAATTATTGATAAATGAAAAGGTTAACAGGCTCTTTTTACCTTTTGTTGCATTACAATACATTACTGAATTTGCCGTAGCAAATGATATGTACCCAACAACTTTGCAAGAAATAATTACAGCAGGGGAACAGCTGAAAGTAACACCACAAATAGTAAGCTTTTTTAATACACTAAATACTTGCAAACTATACAATCAATATGGTCCAACAGAGTGCCATGTAGTTACACAATTGGCCTTAACTAACCCGGCAACTACTTGGCCACTATTGCCATCAATAGGCGTACCTATTAGCAATACCAACATTTATATTCTTGATACCAATTTAGCATTGCTGCCAAATAATACGGAAGGTGAACTATACATTCAAGGAAAACCTTTAGCAGAAGGATACCTAAATAATATTGAATTAACCAATGAAAAATTTATTAACTGGCAACACCCTACTGAAGGGCAAAAGCGGTTGTATAAATCTGGCGACTTAGCGAAGGTGGATACTGAAGGCAACATTATTTTTTTAGGCAGAATTGACGATCAAGTAAAAGTTAGAGGTTACAGAATTGAGCTTGCAGAAATTGAAGCAATTATTAATACCCAAAACGGAGTACTGCAAAATGCAGTAGTGGTAAAAGGTACTGAGGCATCAGAAAAAAAGATAATTGCTTTTCTAATTGGCGATGGTGATACCGAAAAAATTAGGCAGGCAATAGCAGAAAAGCTGCCTGATTATATGATGCCATCCGCCTTTGTATGGGTTAGTAACTTTCCAACTACAGCAAGTGGAAAAATTAATAAAAAAGCCTTGCCAGATATTGAGTTAAAAAGGCCAGACCTGGCAAACCCATTTATAGCAGCAACAACCACTACACAAAAAATATTAGTAACTATATGGAGCAACCTATTACAGCTTGATGCTGTTGGGGTAAACGATAACTTTTTTGAACTTGGGGGCAACTCTTTACTTGCTCTTAAGTTTGTAACCATACTACAACAACAACATAATTTATACTTGCCAATAACTAAGCTTTATCAACAATCAACTATTGCCAATATTGAGGCATATTTATCTAATAAAACAACAGAAACTATAATTGCCACCAAGCAAAAAAATGATGCAACAGAGGTAGCTATAATTGGTATGGCTTGCAAATTTCCTGGAGCAGATAATATACAGCAGCTTTGGGAAAATTTACATGCTGGTATCGAAAGTATTCAGCAATTTACCGATACGGAAATTTCAACTTTTATTGATAGAAATGTGGTTGCTAATAAAGCTTACGTAGCAGCAAGAGGTATTATTACAAATGTTGATTCTTTTGATGCCGCCTTCTTTGGTATAAGCCCTAGCCAAGCAGCTGTTATGGATCCCCAGCAGCGCCTTTTCCTTGAAGTTGCATGGCAGGCGCTTGAGAATGCAGGTATTCCCATAAATAATGATAATAATGGTATAGGCATATTTGCAGGGTCTGGCAATAATACCTACTTATTTAATAATGTGCTACCCCATAAAGAGGCGGTAGAGTCAGTAGGTAATTTTCAAGTAATGACCCTAAATGAAAAGGACTATATAGCCACAAGAACAGCATATGCACTTAACCTAACAGGCCCCGCAGTAAGTGTGCATAGTGCTTGTTCTACTTCTCTATTAGCAATAGCCCAAGCTGTTGAAAATATAAGAATGGGTAATTGTACTACAGCCATAGCAGGCGCAGCATCCATAACAACACCAATCCGCAGTGGGCATTTATATGAAGCTGGTGCTATGCTTAGTAAAGAAGCACATTGCAAACCTTTTGATGATGAAGCTTCTGGAACTATTTTTAGTGATGGCGTAGCAGCAGTTGTTTTAAAAAATAAAGAACAAGCCATTATTGATGGCGATATTATATATGCAGTAATTGCAGGTGTAGGTATAAATAATGATGGTGGAAACAAAAGTAGCTTTTCGGCACCTAGTGCTACAGGGCAAGCCATTGCAATTAAAAATGCAATTACCGATGCAGCTATAAAGGCAAGTGATATACATTTTATTGAAGCACATGGTACAGCAACACCAATTGGTGATCCAATAGAAATTGAAGGATTAAAATTGGCTTTTGGCCAACAAGAAAAGCAAGCTTATTGCGGCATCGGATCAATAAAAAGTAATTTCGGACACCTAACTGCAACTGCCGGCATTGCTGGGCTTATAAAGGCTACCCTATGTATTTACCATAAGAAGTGGGTAAGTACTTTAAATTTTAAGCACTTAAATAAAAACATAGCACTAGCCAACTCCCCTTTTTACATATGTAATAAGAATATTGATTTATCTGATAAAGAAAAAATTACTGCAGGTGTAAGTTCATTTGGTGTTGGTGGAACCAACGTGCACATTATTCTAAATAGCTACCCAACTAATAAAAATAAATTTGATAATAACAACACTGCAACAAATGCGAATGGAGAATCCGAATTGCTTTGTATTAGTGCTAAGTCAGTTAGTAGTTTATTAAGCTATGCTAAAAAATTAGCTTGGTTTATACAAAGCAATAATGAAATTCCATTAGCTAATATTAGTCATCAACTTAATAACTATAGAACTAATTTTTCGTATAGAAAATCTGTTATTGCTTCAAGCAAAGAAGCAGCAATTCATCAACTTCAATCATTGGATGAAAATGCTTGTAGTAGACTTACACAAAAAGAAATTATATTTCTTTTTCCGGGCCAAGGTGCTCAATATACAGGCATGGGCAAAGCCTTATATATGCAGTTTCCTATATTTAAAAATGCGTTTGATGCATGTAATAAATTAATAATCGATAAAGCTGGTTTTGATTTACAAAAAATACTTTTTGAAAATGTAGATACTAGTTTTAATATCAATGATACCTACATTACACAACCAGCAATTTTTGTTATTGAATATGCTCTAGCCAAGCTTTATGAATCGTTCAATATTAGTCCTACAGCCTTTATTGGTCATAGTATTGGTGAGCTAGTAGCTGCCCACTTAGCTGGCATATTTTCATTAGATGCGGCGTTGGAATTGATTATAAATAGAGGTAAATTAATGTTTGCCCTTGCACAAGGAAGTATGATTTCTGTAAAAGCTAATGAACAACAAATAACTCATTTACTTACCCCCTTAATTAATATAGCAGCCATTAACACGCCAGATAGTTTGGTGTTAGCAGGTAACTTAGAAAGTATTGCCATTTTAGAAAAACAGTTAAAAGAGCAACAAATAGGTTTTAAAATGCTTGCTACTAGCCATGCATTCCATTCTTATATTATGGATGATATACTTGATAATTTAAGAAATACTTTCAGTAATATACATTTACACACACCAAAAAAGCCAATACTTTCAACGGTAACGGGTAAATGGTTAACAGATAAAGAAGCCACTGACGCAACTTATTGGGTAACCCATGCAAGAAATACGGTAAACTTTTCAGCCGCTATTACGCAAATGCAAAAAGAAGGCGATTATTTATATATAGAAATTGGCCCTAAAAATACGCTTACAAGTTTTGCTAAGCAACATGGTATTTCAGCTAATAATTGTTCAGCTGGTATGTATAACTCAGCAATAAATAATGAAGTATCATCTGTTTTGCACACATTGGGTAAGCTATGGGAAAATGGTACTGAAATTAATATCCCTGCATTACATATTGGACAAAGATTTTCGAAAATTGTACTACCCAATTACGCATTTCAACAATCGAAATTTTGGCTTGATGAGAAAGATTTGTACGAGCATAAATCATCTACAAGTTCTAACCATACACATATTACAAATAGCAACTTAACCATAAATGATACAACAATAAAAGTAGAAAAAACTATGATGCAAAGCGATATCATTTTACAAAAAACCATCGCCCTACTCGAAAAAGTATCTGGGTTTTCATTAAAAAATGTGAGCCCAAAAATGAACTTTATTGAGCTTGGTTTTGACTCATTACTACTTACTCAAACTGCAATACAACTAAAAAAAGAATTTTCTATACCAATTAGCTTTAAACAACTGAATGATGATTGCGATACAATTGAGTTATTATTAAATTATATTGATGCAGCTACGCCAAAAAATACTTATTCTAAATCTGAAGAAACTGCAAAAGCAATAAATGTATCTGCCAATGAAAGTAATAGCAATATACTTTCATTATTAGCTCAGCAAGTGCAATTAATAAGCCAACAGATTACCTTATTGCAAGGAGGAAGCGTTATGAATATGAATGATCAAATTGCTGAAAATAAGCTAACTACCACAATATCTTCCGCTGAAATTGAAGAACTTAAAAAGCCATTTGGGGCTACTGCAAGAATTGAAAAAAAGGCACAACAACTAACCAAAGAACAAGCAGATTTTATTGGCAACTTAATCATGAAGTATAATAAAAAAACACAAAAAAGCAAAGACTATACACAACTTCATAGAGCTTCCATGGCGGACCCAAGAGTTGTATCAGGATTCAGACCCACAACTAAAGAATTAGTATATCCGTTAGTAGTAAATAAATCTTCAGGAAGTAGAATTTGGGATATTGATGGTAACGAGTATATAGATGCTTTGAACGGCTTTGGTTCAAATCTTTTAGGCTATCAACATCCTGCCATAAAGAAAGCAGTATTACAACAAATTGAGGAAGGATACGAAGTAGGCCCACAACACCAACTTGCTGGCGAAGTGTGTAACCTAATTTGTGAACTTACCCAATCTGACAGAGCAGCACTTTGCAATACCGGTACCGAAGCAGTAATGGGCGCTATGCGAATTGCTAGAACCGTTACCGGAAAAAATATAATTGTTGCATTTTCCGGATCTTATCATGGTACAATTGATGAAGTAATTGTAAGAGGCACAAAAAATTTACAATCTTTTCCAGCAGCACCGGGCATACTTCCTGAAGCTGTTCAAAACATGCTGATTTTGGATTATGGAGATACAAATGCTTTAGCGATTATTAAAGAAAGAGCTAATGATATTGCAGCTGTATTGGTAGAACCCGTGCAAAGTAGAAGGGCTGATTTTCAGCCAATAGCCTTTTTAAAAGAACTAAGAACGTTAACACACCAAAATAATATTGCTTTAATTTTTGATGAAGTAATAACAGGATTTAGGATGCACCCTGGCGGCACTCAAGCAATGTTTGGCATTAAAGCAGATATAGGAACTTATGGAAAAGTTGTTGGTGGCGGTATGCCTATTGGCGCTATTGCTGGCAGTGCTGTGTACATGGATGCGTTGGATGGTGGCTATTGGGATTACAATAACCATTCAATACCAGAAATTGGCGTAACCTATTTTGCTGGCACTTTCGTTAGGCATCCTTTAGCGTTAGCTGCCGCAAAAGCCTCTCTTATTTATTTTAAAGAAAAAGGAGAAGCATTACAGAACGAGATAAATGCACTTACAAAATATCTTGCTGATGCAATGAATAGCATTTGCGAAGCATATCAATTGCATTTTTACGTAACACAGTTTGGATCGCTATGGAAAATAAAATACAAAGAAGAAATACCTTACACTGAACTTTTATTTACAATAATGCGGGAAAAGGGAATACATATCTGGGATGGCTTTCCGTGCTTTTTAACAGAAGCTCATAACCTGCAAGATGCAGATAAAATACTACAAGCATTTAAAGAAGCAGTTGAAGAAATGGTTCATGCCAACTTTTTCGGTGTAAAAGGAAAATTAGAAAATTCAACAGAAAATATTTTTTTAACTACTCCCCCAATACCTAATGCAAAACTTGGAAGAGATAAAGAAGGTAATGTAGCATGGTTTGTAGAATCTGCACCTGGAGAATATTATGAAGTGAAATAAAAAATTATGAAGGAAAATAATATTACCGCTATTGATTATAACCCATTTGAAGGTATAGAAATTGCTTATACATTACCAACCACCGAACCACAAAAGGAAATATGGCTGGCATGCTTATTTGGGGATACGGATGCAAATAAAGCATACAATGAGTCTATTAATTTAACCCTATCAGGTAGTGTAAATATAGAGAACTTAACTACTGCGTGTAACACTGTTATGCAAAGGCATGATGTACTACGCTCTGCGTTTGATGCTACAGGAGAAACAATGATAATTTTTAGGATTCCTACGGCAAAAATTAATTACTATAATCTACAACAGCAATCATTTAACGAACAAAAAAATTTTATAACTAATCTTGACTTTGATGATGCCAACGAGCGTTATAATTTATTAAATGGCCCCCTATGCCGTTGGAATATTGTGCAGCTTGATGATAGTAAAACTATTTTAAAATTTTCAGCTCACCATATTATTTGCGATGGATGGAGCCTTGGTATTATTCTCCAAGAAATAAGCAATATTTACAATGCCTTAACGGCAAATAGTTCTATGCCTGAAACCCCAATTCCTTGGCATAAATACGTTGCAGCCCAATTACAATATTATAAGAGTGAAGAAAGAATACTTACCCAACAATATTGGATAAGTAAATTATCAAAAGGCGTTAACCCTTTAATTTTTACTACAGATAATGAAAGAGAAATTGAGAGAACATATAATAGTAATAGGATTGATATTCCCTTTCCAGATATGCTTGCTGCAGCAATAAAAAATATTGCTGCAAAAAATGGCGTAAGCTTTATAACGGCTATTATTTCTTTGTTTGAAATAGCAGCTTTTGCTATTAGCAAACAAAAAAATATAACTATAGGCATTCCAACAGCGGGTCAGTCAATTAGTAATAATGAACAGTTGGTAGGCCATTGTGTGCATTTACTACCCATAATTAGTGAATACAAAGCCGCATCTACATTTGAAACTTATTTAAGGGTAAGGAAAAAAGAATTATTGAACGATTATGAACACCAACAGGTAAGTTTCGGTAGCATATTAAAAGAGTTAAAAATTACGAGAACTGACACTTATGTTCCACTAATTCCAGTTGTTTTTAATGTAGATATGGGCTTAGATAATGGTGTTGTTTTTAATGGCTTAACACATTCACTATTATACGCACCAAGGAGTTTTGAGAACTTTGAACTATTTGTAAATGTATCGGGAAACAATACTAATTTAACTTTTGAATGGAGCTATAATTCATATTTATTCAGTGCAAGTACTATTGAAAAAATGATGAATCAATTGGTTACAATTGCTGAGCATATTGTAGCTAACCCAAGTATTAATTTAGATATATTCATCAATATTAATAACAAGGTAGTTGATACTCCTAAAGCTGAAATAAGCACAACATCAACTTCCCCTAACAATACCTTTTCCTCGTTGCAACTTATAATTGCCGATGTATGGAAAGAACTACTTGTAGTTAGTACCATACATAGTAACGATAATTTTTTCGACCTTGGTGGGCATTCATTAATTGCTGCCCAATTAATGAGGAAGCTAGAAAAAAAATTAGATAAAAAAGTACCCCTTTCTACAATTTTCAAACATCCAATATTTAAAGATTTTGCTGCTCAATTTACTGATGAACCTTTAAAAAAAATTACCTTAACCAATACTGCTGATAGTGATATTAATAATAAAGAAAACACTGTAAGTATTGCTGCTACTAATGCACAAAAAGAAATTTGGGTTGCAGTTATGCTTGGAGAAGCTGCTGCTAGCAGATCGTATAATTTAACCTTATCATTGGTATTTAATGGAAACTTTGAAAAGGAACTATTCGAAGAAGCAATAAAAATTGTATACGAAAGGCACCAAAGTTTTAAAGCAACTTTCTCAAAAGATGGTAATGATATCATTATTAAAAAACAACAAGCTATTTCTTATAACTATAATGATGTATCGGCATTAGATGCTAAGTTCTGTGCCACCTATTTGCAAAATAAATACACTGAGTATAATAACTATATTTTTAACCTGCAAAATGGTCCGTTAGCAATTTTCAATCTATTAAAAATTACTAATCATCAATATCAATTCACAATACAAGCACACCATATTATTTGCGATGGTTGGTCGTTAAATACAATTATTAATGAGTTATGTATTTGCTATAATACCCTTTGTAAAAAGGAAAAAATTCAATTACAAAAGCCGGCTTTATTTACAGAATACTGCCAAAAAAACTCAATAAAAACTTCAAATAATAATACAAAGCATTATTGGCTAGAAAAATTGGGTGATTCTATTCCGATAGTACAAATACCAAGCGAAAAAATAAGACCTGAGAAAAGAACTTATGATAGTAAAAGAAAAGTATTTGATATTGATATAGCACTAATGCAATCAGCTTTTGCATTTGGTAACCAAGTAGGAACAACAATTAGTATAACTACTAGAGCAATTTTTGAACTTTTTTTGTATCAGATAACAAAACAAACTGAGCTGATAATTGGAATGCCTGTTGCACAACAGCAATTTGAAGAAAATACAAATTTGGTTGGGCAATGCGTAAACTTAATTCCAATAAAAAGTAGTTGGTATAAAAATGAAACCGTTATAGAATATATAAATAGAAGGAAATTAGAGATTTTAAATGACTATGAGCATCAACAAATTACTTTTAGTGAGCTTATCAATCAACTTCCTATTGATAGAGACGCTAGCCGAATTCCATTAATATCAATAGTGCTTAATATAGAAATTGCGGATGCCATTCCTACTTTTTCAGGCTTGAATACTGAACTAATTTTCCATGAAAAACACTTTGAAACTTTTGAGTTATACGTTAACACTGCTGGAACGGTAGAAAATCCAAAATTACAATGGACTTACAATACTAATTTATTTACAGCATCTGAAATAGATGTAATGATGGAGCAGTTTCTGCACACTTTCCATACAGTAATTTCCTCACCATCAACGCCAATTACTACATTGTTTGGTAATGTAAATAAGTTAGCCATTCACAAACAATTGGGCATATTTAATACCACAGAGGTTTTCCCATTACATCAATCCTTAAGTGAAGTATTTTATCAATACGCAGCAACCTTCTCAAATAAAAATATCCTTACCTACAATAATACTAAACTTAGTTTTGAGCAACTTAATCACAAAAGTAATCAGGTAGCTAATTACCTACAAACTCTAGGCGTTAGTACAAATAGTAAAGTTGTTTTAGCAGTAAATAGAGATGAAAAATTGATAATTATTTTATGGGCTATTATTAAGTTAGGAGCAACTTATATTCCTATTGATCCTACTTATCCGCAAGAAAGAATAGCTTATGTAATAACCGATTCCAACGCTAATTTAGTAATAACCAATGCTGAATTTAGAAACAAGTTCTCTGAAGGTAAAATAATAACTGTAGAAGAATGCTGGCCTATAGTTAATACACTAACTAATAATAATATTGCTAATACTGCTAAGTCAGATAGTGTATTATATATTTTGTATACCTCAGGATCAACTGGCAAACCAAAGGGTGTACAAGTGCTACATAGTAATGTTATTAATCTTGCTTTTAGTATGCAGAAAATATTAGCACTTAACTTTAACGATAGTATACTTGGTGTTACTACTATTTCCTTTGATATATCAGGAGGCGATATTTTTTTACCTATCATAACTGGGGCTAACCTAACAATTGTAGATTCCGCTACCGCAAAAGACGGCTACTTATTACTTGATGCCATAAAACTATACAAGCCAACATTTATGCAGGTAACACCAGCAACTTGGCAAATGCTTTTGGATATTGGCTGGAATAGTACCGATAGCATAAAAACAATTGCTAGTTCTGGTGAAGCATTAACAACTTCGCTTGCAAAAAGGTTACTACCAAATTGTAGCAATCTTTACAATTTATATGGCCCAACTGAAACTACTATTTGGTCGTTATTTGAAAAAGTAACATTAGGTAATATTGAAAATATTACTATTGGAAACCCCATCAGCAACACACAAGTACTTATTTTAAATGCTAATAACCAAGTTGTAAATAACAATACTATTGGTGAAATATGTATTGGTGGTAGTGGAGTTTCAAAAGGGTATTTGAATAACCTATTACTTACTCAAGAAAAATTTATTGAAATTGAATATAGCAATGATAAGGCTAAAGCAATCTTTTATAAAACGGGAGATTTGGGTAGGCTTACCAAGCACAACAAAATAGAATATTTAGGACGAATAGATAACCAAGTAAAAGTAAGAGGATATAGAATTGAGCTAGGAGAAATTGAAAATTGTATAACCAAATATGGCAATATTAAGCAAGTAGTAACATTGGTAAGAGAAGACGTAATAGGTGATAAAAGAATTGTTGCTTATATAGAACTGCTGCAAAAAGTTAATGATGATAATAACAAGTTATATCTTAAAGAATTAAAGGAATTTGTGGCTTTTACGCTTCCGCATTTTATGGTACCAAACCATTTTGTAATACTCAACAGTTTTGAATTATTACCAAATGGTAAAATTAATAAGCAAGCGTTGCCAATGCCAAATAGCCAAGGTAGTAAAAGGCTACTTGTACCACCATCTAATATTATAGAACAAGAAGTCCAAAACATATGGCAAACTGCTTTAAACAATAATCAAATTGATATAACAGATAACTTTTTCGACTTAGGGGGAAACTCTTTAATTGCTATTCAAGTAATGATACAAATTGAAAAGAAATTAGGATATCATTTACCCTTAGCAACCTTGTTTGAAGCACCCACAATACAGCAGCTTTGTACACTTGTTTCTAAAACAAAAGAAGCTACCATTTGGAAATCGCTTGTTGCAATAAAACCACAAGGCGATAACCCACCGCTATACATTGTGCATGGCACTGGCTTAACGGTAATGGTATTTAACACACTAGCCAATAACTTAGCTAATAATCAACCTGTGTATGGGCTACAAGCAAGAGGGCTTAATGGAACAGATGAGCCATATACCAACATGCAGGAAATAGCATCATACTACGTAAATGAAATATTATTTCATAACCCTAATGGCCCATATATGCTTGCCGGATATTCCTTTGGCGGCATTGTAGCATTTGAAATATGTAAGCAAATTAAAGCCTTGGGTAAAGAAGTAAAAATGCTTGCAATGTTTGATACCTATGCTGATAATTCTGATAACTTTTTATCAAAAGAGCAACGCCTATTCAAGAAAATAAAAAGACAATTTCCCAAGGCATTATTTTTCGTAAAATCATTTCTAAACAATCCATCTACAACATTACAATACCAACAATTGGTTATTAAAAACAAATTGAAGGATATACTTGTGGCAAAAGGCTTATTACAAAAAGCAGTAACTGATGAGGAAAAACATTTGTATGCGGATAAAATAAATGCTGCCCATGAAAAAGCATACAATGCTTATAGACTTACCCCTTACGAAGGTTCCATAGACTTATTTAAGGTAAATAAACGCGTTTATTATTTAGATGATCCCATAACATTAGGCTGGAAAAAAATTGCCGGTAAAGGGGTTAATGTTCATGTTGTAGAAGGAGATCACAAAACATTTATGTATAGCCCTTATGCCGAAGAACTAGCAAAAAAATTACAAGCGTGTATTAATGATAGAATTAAGATTTAGCCATGAGTGTTGAAATACAAATTACGCCCTACAAATTCAACTATACGGAGTGCAATTTCTTACCCCCTTTTTTGAAAAATGATATACATGTTTATGAAATTTTACTTTCAGATAATAAAAATCTATTAGAAAGTACTGCTATGTTAAGTGATGATGAAATGACTAGAGTGTACAAGTACTTTAAACAACTTGATAAAGAAAGATTTATTATTAGTAGAGTAGCATTAAGAAATATCTTAAGTAATTATTTACATATTGCTAACCATGAATTACATTTTGTAAAAGATAAATATGGTAAGTATCACTTGCAGAATTGCTTACACAACCATATTAAATTTTCCATTAGCCATGCAGGTAACGTAGTTCTTTTAGCCT
>Ga0114942_1000281_pt1 | contig 14300 bp, 11 predicted proteins | sample LowerColdCreek_FD_88674 | JGI IMG/M metagenome (GOLD analysis project Ga0114942, IMG submission 88674) | Groundwater microbial communities from Cold Creek, Nevada to study Microbial Dark Matter (Phase II) - Lower Cold Creek | ecosystem: Environmental > Aquatic > Deep subsurface > Groundwater ... | reverse complement strand
GAATTTGTGCGTGCCATGTTAGATATTGCACATCGCATGGGACATAAAGCGATAGCCGAGGGAATAGAAACTGCTGCGGAATTCAGTACGTTGGTCGCGATGGGTGTTGAATATGCGCAAGGGTATTTTGTTGCGCGACCACAGGCATCGCCCTCAACCGAATTACCGGAAGCAATCGCAGGCTTCACTGATAACTCAGTGCGACGTCATCAGGATCATTTTATCCGCACGGTTGGTGAAATTGTGATGGACGTAGTGCAGGTAACATCCGTCACTAACGCAGAAACCGTTGTAAAAATGTTCCGTGCCGATGTGCGCCTTGCCTGTGTCCCTGTTGTGGATGGTGATACTCCGCTGGGAATGGTCAGTCGTGCAGAAATATTAAATATTTTCTCACGCCGCTTTGCGCATGAATTGCACGCGCAAAAACCCATTCGGGAATTTATCAGCCCCTTGTCAATTATTGTTGATGTTAATGCGGATCTAAAAACAGTAGGGCAGCTAATCAGCGAAGATCCGCAGCAGAACCTGAGTGTGGATTTTATCGTATGTGATAACAATCGCTACCTGGGTGTGGGTAAAGTGCGTGATCTATTGCGCGCAATTACCGAAGAAAAACTGCGTGTTGCACGTCATAGTAATCCGCTCACACAACTACCGGGCAATGTCCCACTCTATGAATGGATTGACCATTTGTTGTTGCACAAAAAAGAGTTTGTGGTGGCCTATTGCGACATCAATCATTTCAAACCCTTTAATGATGCCTTTGGTTACAGTGCGGGTGACGATGCCATTCTGCAGTTGGGCAGAATTCTATGCGAGTGTGTCAATACACCCAATGATTTTGTTGGCCATGTCGGTGGTGACGATTTTATTTTGGTGTTTTGCAGTGCTGATTGGCAGGCTCGGTGCGAGAAAATTCTCACGTGCTTTGCTGAAGCAAGTAGCCAATTTCTTCCTTCAGAATCGACAGAATATTGGAGCTTTGATCGACAGGGGCAGCGCCAAAAGTTCGGGGCTTTGACCTTGGCTATAGGTTGTGTCATGCCCGATGTGGAGTTTTGCAGAACACATCATCAAGTATCGCAATTACTGGCAGAAGCAAAACACAGCGCCAAAATGCAGGGTGGCAATCAACTTTTTCAGTCGCGCCGACGTAAACCGCAATCGGGATTCACTAACTAAATGTGTTGATGATGCATTCAACAGACAGGAAAAATCTGTAGCAGGCCGGAAATCCTGGGCTATTCTTAGTCTAATTTCTCTATGGAGGTGGACTAATGGCTGATCTTGGCTACTACAAGATGCACGCGCTGATTGTTGATGACTTCGAGAATTTTCGCGGGACTCTCTACAAGATGCTGATGGATTTGGGGATCGGCAACGCCGACTCAGCAGCCACTGGTGAAGAGGCCTTACGTTTTTGCAAGGCCCGTAATTACGACCTGATTCTGTGCGATAACAACTTAGGTAAAGGCAAAAGTGGCCAGCAAGTCCTTGAGGAGCTGCGTTCTACAAATAATCCCTGCTCAGACAGTTTATTTATTCTGGTCTCTGCTGAAAGTAGTAAGGGCATTATTATGGCTGCTTACGACTATGAACCGGACGCCTATCTCGCCAAACCCATCACCCCTAAAGCACTGGACCAACGTCTCAGCCGCATGATTGAGCAGCGTGTTGAATTAAAGGCCGCGCTTGCCGCGCAAAAAGCGGGCGATGATCAATTGGCAATTGAAATTTGTAAAGAGTTGATAGCCAAGGGCAGCCGTCATGCTAACACCTGCCAGAAATTGCTTGGCCAGTTGTATCTCAAACGAAATGAGATAGCTGCGGCAGAGGCAGTGTATCGCACTGTGCTTGATAACCGTGAGCTGGAGTGGGCGCAATTGGGCATGGTAAAAACCAAATTGGCGCAAAGCGATTTTTTGGGCGCGCAGCAATGGCTGGAAAATATCTTGCAGGCAAACCCGCTGTGCATGAAAGCCTATGACCTGCAAGCCGAGCTATTCAAACTGCAAAATGATTCGGAAGGTTTGCAAAACGTTTTGCAAAAGGCCACCGACATTTCACCTTTGTCTATTCTGCGTCAGCAGGCACTAGGCGATGTGGCGCAACAAAATAACGATCTGATTACCGCTGCTAATGCACTTAAACGTGCCGTGAAGCTAGGTGAAAACTCTTGTTTTGATAAGGCCGAAGTCCACTCCCTGTTTGCACAAACTACGATTGATTTATTTTCAATCGATAAGGAGTTAGCTAAACCACTGCTTCGCGAGGCAATTGCCTGCATTAATAATTTGGAAGATAATTTTGGCAAAACCAATTTGCGTCGTGTTGAATCCTTATTATTGGAAAGCCAGTTACAAGTATGTGCTGGCGATCAGCGACGGGCGCAAGACGCCTTGACAAGCGCGCAGGCATCGCTGGGCAGTACTAAAGATGAAGCCGCATTACCTGTGCAGATTGAAATGGTGCGGACTCTTCGCTTGTTGGGTAAAACCGATGAGGCGCAACGACACTTAAACGATCTTTTGCATCAATACGCCAATAATGAGGAGCAATTACAAAATTTGGATGTACTTTTGGATGAGCCACGCAGTGAGAAAAATAAACTCATGGTGGCTGAAATAAACAAAAAGGGCATTGCTTTTTATAATGCAAAAGACTTTACCGCTGCGGCAGATGCATTTAAAACTGCGCTGCAAAAACTACCTAATCATATCGGGCTTCGCTTGAACTATGTGCAAGCTATGATTGATAAATTAAAGACCCATTTTGAAACTGGTATAAGTGAAAAAATCCAGCAAACCTTTACTAAAACCAGCGCAATTATTTCCCAGCAGCATCCGCAGTTTCAACGTTATCGCCAGTTGAATGATGTGTATAACACGGTGGTCCGGACATATGAAAAAGACAAGCGAGGTTAACTGTGAGTTCATCTGAGCAAAAAACCGGTAAGACGGACCATGGGCAAATGCCAATCGATTTTTCGTTTGTGTTGGCCTCTAGCGTACACGACATGAAAAATTCACTGGGAATGTTGTTGCATACTTTGTCTGCGATGATGGAAAACTCGCCACCCAAAGATGCCGAGCAGGCGCGTTTTTTTTCGACACTTGAATACGAGGCGGCGCGTATCAATGGTGAGCTAGTGCAACTGTTATCGCTCTATCGCATGGATGAAAACACCATGGTAGTGGTGATTGATGAACATCACCCAATCGATATTATTGAAGAGCAAATTGCACGCAATGATACTTTGTTGAAATCGCGCGGTATAGAAATCCAAATTGATTGCGACAGTGATTTAATTTGGTATTTTGACAATGAATTGATTGGTGGTGTACTCAATAATCTGGTTGTAAATTGTGCACGCTATTGTCGCAAGCAATTATTAGTGTCTGCGACTGAGGAGAATGGATTTTTGTGCATATCGGTTGCAGATGATGGGCAAGGCTATCCTGATAATATGCTGCTCGGCCCGTTGCCGCAAACTGCTGTTTCATTTAGCTCAGGCAATACGCGCTTAGGGTTACTATTCACACGCAAAGTGTTGGAGTTACATAACACCAGGAAAGGGCAGGGTTATATGACGATTGCCAATAATGGTCCTTTGGGCGGCGGCGTGTTAAAACTCTATTTGCCTTAACTGGATTACCTGATTGAGGTGTTGAAATCACTGGGCGGCTATTGCATTATCACAGCCCGTTTCGATATTTGTGTTCAGGTCAAATTTTATGCTTAAAATCCGCTTTAAAGATAATAAATACAATGCGGTATGGTTGGTAGAACCCAAGATTACCATAGGTCGGTCAGCCACTAATGCACTGGTTATTGATGACCCACTTGCCAGCGATATTCACATGGAAGTACTGGTTGATAACGAACACCTCACGCTACGCAACCTTATTCCCACCCAACCTATTACTGTTAATGGCCAAACAGTTACGGGCGCCTGTGAGCTAAAACCCGATGATCAAATCACCTTGGGTCAAGTCGAGCTGATTGTGATCGACCCCAAGCGAGAAGCCAAAGTTATCGCTGAGGAATCGGTTAATGTCACCCAGTTACGTGCCCCCAAGGCAACGGGTTGGTCGATAAAGGCAAATCACTCTGCGCTCGCAAACCGCGTATTTCCGTTAAAAGATATCAATGTTATCGGGCGTGCCAGCGAGTGCGACATCTGCCTCGCGGCAGCGCATTTATCCCGTCGTCATGCGCAATTACAGATTATCGATGGCATGCTGTTTGTAAAAGATCTGGATTCTGCCAATGGCACTTTCCTCAATGGAAAAAGAGTTGCCGAAGCCAGGGTCAAGCGCGGAGATGAGCTGCGTTTTGATGCGCTTACCTTTGGGGTTATGGGACCTTCCGATGACATGGCCAAAACGACAGTGCGCAAAGTGCCGGTAACGGCTGACGTGACAGAACCCAGGGTGAAACTCAGTCCGCGTGAGAAAGCCCTCGCAGCACCTACCAGAGCCTCCTCAGTTAGTCGCGCACCGACGAGCGCGGCGCCAAAGCCCGCACCTGAAGTGCACCACAAGGGAAAATACGGGCTTATCTTCCTCGGCGCCTTGGCTATTGTGGTTATAACTGTGCTGATTTTAACGCGGAAATAAGTATTGAAGCTTTGCCGTAACTGGCCGATAACCTGTGATGTTCCAGAACCATACTGCTCGTACAGGTGAACTTATGAATATTTCTTCGCTTAATAATCCCGCTGTTAATAACCCGACGGTTAACAACGGTCTGCTTCCACAAACCAATACCACCAATACCTCAACTCAAGGCAGCGCAGTTAAGGTTCCTCAGGTAAACACTTCAGATTCTTCGAGTATGGAGGATCGGAAGCAGACTGCGCTGCAAATCGTTAATCGCACCTTGACTATGGCCTACGAAAAAATCAGTTCACGTGGCCAAGCCGCGAGTGCTGAGTATGAAACCTTTGAACCACTGACAGCAGAGAAGGTGGCTGGCAATATCCTTGGTTTTATTGAGCGTCGTTTGCAGATGGATGTGGCCGAGGGAGCTACGCAAGAGGAGTTACAAGCGCGCTTGGAAGCTGGTTTGTCCGGCTTTAAGAAGGGGTTTGCAGAGGCGAGTGAAAAGCTGGAAGCCTTGAGTTTACTTTCTCCAGAGATAAAAACGGATATAGGTAAAACCTATGATTTGGTGTTGGAGGGCATAGATGATTTGCGCTCCAAATTCATCCAGTCGACAGAGGTTGATGCCCAACCTAAATCGACCCAGCCAGCAAATGTTATAAAAACGGCTGATAGCAAAGCGACATCGGGAACACTTGATGTACCCGACTTCCTGCCGCCAGCCACCAGTAGCTATCTTGGCTACGGCAATTATGAATATGGCCGTGCGCGTGAATTCAGCTTTGAGCTAACCACGCAAGAGGGTGACAAGATCACCATCAAGGCGACTTCCAGCGAAGGTTTGGCAGTTGAAGCAGGGCGTGCAGGGCGCGGTAATAATTCAGTCAGCGCACTTAATGCGAGCTACAGTTCCAGCCAATCATTTTCACTTTCAATTGAAGGTGATCTAAACGAGGACGAGCTGGGCGCAATCAATGATTTGCTTGGTCGGGTGAACGATCTTGCCAGTCAGTTTTTTGAAGGCAATCTGGATGAAGCTTTTGATCAGGCAATGAATATGGGCTATGACGCTGAGCAAATTGGCAGCTTCTCGCTTAATTTGGCTCAGGCAGAAATCCAGCAAGTGACCCAGGCGTATCAAACCTTTGAACCCAACAGGGCGGCAGGCAGTTCTGATCCTCAACAATTGGCCGATCAGTTATTGCCACTGGGTAATTTTATCAAGGATCTGCTCGCGAGCCTGGATCGCGCCGCAGCAGAATTCAACGAACCTAAATCGCTTTTGTCTAACATAGCGGAAAATATTACCGGCGAGACAGAAGTGGATCAACAACAAGGCAAACGCTTCCGCGATTTTATGGAAGAAATATTTGCGCTGGATCTGGGTTAATTTTTCAGTGAAGTGACAGCTACTGAGCTGATACACTGCCGTTTTTTCTGAGGTGGTGGATATGAAACCGGTTTATCTTTATTCAACCCCTGGCTGTCATTTATGCGAGATGGCCAGGGAAATTATTTCCCCGCTATTGAACAATTATTCGCTTCGACTGGAAGAAATTGATATTGCCGAATCAGATGAATTGATTGAACGCTACGGCGTAAGAATTCCTGTCTTGAAATCCCCGCAACATATTGACGAACTGGGCTGGCCATTTGATTCCGTGCAGGCAGATAATTTTCTTGCGCGAATTGTGTTATAGGTGGCAAGCTACATTATTTTTAGTTTGGCGCAACGCCAAGGCTGTTCATGGTTTCGGCGACCCAGTGAAGTGAATCCACATAAATTTCTGCAAGAACTTCGGGAGTGAGGCCTAATTTTTCCAGATGCACCCAGTCGATATCCTGCCAGTGCCCTTGCTCATGTGCCTGTACAACCTGCAATACTAATCCTTCTGGTCCCGCGTGAGTCAGCATCGCTTGATTGAGCGCTTCGCTAAGCGACAGATTGCGCAACAGCTCTTCCAGTGGTGTGTCGAGAAAAGCATCCAAAGTTGACAATAATCCAACCGTAAAATAGGAATCAGGTCGGCTGTGCTGCTTGAGTTGAGTCGATATCATTTCGCACATGCGTGCACGAGTAAGCGCAGCAACGCTCAATTCGTGGGGCTTACCGCTCAAGTTGGAAAGCGCTAACAAGTTGACCCAATTTCTGAGTTTGTTCAACCCCAACAGCATAATTGCCTGACGCAGTGAATCCACCTCGCGCTGCAAGCCAAAGGCGGCAGAATTGACCAGTCGCAATAATTTAAAACTCAGGAGCGTGTCGCGTGCAATCATGCGCTCGATTTTTTCAAGTTGTATATTGGGGTCGTGTAGCGCGGACAGCAATTGCAATACGGATTGTTTGTTCTCTGAAATTTTGCGCCCGGTTATGACTCTTGGTTTAGCCAAAAAATAACCTTGAAATAAATCAAATCCCAATGCTTTGCATTGTTCAAACATTTCATAGGTTTCTACTTTTTCCGCGATCAGCGTTATACCGAAAGGTTTGAGGTAATCGATGTGGTATTGGAGCTGTTCGGGTGATAAATTCAATACATCCAACTTAATAATGTCGGCATAAGCGATCAAGCTTTCGGTATTCTCATTCAGTTCAAAGTCATCCAGCGCAATGGTATATCCCTGTTCTCGCAGTTGTTTCAAGGAGTGCAGCATTGACGCATCAATCTGCTGGCCTTCAAGCACTTCGATAACCAATTTTTGACGATTAAATGGGGGCGGTGAATCTAGTAGCGTGCGGGTAAAGTTAACGTATGCCTTATGTTTACCCACAACTTCTTCGATGGATAATTCAGTAAAGGCATTGAGCAATACCTGGGAGCTGGCGGCATCCCCATCAGTCGAGGTGATAAATTTTAAATCGCTATTACGACAGAGAAGCTCATAGGCAACGACTTGCATATTGCCATTAAAAATGGGCTGGCGGGCGAGAAGGGGGATGGCTTCGGTCATAGAGTAAACGGATTAATTAATTGTTGTTTAAAAAGATCCGCATCCAGAGATCTGCGCAATTCATTAGAAAGTGTAGCTGGCAACCGCCAGCTTACAACCGCTTATTTAGGAATCTCTCTTATTCAGCCAGAGTGAAATGCCCGCTCCAAGCTAAATCTTTGCCTATACTCAAAGTGTTTTGTTGCTGGTTTCCCCAAGGAAGCCGTGAAAATAGATGGTAGCAATATGTCCAAATTATTAGATTCTATTGATCAACGCACCCGTCTGGTGGGAGAGAATCGCCTCGAACTCTTGATGTTTCGCCTAGGTGGGCGTCAATTATTTGCAATTAATGTTTTTAAAGTACAGGAGGTTGTAAAGGTACCCAGCTTGCGCCATGTACCGCATAGCCATCCGCGTATTCGCGGGGTGACCTATTTACGCAATCAAACGGTTCCTGTAATTGATTTGCGCGCCGCGATTGGGATGAGTCCAATGAAGGATCTGGATAACACCAATCTAATCGTTGCCGAGTACAACCGCTCAGTGCAGGCATTTCTAATCGGTGCAGTCGACAGGATTATAAATTTGAATTGGGAGCTGATCCTGCCTCCACCCAAAGGTACCGGCCGCAGTCATTTCTTAACAGCTATCACCAAGGTTGATGAGCAATTGGTGGAAATTCTCGATGTTGAGCGCGTGCTGGCCGATATTATTCCTTACAATACCATGGTTTCCGCCGAGGTGCTGGATTCTGATCTGGCAGCAGAAGCACGCAAGCGCAAACTGAAAATTTTGCTTGCCGAAGATTCTCCAACTGCAGTGAAACAAGTAAAAGAGACGCTGGGAAATATCGGCATAGACGTTTTATCAGTACAGGATGGCCTACAAGCACTCACCATTTTGCGACAGTGGGTTGCCGCCGGGCGCAAAGTGACAGATGAAATTTTAATGCTGGTGACTGATGCGGAAATGCCGGAGATGGATGGGTATCGCTTGACGGCCGAAGTGCGCAAAGATCCCACTCTGGCAGATTTGTACGTTGTTTTGCATACCTCTCTCAGCGGCAGCTTTAACAAGGCGATGGTTGAAAAGGTGGGGTGCAATGATTTTCTATCTAAATTCCAGCCAGATGAATTAGCAGCGGTGGTACAAAAGCGTTTGCGCGAGTATCTAAAAAATAAATCCTGAATGTGTTGATTAAAAACATCCGGTTTAATAAAAAGCCACGCTTGCAATATCAAGCGCGGCTTTTTTGTGGTGTAGCATTAACTACAATTGGCGATTAACTTCAGCTGGCGTTACAAAATTGGTTTCTTGCCCCAAGCGGTAAGCATAAATTACCGAGAACGATAGTACGTTTTGCACGTAGCCACGGGTTTCCTTGTAGGGGATGGTTTCGATCCAGACATCGTAGGGCAGTTGGGCTCCCTTATCTTTATTTAGCCATTTTTTAACGCGTGTTGGCCCAGCATTATAAGCGGCGGCTGCAAGTATCCGATTACCATCAAATACACCCAGCAGGTGGTCCAAATAGTGGCTGCCCAGTGCAATATTTTTTTCCGGCCGTATCAAATCCTGCGGTGTAAAACTCAAACCATTTTTTTGGGCGGTTTGTTTGGCAGTGGAGGGCAATAGTTGCATCAAACCAACGGCACCCGCAGTGGATTTTGCATCGGACACAAACGCGCTTTCCTGGCGGGTTACTGCAAAAATAAACAGCGGATTTACCGAGGTTTGTTTTGCTGCCTTGGCGACATGCTCTTTATAGACAATCGGGAAGCGTACTTGCAGATCATCCCAGTATTGCGCATCAGCCATCACTTGAATGCCGTTGCGGTACCAGCCCAGTTTTTCTGCCAAGCGTCCAGCGATCACCATTTGCTCTAGTGGCATGCGGCGTGTGGTATGGAAAAACTCGCGGTTGGCTGCGCCCAGATCACCGCGTGCAAAAAATTCGCGCGCGCGCAAAATACCCTGTGCATTTTCTACTTCAGCAATTTGCTCATTGGTAAATGTCATAGGGCGGTCTAACAAGTGATAATTCACCCCGGTTTTATCTGCCGCTAAAAATCCGTAGAAACTTCTGGCCGGCGCGACACTGGCGTAAATACTGGCAGGTGTTTCGCCATTCACTTCCTTAATGTCCAGCTCTTCCATAGTTCGTGCTTGCCAGTAGCGCCAGCGCTCAGTTTTACGAGCATCTTCTGGTAAGCGTGCAAGCCATTCATGAACTTGCTTCCAATCCTGTTTGCGCAAGGATTCACGTAGTAACCATTCAAGTAAATCTATCCGCGTTAGATTAGGCGTAGACGCCACTAATTTTTCGGCCTCAACTTCATGGTCCTGATAAAGCAAACGCAGCGCAATGTGATATTTGAGATTAACTCGATCATTGTCATCAAATAATTGCTGCGCGTCATATCCGCGCCAGAGCGCAAGCGCTTCTTTGGCATTAGTGCGCGCCAATTTTTCCAGACCGTGCAAAATAACGTCTTTCATTTTGGGCGATTGCTTGGAGAACTTTGCCGTTTGTTTTAACAGGCGGGGGTTGGCATCCACTTGTTGCATTAGTGTCGCCATAGGGCGATCAGCAGCGGGCATCACATTCGTCAAATAACTAGCCAGCCCCTTATTACCTGCTATTACAGCCTTGAGATGGCGCTCCCAAATCAGCTCAGGCGTCATCAAACCGGCTTTTTTCCATTCTGCAAACACCGGGTCACAGGCTTTGGATTGTGGTTGTTCGATATTCCAGCGCGGCGCCACATCATTAAGCGCGGTTTTATCGCCCGTTGCCAAGCGCGCGCGCAAATGCAGGCAGGCTAATTCAGGGTCGGTGAGGCGCTTATCGTAAAACTGCAGGTAATCGCCCCAGCGCTCACGCTGCGCCAGGGTGCGCAACCAGCGATGAGTCAAACGTTCGGATAAAAATGAATCCGGATAGTGTGCAAAAAAAGATTGCACATCTTGTTTGGGCAAAGTGATTAGACGGTCAGTTAATTCCTGATATTCAAGGTAGGGCAGTAGAGGATAATTTTGCAGCTGTTTAATCAGGCGTTTGTATTCCGCCATGTTTTTGGTGTTGAGTGCTTTCTGTGCCTGATTATATATTTGCCGTTCAATTTGGCGCTGGTCGGGTTTAACAGCTGTTGTTTTGGTTGCTGGTTTTGTCGCAGCATGTGCACAAGTCAGGGTTATACTGCCGACGAATACGCTGGCACTCAGGGCTACCGGCCAAAGTATTTTCGAAAACCTCATGGATACCTCTAATTCTTATCAAACCCGGGCGGGTTGGTTATGCCTTTCTGGTGGGATATGATGCGGCACTTTTTGCACTTGCCCGTTTACGTCTGCTGGGTGAGCGCTGGGATAATGTCGTCGTCATGTGAAGCGCTTTAGTTGTCAGCTAAATCAAATTTGAGAATACCAGTCCATTGGCGCATCTGCCAGTATCATTTTCGTTGGAAAACTACCTGAATTATTCCTTCTATGTCTTTGATTAAAATTGAAAAAGCCGGACTCAGTTACGGCCTGCAAGTACTCCTCGATGGCGTTGACCTCACTATTGAACGCGGCCAGCGCCTGTGTTTGATCGGGCGCAACGGTACCGGCAAATCCAGCCTGCTAAAAGTGCTTGATGGCGAAGTCGATTTGGATAAGGGCGAGGTCATTCGCCAGACCGGTATTCGCATCGCCCGATTGGAACAGGATCTACCGGAAGCGGATGATCGTCTGGTATTCGATGCTGTTGCTGCAGGAGCCAAAGGGGTAGGCGAGCTGCTTGCTGAATATCGTTTACTGTCCCATGCAGAGCACATTAGCGATAGCCAATTAGCGCGTATGGCAGAGCTGCAGCATGAAATTGAAGCTAATGATGGCTGGGCATTGCAGCAAAAAGTGGACGAAATTATCTCCCGTCTCGATTTGCCCGCGGAGCGGTATATGCGCGAGCTATCGGGCGGTTGGCGCCGTCGCGTTGCTCTGGCGCGCGCGCTGGTGATTGAACCGGAAGTGTTGTTGCTCGACGAACCAACTAACCATCTGGATATAGCCGCGATTGAGTGGTTGGAAAAACAATTATTAAATTACAACGGCGCGTTGGTGTTTATCACCCATGACCGTTCATTGTTACAGGCATTGGCAACACATATCGCAGAATTGGATCGCGGCAACTTGCGTTATTGGGAAGGTGATTACACCAGCTTCCTGGTTTATCGCGAACAGGCGCTGGCTGATGAAGCGCGCCATAACGAATTATTTGATAAGCGTCTTGCGCAAGAAGAGGTCTGGATTCGTCAGGGCATTAAAGCGCGCCGCACTCGCAATGAAGGCCGTGTGCGTGCGCTCAAAGCTCTGCGTGAAACCCGCTCAGAGCGACGCGAAGTCGTCGGCAAAGCGAATTTTACTCTGGCGGCCGGCGGCGATTCAGGCAAGTTAGTTGCCGATCTGGTGGATGTATCCTATGCGTGGGGCGATAAAAAAATCGTCAATCAATTTTCCACCCGCATTATGCGCGGTGATCGCATTGGCTTGGTCGGTGCTAACGGTGCAGGAAAGAGCACGCTGCTCAAATTGATTCTCGGTGAGTTACAGCCGCAATCAGGTACCGTTAAGTTGGGCACCAATTTGGAGGTTGCCTATTTTGATCAGCTGCGCGACCAATTGGATCTTGATAAAAATGCGGTTGATAACATCGCCGGTGGGCGCGAATTTATTGATATCGATGGGAAATCGAAACACATTTTCTCTTATCTGAGTGATTTTTTATTCAGTGGCGAGCGCGCACGCACACCGCTGCGGGCCTTATCAGGTGGTGAGCGCAACCGTGTATTACTCGCCAAATTATTCAGTAAATCCGCCAACTTATTGGTACTGGATGAACCGACCAATGACCTGGATGTAGAAACCCTTGAGCTGCTGGAAGACATTCTTACTGAATACACCGGCACACTTTTACTTGTGAGCCACGACCGCGCATTTTTGAATAATATTGTATCGAGCGTGATTGCCTTTGAAGGGCGCGGCAATGTACTTGAATATATCGGCGGCTACGATGATTGGCTTCGCCAGGGCGGCAAATGGACGCAGGCAGATGAGCTACCTGCTGCGGTTGCCAGCACCCTGGTAATTGAGCCAAAAAAATCTGAGCCTGCAGAAATTGTCATTACAAAGACTCCTTCCAAGCAGAAAAAACTCAGCTATAAATTCCAAAAAGAATTTGATGAGTTGCCACAAAAAATTGAATTGCTGGAAAAACAAATGGAAGATTTGCAGTTAGTTACCACTGCGAGTGATTTTTACAGTCAGGCGGCAGCAGTGGTCGAACAAAAGTTGCAGGAGCTGGCCAAAGTGCAGCAGCAACTGGATGATTGTTTTGAACGCTGGGCCGAACTGGAAGATATGCAGCAAGAATAAAATCTGCAGTCTTTATCGCACTCGGTGAAGCTAAGCTTCACCGGTTTGTTTTTTTACCAGTACTGCCAGCACATCGCAGGTCGCACCGTGCAGGACACTGTTGGGTGTTGAGCCAAGCAGCAGTGCAAACCCCTTGCGACCATGGCTGCCGACCACAATCAAATCAGCCGATTCCTGTTCGGCAAGGTAATGCAGTTCCGCTGCTGGTTGGCCTACAAGTACATGTTTTTGCTGGATAGGGTAGTTGGTTGTGCTGGCAAGTTGGGCCAATTCCTCTTCCGCCTTTTGCACTTGCTGCTCTTGTACACCGCTTAAATCCACAGGCATGTCGCCCCCGTAGGCAAAGGCTATCGGTTCCAACACATGGACAAGGGTGAGTTTTGCATTACAAACCTGGGCAATAGCCGCTGCCCGGCGAATCACTGGGGGGCAATCATCTGATAGATCCACGCCTACAATAATATGTTTATAACTAATGGCTTCTGTCATGATTCCTATCTCCGGCAAAAGTAAACATCTTTCCTAAGAGTAGTTGCTCTATTCCAAAGTTTTAAGGATTTCCATGAATATCTGGTTTTTTATTATTGTGATAGTCGCATTTGCAATGGTCATTGGCCCGATCGCTATGCTCAGGCCCAGTCCGGCCCAAAAGCGCAAGGAACAGCTACGCCTGCATGCGGCCGGTCATGGTTTGCGTTTTAGTATGCGTCGCTTACCTGCACTCAAAACTGATATGGATCAAGCTGTGGCTATGCCAGCCTATTATCTACCTCCGAAAGCAAAACCAGGAGTAAATCCTGAGTGGATACTGATGCGTACCAGTTATGCGCACGAGGGGAATTTTTATCAGGAGTGGGATTGGCAGAGTGATCAGCGCCCGATTGGCAGCGTAGCGGAGTTGCTTAAAAAATATTTGCCCAACCTGCCGCTATCAGTGCTCGCCATCACCAATGAGAATCTGGGGACTTGTGTATTTTGGTCGGAAAAAGAGGGGATTGAGACCTTGGATATGCTTATCGAAATGCTTAACAAGCTGCATCAGGCTGCCAATCTGCAAGGGGTTTAACTAAGGCTTAATGCTGTCGGAGCAGGTTCGCGCAGCTCGCGGCTCAAGCTGGCTCGGCCTCCATCAACCATCTCACTTAGCTCTTTGATCATCTTCATGCGGCGCGGATCCTGATGCATAGACTCCATCAGTAATTGCTGTGCTTTGCGGTAAAACGACTGAGCGGAAAATCGGTCACTGATAGACATGGATTTATCACCCTGACCAATGTAAGACATGACCGATACCATCAAATATGCCCAGCGTAGCTCAATCAAATAGGCATCCAATTCAATTTC
>Ga0114942_1000280_pt1 | contig 14318 bp, 13 predicted proteins | sample LowerColdCreek_FD_88674 | JGI IMG/M metagenome (GOLD analysis project Ga0114942, IMG submission 88674) | Groundwater microbial communities from Cold Creek, Nevada to study Microbial Dark Matter (Phase II) - Lower Cold Creek | ecosystem: Environmental > Aquatic > Deep subsurface > Groundwater ... | reverse complement strand
TGCACGGTCCCTTCCCGCACCAGAGTGGCCAGGGCGGCTGTGTCGTGATACTCGACAATCTGGTGGCCCGCTGTGCGCCACGCGAGACGGTGCTCAGCATAACCGCGCGACGGCATCGCGACGCGCCCCCGTGGCAGCAGCACCGGCGTAGACTGCAGGGCGCATTGTGATCCCGGGACTGCCAACACGCTCTCGCTGCTGCAGCGGTAATAGCCGGCTGCGGTGCTCTCAAGCTGCGCATCCGCCTGCGGCAGTGTCTGCCAGACACGTTGCGGCACGGCGGGCACAAGCCAGCTCCAGGGACTGATACCAGTAGAGAGATCGAGCCACAGGTGCTGCGGTATATTGAACCGGCTGGCAGCAGCACAGAGATTGCCCCCGTGTTCTAGGCCCATAGCGAGGCCCAGAGAGTAGTCAACAGCAAGGGCAAGTTGAAGAACCAAGCAAGCGCCTCACACAACGCAATCACCACCAGCCAAATGCCGGTGGCGCGTCTTATCAACGCCAGCGCTGCTTCAATATCCGCAAGCGTCGGTGGGGAACCCCTGCCGAGAATCGGTCGGCGGCGCAGATCGTTGTCGTAGCGAGCAGGACCGCCCAACTGCAGACCCAATGCTCCCGCTCCCGCAGCCATCACCGGACCGGCATTCGGACTGTCCCACAAGGGCGCCTGCGAATGCCAACACTGCAATGCCACCACGACCCGTCCGGCCAGGGCGTAGCTCAGCGCACAACATCGTGCGGGGAACCAGTTGAGCACGTCATCCATGCGTGCAGCAACGCGTCCAAAGTACAGATAACGGTCGTTGCGGTAGCCCCACATGGCATCCAGGGTATTGCAAAGCCGATAACACAAGACGCCTGGCGCGCCGGCAACAACAAACCAGAACAACGGTGCCAGCACTGCGTCACTGCCATTTTCCAATACCGATTCGATGGCGGACTTAAGGATAGACTGGCTATCCATACTGGCCGTGTCGCGGCTGACCATGCGACTCACTTTCTCCCTGGCGCGGTCCAAGTCACCGCCGTGCAGTTGCCTTGCCACCGCCCAGGCGTGTTCACGCAGACTGCGCCCGCCAATGCAAAAGTACAGCACGATGACATCCACCAGCAGCGCGAGCCAGGTGTTGAGTGCGGCTTGCAGAACTGCCATCAACACGGTGGGTGGAATGATCAGAAGAGCCCAACCGAGTGCGCCCCCCAGCCACTGCAGGGCGGCCGGTGGTGCTGCGATGCTATCCGCTGCAGGCACCGGGGCACGGACCAGACGGCGGCAGCCAGTTTCTACCCAACCGGCAAGCCGACCAAACCCCACGAGCGGGTGAAAATGCCTGGCCTCGCCCAGCATCCGGTCAGCCAATAGCGCGATTACAATGCTGAAAGTCACCATAACATCAAACCACTTCGCGACAGGCGAGAGCCAGGAGCAACCCAACCTCAACCAACTCTATCTGTGCCCCCGCAACGTCGCCGGTAAATCCGCCCAAACGACGCACCGCAGCCCAACGGATCGTCAGAAAAATTGCTACGGCCAGCATAACAAAGGTACACCATACATCCAGCGGCAGTACGAACAACAGCAGTACAGCGACACTGGCCAACACACGCAGCGCCCATGCGCGGGGGTATTCCCGCGCCAGAATCGCGCCCAGGCCCGCGTCCCGCACGTAGCGCGTGGTCAGGAAAAGGCACAGCATCGAAGTTCTCGCCAGCAACGGTACCGACCACAACCAATGCAGCTGTCCGGCCTGGATCACGGCGGCCAGTGCCTGGTACTTGAGCGCGATCACGACGACCAGTGCGATGACCCCCATGCTGCCGCACAGTGGATCCTTAAGCAGGCGCAGGGTTTTTTCGCCATCGCCCATCCCACCCACCCAGGCGTCAGCGCAGTCAGCCACACCGTCGAGATGCAATCCACCCGTGAGCATAATCCACAGAGTCACGGTCAGCATGGCCTGCAGCGTGTAGGGCAGCGGCAGTATGCTACAGGCCAGCGTCAACAGCAGACCGAGCAAGCCTCCAACCGCCGGGTACCAGAGCAGGGACAAGCCCTTTAAATTTTCGTCCGCGTGCAAGCGCCTGGGTACCGGCAGGATTGTCAGGAATTGCAGCGCTAGCAGCAATGCGCGCACCTGTCTCGCGACAATGCTGTTCATTGCTGCACGTCGCGCCGGTTGAACGACGACAGTACCGGAAACTCTACACCATCACGATGGTAGACACGGACGCGCGACAGCGAGGCATACGGCACATACAGCCGCGGGCTCGTCCGCAGCGGCATACCCAGCAGGTGGCTCAACAACAATCGAATGACGCCACCGTGGCAAACCAGCAGCAGGTGTTCTCCCGCAAAATCGCGCAGCACGGCCTGCCATCCGCGCAGCATTCGCTGCTGTGCATCGACCGTGCGTTCGCCACCCGGCGGAGTGACAGCGGCCGGGTCTTCGTAGTACCTGGCGAGCAGCGCCGGATCCGCCTGCTGTACATCCTGTACCAACTGCCCTTCCCATGCGCCAAAGTTGATCTCCTGCAGTTCATCGATGACGGCCAGCGGCAACCGCAGCTGCTGCGCGCAGTGTTGGGCAAATATCCTGCAGCGCAGCAGGGGCGAGGTCACCACACGCTGCCAGCCACCTGACGTGTCGATGGCCTGCTCCATTTGCCGCCAACCCTCGGGGCTGAGCTCCACATCGGTACGTCCGCGGTAGATGTATCCCCCCTGGCAAGCGCCGTGGCGCAACAGATCGACCGTGGTAACGAAATCGTCCTGCGCCGGCATTTATTCGTCACCCGCACTGACGCCGGCCTCGGCGAACGTGGCCATTTCGTTGTGCAGGCGGCAGGCTGCTTGCAGTAGTGGCAGGACCACCGCGGCACCGCTGCCCTCCCCCAACCGCATGCCCAGATCCAGCAGCGGCTCAGCGGACAATGCCTGCAACAGGTGCCGGTGTCCCGGCTCGGCGGAGCAATGCGCGAATAGCAGCCACGCGCGCACACCGGGATTGAGGCGGCAGGCTACCAACGCGGCCGCAGTGCAGATGTAACCATCCACCAGCACCGGAATGCCGCGCTGGGCGCAGGCGATATAAGCACCACACAACGCGGCGATTTCCAGACCGCCGAGGCAGCGCAGAATATCGAGCGCACTCATTCCCACCTTACAGTGCAAGTCCAGTGCGCGCTGCACCGCGGTACATTTGACGGCCAGATCCTGATCATTGACACCCGTCCCGCGACCCACCGTCGACGCGACTGGCAGATCCAGCAGGGCACTGGTCAGCGCCGCCGCAGCGCTCGTATTGCCAATGCCCATTTCGCCGCCGATGAAAAGATCGGCCTGCGCCGGCGCCTGTTCAGCGCCGCAGGCCAGTGCGCGCCGGACCAGCGCCTCACCCATAGCAGGGCCTGTGCAGAAATTCGCTGTGCCGGACGCCAGATTCAGGTTGACCACCCCCTCCAGTGCTGGCCCGGGGGCCACGGTACCCATATTGACCACCCCGAAGGCGGCGCCGCAGTGGCGCGCGAGGACAGCGATCGCGGCTCCGCCCCGAGCAAAATTGTGAATCATCTGCACTGTGACGGCCTGCGGAAACGCCGACACACCCTCGGCCACCACGCCGTGATCTCCGGCAAACACCCGAATATCCACGTTATCCAATTGCGGGTCACTGCGCGACTGCCATCCGGCAAACTGGATGGCAAGCTGTTCAAGGCGACCCAGCGATCCTGACGGCTTGGTCAGCTGTAGCTGCCGGTCGCGTGCTGCGGCGCTGGCGGTTTGCGACGGCGCAGTGACTGTTTCATTCCACCAATCCACATTACTCTCCCTGTGGTGCTTTCAATACCAATGGCAGACCTGCCACTGTCAATGTGACACGTTGGCACAGCGCCGCCAACTGCTGGTGCAGGAAGCCCGCTTCATCGACAAATCGACGCGACAACTCACCCATTGGCACCACCCCCAGGCCCGTTTCGTTGCTGACCAGAAGGATTTGGCCGGACAGTGTCGGCAACACGTCAAACAGCGCGGCTTTCTGTTGTTCCCAGCAATCCTCCTGCAGACAATTGCTCAACCAGAGCGTCAGGCAGTCCACCACGATGCAACGCCCCACGGCCTGCCGCTGTTGCAGGGTTTGCGCCAGCTGCACGGGCGCTTCCACCACGGACCATCCGCCGCCGCGGCGCTGCTGATGATGCCTGATACGTGCCGACATCTCTCTGTCGCCCGCCGTTGCCGTCGCAACGTAGACCAATTCCAGTCCGCTGTGCAATGCCTGCTGTTCGGCCAGCGAGCTCTTGCCCGACCTGGCACCACCAAGAATCAGTTCGCAGTGTGTTTTCATAAGGTGCAGTTGTTCACGTTATCACCAGTGGCGTACCGGTAAGCGGGTGGGTACCGATCGTGGCGTCCACCTGGAACACGCGGGCGATAATATCGCGCTGCAGCACCTCTGCGGGGGCGCCGGCAATCGCCAACCGTCCGCACTGCATCAGGATCATGTGGTCGGCGCAGCGCGCCGCCAGGTTGAGGTCATGCACTACCATCAGTATGCCGACGCCCTGCATAGCCAGATTGCGCACGACATCCAGCGTAAGTTGCTGATGCGCGAGATCAAAGGATGAGGTGGGCTCATCGAGCAGCAGGAAGCGCTCTCCCTCAGGGCATGGCGCCCAGATCTGTGCCAGCACGCGCGCCAGGTGTACGCGTTGCTTCTCCCCACCCGAAAGCTGTGTATAGACTCGACCTGCCAGATAATCGCCGTCAACCGCCTTGAGCGCTTGCGCCACGATCTCGCGGTCGTGTACCAGCCCGCTATCATGCGGCGTGCGCCCCAGCATCACTACTTCAGCAGCCGTGAAGGGAAAATTTAGCAGCGAGTGTTGCGGTAACACGGCGAGAATTCTGGCGCGCTGGCGCGGCGTCCATTCCGCTAGCTTCCGATTGTTCAGTGATACATTACCGGAATCTGGCTGCAGTTCACCCGCCAGCACCCGCAACAGTGTCGTCTTGCCCGCACCATTCGGTCCCAGTACGGTGATGATTTGGCCGGGTAGCACATCGAGGCCAACGTCATCCAGCAGAGCTGTATCGGATAAGTTCAACGACAGGTTGCGCGCAGACAGGGACATTGCTGGCTAACCCACCTCTACCCGGCGCTTTTGCGCCAGCAGCGATAAGAAAAATGGCGTGCCCAGCAGGGCGGTCAGGATACCTGCTGGCAGCTCAGCGGGAGCCACAACGACGCGGGCCGCAGCATCGGCCAGGATCAGCAAAATTGCACCGGCCATCGCCGAGGCAGGAATCAGGTAGCGATGATCCGGGCCGATCAGGAGCCTGACGATATGCGGGACAATCAACCCCACGAATGAAATCGTACCGGCCACTGCAACCGACACGCCGATGGCCATAGCCGTCAGCAGAATCAGTTTACGTTTGACCGCGTCCACCGCAATACCCAGATGACGGGCCTCGGATTCGCCAAGTAAGAGTGCATTCAGCGCATTCGCCTCACGCGGCAGCAGCATCAGGAGCATCGCGACAGCGAGACCGGCAATCCAGACGCGCGGCCAGTTGGCGGCGTCCAGGCTGCCCATCTGCCACAAACTGATACGACGCAGCATTTCGTCATCGGCCAGAAACATGAAGAGACTGTTCAACGCACCGGCCAGCGCGCTGATCGCAATTCCGGCCAACAGCATGGTGGCGACAGAGGTGCCAATGGCGGAGGTCGCGAGCCGGTAGACCAACACGACCGCCAGGAACCCACCCGCAAACGCGCCCAACGCAACTACTGACAGGCCTGCAGCTTGACCGCCCTGCAACAAGGCGCCGCCACCCAGCACGATCATCAAACTCGCGCCCGCCGAGGCACCACTGGAAACACCGATCAACGACGGATCGGCCAACGGATTGCGGAACAAGCCCTGCATCGCGGTGCCGCAGACCGCGAGGCAGATTCCCACCAGTCCGGCCAGTATCACCCTGGGCAATCGTATCGCGAACAGGATCAAGCCCTCCTGCGCGCCAGCGGACGAAGGCGACGCGCCAAAGTGCTCGCCAAATGCACGCAGTACTTCTGCGGGAGCAATCCATACCGGACCCATCATCAACCCCACCAGTACCAGTGGCAGCAATATAACTCCCATGATCGTCAGCAACTGTGAGGGCAACATCCACCGCATCAGTACGCTGCCTGCTGCGCGTTGACGGAACCACGTATGGCCTGCATCACCAAAATGGCCAGGCGCTCCCCCAATACGGTGTGCTTGCCCGCGAATCTCGCGTGATGGGTGCCGTCACCCGAGAATACGGCTATGGCATCCGTTCCGGTGCCGGTCGCGAGCTTACCTGAGATCGGGCTCATTATGTCCAGTTCCTGCATCGTCGCGACCTTCGCCTCGGTGGCGATCGCAATCATTTCAACCAGCGCTGTATCCGCCACCCGTGCGCTGGTAACGATGCCCAGATTAATGGTGCCTGGTTGGTCGGGTAGCACCTCAAGCGTACGATACTCGGCGGGATCACCGGCGCGACGCGCATTTTCCAGGCCGGTAGTGACAAGGACGGCGAGTGTTTCGCCGCAAATCTCCTCACGCGCAACCCGCAGTGATTGCAGCGACGCGGCCGTCATCATTCCGACGGTCACGCCGCGGCACTGCAGTTCGTCGCTCCACCGTTGCAAGGTCCGGGATGGGTCCTCCACCGGATTCGGGGTATGCCTCGCAACCCTTACATTCAAGAAATCACTGGCATGGCAGAATCCACCATTCAACACGGCACAGCTCAGCGCCCGATGCGGCCGCGCAAACCTGACATGCACCAGCTGTGCGCTGCGCGACATACTGACGCCGGCCATCAGCGTCTCGCCCTCGAATAACTCAAAATTGTCGCCGTATTCACCCGTGTATGACGCTAGCGTTGCGCAACTTTTGTCGTCAGTATCCATTGATCACAGCACTCCCGGAAACAGCGCGGCACAATCGAGTTCTCGTTCCAGCACATCCGCCAGGCGTTCCAACTGCTGTTCACGAATCTCGGATATAGATGCAACCTGCGATGGTTGCAGGCCTGCCCAGCGCATCAACGCATCGCGCGCGCGAGGAGTGTCAAACAGACCGTGCACGTAAGTGCCCAGCACACTCCCGTCCAGTGACATCGCACCGTCCAGGCGTCCATCGGAAAATGTCATCGCACAGTTCTGGAGCGCCGGACCTGTGGAGATGCCACAGTGAATTTCGTAGCCTTCGACAGGGGCAACTTCCAGGGCAAGCGTTGCGGTAACCTGTCGCAGCAGCTTTTCTGCGTGCAGTTCGGTGACCATGTCAAACAAACCCAAACCTTCCGAGCATCCGACCGCCCCCTCCACTCCATGGGGATCATCGATGCGCTCGCCCAACATCTGGAAGCCGCCACAGATACCGATCACTTTGCCGCCATAACGCAAGTGGCGCAAGATTGCATCCGGCCAGCCATTCTCCTGCAACCACTGCAGGTCCATCCGCACATTCTTGCTGCCCGGCAATACAATCAGGTCCGCGCTAGGTGGATGCTGACCGGGCCCGATGAACTGCAAATCGATCTGTGGGTGTAAGCGCAATGCATCGAAATCAGTGTGGTTGCTGATGCGCGAGAACACCGGGACGATAACCCGCAAAGTGTGCTCACCCGCAGCAACATTTTGCCCCGTGTTGATTGCATCCTCCGCATCCAGATGAAGACCATGCAGGTAGGGCAGGACACCCAGCACGGGTTTTTCCGTGTAATCTTCCAGCCAGTCGATGCCTGGGGTCAGCAAGTTGATATCGCCGCGAAATTTATTGATAACAAAACCAATCACGCGGGCCTGTTCCGTCGCAGACAGCAATTGCAGCGTACCCACCAGGTGGGCGAACACGCCGCCGCGGTCGATATCGGCGATCAGGACGACCGGACAATCAATCCGCTCAGCAAATCCCATGTTGGCGATATCATTGTCACGCAAATTGATTTCCGCCGGGCTGCCTGCGCCTTCGACCACGATAAAATCGTACTGGGAGATTAACCTGGCGTGCGATTCCAATACGGCTGTCATGGCAACTGATTTGTAGTCGTGATAGGCGCGAGCATCCAGTTCCATCACCGCCCTCCCATGAATAATCACCTGCGCTCCCGTATCACTTGATGGTTTGAGCAAAACGGGATTCATGTCAGAGTGGGGTGGCAACCCGCATGCCTGTGCCTGCAGAGCCTGGGCGCGCCCAATCTCACCGCCGTCCGACGTCACAGCGCTGTTCAGTGCCATATTTTGCGGTTTGAAGGGTGCGACCCTGCAACCGCGGCGCGCCAGCACACGACACAACCCCGCCACAAGAATGCTCTTGCCGGCGTCGGAGGTCGTGCCCTGAATCATTAAGGTTCTGGCGGTACTGGGTATTGACACTGACGTTTCGCTCTCCGGCACACCCGCACGCAATGACGGACCTGGATCAATAGGATTCGGGAGAGGATCATATAGAAAGGGAACGCAGCTCTGCCTGGCTGAACGACCTTTGTAGAAGCCCTCCGCTCCCTTGCCGCTAACGCCAGGCTGGTATCGGGCTCACAGTCTGCGTCACGCGACTGATTACCGTTGCGGGGGCAGCGGTGGTTCCTGCAGGAACAGTTCCACACTTCCCAATTAGCCTGAACACAACTCCGGGGGACTTGTATCGCCAGGCACCTGGCTCGTGGCCAAACTGTAGAGACTCACTGCTTTATTGTCAAACGCGTAGCGGTAGCACCTATACGGTTTGTTTCAATAATGCGGGAATGTCCTTCAATGATGCAGCCTCTCCGGGATGGTCAAAGCCGCACAGCGCGGGACCCAGCTGCGGCCTGACTTCTTCCGGTCGCAATGGCTCTCCACAGGCGCTGCAAGTAAGCGTTGGACGGGTCTTGTTACCACAGGTCTGGTGCACATACTCCAGCGGTGCGCCCTTCCCCCTGTCCATCCATTCATCTCCCCAGCGCGCCAAACTCATCAGCACTGGATACAACCCCAAGCCCTTGCGGGTCAGGCGATACTCATAGCGCAGTGGGCGATCATGGTAGGGCACTTTGACCAGCACACCCTGCTCTACCAGTTTACCCAGGCGTTCCGACAATCGATGACGGGTGATACCCAGGTTGCTCTGGAATTGATCGAAGCGGCGGGTACCGAGAAACGCATCGCGCAGAATCAGCATGGTCCAGCGCTCTCCGACGACGGACAGCGCACGTGCCACGGAACACACCTGTTTATCGATATCTTCCCAACGCATACATCACCCCGCTAGCCACACGCTACGCTAAACTCAGCCAAACTGGTTCATCGTGTTATCTTTACCGCCCGCTTTCAGGGCAGCCTCCCCGGCGAAGTATTCCTTATGGTCGTCACCCAGGTCAGAACCCGCCATGTTCTGGTGTTTGACACAGGCAATGCCCTGGCGGATTTCCTTGCGCTGTACACCTTTGACATAGCCCAGCATACCCTGCTCACCGAAATACTCCTTGGCCAGGTTATCGGTAGACAGAGCAGCCGTGTGATAGGTCGGCAGAGTAATAAGGTGATGGAAGATGCCTGCCTCACGCGCGGAATCAGCCTGAAAAGTCCGAATCTTCTCATCTGCTTCAGCGGCCAGTGCTGTGTCGTCATATTCAACACCCATCAGCGCGTCACGCTTGTAGGCTGACAGGTCCTTGCCTGCTTTGCTCCATGCGTCAAAGATCTGTTGGCGAAAGTTCAGCGTCCAGTTAAAGGATGGGCTGTTGTTATACACCAGTTTGGCGTTGGGAATGACTTCACGGATGCGCTTGATCATGCCGCCGATCTGGCCGATGTGCGGTTTCTCGGTTTCAATCCACAGCAGATCCGCGCCGTGCTGCAGTGAGGTAATGCTGTCCAGCACACAGCGATCCTCGCCAGTACCTTTGCGGAACTGGTACAGGTTGGATGGCAGGCGCTTGGGACGCATTAACTGATCGTGGTACTTGATAATGACATCGCCATGGCTCATGTGGGCAATATCCAGCTCCTCCATATCGAGGAAGCTATTGTACTGGTCACCGAGATCACCGGGCGTGTGAGTTACGGCGATCTGCTTGGTCAGGCCGGCGCCGAGGGAGTCGGTACGGGCGACGATCACACCATCATCAACACCCAGTTCCAGGAAGGCGTAACGTACGGCGCGGATCTTCGCCAGGAAATCCTCATGGGGCACGGTGACCTTGCCGTCCTGGTGACCACACTGCTTCTCATCGGACACCTGGTTCTCGATCTGGATGGCACAAGCACCCGCCTCGATCATCTGGCGCGCCAGCAGGTAGGTGGCCTCAGCATTGCCGAAACCGGCGTCGATATCAGCAATAATAGGAACGACGTGCGTCTGGAAGTTGTCGATCTTTTTCTGTACCGCCTGTTCGGTAGTTTTATTCCCGGACGCGCGGGCAGCATCGAGTTCGCGGAACAAACCACCCAGTTCGCGGGCATCAGCCTGGCGCAGGAAGGTATACAACTCTTCGATCAGGGCGGAAACAGAGGTTTTTTCGTGCATGGACTGGTCGGGCAGTGGCCCAAACTCGGAGCGCAGGGCAGCAATCATCCAGCCCGAGAGATACAAGTAGCGCTTGCTGGTGTCGCCGAAGTGTTTCTTGATGGCAATCAGCTTTTGCTGGCCGATAAAGCCGTGCCAACAGCCCAGGGACTGGGTGTACTGACTGCTATCAGCGTCGTACTCCGCCATATCCTTGCGCATGATCGCCGCAGTGTATCTGGCGATATCCAGGCCGGTCCTGAACCTGTTCTGCAGACGCATGCGGGCAGCGGATTCGGGGTTGATATGATCCCAGGCGCTGCCGTTCTTCTCGCGCAGCCGGGCCAATTCAGCAAGTTCATTCTGAAATGTAGTCATGGTAGTACCTCTGGAAACTGAGTTGCGGGACATCTAATTAGTAGGAAGAGGGTGTCAAATGGGGCACGCCCCCTCTGGTCCAGACCGGCCTAGTGTAAAGACCCTAGCTCTATAATTGAAATCAATGACGGGGATTTTTACTATTCACAGAGCAAATCAAAAATGCGGGACATGGATTCAATAGACTAAATTCTGCCAGAGCCGTCCGTATAAAAACCATGATACGTCATGCCCGGGGCTAGAGACTCGTACAGCCGACGTCCATATTGAAAACCTAATTAACGTAAATGCGAGCATATCCCATGTTTGAAATCCCTAACATAACCAAGCTGCCAGGCATTCTTTTCTCAGTCGAATGGACTGGTCCGTTTAACACATCGCTTATTATGGAGATAAAATGCCATAACAAGTTGAACAATGACAGGACAAATACCGGATTGTCCACTGTGCGCGTTTTGTACAGCCGGGCCCAAAAGCTCACTCCACCTTTAGGCGCACCTGCGCCTCCATCGCCAGTGCACCCGAGGCGTCCAGCGCCCACAAACGCACCTCACTGTCGTCGCGCCGCCCCTGCAATCGCATGGGCAATCCTTCCAGCAAGGGCCGGATCGCACGAAACTCAAACGCTGCCACCTCAGCATCAGGCATTTCTCTGTGCAGCAAATCCAATAGCAGCGTCGCGGTCAGCGGGCCCTGCACGACCAGGGAGGCATAACCCTCCTCGCGCATGGCATAGTCGCGATCGTAGTGGATGCGGTGACTATTGAAAGTGAGGGCGCTATAGCGAAACAGCAGCACCGTGTCGGGCCGGACTACCTTGGACCACTGCGCGACTGCGGGTGCAGGTCTGGGCAGCGATACTACATTGGCCGCGCCTGGCTCGCGATAGACCAGATCCTGCTGCTCCTCAATGGCCAGCGTCTCGCCCTGGAAAATCTGGTGGTGTAGTGTGACAAAAACCAGATCGCCGTTGCGGCCCTGCTTATGACTGACAGAGGCGATGGTCGATACGAGGCGCACCGCCTGCCCCACTTTCAGTTGCGAGGCAAAGCGCAGGCGACTGCCAACCCACATACGCTGCGGCAACGACACGGGTGGCAGAAAATCTCCGCGCCGGGCGTGACCATCCACTCCAAGGCCGGAAGCGGCCACCGCATCCTGAAAATACAGCCAGTGCCAGCACGGCGGCAGTGAATCGCCAATGAGAGCGCGCGGATGTTCATAGTCCAGGCTGGCAGATAGCGCCGCCACCGGCGTAGCGGATAGGACATCACTTCGCAACTCTGTCCTGCCGATCCAGCGTTGTAATGCTTCGATATCAACGACACTCAAGCGCGGAATGCCCACGTTGTGTCCATTCCAGTGAGCAGCGCCATCAAAAGGACCGTGGCAGGTCAAGTTCCCGCGTTGCGATATACGACAGGATCAGGTTGGTCGAAATTGGCGCTACCTGGTACAGACGGGTTTCACGGAACTTGCGCTCGACATCGTATTCCGTGGCGAAGCCGTAACCACCGTGGGTCTGGATGCACGTATCCGCAGCGGCCCACGCCGCTTCGGAGGCCAGCAGCTTGGCCATATTCGCCTCTGTGCCACAGGGACTGCCGGCATCGTAAAGCTTCGCCGCATGCTGCACCATAAGGGCTGCGGCCTCGGTCTGGACGTGTGCCCTGGCGAGGGGAAACTGAATCCCCTGGTTGGCCCCGATAGGGCGATCAAACACCTTGCGCTCGCGCGCATAGTCTGCGCCTTTGGTAGTAAACCAGCGCGCGTCACCGATACACTCGGCGGCGATGAGTATGCGCTCGGCGTTCAGGCCATCGAGAATGCACTTGAAGCCCTGTCCCTCGACTCCGACCAGGTTCCGTGCAGGCACCCGCAAGTCATCAAAAAACAATTCCGTACTGGCGTGATTCATCATTGTGGCGATGGGCTGGATGGTTAAGCCGTGACCCAGCGCATTGCGCATATCCACCAGCAGCACCGACATCCCGTCAGTATGCTTGACGCACTGCTCGCGCGGCGTGGTCCGCACCAGAAGAATCATCAGGTCGGAGTGTTCCGCGCGGGAGATAAACACTTTCTGCCCGTTCACCACATAAGCGTCACCATCGCGTACGGCGCGGGTACTGATTCGGGAGGTATCGGTACCGCTGCCAGGTTCTGTCACGCCAAAGGCCTGCAAGCGCAGTGAGCCATACGCAATGGCCGGCAAAAATTCAGTCTTTTGGGCTTCGCTGCCATGGCGCAGCAAGGTGCCCATCGTGTACATCTGCGCGTGACAGGCCGCGCCGTTACCGCCGCTGCGGTGCACTTCTTCCAAAACTGCACAGCCTGCACTCAAGGGCAAACCGGCACCGCCGTATTCCTGCGGAATTAAAGTAGCGAGAAAACCCGCTTGTGTCAGGGCCTGCACAAATTCCGTGGGATAAGCCTTTTCACTGTCCAGCTTACGCCAGTACTCGCCAGGGAAGTGCGCACACAATGCGGCGACCGCCGCGCGAATGTCAGGGTAGGTTTGGTCAATAGCCACGTCATTTATCCTTGCGCAGATCGCCCCGACAGTACTACAGAAACCAGGAGCCGCCGTCCACCATATGGGTTTGTCCGGTCACGAAGGCGCTACTGTCTGAGGCCAAATAGATAATGGTGCCGGTGAGATCCTCAACCTGCAGATTGCGCTGTATCAATTGCCCGGCCGCAATCACCTGCTTGGCTTTCTCCAGCTTCTCGCCAAAAAATTCCTCGGTGCCTTCGGTCAGCACCGCCGAGGGTGCCACCGCGTTGACGCGGATACGGTCCTTGCCCAACTCGCGCGCCATAGCACGGGTCATGCCGATGACAGCTGCCTTGGAAGCCACGTAGTCCAGGCCGTAAGGCAGGCCATAGACCGCCGCAAGCGATGAGATATTGATTATTGAACCACCCCCGGCTGCGCGCATAGGATCCACCACCGCCTTACAGCACTGCCACAGGCCCTTGACGTTGATAGCCATCACAGCGTCCCACTGCGCTTCGTCAAGGTGTTCGAAGCGGGCGCCCTTGAGGCCACCGTAGAGACCCGCATTGTTGACCAGCACATCGATCCTGCCGAAGGTACTGACGGCCGCTTGTGCCATCGCGGTACAGCTGGCCATGCTGGATACATCCGTCACTATGCCTTTTGCCTGGCCACCCGTGGCGGTTATCGCTGCGACGGTTTCATCACAGCTATTAACATCGCACACAAGTACTGCCGCACCCTCCCGCGCCATCGCCTGCGCATAAGCGCGACCCAGCCCGCGAGCAGCACCAGTGACTATCGCGACTTTGTCCTGAAGTTGACCCATATCGATCATCCATCCAACTAATTGAGCCGTTATTTTGTAACCCCAAGCATATACTTCGCCACCGCCAGCCGGGTT
>Ga0114942_1000279_pt1 | contig 14333 bp, 16 predicted proteins | sample LowerColdCreek_FD_88674 | JGI IMG/M metagenome (GOLD analysis project Ga0114942, IMG submission 88674) | Groundwater microbial communities from Cold Creek, Nevada to study Microbial Dark Matter (Phase II) - Lower Cold Creek | ecosystem: Environmental > Aquatic > Deep subsurface > Groundwater ... | reverse complement strand
GATCCCTTCGGTGCGGCGATCGGATTGTGGCTGCTGGGCGTGTCGCTGCTCGACGTCGCACCCTACATGTACGACGCGCTGCAGCCCCAGCTGACGTTGCTCAACGGTGGCGCGGGCGAGGAGGGCGGCCACGACTGGATCTTCCTGTTCGAATCGCTCGGCTTGCGGCCGCGTGCGCAGTTCATCGGCGCGGCCACGCACAAGCTGGGCGCGCTGCTGATCCTGCTCGCGCTGGGCTGGGCCGCATGGCTGCTGGCGCTGCAGCGCCGCCTCATGCGCGGCGACGTGCTGCACGAAGGCTGACGCCGTGCGCAGGTGGCTGTGGTTGATGTGTCTCGTCGCCGGACGTACGCTGGCCGCGGACGCACCGGCGTGGTTCGAGGCCGGCCGGCCCGGCGCGCAGGCGCAGCAGGCGGTGCAGCTGTTGGCCGACGCCGCCTCGCACGGTCTGGACCCGCGCGACTACGACAGCGCCGCGCTGCGGCAGGCCGTGGCGCGCGCGCAGCAGGGTGTGCCGGCCGAAACGGCCGCGCGGCTGGAACAGGCGCTGACGCTGGCGATGCAACGCTACCTCGGTGACCTGCACGACGGGCGCATCGATCCGCGCGGCATCCACCACGACTTCGACGTCTCGCGGCGCGGGCCCTTCGATGCGTTGCAGGCGCTGCGCACGCTGAGCCCGGACGCGGCCGCGCGCGCCGCCGCGCCGCAGCTGCCGCTGTATGAGCAGCTGCGCGAGCTGCTGGCGCGTTACCGCGCGCTGGCCGGCGACGCTGCTTGGCGCAAGCCGCTGCCCTCGCTGCCGGCCCCGGCGCGCGGTGCGCCCAAGCTCGAGCCCGGGCAGGACTGGGCCGGGCTGGCGCAGCTGGCCGAGCGGCTCGCGGCGCTCGGCGACCTGCCCTCCACGCCAGCGCCGCTGCTGCGCTACGAGGGCGAGCTGGTCGATGCAGTCAGGAGCTTCCAGCGGCGCCACGCGCTGGTCAGCGACGGCATCATCGGCGCGGCCACGCTGGCGCAGCTTCAGGTGGCGCCGTCGGCGCGGGTGCGCCAGATCGAGCTGATGTTGGAGCGGCTGCGCTGGACGCCGCTGCTGCAGGGCCCGCGCATGGTGGTGGTCAACATCCCTGAATTCGTGCTGCGCGCCTACGAGGTGAAAGGCGGACGCATCCACGTGCAGCGCGAGATGCGCGTCATCGTCGGCAAGGCCTACGACACGCGCACGCCGCTGTTCGACGAGGACATGCGCTTCATCGAATTCAGCCCCTACTGGAACGTGCCGCCGTCGATCGCGCGCGGCGAGACGGTGCCGCGGCTGCGCCGTGACCCGGGCTACTTCGCGCGCGAGGGCTTCGAGTTCGTCGCCGGCGACGGCCGCGTGCAGACCACGCTGACGCCGCAGGCGCTGGACGCGGTGCTGGCCGGGCAGCTGCGCATCCGCCAGCGCCCGGGCGAGCGCAACGCGCTCGGCGACATCAAGTTCGTGTTCCCCAACCGCGACCACATCTACCTGCACCACACGCCGTCGACGCAGCTGTTCGAGCGCGCGCGGCGCGACTTCAGCCACGGCTGCATCCGCGTCGAGCAGCCGGTGGCGCTGGCCACCTTCGTGCTGCAGGGCATGCCCGATTGGAGCGAGTCGCGCATCCGCGAGGCGATGGCCGCGGGCCGCTCGAACACGCTGCGCCTGGCCGAACCGGTGCCGGTGCTCATCGCCTACGGCACCACGCTGGTGAAGGGCGGCAGTGCGTACTTTTTCGACGACATCTACGGCCTGGACCGCGTGCTCGACGCGGCGCTGCGCCAGCGCCCGACGCGGCCGCCGATAATGCAGCCATGAAGCCGCAACACCTTGCCGCGTCGCGCCGTCGCCTGCTGCGCCAGGGCGCGCACGTCGCTGCCGCCGTCGCGCTGCCGCTGCTGGCGCTGCCGTCGCGCGCATCGGTGCCGGCCGCGCGCTCGCTGGCGCTGTCGCACACACACACGCGCGAGCGCATCGACCTGGTGTATGCGGTCGCCGAGGACTACGTGCCCGAGGCGCTGGGGGCGCTGAACCACTTCCTGCGCGACCACTACAGCGGCGAGGTCGGCCGCATGCATCCGCCGCTGTTCGACGTGCTGCATGCGCTTCAAGCCACACTGGGTCAAAGCGGGCCCTACGAGATCATCTCCGCCTACCGTTGCCCGGCGACCAATCACAAGCTGCGCAGCACGCGCGGCGGCGGCGTGGCCAAGGAAAGTCTGCAACTGCAGGGCCGCGCCATCGACGTGCGCCTGCGCGGCGTGCCGCTGGCCGAGTTGCGCGACGCCGCGCTGTCGCTGCGCGCCGGCGGCGTAGGCTACTACCCCGACAGCCAGTTCGTGCACCTGGACACCGGGCGCGTGCGCAGCTGGTAGCCGCCTTGGCGGCGCGTTCAGCCGCCGTTCGCCGCCGTCACCACCCAGGTCGATCCGCCCAGGCTGACCGAGCCGTCGGCGGCCGTGTGGGCCTGCAGCGCCTGCTCGATGGCGGCGGCGATCATCGGCTGCTGATCGGGTGCCGCCGTGCGCGCCAGCCGCGACGCCGGGCCGAGTTGCAGGCTGTGGGTCGCGGCCTCGGCAGCCGATGCGCCGATGTGCACCGGCGCGTCCACGCGCTCGAAGGCGATGTCGGCAAAGCCGGCCTGCGTCAGCAGCGCTCGCAGGCGCTTGTCGTCGGCAAACGCGAAAGGCCCCGGCGCCAGTGGGTCTGCGGGCGGTTGCGTGACGCCCAGCGCCTGGCGCACGGCCATCAGCGGCGCCATCGCCCAGGGGTTGTCGCGCGGCGCGCGCCAGCAGACGAAGGCGCAGCGCCCACCGGGCCGCAGCGTGCCGCGCAGATGGCTCAAGGCATCGGCCGGGGTGTCGAAGAACATCAGGCCGAAGCGCGAGAACAGCAGGTCGTGGTCGGTGGGCAGCAACGCGCTGGATGCATCGGCCTCGGCGAATCTCAGCGGCAGCCCGGGGTGAGCTGTCGACAGGCGGCGAGCCACCGCGAGCATCGGGCGCGAGATGTCCACGCCGAGCACACGGCCGTGTGCCCCCACGGCTTCGGCCAGCGCCAGCGACGTGCTGCCACAGCCGCAGCCGACGTCCAGCACGCGTTCGCCCGGCCGCGCTGCGGCGCGTTGCAGCGCGGCGTTGCCGAAGGGCTCGATCATGCGGTCGAGCACGGCCTGGTGGTCGACCCAGCCGCGGCCCTGCTCACCGTTCCAGTCGATGACCTGTTCGCTGTTGGGCATGCTGTTCACTCGCTGTCAGCGCGTCGCCCGGCCGGTGCCGAGACGGTGCTGGACCTCGTGGCCGATACCCTGTCCGCACCGGCATGTCGTCGAACCGCCCGGCCCGAGGGCGGCCGCGGCTCGCGCTGCGTGCGTTGGCACGCGTGTCATCGCGCGGCTCGGCCAGGACCAGAGACGGCGCAGGCCCTCGCGGCCGATGAATGTCCGCTTCGGACATTTCATCGCGCCGCTCGGTCCTTCGCATTCTGCGCCTCGATGCGTTCGCGTGCGACGCGCCAGTCGTCGTCGCTCCAGCTGCGCAGTTCGTAGAAGTTGCCGCCGGTGGCCAGCGCGCTGCCGCCGTCCATCATGATGCTCTGGCCGGTGAGCCAGTCGCACTGGCCCGGCGCCATCAGGAACGCGGCCAGGTTCTGCAGCTCGCTCATCAGCCCCGGCCGCGCCATCGGGTTGCGCTCGATGCTGCGCTGGCCCGGCTGCTCGCCCGGGTTGAGGCGCTTGCTCATGCCTTCGGTCGGGATCTCGCCCGGGCCGACGGTATTCAGGCGGATGCCGAACCTGGCCCATTCCACCGCCAGCGACTTGCTCATGATGTCGATGCCGGCCTTGCTCATCGCCGACGGCACCACGTAGGGGCTGCCGTTGTCGACCCAGGTGGTGACGATGCTCATGACGCTGCGGCAGGGCCGGCCGGGCTTCCACTCGCCGGCCTTGGCCTGGGCCACCCAGCGCTTGCCGATCGCCTGCGTGACGTAGAAGCTGCCGTGGAAGACGATGCCGGCAATGGCGTCGAAGCCGCGCGGCGACAGCGCCTCGGTCGGCGAGATGAAGTTGCCGGCGGCGTTGTTCACCAGCCCGCTCAAGCCGCCGCTGGCGAACAGCGCCTCGACCATCTCCTCCACCGCGGCTGCGATGCGGATGTCGACGCCGAAGGTGTCGATGCGCGCTTGCGGAAACCTGGCGCGCCAGGCCTCGGCGGTGGCGTCGCACACCGCCTTGCGCCGGCCGCAGATGGCGACGTCGGCGCCGAGTTGCAGGAAGCGTTCGGCCATCGCCAGGCCCAGGCCGGTGCCGCCACCGGTGACCAGGATGCGCTGGCCTTGCATGAGATCGGGCTGAAACATCGGGCTGTCTCCGTCGGAGGGCTTAGGGTCGATTCGACTGTAGCCGAAGCCGTATCGCGCCTACGATGGGCGACCGCACCGGCCCGTGCCATCCTGGAGAGCCCGAATTGCACGATCACCCCCCGTGCGCTGCCGGCGGCACGATCGTTCGACCACTGGCGACTTGGAGGAGGCGATGCGCTACCTGTTCTCGCGGATGCTGGCGCTGGCCGGCCTGGTGTTCTGGTTGCTGGGCGCGCAGGCGCAGGGTGCCGACGACGCGCCGCGCGCGCCTTGTGGTGCGGCACCGCTGCCGGCCTATGCCGAGCCTGGCGCCGCGCCGAATGTGCGCGCCTGGGGCGGCGGCAGCAAGTTGGCGCGAGAGTGGGTGGCGCCGGCGTGCATCGGCTGGGCCACGCCCGGCTTCGATGTGCTGGTCGCGGTGTCCGGCAGTTTCAAGTACGACGGCGAGACCGAGCACCTGCTGGCGCGCATCGGCGCGGTGTCGTCGATGACGGGCATGCGCTACTGGTCGACCACCGACAAGGCCTGGCGCCCGTTGGTCACCGACGCCTTTGCATTGAGCGGCCCGGACGCGTCGCTGAAGCGGCCTGATTTTGCTGCCACGCAGTTCACGAAGGGCCAGAGCCTGTACTTCGCGCAGAGTGACAACCGCTCCACCGGCAAGACGGTCTATCGGCAGCGCGTGCTCGCGGCCAGCCGCGAGCATGTGAGCATCGAGTCCGAGAACGCGAGCGCCGTGAAGATGATGCTGCTGACGTTGTTCGGCCCCGGCGACGTGCAGTCGGTGATTTTCCTAGACCGGCGCACGACTGGGGTCTGGAACTTCTACAGCCTGTCGCGCACGCGCGCCGGCTCGAGCATGCTGCCGGGCAGTCACGAGGCCTCGTACATCAACCGCGCGGTGGCCTACTACCGGCACATCGCCGGCATCCCGACCGACCAGGAGCCGCCGGCCGCGCGCTGATCCGCGGCGATCGGTGGCACACTGCACAAGGGGCGCGCGAGCTCTGTCGGCCGCGCCGCACCGGCAGCGACGAAGGCCGGCGGGCTTTGCGATTGACGGGCCTCAACGGCAGGGCGAGGCTTCTCGAATAACATTACGAGGCTTGGTTCTTCGGTTGCTGGGCAGCGTGGCTTTTCGCGCGGCGATCGCAGGCCTTGTTTGCTTTGAAGCGCCACCGAGATCCAGCAGATTCCAAATCCTCATCAGGAAAGTCCCGATGCGCCCCACAAGTCGACTCATGGCTGCGTTCGTCCTGGGCGCTGCCGCGATGGTTGCTCAAGCCGCTTGTCTGCGTTGCGAACCCATCTTGAATGTGAAGGACGCCGCTGTCGCCAGCCAGAGCAACAAGTTGAGCGAAGACCAGGTCAGGGCCGCGATCATTCGCGCCGGCGCGGCGCTCGGATGGCAGATCAAAGAGGAAGCCCCCGGAAAACTGGTGGGAACGCTCGTTCTTCGCTCGCACACCGCAGTGGTCGACATCTCCTATACGGCTAACAGCTACAGCATCCAGTACCGATCCAGCATCAACCTGAATGAGCAGGATGGCCAGATTCACAAGAACTACAACGGCTGGATCAGCAATCTCGCCAAGGGCATCAATTCCCAGACCCTGTTGAACTGAGCTGCGGACCCTGTGGACATGAAGGTCGTATCGGCGCGTGAACTGGCATCGTTGGTCGTCGAGTCCTTGGGCTTGGACGAAGTCGATGCCGAACAGATCGATCTGGACGGGCCGCTGTTCGGTGAAGGTCTGGGCCTCGACTCGCTGGACATGTTGGAGTTGTCGCTGGCGATCCAGCAGCGCTACGGCGTGAAGCTGAAGGCCGACGATCCGCGCAACGAAGTGATCTTCTCTTCGTTGCGTGCCCTGGCCAGCCACGTGGGCGCATGCCAGTCCGCGCCGGGCTGATGCAGGACACTCTTGACTACGCGCAGGGCTGGGCGGGCTGGCGCGTCCTGCAGCCGTTGCTTCTGTTGTGGCTGGCCTTCTTCTTCGGCAGGACCTTGCGAGCCGGTGCCACGCCGTTGATCGAGCGCATTGCGCGACGCAGCAACGCCGTGCTGCCGGCGCAGCTGTGCCGCTACGCCAGGCGGCTCACGGCGCTTTGGTGCGGCTACTTCGTGTTGGCGGCTGTGCTGTCCGCGCTGCTCGGCACCTCGGGTGGGACCGCACTTGGCTGGTTTGGCATCGTGGTCCTGGCCGGCAGCGTGCTGCTGTTCGTGGGCGAACATCGGGTGCGTGCGCGGATCTTTCCGCACGAAGCGTTCCCGGGTTTGCTGCAACAGTTGCGCGATACCTGGGGTACCTGGAGGACTCGCGATGGCTCCAGCACGCCACCCCGGTGCTGAAGCGGACGGGGCTGGATTCAAATCACCCTCGGGCACCCTGTTGCCGCCGATGGATTCTTCGATGGCGACGGCCGAGGTCGTCGCTGAACTGGAGCATGCCCCGCTGCTGGCGTCGCTGCTGGACCAGCCTGCGGTGGTCGGCCTGGACCGAATTCGGACATGGCGCCAGGTGCATCAGGCCTCGATCGAACTGGCTGCGCGCTTGCGTCATGCGTCGGCGGTGTGCAACCTGTGCAATTCGCGGACGAACTTCCTGGTGACATGGCTCGCTGCACTGCGCTGCCGCGCACCGATGGTGCTGCCGCCATCGGGTGGCCATGCCGACCTTGCCGGTGTCCTGGCATCGACACCTCGTCCGGTGATCGTGGTCGACCGTGAAGAGGCGATTCAGCCTGCTTGGCGCGGCAGCGCCGATTGCCTGGTCGCGTCATCGACCTGGTCTCCTGCGAAGGCGGGTGCGACAGATCCGACCTGGCTGCCCGATTGGCATGGCACCGCGTCCGTGCTCTATACCTCGGGAAGCACCGGGGCCCCCGAGCCGCATCCCAAGAGCTTGCTCCAGCTGGTCTCGGGCGCGCTGGCACTGGGCGATCGGCTTGCGCAGGATCTCGCAGGGGGCCTGAGTGCCATCCGGCGCCTCGTTTGCAGTGTTCCGCCACAGCACATGTTCGGCTTCGAGGCCTCGGTCATGTTGCCGCTGGTGCATGGCATCCCGGTCAACGAAGGCCGGCCGCTGTTGCCGGCCGACGTGCGGCAGGCGTTCACGGCTTCGCCCGCATCGGCATGGATCACCACGCCCTTGCACATGCGCGGCCTGGTGCGATCGAGCGAAGCGCTGCCCAATTGCAAGCTGGTGCTGGCCTCGACGATGCCGCTGACAAAACAGCTGGCGCGGCAGACGGAAGGCCTCGTCGGCGCGCCGGTTCTGGAGATCTACGGCTCGACCGAGACGGGTGTGCTCGCGATGCGCTGCCCGGCCCACGACACAAGCTGGCGCCCGGTGCGCGGCGTGCGGCTGGCAGCTGCGCATGACGCCACCCTGTCCTGGGGCGCCCACTTCGCTTCGCCCGTACGCTTGCCCGACCAAACCGAGATCGATGCGACGGGCTGCTTCGTGCTGCTTGGCCGCTCGACCGACATGATCAAGATCGGCGGCCGGCGCGCCTCGCTGGCCGGTCTGAATCTGCTGCTCGAAGGCCTGCCCGGCCTCGAGGATGGCGTGTTGTACTGGCCGAACTCCACGAAACCAAGCGAGCGACTGTGCCTGATCTATTCGGGCCCGGCCCTCGACCGTCCCACAGTCGAAGAGTGGCTGCGCGCCCGCCTGGATCCGGCCTTCATGCCAAGGACTCTGATTCACGTCGACAGCTTGCCCCGAAGCGAAGGCGGCAAGTTGCCGCGCCAGGCCTTGGATGCGCTGTATGCGGCATGGCAACACCGAACCGGGCGGTCGAGCGCATCGGCATGATCGCGCCGTCGCGCACCTTCGAGTTCGAGTTTGCCGTCGAGCCCACCCATCCGGCCCTGCCGGGCCACTTCCCTGGGCATCCGATCGTGCCAGGGGTGCTGCTGCTGGACCAGGTATTGAGCGCGGCGGCCGCCGAACTGGAGCGTCCCGTGTCCGTCCTGAAGCAGGTCAAGTTCGCGGCAGCCTTGCTGCCGGGCGAATGCGCCATGGTGGCTTGTGATGCGTGCGGCGACCGCCTGCGCTTCACCGTGAAGGCCCGGCGCGCGGACGTCCTGGTGACGCTGGCGAGCGGCCAGGCCATCCTGGGGCATGGGCCGGCCTCGGCGGCGCGTGCGGCACCGCAGCCGGGAGTGGCCTGAGGTGAAAGCGTGGACCGCCAAGGCCGAACGCGGCAGCACCTGGCTCATTCGACTGATCGCATGGTTGGCCCGGGCCGTCGGGCGACCTTTCTGCCGCGCGCTGCTCTACCCCATCGTGCTGTACTTCGTGCTGTTCGATCCGACGGCACGGCGTGCATCGCGCGAGTTCCTGGGCGCCGTCACGGGCCGCCAGGTGCGCTGGAGCGAAATCTTCGGGCATGTGTATTCATTCGCTGCCACCTTGCTCGACCGGGTGTACATGGCCGCTGGCGAATTCCACCGGTTTCGCGTCACGATCGAGGGCGATGATCTGGTGCGCAGCGTTCTGGCATCGGGCAAGGGCTGCCTGTTGCTGGGCTCGCACCTGGGCAGCTTCGACCTGCTGATGCTGGCCAACAAGGCGTTCAAGGGCCATCCGGTCAACATCATGATGCACGTCGATGCGCGCGCAAGGGTGCGCCAGATCGCCGGCATCGACGACAGCCAGTCGAAGCTCATTCCGCTCGGCCGGCCCGACAGCTTCCTGCGCGGCTACGAACTGCTCGAACGCGGCGAGATGGTCGCGGCGCTGGCCGATCGTGTCGACGGCTCCGGCTCCAGCCTGGAGGCGTCGTTCCTGGGGCGGACCGCCTCGTTTCCGCTCGGGCCGCACATCCTGGCGGCGCGTGCGCGCGTGCCGGTGGTGCTGTGCTTCGGGCTGTACGAGGGCGGTGCGGACTATCGAATCGAGTTCGTCGATTTTGGCCCTGCGGCAGCGGTCGACTGCCGGGGCGCCATGTTCCAGGCGACGATCGATCGTTATGCGCGCGCGCTCGAGCAGGCCGCGCGGCGCCACCCGAAGAACTGGTTCAACTTCTACCCCTACTGGACACGATGAAGCGCCGCGTCGTCCTGTTGGCATCGCTGCGTTGCTGCTTGTTGCCCGGCCTGTCCGGCACCGCCGTCGCGCAAGGCTTCGGCATCGCCCGCTTGCAGCGTTTGCTGCAAGACGCGCCCCAGGTCGCAGTGCGCTACACCGAACTGCGCGAATCGCGCTGGCTGGCTGCGCCGATCGAGTCGTCCGGGACGCTGAGGTCGACGCCGACGATGCTGGAAAAGCGGGTCGAGCAGCCTCGGCCCGAAACCTGGCGAATCCTCGACGACCGGATGCAGATCGGCACACCGGGTGCGGTTGGCACCAGGGAGATCATGCTCGACCAGGCTCCCGCCGCGGCCGCGCTTGCGCAAACGCTGCGGCGTGTGCTGGCGGGCGAACTGCTGGCGCTGCACAAGGATTTCCGCCTCGAGTTGTCCGGTGACGAACGGGCATGGACCCTGCAACTGACGCCTCGCCAAGATGACGTGGCGCGTCAACTGAAGCGCATCGACCTGCACGGCGCAGGACCACGCCTGCTGGTCATGGTCATCCTGGAGACCCAAGGCGATCGCACAACCACGCGCCTGATCCATACGAATTGACACCTGGAAGCAGCATGTTCGAAAAAGACCCTCTGAGCGCACTTGAAGCCATCACGGCCGCGCAGCATCTGGCGTTTGCGCCGCTGGCCTTTCAGGCGGCATCGGTGATGCGCGATCGTGGCGTTCTCGCTGCGCTGGCAAAGGCTGCTCCCCATGGGCTGGACATTTCTGAAGTCATGGTGCAGACGTCGCTGCCGCGCTATGCGGTACGCATCCTGCTGGAGGCAGGCCTGGGCATGCACGTAGTGTGGCGCAATGGTGAAGACGAGCGCTTCCGTCTGGGCAAGTTGGGGCACTTCCTGCTCGAAGACGAGATGACGCGAGTCAACTTCGATTTCACGCGCGACGTCTGCTATGCCGCTGTGGCGCACCTCGACGAGGCCTTGGTCGAAGGGCGGCCGGCCGGGCTCAAGGCCTTGGGCCCGTGGGCGTCCCTGTACGAAGGCCTTTCGGCGCTGCCCGAGCCTGCCCGTCAAAGCTGGTTCGCCTTCGACCATTTCCACTCCGACGCCGCGTTCCCCGAGGTGTGCGCGCGCCTGGCGTCGAACCCGCCGGCCAGCCTGCTCGACATCGGCTGCAACACCGGCCGTTGGGCGAGCATGTGCCTGCAGCGCTTGCCCGCAATCAAGGTCGGCCTGTGCGACCTGCCGGTCCAGTTGGACCTGGCCCGCGAGAAGCATCGCGCGACCGGCACTCTCGATCGCGTTTGTTTCCACCCCACCGACCTGCTGGATGGGGCGCAGCCATTGCCGCAGGGCTATCAATTGATCTGGATGAGCCAGTTGCTGGATTGCTTTTCCGAGGAACAGATCGTCGCGGTCCTGAGCAAGGTGCGCGCTGCCATGCCGCCACAGGGTCGACTGTGGATTCTCGAACTGTTCTGGGACCGGCAGCGCTTCGAAGCGGCAGCCTTCAGCCTGCAGCAGACCTCGCTGTATTTCGCTTGCGTTGCCAACGGCAACAGCCAGATGTATGACTCGAAGGTCTTTCTGGCGCTGTTGCCGCGCGCCGGTTTCGAAGTCACGCAACTCATCGACGGCATCGGCGGCTACCACACGCTGCTCGAATGTGTGGTGTCGCCGCACGCGCCTGCAGTGCCGCGCCTCGAATAGACTTCGCGGCACAGCGCGACCCGGCTTCGACTGTCCACCCAACACCTCATCGGAGTCACCCGTGTCAGGAATTGCGGCGTACAGCACCGTGCATGCTGCCGGTGCCGACAACCTGGCGTCGTGGCAGGCGATCCTGTCGGGCCGTTCCGGCCTGAAGCCCAACACCCTGGACTGGTGTGGCTTGCCCACCTGGATCGGCGAGGTCGCGGCAGCCAACGATACCGCCTTGTCCGCCGAGCTGCACGGCTGGGATTGCCGTACCCACCGCCTGACCTGGCTGGCCCTGCAAGCAACCTCGTTCCGACGCGCCGTGGATGATGCGGTCGCCCGCCATGGTGCATCCCGCGTCGGGCTGGTTCTCGGCTCGAGCACCGCGGGTATTCGCAGCACTGAAGTTGCGTACAAACACTGGCGCGAGCAAGGGCACTGGCCCGCGGATTTCGACTATCGGCGAACGCATTCCCTCGATGCGCTGTGCCGCTTCAGCGGCGGGCTGCTCGGCTTGCGTGGGCCGATGCTCACGATCTCGACCGCTTGCTCGTCCAGCGCCAAGGTCTTTGTCGTGGCGCAACGCTGGATGGATGTCGGCCTGATCGATGCGGCCGTGGTGGGCGGCGCGGACAGCCTGTGCCTGACGACCTTGCACGGATTCAACGCGCTGCAACTGCTTTCCGGCGAGCCATGTCGGCCCTTCGATATCGCGCGCAACGGCATTTCGATCGGCGAAGCCGCCGGCCTCGTGCTGCTCGACCGGGCTGCTGCTGATGTCAACTTGCTGGGAGGCGGCGAGTCCAGCGATGCCTGGCACATGTCGTCGCCGCATCCGGACGGCCTGGGGGCCCAAGCGGCCATGCGACAGGCGCTGCAGGCGGCAGGGCTGGGGCCGCAGGACATCGGCTACGTCAACGCCCATGGCACCGCGACGCCGGCGAACGATCGCGCCGAGGCGGCCGCGATGCGTGCCGTCTTCGGCGCCAACGCGGTGCCGGTTTCATCGACGAAGGGCATCACCGGCCACACGCTGGGCGCGGCCGGCATCACCGAGGCCATCGTGGCGATTCAGGCCCTCGAGCAGCAGACCCTGCCGCCGTCGGCCAACCTGGCCGAAATTGAGCCGCGCCTCGGGCTGGACGTGGTGATGCAGCCGCGCCGCGCCAAGTTGCGCCATGCGATGAGCAACAGTTTCGGGTTCGGCGGGACGAATTGCTCGCTGGTTTTCGGCCGGGCGCCCTGAGTGAACCACCCCCTGCGCGCTACACGTGTCCGCTCGAAGAGGGCACCGCTGGCGGAGCGGCAGAGCCGGATCCGCGGCGGCCGCTTGCTGCACCACTTCATGCGTCGCGGGTCGCGCGATGCGCGGTGGAGCAACTGAGATGGCGCTGCGCTTCGTGCTTCGTGCGGCGGGTGTGCTGGCGCCCGGTGTGGGTTCGCTTGCCGAGCTCCTGGCCTTGCACGGGCAAGGGTGGCCCGAGGTCGCGCAGGCGCTGGTGCTGCCGAGCCCGGCGGTGCTGCCGGCCAACGAGCGACGGCGCGCCAGCCAGGTCGTGCGCCTGGTGTTGGCCTGTGCGGCGCAGGCCCTCGCCAACGGTCGCTATGCCCCCGACGAACTGCGATGCGTGTTTGCCTCCGACGAGGGCAGCGGCGAGGTCTGTCACCTGATGCTCGAAGCGCTGGTCAGCTCCGGACAGGTCTCGCCGCTGTTGTTCCACAACTCGGTGCACAACGCGCCGGCAGGCTACTTCTCCATCGCCTACCAGAACCACTTGCCGGCCGTCTCGGTCAGCATGGGCAACGAGAGCTTCGCCGCTGGTCTGCTGTGCGCCGTCAGCGAGGCCAGCACCAGCGCACAGCCCGTGCTGTTCGTGGCCTATGACGCGCCATTGCCCGAACCGATGCGTGCGCTGCTGCCCATCGAGCAGGCCACTGCAAGCGCCTGGATCATCGAGTCCGATTCCGGAACGTCCGGTAGTCACGCGGCTGTACCGTCCCCGGCTCGACTGTCGCTGGGCCGCTTCGAGCTGAGCCTGCATGAGGTCGGCGAGCGCCGCGACGCGGCGCCGTCAGGGCTGCCGACCGCCTGGGCGGCCAACAGCAGTGCCGGTGCGTTCGAGGTCCTGGGTCTGCTGGCGGATGGCCACGGCAGTTGCGAGTTCCCGCTGGGCGCGCAACACCTGCGGGTGACCCTCCTGGAGGGGGTGGGTGCATGCTGAGCCGCGCGCAGATCGAAGCGCTCGTCCCGCACGCAGGCTCGATGTGCCTGCTGGATCGGGTGCTGCAATGGGACGAGGCCCACATCGTCTGCCACGCCGCGACACCCACATCGAGCCACCCGTTGGCGGCTTCGCAGGGCGTGCCGGTCGTCGCGGCGATCGAATACGCGGCGCAAGCGACGGCCCTGCACGGCGCCTTGCTGGACGGCCGGCGCAATGCGCGCAATGGCATGCTGGCCAAGCTCACCGACGTCGAGTTGTTTGCACAACGGCTCGACGAGTCTTCGGGCGCGCTCGACATCCAGGCTGAACTGCTGGTGCGCGGCGCTTCGGCCTGCACGTATTCGTTCATGGTGAATGACGCGAGCGGATGCCGTGCCCGTGGACGCCTGCTGGTAGCCTTCACGAATGACGATTGAGGGGCAAATGCGCAAGCGGGCGTTGGTCACCGGCGGCAGTGGCGGCATCGGCGAGGCAATCTGTCGGGCGCTGGCGGCCAGTGGCGTGCATGTGATCGTGCATGCCCACCGTGCCCTCGACCGTGCACAAGGCCTGGCCGCATCCCTGACGGCAGAAGGTGGGCATGCCAGCGCCGTGGCCTTCGACCTGGGTGACGAATCGGACGTCCACCACGCCGTTGCTGCGCTGCTGGAAGAAGGGCCAATCCAGATCCTGGTCAACAACGCCGGCATTCATCAAGACGCACTCATGGCCGGCATGGACGCGCACACCTGGCACAGTGTCATCGACACCAGCCTGAACGGCTTCTTCCGGGTCACGCAGCCCTTGCTGCTGCCCATGGTGCGCACCCGCTGGGGGCGCATCGTCAACATCACCTCGGTGTCGGCGCAAACGGGCAACAAGGGTCAGGCCAACTACGCTGCGGCCAAGGCCGGGCTGCATGGCGCCACCAAGTCGCTGGCGCTGGAGTTGGCCGGGCGCGGCATCACGGTGAACGCCGTGGCACCGGGCATCGTCCAGACGGCCATGAT
>Ga0114942_1000278_pt1 | contig 14362 bp, 13 predicted proteins | sample LowerColdCreek_FD_88674 | JGI IMG/M metagenome (GOLD analysis project Ga0114942, IMG submission 88674) | Groundwater microbial communities from Cold Creek, Nevada to study Microbial Dark Matter (Phase II) - Lower Cold Creek | ecosystem: Environmental > Aquatic > Deep subsurface > Groundwater ... | reverse complement strand
GCACGCACAAACGCGCCCTGGATACCGTCCCACTGGATATACTGCGCCAGTTTGCAGCCGACCTGAACTGATTGCGCGCACGCGCTGGAAGGAGAATCTATGCTGGCCGCATCATTGCCCACCGTGGAGCTGAATCCGCACAGTGCGCCGGTCGCGGTGATTATCTGGCTGCACGGCCTGGGGGCGGACGGGCACGATTTTGAGCCCATCGTGCCGCAACTGCGTCTGCCGGAGAGCCTCCCGGTGCGCTTTGTGTTTCCCCACGCACCGGAAATCGCGATCACGGCGTTTGGCGGCCAGCGCGCGCGGGCGTGGTTTGATTTTGATCCGAGCAGCGGTGGCGCCGATTTCGCGGGGCTGAAAAAATCCGCACTGCGGATAAAGGACCTGATACAGAATGAGGTCGACAACGGCATGCCGACCGAACGCATCCTGCTGGCCGGATTCTCGCAGGGCGGCGTGATGGCGCTGCATACGGGACTACACTACCCAAAACCTATGGCGGGGATACTCGCCCTGTCCACGTTCCTCGCCGATGGTGAAAAAATCGCCGCCACGAAGTCGGACGCCAATGCGCACATTCCCATCCTCATGTGCCACGGGCAGCAGGACACGGTATTGCCGATGGCGCTGGGCAAAGCGTCGCTGGCGGCCCTGCAGGGCGCGGGATATGCGGTGGAGTGGCGCGAGTATCCCATGGCGCATGAAGTGTGCATGACACAGATACATGACGTCAGCCGCTGGCTACAGTCGGTGTTGGGCGGCTAGCACCTGGCGCAGTACCGAGATCGCGTGGCGAGGCTACACGAGCGCGGCCCGCGTGATTCGGCGCTGGCAAGTAGCTTCTATGTAATTGCGGATCGCCGCCCACGCCGCGCTGGCTTCAGGCACCTGGGCGGTGACGAGGCCATGCCAGCCATGAACCATTTCCGGCCAGCTCTCCAGCGTTACCTGCACGCCCGCACGCAGCGCGTTCGTCGCGAGATTGATGGCACCCTCGCGCATCGTGTCGAACTGACCTATTTGCAGATACATGGGCGGCAGGCCGTGCAAATCCGCATATGCGGGGGATACGCGTGGGTCGACGAGGTCGAGTTGGCCTGCGAGGTAGTCGCGACCTCGATTGCGCACCCACGCCGGTGTCAGGAAGGGATCTCGTCCCAGCTCAATTTCGCCGGGAACCGACAGATCAAACCAACCGGTCAACGACACGAAACAGGCAGGTGGCGGCAACCGTGCATCGCGCAGCCGCACGAGTAAGCCCAGTGCCAGACTGCCGCCGCACGACTCTCCGAACAACACGATGTCTGACGCCCTGGTGCCTTCCTCCAGCAGCCCGCAGTAGGCGTTGAAACAATCGTCGTGCGCGGCGGGATAGGGGTGCTCAGGCGCCAACCGGTAATCGGGCATCACCACCCGGCAGCCGATCTGGCGCGCAATGATTTCCGCGTAAAAATGATATTCATCGAGTTCGGTGGACACGAACGCGCCACCGTGGCAGTGGAAGGCTGTACGCGCGCCTGTGACGTCCGCCAGCGCATAGTCGCCACAGCGCACGCCACCATAGTGCCTGATCCCAATGCGAAATTTGTCGCCTGTCGGATGGCCGTGGAAGGGAGCAAACATGGCGCGCACGGCATTGTAATCAGCGGCCGGGTCGGCAAAATCTGGCGGCACATACGCCAGGATCGTCTGCAGTTCTTTACTGACGGCCATGCCAATTGCCTCGGTGCACTCGTTTTTTTTCGATTATCGATTTAGGCGGTGACAGTCGGTGGCGCCGGCGTATTGCGCAGCCCGGCGAGGTCAGTCAGGATATCCAAAAACGCTTTGACCGACGCAATAGGCGCCGATTCGGACATCGTGTGATAGCCCGAGGTGGGAATCTGTAATGTCGTTCCGTCTACCAGGCCCTGTGAAGCACTGATGATACGTCCCATTTCCGTAGAACCCAGCGAGCGGGGGTCTTCACCGGCGGCGCGCAACCCCACGTTCATTGTTTCAACGTAGGCGTCTTTCATCTGGAAACAAATACCGCGGTGATCACACAGATCCAGCAGCTTCTGTGTCAATTGCGGATTGAATCCGGCGTTCGCGTCCTTGTTCCTCAGGACCAGCTCCTGCTCTGCCGCCGCATGGAAATCGGGGTACGGGCTGGTATCGACCACAATCAGCTGATTGGTGGAATTGCCGAACCGGCGAAACCATTCAAGGAGATAACGCCAGCTCTTGCCCGCTTCCTCCTGCGAGGTAAAAAATGCCGTGCCCTTGAAGCCGAGCCCGAACAGGTACACCAGCGCCGCCGTGGTCAACACGTTGTCCAATTGGCCTACAAGCGCCTGGTCGGTGATTCTTAAAGCGTCGGTAAGCGCTACCGGTGTGCCGGCTACGAGGTGCTCCAGGCCCTTGACTTCGAAAATCAGGTTATTCCTGATCTCGCAGATGTGGGCGCGGTTGATCACCCCGCGCCCGCAGTAGGCGCCGGACCAGGGTTCATAGGCATACACCGACTCCCCACTGAAGCGGTTGACGATCTTTTTCATTAGCTGTTCGCCGACCGAGTTGCCTAGCAGGTCCGACCTGGCACCGGCCACGAAAGCCGCGTACTGAAATTCGTTGGGGCCGGTGCAGATCAGCCCGTGGCGGTCGACGTGAGCGGAGAGCATCAGGCTGTTGGGTTGGTCGCCGTGCGCAACCAGCAGACCTTCATACCACGTGACCCGTGCCCCACGCTCTTCCAGTTCGCGCTGCAGTACCCGGAAGAAGCTGTGTTCAGAGCCCACCACGCTGGGATTGCGCATCAGCAGCGCCAGCAGGTCCAGGAAGCCCGGTGGAAGATGCCGGGCCTCCCCGCCCTGGCGGGAGGGAAACTCAGGCATTGGGGGTTGGTAGTCTATTTTTTCCACAACGCTCCTGCAGTCAAACGGCGGCAGTATGAGCTGGAAAATAATCCCGGTCTATGCAGCCGCGATAGCGGTTGAAAATAGGTTCATTTTACGGACAAATTTTCTTGCCTGCCCATCTTTGTTCGGCTACATTTTTGCCAAATCCGCACTGCATCCCCGGTGGTTGTGGAGTTGCGGGGAATGTGAATTTGAAGATTTAATCCGAAGGGAAGTGACAGGTGTTAACTCTGGATTCTAAAGTAGTCTGGTATGGAATGTTGAAACTTGATTCCAAGTCTATACATGTCGTTTATGATCCTTTGATAGTACCCAGCATAAAGGGTTGTATTTACCTCTACAATTCCGAGCGCGATGCCATCATTCAGTATACTTGGAAGATTGTTCAGGAATTGCTGGTGGAGTTGGACAAAGGCGAGAAAAACACGATAAAAAAATCGATTGATGCAAAGTGGAAGGCGGCCAGGAAGAAATTCACCAAAGATAAGGTTTATGCATTGACCTCGCAGCAGAAGGAGTCTATACCAGTTCGGCCGCCGGAAAATGCCGCCAGACGCTGGGATACCAGCGATGACGAGGGTTTAGAGTTAGAAGATCTGGGTTGATTCGGCAAGCGCAGGCACAAGCGACAGGTTTCCCGGCTGGTGTGCATGCGCCCGACGGCACTATAACGATAACACTGTGGGATGCCTCACCAATGTTTGTGCGAAAGATCAGGGCATCGTCTTTGATAATCAGTGCCGCAGCACTGGTTGGCCAGGTAGCGGTCGGCCAGGACAGCCAGGGGGGCAAGCTGGAAGAAATCATTGTCACCGCCGAGAAGCGGGAGACAACAATACAGGACACGCCAATAGCGATAACCGCATTCACGGGCGAAGAGCTGGAAAGAGCCCTGATCAGCAAGCCATTGGATTTACAGTTCAGTGTTCCGAACATGCTAATGAGCAAAGATCAATTTTCCGGCTCGGATGTTACGCTCCGTGGCATTGGCAACCTTGCCATTGGTTCGGCGGCCAGTAACGGGACGGGCAGCCACTTCAATGGCGTTTATCTGGCTAACGGCAGAAACTTCGAGATGGAGTTCTACGATGCCGAACGCATCGAAGTACTGCGCGGACCGCAGGGCACACTGTATGGCCGTAACACCACGGCGGGTGTAATCAACTTCATCACCCGCAAGCCTGAGGATGAGTTCGGCGGCAATGTGGTTGTAGAAGCCGGTAACTACGACTATGGCAAAGTGAAGGGAGCGCTCAATATTCCGCTGTCCGATAGTGTAGCCCAGCGTTTTGCGATCTTTTATACCGAGCGTAACGGGTATGTAGATAACCTTTATAACGGCGATGATATTGATGGGCGGGAAATGTATTCAGCGCGCTCCACCACACGCTGGGCCAATGACAATACCGATGCGACCCTCACGGTAAACTATTTCGAGGAGGACGACGACCGCATGCGCGCCAGTAACCGGCGCTGCCTGCAAGACGAGCAAGCCGTTATCGGATGCCTGCCGACGGGACTGGCAGATGAACTACCCAAAAGCGCAGCCACCGCTGCTGGTTTCCTCATCAACACATTCGTGGAGCGGGGAACGGGACTCGACTTTCCTGCTGATGACTTCAAAAATTCGCCGAAGTCCAGCGATCCACGCGAGCAGTGGATGGACTTTACCCCGCAATACAAGGTGGAAGACACGATCATCTCCTTTGAGCTCAATCACGACTTTGGCGATCTGACCCTGACGTCCCTGAGCGGATACCACAGCTCCGAACTGGATGCGATGAATGATTACGATTTCACCGTGGCCTCGGAGGTGTGGCCGGTCGAGGTAGCGATGCAGCAGGGCCCTGCCGGCTCTATCACCGTCGATAGACTTTACAACGTCGACCGATCAACCACGGAACCCGAGCAGTGGAGCGAAGAGTTGCGCCTGGCATCCAGTTATGACGGTGACTGGAATTTTATGCTAGGCGCCTTCTACCTCACCTACGAAAGTAACGATAGCTATTACATCTATTCCTCCGCCATCGAGCTTACTGGTGAGTTGCTTGGGATTCCTGCATCGCAACGCGTCTATCTTAATGAAGCCCGTCCCTATGAACTTGATACCTACGCGGGATTTGGCGAACTCTATTGGCAGGCCAGGCAGGACGTTGCTGTGACGTTTGGGCTGCGGTATACGCGGGAAGAAAAAAAGTCGAGCCAACGCACGGTGTACCTCAACTTTTTGAGCCATCCCTCCTCCGAGAACAATGGCTACAGTGATTTCGACGGAAAGTGGGACGAACCAACAGGAAAAATCAATGTTAGTTGGGATACTACCGATAACGTCATGACTTATGTAACGCTATCGAGAAGTTACAAGGGCGGCGGTTTCAATCCGATTGCGGCCGAGTCGCCATTACTCGACCCCGCCGAGGGCGGCAGTCCGGATCTGGCAGAGTTCGACCCGGAATACATCAACGCCATCGAACTGGGATTAAAGAGTCGTTTCTTTTCCGATACGATGCAGGCTAACGTGACGTACTTCTACTATGACTACGAAGGATTGCAGGTTGGCAAGATCACCAACCAGACTGCGGTTAACGAGAACTATGATGCGACCATTCAGGGATTTGAGGGTGAGTTTATCTGGCTGCCCGATGATCACTGGCGCGTCACCGCCAGCCTGGCGTTGTTAGACGCCACAATTGACGGTGGAGAAAGTGTTGACCCGGCCAACATCAATCAGCTGGGCACCATCGAATACATAACAAGGGGTCCGATTTCCAATATATATACAGGGCCAGGATGTCCCGGTGGAACCCCTACCTGTGAAGGCCTGCCTGTGGAGCTTCAGGGCAATACGCTTCCCAATGCGCCAGAGTTCTCCGTCAATCTCGGGGTAGGCTACACATGGCCGCTGAAAAATGGGATGGCGTTTGTGGCGGCTACGAATTATTACTGGCAGGATGAGTTCTATACACGCGTGTTCAACGCTACCAATGATAAGGTGGATAACTGGGAGGTTTGGAACGCAACTCTTACGCTTTATAGCGCCGATAAAACCTGGTTTTCCGAAGTATGGGGACGCAACCTCAACGATGATGATTATGTCACTGGCCAGGCGTTGGGTGACCAGAATGTCGGACTGGCCACGGGCCAGTTCTTGCTGGAGCCTAGGACGTATGGCCTGACTCTGGGGTATAACTTCTAGGGCACATACACGTCTGGGCGACAGCCATCGTAACCAATCTGTTGCCACCTACATTTGTATACCGCGAGTGCAGTACACAGTACGGCACGATGAGGCTTAATGCTTAAAATATTCCTGCCGCCAGCGGGGCTTGCGTCTACCGACAGGAAATTACTGCTACTGCTTGCCGCCGCCTTTTTTATCGCCCAGTACGACATGTCGGTGTTGAGCCTGGCGCTGCCGGACATGCAGGCGAGTTTCAGTATCTCTGAACAGGATCTGGGAAAAGTAATCGCGGCCGCCAGACTGGGCGCTCTTCCTGCGATATTTCTGGCCTTGTTGGCTGACCGCATCGGCCGTCGACGATTGCTTATGGTGACACTGTTAGGGCTGTCGATCGCCACCGGGGCAACAGGTTTTGCCCGTACCACCGAGCAATTCATCATCGCTCAATTTTGTTCGCGCGCGTTTGCCACGGCGGAGGAGATCATTGCCGTTATCTATGTGCTCGAGATGCTGCCCGCGCGGCACCGTGGTTGGGGCGTGGGCTTTCTGGCAGCCATGGGCGGCTTGGGTTCGGGGGCAGCATCGTTGCTCTACGCAGTGGTGGAATTTCTTCCCGGAGGTTGGCGGTCACTCTATGTAATAGCGGCCGTTCCGATTCTCTATCTGGCATGGTTGCGGCGCATGTTGCCTGAATCACAGATGTTTGATCGCTATGCCAAAAGCGATGTAAAGCAGTTGTTCTGGCAGCCCATCCTTGAAATTTATCGCAAGTACAGGCGTGAAATGACGGCGATCGCTCTGATTGCTGCCATGTTCTCGTTCCAACTTTCGCCGACGATGAACTTCATGTCAAAATATCTTCAGGAGACGCACCATTACGCTCCGCCTGAAGTCAGCCTGCTGTTTATCCTGGCCGGGTCGATCGCGCTGTTCGGCACAACAACGGCAGGACGTATATCTGACCGCATCGGGCGTCGCCCGACGATAGTAACTGCGTTGCTCCTGAATTGCCTGGCAAGCATCGCCTTTTACAATACGGGTGGCTTTCTGCTGCCACTGGCCTGGATTGTCGCGTTGTTCACTTTTTTTGCTGTCGAAGTATTGATCAACGCCATGGGGGGAGAACTATTTCCAACCGGGATACGGTCGACAGCGTCAACGCTGCGCGCTATCGCTGGCATGTTTGCGGCGGTTGCCGGACTGGCAATCGAGGGAACACTTTTTATTATGCTTGGGAGCCATGCGGCAGCTATCTCATTGCTGTCCCTGAGTTCGCTGCTGGCAATTCCGGTAGTTATACTCCTGCTGCGCGAGACAGCCCATACTGAGCTGAGCTAGAATTGGTTGGCGGGAAACCGCGTTAATCTGGATGTTTTTCGCAAGCTGATAGAGATAACGGTATGTCGACCCAGACCAAGCCGACTGTGGCCGCCAAGGTTAAGAATCAATTTTCCTTCAAAAAAATCATGACCGGTTCCGACTTGTCGCGCAGGCGCCTGCCGTTAATGTGTGCGACCAGTGACAACCCCGGACCGGTAGTCTGGCTGACGGCCTGCAGTCACGGCGATGAAGTGAGCGGAATCGTCGTCATCCAGGAGGTATTCAGGCATATCCGCCGGCGCCTGCTACGCGGCTGCGTACAGGCGTTTCCCCTGATGAACCCGCTGGGGTTTGAATCCGGCATGCGCCACATCACGCTGAGTGGCGAAGACCTGAATCGTTCCTTTCCGGGCAGTGCCACCGGCTCGCTCGGCGAGCGCATTGCGCACAAGATTTTTGAGACTATCATCAAGACTGAGCCTGATCTCGTCGTCGACTTCCACAACGATTGGATCGAGTCGATTCCCTACGTGCTGATAGACCACGACCCGGGCAAGCAGTACAACAAGGCCTATCGAAAAGCGATCCACGCGGCGCAGCGAGCCGGTTTGTGTATGATCGTCGACGAAGAGGAGGTGCACAAAAGCCTGTCGTTCAACCTGTTGCTGCGCGATGTTCCCGCCCTCACATTCGAGCTTGGCAAGCCGAATATTGTCAGCGAGTCTTATGTGACGTATGGCCTGGAAGCCGTCTGGAATATCCTGGCCGAGCTGGACATGATAGCGCCGCGCAGCGAGCCGTTCAGATACCCGCTGCCCGCCGGCTACGCGCACGACACGCTGCTGCGCTACTCGGACAAACCCTATGGCGCGAAAACAGGGATCATCCGGTTTCTGGCTAAACCTGGCGATGTGGTAAAGACAGGACAGCCGCTGGCCAAGATCGTGAACGCCTTCGGCCGCAGCCAGGAAACCATGACGGCTATTGAAGATGGTATCGTTCTGGGTCATTCTGACTCATCGGTCGCTTTCCCCGGCGTTCCGATTATGGCATTTGGTGTCGCTGAGAAGCGCGACGTATTTGCGAAGGAGAGTGCGAAAGAGAGTGCGAAGGAGAGTGCAATGGAAAGCAAGCCAAGAAATGAAAAATGATGACTGAATTGGTGGTCAAGCAGGCATTACTGGCAGTGGCGAAAGAAATGATTGCCTGTGGGCTGGTGGAGGGAACAGCGGGTAATGTATCGGCCCGCTTGCCCAACGGGCACGTTGTGTTGACACCGTCGTCGCTCGACTACAACACCATGACGCTGGATGACCTGGTGGTGACGGATATCGAAGGCAAGGTCGTTGAAGGCACCAGAACCCCTACCTCGGAGAAGTCCCTCCATCTGGCCTGCCTGAGGAAACACGCCGACATCGGCGCAGTCATGCACTGCCACGCCATGTTTGCCACCATGTTCGCCATCGTCCGCCAGCCCATCCCTTGCGTGATCGAGGAGTTCGATGTTTATGTGGGCGGCGATGTGCCGGTTGCCGATTACCAATTGACCGGCAGCGACGCGCTGGCGGAAGAGGTCTCCAATCGGGTGGCCGATAGGGGCGCCGTGTTAATGGCCAATCACGGCCTGTTGTGCGTGGGCAAGAATCCGGCGGATGTGCTGAAAGTGGCCAAGCTGGTTGAGCGCACGGCCAGGATTATCTGGGGCGCGCGACTATTGGGCGACCTGGTGCCACTGCCCCAGGCCACACTGGAACAGTTTGCCCCGCTGTACAAGCTAATGGGGCGCAGCCGATAATCGAATATCGAGCGGTATTCACCACGGTTCGGAAATGGTGAGCATCAATGCGAAAAGAATATCTGTTCCAGTCTGCATTCCTGGAGAAAATCCGCGAAGCGCTCGGCTGGCTAACGTATCCCTCATTCATGGTCGGCTTCACTGCCCTCTATTTTTGGGGCCTGCACGCGGGTATTGCCGTGGAGACCTGGGTCGTCGCCGTAACGGTAATCAATTTTTTTACCACGCTGCTGATCGAACAGATCCTTCCCAGAAACCGGCAGATGAATTACCTGCACGACGGCCAGTCGTGGAACGATATCGGGCACGGCATGATGCAGGCAGCTAGCAGGGCTTTCATTCAATCGGCGTTGATTCTCATTTTTGCCTTCCTCAACGACCTTCGTCTGGAGACGTTTGGCCAGGTGTGGCCGACATACTGGAATTTCGCGGCGCAGTTCGTACTCGCATTACTGATCGCAAGCTTCATGGACTTTGTGGTACACCGCAGTTTCCACACCTTCGACTGGATGTGGCACTTTCACGCCATCCACCATGACACACCGCAAATGCACATCATGAAGTCCGCGCGCGTGCATTTTGGCGAGGAAATTATCAATTCAACGATCAAGCCGCTACCGCTGGTACTGCTCGGCGCCCCGACCGAAATTGTTGTATTCATCGGAATGTGGACGGTTTTTGACGGTAATATTGTGCACTCCAATATCCACCAGCGTTTCCCCGGCTGGTTTCATTACGTGCTGGGCACCGTGCAGCTGCACAACCTGCATCACGCCAAAGATCGCAAGTATCAGGATTCCAACTATTCGGGATCGGTGCCTTTGTGGGACATCGTGTTCAGAACGTACAATCACCCTGACCGCTCGGAGCTCGGGGAGTTGGGTATGGAGCAAAGCACCGTCCCGAAAAGCTTTGTTAAACAGGTGTTCTACCCGTTCAAGGCACAGTTCGCCGCAAGGCACATGTAATGGCAGATGTCGACATACAAGACAACCTCGGTTCTAAATATCTTAAACTTGATCGCGACGGTCCAATTGCCTGGTGCATAATTGATCGCCCAGAGGCGAAAAATGCATTAACACCAGCCATGTACTTCGGCATTCAGCAGGCCATCAAGCTGGTAACTCGCGACCCCAGCCTGTACGCCCTGATCATCACAGGCACAGGCGATTCATTTGCGCCCGGTGGTGACATGGGCAAGGAAACCGATCCCAATGAACTCAAAATTGGCGGGCTGCTAGGGTCCGGTGTCCTGCCGTTTAAAGCGATTCTCAATTCTTCCAAACCCGTTATTTCTGCCGTGAACGGCCACTGCCAGGGCGGCGGACTTGTCATAGCATTGCTTTCCGATGTAGCGGTTGTTTCTGAAAGGGCGAAACTGAAGGTGCCGGAACTGCTCCGCGGTTTTGCTGACAGCTACTACGCCTCCATTCTCACTGCGCATGTGGGTGTCGCGCGGGCCAGGGAATTAATGTTTACAGCTCGCGAATTATCCGGCGCTGAGGCTGTGGCTATGGGGCTGCTTGCGCGGCTCTCCGAGCACGATAATTTGAAAGCCAACGCTCGAAACATCGCACTCGAAATTTTGAAAACCGCGCCCAGGGCGAGGCTGCAATACAAGCGCATGGTGAATGCCAATTACCCGAAAGTAGACGAAATTACCTTTGAGCAGTCGATGGGTTCAGAGGAAGTGGTCGAGGGTTTTAGTGCCTTCATAGAAAAGCGATCGCCAAACTGGGTTCCCAAGACCTGACAATCATTTCCCCCCCCGGAATTCCCATGACTATATCCGCCAGTACCCGGCGCTGATAGGTGGCATCCCCCATCATGACCTGGCTGTGTTTCTGCCGCTTGGCATACAGGTGCACGAAACATTCCCATGTAAAGCCAATGCCGCCATGCAACTGTGTTGATTTTTTCGCGGCAAATGACGCCATATCTGACGCGGACGCCTTCGCCATCCGGGCATACTTTTCCGCTTGCACAGCGTCGGCAGGATCTGCCTGGTGATCGATTGCACATGCCGCGGCATACACCAGTGCCCGTGCCTGGTCGACCTGCACCATCAAATCCACCAGCGGGTGTTTGACCGCCTGGAAAAATCCAATGGGATGATCAAACTGCACGCGGGATTTTGCATACTCCACCGTCGTTTGCAGTTGCCATTCGGCAGCACCCACCATATCCGCCGCCAGCAGTGTCAACCGGGCTGGTTCCGACAACCCCAGGACGAGATCAGCCTGGTCCGCCAGTAATGTTGCATTTACCCGATTGAATTCAATGTGTGCCTGGTCGCGCGTAAGGTCCACAATATGATCGGGCACAATCTTCACGCCCGGGGAATTCACAGGAACGGCATACAGGCCTCCCGCACGCACAATCAACATGTCACACTTCGCAACGTCCTGAGCAAAATATGCGACGCCATCCAATAAATCGCCATTATCGGCTTGCGATGCCGTCACGCTACCGGTTTGACATGTGCCTTGTTGATCCAGGACGGCAAGCGTAACAGCGCAACCGCGCACCACCGCCTCAAGTACTGCATGGGCAGCAGGTGTGTTGCACGCCATTAATACGCAGCACGATTGCAAAGTGCTCAGCAGGGGTGAGGGTAAAGCAACACGTCCCGCTTCTTCTGTCAGAGAGGCCGCGGCTACCAACGGCATGTCCACGCCCCCGGCGGATTCGGGAACGACAACGGCATGCCAGCCCAATTGCACCAGCTCTTGCCACAGCGCCTTGTCCCATTTTGCAACCGGTGCGCGAAATGGGTCGGGATCGTCGGCAACCAGCTTGTGCAGCGCCTGTGTGGGTACCTTTTTTTGGAAAAAACTGCGCGCCGCCTGTTTCAGCTGGGCGCATGATTCATCGAAGCCAAAATCCCCGGGTTGTCTCATCTTCATTTACTCTTGGGCATAGAAAGTACACGTTCACCCAGGATGTTGCGCTGCACCTCGCTGGTGCCTGCCGCTATGGTATTGGCAAAGGAGTTGATATAGGACTGCGCCCAGCGACCACCTGCTGGCGCATTTTTGTCGGCGACATACAGCGTGCTGCTGGCGCCTTCGATTTCCAAAGCCAGCTCCGCCACTTCCTGGATCAACTCAGTCACCACCAGCTTTCCTTGCAGGGGAATTCGCATGTGATGTTCACGCAAGGCGGCGACCTGGTGCAATCGCATGGATTGCATCATGCCTTCATCGCGTATCAACAGGCGCATCAATTGGTCGCGAATCACGGGGTCATGGGATGACTGCCCGCCATCCGGGCGGAAGGAATGTTGTGCCAACTCAATAACCTCGTTCACCCCGGCGATAGAACTGTAATCCGAATCGGTCTGTCCGCCTGAGGAGGGCATGACCAGTTGACCTGCCCCGCGCTCGTGTGTGAGGGTAGTCATCGCGACCTGCCAGCCCTTGCCCACCGCATCGAGACGATACGCATCATCGATTTCCAGATCTTCAAATATGACCTCGTTAAATCCGGTTTCGCCGCTGGCTTTTATCAGGGGCCGAACGGTGACGCCGTTGCCCAGCGCCGACTTGATTGGCACGACGAAATAGCTCAATCCCTTGTATTTGTCGGATTTGTCCGTACGCGCCAGCAGGATCATCCACGACGCAAAGTGTGCGAGCGACGTCCACACCTTGTGGCCATTGATGATCCAGGAGTCGCCTTTCTGCTGGGCAAAAGTCTGTACACTCGCAAGATCAGAGCCGGCACCGGGCTCGCTGAATCCCTGGCACCAGATTTCTTCGGCGGAAAATAATCGGGGCAATAGTTTTCGTTTCAATTCATCAGATGCGTGATAAAAAATGGTCGGCGCCGCCATACCGAGGCCAATCACATTGGGAAAATACGGCAGTTTTACCTTTTGCATTTCGTCGTTGGCAATGCGCTGGCAATTATTGCGTCCGCCACCGCAGCATTCCACAGGATAATCGCAGCCTACCAAGCCCGCGTCATAGGCCGACTTCTGCCAACGCTGCAGGTACTCAAGCTGCTCACGTTCCATGATGCCGATGGCTTGCTGCGGCAAACGTACGGTCGGCGCCGGCGGCATATTATGTTTTAACCAGTCACGGCAGTGCTGGCGGAATACTTGTTGTTCGTCAGTTTCCTGCGCCATGCTGTAAATCCTCCGTCTACTGTTCCGGGCCGAACCTCTATTCAGCCGCCACCAATGGATTGGCTATTTGCCAGCGAACACTAATGCCGACAGCACTTTTTTGACATGTTCCTTTGTGCGTGCCCGCAGTTCGGGATCATCAAGATCCTTTCCATACAAATCCTGGTAGTGTCTTTGCGCCAGGATGTGGTTGTTCAACATGCCCTCCACTGTGATCATCAGTAACCCCAGGTCAAGGTCCGGACCGCCAAATTTGTGGTCGCGCAGTGACTCGTCCATGAACTGTATCCAGCTCTCCTGTTTCAGGCGCATACGCCCGGGAGATCCATCGGGACGGCCGTCGGCAGTGGCGGCAGCGCGCGCGGTCAGGGCTACCCAATCGCGTTTCTCAAGCATGAAATCAAACAGCTGGTCCACCACCACGGGGAGCGCATTTTCCAGATTGTCCTGTTCGCCGATGGCAGCGAGCATCAGTTCCTGTACGCGGCGGTCCCAGCGACGCAGGACCGTTTGGTAGAGTTCCTCCTTGGAGCCGTAGTGGTGCTGGATAGTGCGATGGTGCACGCCCGTCGCCTTGGCGATCTCCCGCAGCGACACTCCGCCGATACCCAAACGCGCAAACAGATACTCTGCCTGGTCCAGGATCCGGTTCTGGGTACGCAAAGATTCTTGTTGCGAGCGTTTTCCGGCTGCGCTAGGATTATTAGCCATTCGGCTAATAAAACATAGCCCCGTTGGGCAAGTCAATCTGTATTGCCCGCACCGCACAACAAGGCGCTGAAAGCCGGGAGGCGCTGATGTCCACGACAAGCAATCGTATGACAATGGATGACATGACGCTGGTCAGTGTGGACGACCACGTCTGCGAGCCGCCCGACATGTGGGACCGGCATTTGCCCGTCAGGTGGAAGGACAAAGCGCCGAAAATGATCCGGCAAAACGGCGCGGATCTCTGGCTCTACGACGGGCGGGTGATGCCCAATATCGGCGTGAACGCCGTGGCGGGTCGCGTGCCGGAGGAATACGGCATG
>Ga0114942_1000277_pt1 | contig 14373 bp, 10 predicted proteins | sample LowerColdCreek_FD_88674 | JGI IMG/M metagenome (GOLD analysis project Ga0114942, IMG submission 88674) | Groundwater microbial communities from Cold Creek, Nevada to study Microbial Dark Matter (Phase II) - Lower Cold Creek | ecosystem: Environmental > Aquatic > Deep subsurface > Groundwater ... | reverse complement strand
TCGTCGACGAGATCCGCGCGCAGATCCCGCAGCTCGAAGCCTGGGTGCGCGACAAGGACCTGCTGACGCTGGACCCCGCCAAGCCGCTGACGGTGCGCGAGACGCCGGCCTACCAGCGCGGCGTGGCCGGCGCCAGCATCGAGGCCCCCGGTCCCTACCGGCCGCAGGACCGCACCTACTACAACGTCACGCCGCTGGACGATCTCTCCCCGGCCGACGCCGAGAGCACGCTGCGCGAATACAACCACTGGATCCTGCAGATCCTCAACATCCACGAGGCCATCCCCGGCCACTACACGCAGCTTGTCTACGCGAACAAGGCGCCGAGCAAGGTCAAGGCGCTGTTCGGCAGCGGCTCGATGATCGAAGGCTGGGCCGTCTACGGCGAGCGCGTGATGATCGAGAGCGGCTACGGCGCGTCACCCGAGATGACGCTGATGTGGGGCAAGTGGCACCTGCGCTCGGTCACCAACACCATCCTTGACTACAGCGTGCACGTGCTGGGCATGGGCGAGAAGGAGGCGCTGGATTTGCTCGTGCGGCAGGCCTTCCAGACCGAGCGCGAGGCTACCGAGAAGTGGCGTCGTGTGCAGCTGACGTCAGTGCAGTTGACGAGCTATTTCTCGGGGTACAGCGAGATCTTCGCGTTGCGGGAGAAGCTTCAGGCAAGGCCGGGGTTCAGCCTCAAGGGCTTCCATGAGCAGTTCCTGAGCTACGGAAGCGCGCCGGTGCGGTTGATTGCGGCGGAGATGATCAAGTAGGGTGGCAAGCCTGTCTAGCGAATGAGCAAAGCGCCTCTATCCGTCTACCTCGACAGTAGCGATTTCTCCGTGATGTCTGACCCTAAACGGCAGCATGAGTGGGAATCGGAGCGACGGACGCTGGAGCGCTATGTAGCCGACGGAGATATTCGATGCGTTTTTTCCCAGGCACATCTGGTGGAGATGGCGCCAATCGACCGATCAAGGACCGAGCTGGCGACCGCGAAAGCAGACCTTCTTGTGTCACTTTGCGCCGGCTATGCGCTGCCTTCGCTGGATAGGCTGGTTGCCGGCGAGTTGGCCGCGTTGCGCGATGGGCGCCCACGGGACATTGATGTGATTGACGTCGATGGCAACTGGTATCCGCCCATCGATGACCTCATTTCAGACGTGGGGACCAAGGTCTTCTCCAAGGACGTCGTTAGCGATGCGATTGCCGAGTTCGCGGGAAACAGGGCGCAGCGCCGTGCAGCCGCGAAAAAGCTTTTGAAGAAGGGCGCTCCATCGCCTCTGTTTCTTCGCCAACTCAAAACTGAGACGCCCGGCGTTGAGTGCCTTGAGATTCAGAAAACCTATCCCATGCGCGATGAGGACGCCTGGGTTATTGCCAGATACATCAGGGGGCAAGCTCGTCGCGACGAGGCACAGCGCGCATTTGAGGCGAGTCTTCGCAACCCTCGATTCATGATGCGATGGTTCGCCTCAGAGAATGTCGACGTCACGAACTTCACGTCTTGGCTTAGGGATTCTTCCTTGAAGATGAAGTCCGTCGTGGATGAGTTTGCTGCGCTGGCCAAACGGATTCATGGGCTGCCGCCTGATCAGCAGAGCTTGGTAGCACCGCAGACCGTATTGGCAAAGCGCGAATGGGACCGCCGTCCCGATGAGATGGCTGGCCGCTTGGCGCAACGGCTCGCCGACGAACTCCTGCCTCTGTCAGCACTAGAGCTCCCTTTAGAGCGGCTGCACGACACCTGCGCCGGTTTCAGCACGTTGTTGAGGACATTCTTCGATGCAGCGTGGACTGCAACAGGTGTCCAGCCAAGGGCGCCGAAGGCGAGCGACTTGGGTGACTGCTATCACGCCATGTATGCACCGTACGTGCAGATTTTCCGGCCTGACAGCTTCATGGCACCGCATGTTGCGCGCCATGTCAGTCGATTTGGAACGCAAGTTGTGCCGAAACTCAAGCAGCTTGTGCCTGCGATCGAGCAGCGTCTCTTGGCACGGTAGGTTTGGGCGTCAACCCCAACGGCTTGCGGTGAGTGTTGGGGTTCGCGCGCTCACCTACTGAGTCAACAACCGGACGACATCCACGTTTTGGGCGTCGATGTCGTCGGGCACGTCGAACAAGCCCTTGGCGATGCCGATGCGTGCGGTCGCCGGTCGTGCGGCGGAGATTGCCACCAGCTTGGCCGCCGGCCGGCCATTGCGCGCGATGACGATCTCCTTCTCCGCGCCGCTTTCCACGGCGGCCACCAGCCGCGAGAGATTGGACTTGGCTTCAAGCATGTTGACGGACTTCATGGAGCACCCGTGGTTGGCTGAGTCTGGATGATTGGGCCTGTCGGCACTGTCTGCACGAATGGCGGGTTACGCCTTCGGCCAACCCGCCCTACCTGCTCATCCATCGAACCTGTCCCGCACCCTCGGCGCCGACGCCTCCCCATCGTCTGCCACCCACACCGGCCCGGCCCCCTCATTGCGCCGCCACCTTCTCGGCACCCTATCCAGCGCGATGAACCACGCCGTCAGCCCACCGCTCGCATCAATGCGAAACCGCAGGAACCCTTTGTGGTCCTGCCCATCCAGCGCCGCGTAGCCGTTGTTGGTCAGGTAGCCCAGCCGTGACATCAGCGCCAGGTAGGCGCCGAAGATGAAAGCACCCACCAGCCCGCCGACGCTGAACACGCCCAGGCCCACCAGGCAGGAGTGCACGATGAGCCCGGCGGGCTCGGTGCGGTCGCCGATCCAGCCCAGCTCGCCCACCAGCTGGTGCCCCCACAACTCCAGGCTGTAGACGGCCAGCACGTGCACCGCCGCGTGCACGGCGCCTATGCCCCACATGATGATCCAGCGGCAGATGGCGCCCACCGTGGGCGGCAGCTCGTTGACCGTCTCGCGGCCCATGACCATGCAGCCGAAGGCCATCAGCAGGTTGATCAGAAAGCCCAGCGGGCTGAACACCATGGCCTTGAGCCAGAGCATGAAGACCGGCCAGTACTCGTCCATGTCGAAGCGCCACATCGCCGCGAAGCCGTCGGGCTTGAAGGAGTCCACGAAGGGCATGGAGTTCAGGTAGGCGTTGAACCAGTACAGCGCGCCCAGCAGCACCGCGAACCAGGCGTTGCCACCGCCGCCGCTGGCGTCGCGGCGGAACAGCGCCAGCAGGTTGCCCTTGCAGCCGGCGGCGGAGCTTGCGGCGTCGGGGTAGGCCGTCGCCTCCGCGCGCTCGAAGGCGCAGCCTGCCTCGTCCTTCTTCGCGGTCAGCCCGATGCGCAGCGCGGGCAGCGACGTGGCCGGCTCGGGCGGGATGCAGTCGCGGGTGTCGAATTCCTGCAGGCGCACCGGCCGCGTCGTCGGCTTGGTGTGCGTGGGGTGCGTAAACGCGCCGCCGGTGCCGCAGATGACGGCGCGGCCCCAGGTGACCGAATCCCACCGCATGTAGTGATGCAGGTCGCCGGCCAAACGCAGTTTCACGCGGGCGCGCAGCAGGCCTTCGAGCTTCTGGTAGCGCTTGGGGTGGCTCTCGTCGGCGCCGTCGCCAATGGGGCGTGTCCAGTAGGGCTCGGGGTAGATCAGCAGCACGCGGTCGCCGGACTCGATGTGATATTCATGGCCGTCTTCCGTGACGAGGCCGCGCTCGCTGAGCAGCGCCTCAAACTGCTCGTACTGATCGCGGTCGATGTCGTGGTCCAGCGCAAAGTCCAGCCCCAGCGCCCACCAGCCGCCGGGCAGCTTGACGCAGAAATAGGTCTGGCGCTGCGGGATCTTGGCGCCCAGCAGCGGCGACGAGTCGTTGCGGCGCGTGAAGTAGCGGCTGAAGGTGGACGTGGAGTCCATCCAGTCGTGGTTCTGCGGGATGGCCGCCAGCGTCAGCCGCCGGCCGCGCACGAACGAAGGTTCGTGGCTGTTGCGCACCGCCTCGAACATCTCGACGAAGCGGTAGCGGTAGTCGTGCGTGCTCGCGGCGGGGTAGGCCAGGTCGCCGCCGAGCAGCAGCAGCTGGCCGCGCGGCAAGGTCTCGCCGTCCAGCGACAGTTCATCCGCCAGCGCGGCGCTCGCGACGGCGTAGCAGGCGTTGCCGCCGTCGCCGGTGTCGGCGATGAAGTCGAACCAGCATTCGTTCTTGAAGCGGCCATCCGCCTCGGGCTCACTGCGGTCGATGACCTTCATCGGCAGCGGCTGGCTCTCGCGGCCATCGCGGTTGCGTTGCTGGTCCAGCGAGGACAGCACCTGCCGCGCGGCCGTCCACAGCACATCGGGCTGGTACCAGGCGACGGGGTGGCGTTCGTGCGGCGGGTTGGCGCGGCCGAGTTTGGGTGGGGGCATGGGCCGGGATGATCGCCGGCTGCGCGGCGGCGTCAATATCCACCAAGGCCATGGCTTGCCAGGCGGCGGTCCTGGGCGATCATGCGCCGCCCCGCACCACCTTCATATCGGCATGACGAACTCTGACACCCCGAAAGACGGCGACTTCGCAGCGTTCCTCGAACGCAAGGCGGCCGATGCGCCAGCGGCCGCTGCGGCCCTGGCGGATGAAGCGGTGCAGGCCACACCGTGCCAAACCCTCGACGACATCCTCGTGGGCGGCGAAGAGCCCACGGCCGAGTTCCTGGAGTCGATCGACGCCCTGAGGCGTGCGGAACCCCTGTCGGATGAAGAGCTGGCAAGGCAGGCGCTGGCGCACCCGGGCGCGGACGGCGACCCCAGCACGCCGGAGTAGCGCGCGCCCCGTCTACCGGCTGCCTTGTGTGCGGTGGCCCGCCGCCGCCTTGTAGCTGTTGATCTCGGCCGCCACTTCGGCCGGGTCGATGACGTCGTCCAGCCGATCGAAGCCATCCGGCGCCAGCGCCTCCACGCGGTCGAGGATGGCGTCCAGCCCCTCGCGGCGGTTCATCTCGACGATGCGCGCGCACAGCGGGCGGCGCTCGTCCTCGTAGGCGGCCAGCGCGGTCTCCAGATCGGCATGGTCGTCCAGCGCATCGGCCAGCGCCTGCGCATCCATGATGGCCTGCGTCGCGCCGTTGGAGCCGATCGGCACCATCGGATGGGCCGCGTCGCCCAGCAGCGTCGTCGCTCCCTGCCGCCAGCGCGGCAGCGGGTCGCGGTCCACCATGGGCCATTCCAGCATCTGCTCGGCGCCGGTGATGAGGCCGGGCACATCCAGCCAGTCGAAGCGCCATGCGCCGAAGGTGGGCAGCAGGTCGTCCAGCTTGCCGGCGCGGCTCCAGTCGGCGCGGTCGGGCGCGGTCAGGCCGGGCGTGGGCGGCTGCACGCGGCGGTCGGCAATCCAGTTGATCAGCTGCAGCCCATCGGCCCGTGGCGCGCCGATCGGGTAGACGACGAACTTGGCCTGGCTGTGACCGGCCTGCACCATCGTGCGGCCGTCCAGGAAGGGCGGTGCCCAGGACGTGCCGCGCCACATCATGACGCCGCGCCAGCAGGGCGGGCCCTCGTCGGGCGCGAGGCGCCGGCGCAGCGCGGAGTGCATGCCGTCGGCGCCGACGATGAGGTCGGCCGCCAGCTCGCGCGGGCCGTCGGCGGTCTCGATCAGCGCGACATTGCCATCGCGCACGCCGATGACGCGCTGGCCGCCAAGCACCGTGAGCTTGGCGCTCGCCTCGCGCCACAACATCATCTGCAGCTCGCCCCGGTGGATGCTGAACTGCGGGTGGCTGTAGCCGCCCTCGGTGCCGCGCGGGTCGCGGTAGATAGGCTGGCCGTGCTTGTTGGCGAACACCAGCGCCGCCGTCTCGACCGCCATGCCGCGCAGCGCCGGCAGCAGCCCCAGCCCGCTCAGGACGCCGACCGCGTGCGGCAGCAGGTTGATGCCCACGCCCAGCGGTTTCGGCTCGCGCACGGCTTCCAGCACGGTCACGCGGTGGCCGCGTGCCTGCAGCGCCAACGCCGCCGTCAGCCCGCCGATGCCGCCGCCGGCAATCAATATGTTCTTCATTGGGGTAAGCGAGATAGTTGCAGTGAGCAACAAAAACTAAATTGTGCCGATGGTCAAACCCGAAAGTTCCAGCACCGGTCCACCCGAGGGCCCGATGTTGCCTGTTCCCGGGCTGGACTATGGCCTGCTGGACGGCCTGCTGGGCTATGCGCTGCGCCGCGCGCAGAACGCGCTCTATCTCGACTTCTACCGTGCCACCGCCGCCTGGGGCGTGAGCCCGCAGCGCTTTGCCGCGCTGGTGCTGATCGCCCGCAACCCCGGTCTGCGCCAGGGCCTGCTGGGCCAGGCCATGGGCCTGCACCGCAGCGGCGCGCTGCGCCTGACCGACTGGCTCACCGCCCAGGGCTGGGCCGAGCGCCGCGATGCGCCCGACGACGCCCGCGCCTGGGGCCTGCACCTGACGCCGGCCGGCAAGCGCCTGCTGGCCAAGCTGGAGGCCGCCGTCGCGGAGCACGACCGCGCGCTGACCGAAGCCCTGGGCGACCAGGGCCCCGCACTGAAGGCCGGCCTGGAGCGCCTGGCCCGCGCGGCCGCTGCGCCGCTGACCGATTGACAAAACAACAGGAGACAAACCTCATGCAACGACGCCACCTGATGCTTTCCCTGGCGGCCCTGCCCGCAGCCTTGACTTCGGCGGCCCGCGCGCAAGGCCAGCCGCCGCGCATCCTCGTCGGCTTCCCCGCCGGGGGCTCGGTGGACACGACCGCGCGCCGCTTCGCCGAGTTCGCACGCGGCAAGCTGGCCGAGACGGTGCTGGTCGAGCAGAAGGTCGGCGCCGGCGGCCGCATCGCCATCGGCGGCCTGAAGGACGCCGCGCCCGACGGCCAGACGCTGCTGATCAGCCCGTCGTCCATGTTCACGATCTACCCGCACGCCTACCGCAAGCTGGCCTACAACCCGGCGACGGACGTCGTCCCCGTCGCGCCGCTGGCGCTGTCCACCTGCGGCTTCGGCGTCGGTCCCATGGTGCCGGCCACGGTGAAGACGCTGGCGCAGCTGGCGGACTGGTTCAAGGCCAACCCCGACAAAGCCGCCTATGCCTCGCCGGCAGCCGGTGCCATGCCGCACTTCCTGGGCAACCAGTTCGAGCGCGCAGCCGGCCTCAAGCTCACGCACGCGGCCTACCGTGGCGCGGCGCCCGGCATGCAGGACCTGATGGGCGGCCAGATCGCCTCGGGCTGCTTCTCCATCGGCGACTTCCTGCCCCACCTCGCCTCGGGCCGCGTGCGCCTGCTGGGCGTGACCGACAAGGCCCGCTCGCGCTTCGCGCCCGACGTGCCCACCTTCGAGGAGCAGGGCTTCAAGGGCATCGTCGGCGTGGAGAGCTACGGCCTGTTCGTGCCGGCCAGGACGCAGCAGGCCCTCGTCGACAAGCTGGCCGACCTGGCCCGCGGGGCGGTGCGTGAGCCGGCCGTCGTCGAGGCGCTGGCCAAGCTGGGTTTCGAGCCCCTGTCGCTGCCGCCTTCGGATTACGGCAAGCGCCTGGCGGCCGAGCGCGAGTACTGGGGGCCGGTGGTCAAGGCCTCGGGGTTCTCGTCGGACGATTAGCATCGGCGCTCCACTTCACGGAGCCCCCATGCCCTGGCGCCGACTTGCCGTTGGCCTCGCTGTCTGCCTGACGTTTGCCGCCCACGCGGCCACCGACACCGCCCGCCTGCAGACGCTGCTGACCGAGCAGCGCTATGCCGCTGCGCAGGCTGATCTCGGTGCGCTGCTGCGGGCGAAGCAGCCCAGCGTCGCCGAGCGCGCCGTCATCTACTCATGGCTGTTCGCCCGCGACGACGGTGCCGGCGTGGACCGCCGCACCCGCCATGTGCTGACCGACGCCAAGGCCGAGGCCGTCGACCTGCTCGCCGCCGGCCGCCTGGCCATGGAGCGGCGCGACTTCGACCGCGCGCGCCTGTGTTTCGAGCGCGCGCTCGCCAAGGCCACCCGCCCTGTCGAGCAGGCGCACGCGCTGCGCGGCCTGGGCCAGCGCCATTTCCAGCTGCGCGAGTTCGACGCGTCGCTGCAGAAGCTGGAGCAAGGCCTGGCCGCCGAGCGCACCGCCGACGGCCTTGCGGCGCTGGCCGACACGCTGATCCGCCTGGGCCGCACCGAGGACGCCATCGCCGCCGCCGAGGCCGCCGTCGCGCTGAACCGCCACCACGAGGCCGCCCACTATCTGCTGGGCAACGGCTATGTGCGGGAGAACTACACGCAGCTCGCCGCCCGTCTGGGCGACGGCTTTACGCCGCTGCTGGCCGACGTGCGGCGCGCCTCCGATGCCTTCGAGCGCGGCGACTTCGACACGGCGCTGGCCCTCAGCCTGGCCGTGCTGGAGCGCTGCCCGCAGCTGGGCCGGGCGCACGCCATCGCCGCCAAGGCGCTGGAGTCGCAGCGGCTGCGCATCGACGTGCACCGCGCCGCCTACGAGCGCCGCTTCAAGGCCACGCCCATGCCCGTCGTGCCCGGCATCGAGCGCTACGTGCTGAACTGGCAAGACCTGTCACCCCGCCACAGGAAGCGCGTGGCGTTGTCTGTCGCGCCCTGGAAGGCCTTCATCCCCGTGCTGGTGGAAGGTGGCGCGACCCACTTCATCAAGCCGATGTGGATGCGCCTGTCCGAGACGCCCCAGGCCCATGCGCTGAAGGATGCGCGCATCGACTACGACTCGCGGCTGTGGGACGACGTGCGCGGCATGGGCGGCCACTTCACGGTGACCGGTATCGAGGACGTCGAGCGCAGCATCTTCGACAAGTACAACACCGTGCTGCACGAGCTGACGCACCAGGTGCACGGCGTGCTGACGGCCGATGCGGCGCGCGACATCGAGTCGCTGTACCAGCAGGCCAAGGCGCGCGATGCGAAGACGCGCGAGGGCTTCCTGTCACGCTACGCCGGCGGCTCGGTGTGGGAGTACTTTGCCGAAGGCGCCAACGCCGAGGCCTCGCCCCGCCGCGACGCCTACGATGGCCGCGAGATCGTCCGCGAACGCCTCATCCAGCGCGACCCCGCCTTGCGGGCGCTGGTGCAGCGCTTCTTCGCGCAGCGCGACACGAGCAGCAGCCTGCCCATCGCGCTGGTCAATGCCGGCAACCAGAAGCTGGAGGACGGCAAGCTGGCCGACGCGACGGTGCTGCTCGAGCGTGCGCTCACGCTGGCGCCCGAGGACGAGAGCGCGTTGGGCGCCCGGCTGTACGCGCTGGCTCTGCAAGGCAGCGCCGGCCGCGAGCTGTCGGCCCGCGCGCTCAAGCTTCACCCGCACAGCGGCGCGCTGCGGGTGGCGGCGGCCGATGCGCTCTGGCATGGCGGTGCGCCGTTGGCCGCCGACGTGGTGCCGGGTCTTGCCAAGGGCATCGAGGCGCTGACCGGCGAGGACCGCTTCCGCGTCGACCTGGCGCTGGCCGACCATCACCGCCGCCTGGGCAACGTGGCGCAGGCGCTGGCCGGCTACGACGCCGTGCTGGCCTATCAAGGCGACCAGCCCGAGGCCTTGTGGGGCCGCGCGGCGGCGCTGGCACTGGACGGCCGTTGGGACGAGGCCTTCACCCAGTACGACGCCGTGCTGCGCCTGCGCACCGGCCTGCTGGCGTTGCGCCGCGACTACGCGCTGGACCTGCTGCGCGCCGGCCGCACCGAGCCCGCCCGTGCCCAGCTCAAGGAGGCACTCATCCTCGACCCGCGCGACCCCGACACGCTGGCCCTTCGCGCCTGGCTGACGCTGCTCGACGGCGACGCTGCCGCCGCGCTGCGCGGCGCCGACGAGGCGCTCGCGCTGGGCGCCTGGAGCGACCTGGGAACAACAGTCCGCGCCGCCGCGCTGCAGGCCCTGGGGCAGGGCGACCAGGCCCAGGCGACGCTCGCGCCGCTGCGCCAACGCATCGCCACCCACGCGCCGCCGCAGTACGTCTACCGGCCCGAGAAGTCCGGCTGGTTCTCGGTGCACCAGCTGCCCGTCGTCCAGCGCCGCGTGTTGGAGCAACTCGTCAAGTGAGGGCCTTCCTGCAGCGGCTGGAGGCCGCCCACCTGAACGGCCTCAGCGTCGCCCTGGGCGTGGCGACCACCCACGTCGTTGTCGGCGCGCTGTTCGGCGAGACGGCGGGCCTCGCCGCCGTGGGCGGCGCCGTCTGCGCCAGCCTGCCCGACGTGCCCAACCCGCCGCAGCGCGTGTTGCCGCGCGTGCTGCCGGCCGCCTTTGCCGCCGCCGTCGTGACGCTGCTGGTGGGCCTCACGCATGGCTCGCTGGGCTGGACGGTGGCGCTCATCGCCGTCGTCGGCTTCCTGTCGCTGATGACGCTGGCCTGGGGGCTGCGCGCCGGGCCCATGTCGTTCTCGCCGGTGCTGGCCCTGGTGTTCGCCATGGCCTGGGACCGCACCACCGGCGCTGTGCCGCCCTGGGAGCATGCGCTGTGGGTGGGCCTGGGCGGCTGCGTCTATGCCGGCTGGGCGCGCCTGGGCGCCGTCGTGCTGCGCCACCGGCTGCGCGAGCTGGCGCTGGTCACCGCGCTGCGCGCCACCGCGCAGCGCGTGCGCTCGCGGGCCCAGCGCATCGCGCTGGCCGTGGGCGCGGACGAAGCCCGCATCCGCGCGTCCATCGCCGACGACGTGGTGCTGGCCGACGCGCTGCAGGCCGCGCGCGACCAGGTCTTCGCCGCGCGCCGATCAAAGCGCAGCCGCCGCCAGACCGACCTCGTGCTGGGCCTCATCGAGTTGCGCGACCTGCTGCTGGCCAGCCGGCTGGACACCGAGCTGCTGGGCCAGGACTTCCCCGGCCGCCAATGGCGCGCCGCGCTGGCCGACACGCTGCGCCACCTGGCCGACGTGCTGGGCGCCCTGGCCGACACGCTGGCGTTTGGCACGCCGCTGCCCGAGGTGTCGGCCGAAGCTTGGGCGAAGCAGCTGGCGGCCAGGCTGGCCGATGTCAGCGCGCCGGCCGGCGACTCCCGCACCCACCTCGTGTCGGCCCTGCAGACGCGCCTGGGTCACATGATGGACGACGTCTGCGCGATGGTCGCGCGGCAGGCCCGCACGGACGATGTGGACAGCCCGTGGACGCCCGAGAAGCTCGCGCCCTTCGTGTCGCCCGAGGGCTGGCCGCTGGCGGCACTGAAGCCGCACCTGACGCTGCAGTCCAGCGTCATGCGCCACGCGCTGCGCTCGGCCATCGCGCTCGCGCTGGCCTACGGGCTGGGCGCCTCGCTGCCCTGGGCGGCGCACCCGTTCTGGCTGATGCTGAGCGTGGCCGTCGTGCTGCGCGGCAACCTGGAGCAGACGCTGGCGCGCCGCAACGAGCGGATCATCGGCACGGTGCTGGGCTGCCTGCTGGTCCTGCTGCTGGCCCATGTGGAATGGGTGCCGGCGCTCAGTGTGATCTTCATTGCTGCGGTCGGCACGGCCCACGCCTATGTGAACCGCCGCTACCGCGTTGCCGCCACGGCCGCCACGCTGATGGCCCTGCTGCAGCCGCTGATGCTGGACCCGACCAGCAGCCCCTTCATTGGCGAGCGGCTGGCCGACACCTTCATCGGCGCGGGCCTGGCCTGGCTGTTCAGCTTCGTGCTGCCGAGCTGGGAGCGCGCCGCCGTGCCGCGGCTGGGCCAGCAGCTGCGCAGCGCGCTCGCGCGGCATGCCGGCCACATGCTGCGCTGGGCGCCGAGCGCGGAGGACAAGCTGGCCCAGCGCCTGTCGCGCCAGCAGGCCTATGCCGCGCTGGCGGCGCTCGCTGGCGCGGCGCAACGCACGCGCGTGGAGCCCGAGAGCGTGCGCCTGCCCGACGCCGAGATCGAGGCCGCGCTGAGCCATGGCTACCGCCTGATGGCGCTGCTGGGCGCCGTGCAGCAGCAGGTGCAGCGCCGCGCCGACCGGCTGGACGCCGCCAAGGCCGAGACTGCGCTGCCGCTGGCGCGCAAGGCCTGCGTGGACGTGCTCAACGGCGAACCCATGACCGGCACCGCCCCGGCCGACACGCCAGACGGCGATGCCGGCGCCTGGCCCGAGCACCTGGGCCAGCAAGACCTGACGCCGTGGCTGCTGCGGCGCCTGCGGCTGTGCCGCCACGAAGCGAGCGAATTCGTCACCGCCCTCGATCAACTTCAACCCACCGGAGTACCCAAGACATGAGCATCCAAACCCGCGCCGCCGTTGCCTGGAAGGCCGGCCAACCGCTGACCATCGAAACGCTGGACCTGCAAGGCCCCGCCGACGGCGAAGTCCTCGTCGAAGTCAAGGCCACCGGCATCTGCCACACCGACGACTTCACGCTGTCCGGCGCCGACCCCGAAGGCCTGTTCCCCGCCGTGCTGGGCCATGAAGGTGCCGGCGTCGTGCTGGAGAGCAAGGTGCCGTGGCTGAAGGCCGGTGACCATGTCATTCCGCTCTACACGCCGGAATGCCGCGAGTGCAAGTTCTGCCTGAGCCGCAAGACCAACCTGTGCCAGTCCATCCGCGCCACGCAGGGCCGGGGCCTGATGCCCAACGGAACGTCGCGCTTTTCGCTGAACGGCGAGCCCATCTTTCACTACATGGGCACCAGCACGTTCTCCAACCACATCGTCGTGCCGGGCATCGCACTGGCCAAGATCCGGCCGGACGCGCCCTTCGACAAGGTCTGCTACATCGGCTGCGGCGTGACGACGGGCGTGGGCGCCGTGCTCTACACGGCCAAGGTGGAGGCGGGCGCCACGGTGGTCGTCTTCGGCCTGGGCGGCATCGGCCTGAACGTCATCCAGGGTGCCAAGCTCGTGGGTGCCAACAAGATCATCGGCGTGGACATCAACCCGGCCCGTGAGGCCATGGCACGGCGCTTCGGCATGACGGACTTCGTCAACCCGAAGGACCATGCCAACGTCGTCGACCACCTCGTGCAGCTGACCGATGGCGGCGCGGACTACTCGTTCGAATGCGTGGGCAACGTGCAGCTGATGCGCCAGGCGCTGGAGTGCACGCACAAGGGCTGGGGCCGCAGCATCATCATCGGCGTGGCACCCGCCGGCGCCGAGATCTCGACGCGGCCCTTCCAGCTTGTCACGGGCCGCAAGTGGGAAGGCTCTGCCTTCGGCGGCGCCCGCGGCCGCACCGATGTGCCCAAGATCGTCGACTGGTACATGGAAGGCAAGCTGCACATCGATGAGCTGATCACGCACAAGCTCAAGCTGGAAGACATCAACGAGGGCTTCGAGCTCATGCGGCGCGGCGAGAGCATCCGCTCAGTCGTGGAGTTCTGAGCTTCTGATGGCGGGCAGGGCGACAGGCCACGCCCTGCTTGCAACTCGTGTGGAAAGCCACAGTCCTGCCGCCTTCAACCGAGCCTAAGCTTGTCTCCAAGGCAGTTCCATTCGCAGAACTGATTGGAGACGCGCATGGATTCCCCCGCCGGCCGACAGCCGATCTACCGGTCGTTGTACGCCCAGGTCATTACCGCCATCGTCATCGGCATCCTGGTAGGCCACTTCTTCCCGCAGACGGGCGAGGCGCTCAAGCCACTGGGTGATGGCTTCATCAAGCTGATCAAGATGATCATCGCGCCCATCATCTTCTGCACGGTGGTGGTGGGCATCGCGGGCATGGAGGACATGAAGCGCGTCGGCAAGACCGGCGGCTACGCGCTGCTGTACTTCGAGATCGTCTCGACAGTCGCCCTCATCGTCGGCCTCGTCGTCGTCAACGTTCTGCAGCCCGGCGTCGGCATGCACGTCGACCCCTCGACGCTGGACACCAAGGCCATCGCTGCCTACACCGCGCCCGGCAAGATGCAGGGCACGGTGGACTTCCTGCTGGCCATCATCCCGACCACGGTGGTGGACGCCTTCGCCAAGGGCGAGATGCTGCAGGTGCTGCTGTTCTCGCTGCTGTTCGGCTTTGCGCTGCACCGTTTCGGCGGCCGCGGCACGCTGGTGTTCGACGGCATCGAGAAGACCTCGCACGTGCTGTTCGCCATCGTCGGCATGATCATGAAGGTCGCCCCCATCGGCGCGTTCGGCGCGATGGCCTTCACCATCGGCAAGTACGGCCTGGGCTCGCTGGTGTCGCTGGCCAAGCTGATGGGCGCCTTCTACGCCACCTGCTTCGTCTTCATCTTCATCGTGCTCGGCAGCATCGCCAAGGTGCACGGCTTCTCGATCTGGAAGTTCATCAAGTACATCAAGGAAGAGCTGTTCATCGTGCTGGGCACCTCGTCCAGCGAGTCGGTGCTGCCGCGCATGATGGCCAAGCTGGAGAACCTGGGCGTGCGCAAGTCCACGGTGGGCCTGGTCATTCCGACGGGCTACTCGTTCAACCTCGACGGCACCTCCATCTACCTGACGATGGCCGCCGTCTTCATCGCCCAGGCGACCGACACGCCGATGACGCTGATGCAGCAGCTCACGCTGCTGGGCGTGCTGCTGCTCACCAGCAAGGGCGCGGCGGGCGTGACGGGCAGCGGCTTCATCGTGCTGGCGGCCACGCTGTCGG
>Ga0114942_1000276_pt1 | contig 14412 bp, 15 predicted proteins | sample LowerColdCreek_FD_88674 | JGI IMG/M metagenome (GOLD analysis project Ga0114942, IMG submission 88674) | Groundwater microbial communities from Cold Creek, Nevada to study Microbial Dark Matter (Phase II) - Lower Cold Creek | ecosystem: Environmental > Aquatic > Deep subsurface > Groundwater ... | reverse complement strand
GATCCTGTGTTTTGGGCGCTCCTGCCGGGCCTGTTTTGCCTGCCATGGGTACTGAGTGTTCTGCTGTTTCAGTCCAGTCGTAGTGTCCCGGGTTGTTCGACGCTGCTCCCCAGTAGCGCCATTCTTCGGGCTGCGCCAGTTTGTGTTTGGGTGCGCGTGCAATATGCACGCAATGCCCTGTGCAAATGGTGTTATCGGAAGGTTCTTCGCGCATACCGTAAATATAGTTGTAGCCGTCCTGCGCGCGGATGATGGCCCCGCCATAGCTCACGCCGTTATTGGGCACATTTATGTAGGAAGGTTCGGCAGTGTCTAGTTTATCCAGGGGCAATGTCGCGATCGCGCTGTTGCGCCAGGCAAAATCGAAGATGCCTTCACCTGTTTGTTCCATAAGTTGCAGGAAGGTGGTCAGTTCTCCGTTGTCGGCCATCAGGGCACCACCCCAGTAGTAGCAGTGATGGGAAGATGGGCATTGCGGGGGCTGGAACATGGCCCGTGCCTGTTTTTTCTGGGCCACGTGTTCGGGCGGGCAGTGACTGGCATCATACGGCGACTCGGCGAACGTAGGCAGACTTTGAGTTTCCTCGTTGTCGCCCACGGTTTTGCGCAGATAGGTGGTCAGCGCGCCGCTGGTTTTATCCTGCAGCACCAGGGTATTGCCCTGTACAAACAGTTCAGCAGCGGGGTTTCGTTTGCCCTCGCGGCTAACGGGCCCGATAAAGGTATCGGAGAACAACCATAGCACCCGCGTGGGCGATAGCGGAGTGGAATAAGTGGAGTCGCCTCCCGTCCAGCCCGGGCCGCAACGCTTGAATAACTGATTAAAACGAGTGTCTTCGCTCACCGTAACCGATAGTGGTGCGATTGCCTGTTCCTGATCGATGACACTGCACGAAAGCAGTGCCATGGACAGGATTGACAGCGTAAAGCGCGGGATTCTGCGGCGCAGTCGTAAGCTTGGTGTTTTCATAGCCTCAGCTCTTACGGGTTCAGCCACTCAGCCGACTATGGCTCGCCCTATTACCACTGCGCTAAAAACTCCTGCTAAATCACACAGTGCTTGGCGAACGCTGCAGCGTCATCAGCCGTCCACTCTCCCTTGGGCGTCTCGGACAATTTTTTGCACCATTTGTCAGAGCCGATAGTTGTGCTCTTGAGCACACACTTGGTGGCAAAGGTGCGGACGTCAGCGCCTGACCACTCGGATTTGGGCTGCTTCTTCTTGGCAACGCACCATTTTTCAGTTCCAGGTTCATCAGCGCAGGCAGTGAGAATCAATACAATGGCTACTATTAGGCTTGTTCTCATAACGTTCTCTCCATGAGATTTATACAGTAATGGTGGGTTCAGGTAACACAAACCCCACTGTAGCGGCTGCTCGCACAAGGATCAGGGCGATACCTTCCTACCGGTTACCGAGTTTGTCAATAACAACGGCAAGCAGGACTTGCGTTGGAGGACTGATCGCTGGTTGCATCCCTTCAATGGGAGAGCAGCCGGTCCCTCGCTGCCTCGATAATCTTCAACACTGCCGGGTGCTTAAGCTTGCGTTCCGGCGATATTGCATAGTACGTCTCTTCCACCGGAAGTGACGGTCCAATCTGCCGCGCGTGATACATGCGTTCCACCTCGTCCCGGATGGCAAGCGGCGCCGGAAAGATGCCGTTACCCGCCTCGCCGAATGCCTTCATCAGCGCGCTGTCTTCGAACTCGGCGACGAGCCGTGGCGACAGGCTCATTTGGTCAAACCAGTCATCGAGTGCGCGCCTGACGGGATTCTCCGCTGTGGGAAGAAGCATTGGTGCGCCATCTAACGACTGTGGAAAGTTCTTTTCGAGGGCACGGGTGCTGCCCTTCCTGGAAAATAGCGCGATGTCGCTGGCACCCAGCCTGTGGCTGAAGGCTTTGATCGAGAGTCCTGGCGGAACCGGCCGGTCGGATAACACCAGGTCAAGCTGGTGTACCGATAGCTCGCCCAACAATCCATCCACGGTGCCTTCGCTGCACACCAGCCGGATTGGTAGTTCGCTGTCGAATACGCTCTGCAAAATCCTCGAGGTAATCAGTTTGGGAATGGAGTTGACCACGCCCACTGCCAGTACTGGCGGCGCGATCACCCGCCCACTTCTCGCCCGCGCAGTGAGCTCGGCTCCCAGAGTGAAAATTTCCTCGGCATACTGGTACACCATATGCCCGGTCTCGGTCAGTTTCAGCCCGCGCCCCACGCGCTGGAACAGCGGCTCCCCAATGGTGTCCTCCAGTAGTTTCAGTTGGCCGCTGATGGTCGACGGCGTGAGATGCAGCTCACGTGTCGCCTTGATGATGCTGCCTTCTCTTGCGACAGTCCAAAAATATAGCAAGTGGTTGTAGTTGAGATGTCGCATGGTTCGGTGGATACCTGTCTGGCCGGCCCCGAGGGTGGCCTGGCTGAGTATATTGCCAGGTCCCATTCATCGTTTAAATCGAAGAATACACCAGAAAACTTCGAATAGACCAAAGGCTGGCTGTGGTTTTAGCCTGTGGTCTGGCATTTACCCGGTATACAAGTATGACAATCCGTTCAGACGAACACAAAGCGTTGACCCAAGCCACCATTGGCGCCCCCATCCAGGAAGTCGCCGGCGCGGGGCACAAGGTACTGCGCGACACCTATCGACTGCTGTCAGTCACCCTGATATTTTCAGCTATGGTTGCCGGAACCACCGCCGCATTGCAGTTGCCCGCTCCCGGCCTGTTGCTGACACTGGCCGGTTACTTCGGGCTGCTGTTCCTGACCTACCGCCTGCAGAACAGTATCTGGGGACTCGCGGCGGTGTTTGCTCTCACGGGCTTCATGGGTTACACACTGGGCCCTATTCTCGCGCATTACCTGACCCTCGCGAACGGACCGCAGTTGGTCGCCACCACCATGGGCGTAACCGGGCTGGCCTTCCTGGGCTTGTCTGCGTATGCGCGCAGCGCAAATGCCGTGAACGCGCTCAACTGGGGTAACTTCCTGACCATTGGTATCCTGACCGCGTTCGGGCTTGGCGTCGCTGCTTACTTCTTCCAACTGCCGGCGCTTGCCCTCGCGGTGTCAGGCGTCTTCGTGCTTCTGATGTGCGGCCTGATCATGTTCGAGACGCAGAACATCGTGCGGGGCGGGGAAACCAATTACATACTCGCGACAGTGTCGCTGTTCGTCACGGTTTTCAATCTGTTTTCCAGCCTGCTGCATATCTTTGGCTTTCTCGGTGGGGAAGAGGGCGCTTAGCCCAGCCGGGTACTGCCAGGTCAACTGCCCCTGGGAGACATTCTCAGGGTGAAGACACAGATGCGTCACCGATTCCGGCTGGACGCCCACCAGCCGATACAATTTCCCATGCCCCATTGGCTCCTTAAAGATTCAATCATAGCCAGTGTAATACCAGGGTTCAAATAGTCGACTTCCCACACGCTAACTTCGATGGCGCTAGTCCGATTCACCCCGGCGTGCGTAACAGCCGGTGACTGACATAACCAATGACAGATTCGCGAGGTATCGATGAACGTAGCCCTGACCCGAGAGCAGTTAACCCTGCAAGATGAGATTCGAGACTATATGGCGCGTCTCATGACGCCTGCGCTGCTTGAGGAGTTGCATGGCGAGCAGCGCGAAGGCGGCGGCCCAGAGCACCGCAAGGCCCTGAAGCAGATGGGCGCCGATGGCTGGATTGTGCGCAGCTGGCCGAAGAAATACGGCGGGCAGGATGCAGGCCCTATCGAACAGTATATTTTCTGCGACGAAGTCATCCGCGCCGGTTTCCCGTACCCTTTCCTGACCACTGACGGTGTTGGCCCCGTGCTCGCAGAAGTGGCGAGCGACGAAATTCGGCAGGCTGTGGTCGATCCTATCTTGCGCGGGGAGTGCGTCGTTGCGATCGGTTACTCCGAACCTGCGGCGGGCACGGATCTGGCGTCTCTCACCACGCGCGCGGAGCGCAAGGGTGACGGGTGGTTAATCAACGGGCAGAAAATTTGGACCAGCTACGGCAACGTCGCGGATTACGTGTGGCTGGCGGCTCGAACCGACCCGCATGCGGCCAAGAAGCATCATGGCATATCCATGTTCCTGGTACCTACTTCCTCGCCTGGATTCAGTTTCACCCCGATCAACACGCTGGGTGTTCGCACCAACGCCACCTATTACGAAAACATTGAACTCGCGGAAAAGTATCAGGTGGGGCCGCTGAATCAGGGCTGGCGCATGATCACGGAGCAACTGAACCGGGAGCGCCTCAGTCTGGTCAATCACGGCCCCTGCGAAGTTCTGTTTGAGCGGGTCGCATCCTGGGCCGCGCAATCGGACGCTGACAGCGGCGCGGGCAAGGTCATCGACTTGCCCTGGGTGCGCACCAACCTGGCCAAGGTTAAATCCGGCCTGGAAATACTGCGTCTGGTGTGTTTCAAGCAGGCGTGGAGCATGAGTCATTCGAGTCTGGACATGGCGCAGGCGTCCGCCGCGAAGGTCTACGGTTCGGAGTTTTTTGTCGAGGCATGGCGCCTGCTGCTGGAGATTGTCGGCCAGGCGGGCGCGCTGTGCCGCAACTCGGACGGCGCAGTGCTGCAGGGTGTACTGGAGCATCGCTATCGCTCTGGCTCGGTGTTGACCTTCGGCGGCGGCACCAATGAAGTGCAGCGCGACATCGTGGCCGCCGCCGGCCTGCTTATGCCACGTTATCGTTAAGGGAGAGGGATTATGGATTTTTCATTGTCGGAAGAACAACGTGACGTACAGCAACTGGTCGCTGAAATCCTCGCGCAGGAGGTCACGGTTGATCGACTCAAAGCGGTTGAGGCGGGCGAGGAGCGCTTTGATCACAAACTCTGGTTGCAGTTGGCCGAGGCCGGGCTGTTGGGAGTTGCGATCAGCGAGACCTATGGCGGCATGGGGTTTGATTTCGAGACCCTGTGCCTGCTGATCGAGGAGGTCGGAAAGACGGTCGCGGCAGTGCCTGTCGTACCGGTGCTCGCGAGTGCGGCACTCACACTGCAGCAGTTTGGTCGTCCGGAACAGTGCGAGCGATGGTTGCCTGGTCTTGTCCGGGGTGAGGTGTTGATAACCGCCGCCCTGACAGAACCCGGCCGCGACAACCTGGCCACTCCGGCGAGCCGCCTCGAGCGGGTAGGCGGCGCATGGAGACTCCATGGGCATAAGAACATGGTGGTTTCTGCTGATCGTGCTAGCGCGGTGCTGTTGTCCGCGCATATTGACGACGAGTTGGTGCTGCTGGCAATCAACCCCACCGCGCCCAACGTGAGCCTCGTCCCGCAGCATGTCACCACCAGTGAGCCTCAGTTCAGCATGATGTTTGACGGCGCAAGCGTCACTGATGAAGACATTATTGCACGCGGTGCGAGTGCGAGATGTGCGGTGCAGTCGATGGTGCAGCACACCCTGGTGGCGAATAGCGTGATGACCCTGGGCGTCACCGACGCGATGCTGAAAATGACTGCTGCCTACACCTCGCAACGGGTCCAGTTCGGTCGCCCCATCGCAACTTTCCAGGCTGTATCGCACCGCGCGGCCGATGCCTATATTGATGTGCAGAACCTGCGCCTGGCCTGTCAGCAGGCGGCATCGCTGCTGGGCGCGCGCGTGGACGCCACGGAGGCGGTGTTGATCGCCAAGATATGGGCCAGTGACGTCGCGCACCGGGTCAGCCAGTCGTCGCAGCATCTACACGGTGGCATAGGTGTCGATCGCGATTACCCCCTGTTCCGGTTCTGCCTGTGGGCCAAGCAGTTGGAGCTGACGCTGGGCGGCGGCAACAGCTACCTGATGGCGCTGGGGGATGCCATTGCGGAAGAGTTCAAACAGCGGGAGGTCGGCGCGTCGACTCGCAGGGAGGCGCGGGACGTGCCTAAAGTGGTCGCTGTTGGCATGTAGACGGTCGAAGCGCTTAGAGGAGGGTGGGCTCATTTCTCACCACTTGTTACAGCTCCTGTATCAGGGGTGCGGAGTGGTTACCAAGGGACGGGTGTTCCGTCCCAGTCCAGGAAAGACAACTCCCCGTCCGGGTGTAGCGTATCAAGCAACGCCACAAGGCGCTGTGCGACAAATGCAGGCGGGAAGAGTTTCCCATGTACGACACCCTTCTGGAAGGGCCTGGATAACGCGGTGTCTGTGGTCCCGGGATGAAAGGCGACGAGTTTCACGTTGGGAGCGCGCCGAGCATATTCGACGGCAGCGGTTTTCAAAAACATATTGAGTGCGGCCTTCGCGGTACGGTAACTGTACCATCCCCCCAGCCGATTATCGCTGATGCTGCCCACACGGGCACTGAGGACAGCGATCGTGGAACCTGTAGTGCGTTGCAACTGGCGCACCAGATGACCGATCCAGAGGGCGGGCACGATGACGTTGGCGGCAAAAACCTCTGCCATTGACTCGCTGTGCACTTTCTCCAGCGCCTTCTCCGGTTGCAAGTGCGGGTTATGCAGGATGCCGTTGCATATCACGATACGGCGCAGCGCTATCTGGGTCGCGGCGAGTGACTGGGCGATGGAGGCTATCGATGCCTCGCTATAGTCGCTGCAAAACCAGTGGAGGCGATCGCGACAATGCGACAATTCGTCAGGGTACTGGGCGCGGCTTACTGCAACAACCTGTGCAAAGCGCGCGTCCTGCAAAAAGCATTGCAGCACGGCAGAGCCAATACCGCCAGAGGCACCGATGACCATGGCAGTGTCTCCCGCTGACAGCGAAAGCATGTCAATGCCTCCCGCTATCCAATACAGCGCCCGAAGTTGTCACTGAAATTCTGTTCAAAGCTCTACGCCCCTCATTTTGCCTGTACAGAGTACGGTGGATACGGAACATTGGTTCAACTCGTGATCCGCAGGGCATATCCCATCGTATTAGCAGGACATTTCATCAAGGTAGGCGATGCCTCCCTTTATCACAGGAGGGTAGAACGATGGCTGGATTCGCCAAAATTGAGCAGAACGTGTTTCGCTGCCTGAACGCGTTTGTTGAACCCGCAGTGCGCAGAGGCATCGGGTCCCCAACACTGGCGCCGGCCAGCCTGATCGTACTGGAGACAATAGGCTTCAAAAGCGGCGAGAAGCGCCGTACGCCGGTCTGGAGTGTGCGTCTGGGGCGGTACCGAATCGTGAGCACTGCCCGTGGGGAAAGGTCGTTCTGGGTAAAAAACCTACTGAAACAACCCCACGTGAAATATTACCTGGGCGGCAGAGCCCGTGATTCGGTCGCTTTTGTGATCGCCCCGGGAAAAACGGACCAACAATCACCGCGCTTCAACCCCTTGATGCGCGGGCTCACAAAGATAATGGCCAGTTTGGCGCGGGAAGGATGGGCGTTTGCAGTCCTTTTGCCAGCCAGGAAGTGAGTACGCCACCAAGAGTGAGTGCGTGTATTCTTGAGAAGGAGAGGCGTAGCATCAGCGACATCTAATCGGTGCCGAGTCTGCGGAAAAAGGAGAGGTGGCCAATTTTACTGGCGGCCAACGGTGTTGTGGGGCGTCAACGTTCTCCATGGGCGGCCATCGCAGATCTCGTAGTCCTTGCAATCATGAGCACAGCCACGACAGGGCAAGCGCGTTCTGGCAGGCCCGGTAGGAACCGGGGCTACAGTGGCAGGCGAGGATTTTGATTTGTCTTTCATGCGCTTCAATCCTGGATTTACTCCTTTATACGTAGCTGTGTTGCAAAGAGATTCATTTTTCTGTGACGACGCGAAGCAGCGATTCAGCGGGTTCGATTTCCGTCGAATCCCCACAGAATTTAGATCCAGTTGATCCACCCCGAGAGCACGTTCGTATGTACCGGACCTGAACTATCTGGGAGAAAAGGTTATGTCGCTACGTACAAGGTTTATGGCAGCGTTGTTGCTGCCGCTGCTGGTGGTGGTGGCCTGTAGTGGATCAAACAGCAACAATGATTTCAGCGAGCAGCGGGATCCTGCGCAACTGCGCGTGACCCATGCGTCCGCGGATGCGCCGGCAGTGAATGTCTACGTGGATGGTGACGCGGCGCTGAAAAATGTCGACTTCAAGCAGAGCTCTGGCCTGGTTGAACTCGCGGCGCCTGGCACGTATGAGGTGGAGGTGCGCGGCATCCTGCCGGACGGATCAGAGGTGAGCGTGATCGGGCCGGTGGATCTGGCGCTCGAAGTCGGCGAGCGCACCGATGTGGTCGCAATCGGAGACCTGTTCGACGCGCAGGGCGCGTTGAGTATCGCGCCGAAGGTGCTCGATCCGGTGGAGATCGAGGACAGCGTGGCCGACGTGCGTATCAGCGTGCTGCACGCGGCGCCCGAGGTTCCGTCGGTCGATATCTATGTCACTGCGCCGGGAGGCGCCCTGGATGGCGTGGTACCGATCACCGCCGCGTTTGGTGGCGCCGCCGGGCCCGTGGCGATCTCAGCGAATACACCATACCAGATTCGCATTGCGCCGCAGGATACGACGAACGTCGTGTTTGACAGCGGCACGCTCTCCTTCCCTGCCGGAACTGAACTGTTGCTGGTGGCGGTGGAAAACACCACCGGGATCGGCCCCAGTCCGGTAACGGTGCTGGCAGTGGGTCCGGAGGAGGCGTCAGAAGTCGTGGATGTGAACACCGGCGCAGCGGTGAGGGTCGTGCATAACTCTGCGGACACGCCGGCGGTGGATGTCCTGGTGGACGGGGCAGTGGTCGTCGACGCGCTGACCTTCCCCAACGCAACTGAATATGGCGATCTGGTTGCGCCGGCCGGCACCTACAACGTTGTCGTCGCCGCCGATGTGGACAATTCGATAGCGCCTATCGATGTCGACCTTACCCTCAAGGCCGCCGAGAGCTATACGGTGATTGCGGCCGGCTCACTGCGCGACGAAACGCTAACGCCGATTCTGACTGAAGACGAGCGTCGCAGCATCGCAACGGCCGCTGTTGTGGAAGTGATTCACGGCTCCTACGAGGTGGCGCGGAGCATCCCGGTGGATGTGTACCTGACCAGCGACGAAGTGATCGCCGACAGGACACCTGCTATCAGCGGCTTGGCGTACCAGGAAACGACCGGCCAGCTGTCGCTGACGCCGGGAAAGTACTGGATCACAGTGACCGTCGCGGACGACCCGTCGGTGATTGCCTACCAAACCGCCGGCCCTTTAACGCTCGAGGCAGGTGGCAATTACACAGTGATCGCTCGTGATTTTTCCGACGAGGAAGGCGAGGGGCAACCATTGATCAGGGCAACCTTGCTGACAGACTAGCGCGAAGTTTGCTGTTGTTAGTTTCATGGCCTGCGATATCATATCGCGGGCCTTTTTTTTGCGTGGCTCAAGCCGGGCAGGGTAGCGTAGCAATGAGATCAGACAGATAACTGGAGCGCAATGAATTCATCCCGTCCAACCTGAAAAAAGTCAACAAAAAGGGAGCCAAATACCATGGGTGACGCGAACGGACTGGCTGGAAAGGTCGCCTTGATCACCGGAGCCGCGCGCTATCGCGGCATTGGTCGAGCGATCGCACTGCGACTGGCTGATGACGGGGCAGACATTGTCGTGTGCGGCCGACCGCGCGCGCAGTCATCCTTTCCGCCGCATGAGCAGGAAATGGGATGGCGGGGCGTCACATCACTTGCTGAGGAAATCCGCACTAAAGGGCGCAGAGCGCTCGCGCTGGACTGCGATGTCACGAAGAAAGAACAGGTCGTGGCGATGATAGACGCGGTGAGAGACCAGTTCGGTAGGCTGGATATTGTCGTCAACAATGCCGGCGTGCCGAGCAGCGCAGGTTCTTCCCCTATCCTGGATACCGAGGAGGAGGTCTGGTACGACACTATCGACGTAAACATCAACGGCGTATTTCTGGTGACCAAATACGGCGGCCGCTTTATGCGCGATTGCGGCAACGGCGGCGCCATTGTGATGATCGCCTCGCTCGCCGGCCGGGTAGGTTTGCAGGACTATGGCGCGTACTGCGCGTCGAAGTTCGGTGTCGTTGGCATGACGCAGCAGTTGGCGCTGGAACTCGCGAAGACAGGGATTCGCGTGAACTGCGTGAGCCCCGGCTCTCACGACACCGATATGATGGACGGCACGATCGCCAGGGCCACGCAGAAGTACCAATTGCCAGAGGGCTCGTTCAAGCAACAACTGGAGAACTTTATTCCAATGGGTCGCCAGGGCAAAGTCTCGGAACTGGCGGCGGTCGTCTCATTTGTGTGTTCAACGGACGCCAGCTATGTGACGGGCCAGACGATCAATGTCGATGGTGGGGCGCGGCTGGATTGAGCGCTTGCCGGTATGCCGACATATATGTACAGGGTCACCGTCTCCGCAATACTGGTTTAGGCAGACTGCGGAGGTGTTGCAGTGCAACTTTGCAATCTCCGGGTCAATCGAACTTGTCAAATTCCGAGTAGGTCAATGCCAATCCGATTACCATGAGTACGAAGGCAGCGATGCCGGTAAATAGAATAAGATCCATAACTATTTCCTGCCCATTAACGCGCACAGCTTGAAGTAGATGCCAAAGGCGAAAATCGATGGAATCCAGATGGCTGTAAAAATCGCCTGCTGCGGATCTTTGACGACAAACCACAGATAGGCGGAAACGAAAAACGACAGCATCACTGCTAAAAGAATAAAGTAATCAGATTTTCTGAACATGCTAATGCTCCTGTTGGCCTAAGATTTGAAATAGTCCTGGATGCCATAACCTATGGCGCTCAGCAGACACCCGGTAATCGCTATCATCGCAATGTTGCGGATACCCGACGACAGCCCCAAAGCAAACGAATCGAAGGAAAGCAGGCCGATGGAGCCGAGGAACAAGACGAGGCACCCCACGCACGTGAGCAGGTTGCCCATGGATACCAGGAGGACGACGCTGCCGCGTGATTCACGCAAGAGCTGGACGATCAAGTTTCATACCCTTACTCACAATCGCCAGTAATTGTTTGATGATAGCATATGGACCATCGATACATGAGTGGGCAATCCGGGCGTTACGAAAAAGGAACCCGCGTCAATGATGATAGTGCGCACAGCGAGAGTCCCAATGCGGTTTCGCCTTGATACGCCATGGCGGCGCGATTGGATCATGTCGGCAATCTACAGATCGTTAACTGTCCGGTATTGACTGCCGCTCTGCGGGCGCCAACCGTCAGGATCAACTGACAGGCATGCTTGTTCAGCTATTCGTAAGTCAACGGATCGGGTACCGTATAGACGCAACCACTCAAACCGCGAGGCGGCCCATGTCTTTCAATCGCAGGCAATTTATCCAAGTCTCCGCAGCCACAGCTGCTGCCACCGCGCTCCCCGCCTGCAGCGGCGAGAGTGTAGTGATCGATAACAGCCTGCCTGTTGGGCCTTACAACTCCAGGTCCACCGCCGAGGAAGTCACCAGCGGTATTGACCTTACCGGCAAGACCGCACTGGTGACAGGCTGCACCTCCGGTGTAGGGCTTGAGACGATGCGTGTGCTGGCACTGCGCGGCGCGCATGTCTTCGGCACTGGGCGCACACTGGAGAAAGCCGGCGAAGCCTGTGCCGGCGTGAAGGGAAACACGACACCACTGGCGCTGGAGTTATCGGATTTTGACTCCTGCGTCGCCTGTGCCCGGGCGGTTGCTGCCCGAACCGGTTCACTGGATATGCTGATAACCAACGCTGGAATCGGTACCTTTACTGACTTCGAACTCGTCAATGGCATCGAAAAAATCTTCGTAGTGAACTACCTCGGGCATGTCGTGCTCACCATGAACCTGCTTCCGCTGGTGCAAAATGCTGACCGCGGTCGCATTGTCCACGTCGGTAGCCGGATGGGCTACCGAAGCGCGCCCGAGGTTGGAATAGACTTTGATAACCTGCGCGGCGAGGGTGAATACGATGCCTATGAGGCCTACGGTCGTTCCAAGCTGGCCAATGCCCTGTTCTCTCTCAAGCTTTCCCGGATGCTGGATCCTGCGGATACCACGTCCAACGTGATCCACCCCGGATTTGTCAAAACCGATATCGGCCGCAATGCGACCGGCATCATCGGCTTTCTGTATAACAATGTAGCTTCAGTGATACAGAAGAACCTTGCCGAAGGCGCCGCTACCCAGGTCTATGTGGCGACCAACCCCCTGTTGCAGGGCGTCAGTGGCGCGTACTTCGAGGATTGCAACCCGGTAAAAATCAACATCCCGAACCACGTGTTTGACGTCGAGTTGGCCGACAGGTTATGGACTGAAACACTGGCTATGGTAGGCAACTATTTCAGCGAAGCGGTACCTTCGTAAGGAAGATGATTTCAATGAAAGCATGGGTGGTAACAAAACCGGGGGCGCCGGGAGACGTTGTGGAGTTGGTTGAGCGGCCTGTACCAAAGCCAAATCAAGGGACCATACGGGTTCGAGTGTTGGTGGCCGGCGTGGGTTTGCCAGATGTGTTGATGTGCAGAGGTAACTACCCGTTTACACCAACACACCCGTTCACCCCTGGCCAGGAGGCCTGCGGCATCGTCACCGACTGCAATGGCAACGAGCGATTCCGATTGGGGCAAAGAGTCATGGGTGTGACCGCGTTTATTGAAGGTCACGGTGGTTTTGCCGAGGAGGCGTTGCTCTACGACCAGAACGCGTTCCCGGTCCCCGACGACATGTCTGATACGGAAGCGGCGGTATTTTGTATCGCCTATCGCACAGGCTATGTGGCTTTAGTGATTCGCGGTCAGATGAAAGCAGGTGAGACGCTGTTGGTACACGGAGCCTCCGGCGGAACCGGCGCCGCTGCCATCCAGATCGGCAAGGCGCTCGGTGGTCGTGTGATCGCAGTGGCCCATGGCAGGTTGAAAACCGAAAAGTGCGCCAGCTTTGGTGCCGATGAGGTCATCGACAGCAGTCAGCAGGACTTCGTTGCAAGAATCCATACACTGACCCAAGGCATGGGGGTTGATCTGGTGTTTGACCCTGTTGGCGGGGACATATTCCATCGCTCGCTCAGCTGCCTCAATTTCGGCGGCCGTCTGCTCGCTATCGGATTCGCCAGCGGCGCCTGGGGTGACGTATCCACACAGGATCTCGCCCTGAGCAATCGCTCGGTAATCGGTGTTTTGGCCATCGTTCCAAATCCTGCGATGTCAGAGGCTATGCAGAATGAACTCTATGCCATGTACCAGCGTGGCGCGATAAAACCGCCCGTTGAACGAACGCATCGCTTCGAAGAGCTGCCTGCCGCGCTGGCGGATTTGGACGAACGGCGGATAATTGGCCGATCCGTCATTCTGGCCGATTGCCGTGGCGGCGGATAGTCAAATCACTCGCTCTTTTCCGCGAGCGCAATCTCCAGCATGGAATCAATTTCCCTGTCGTCGTCGGTATCCGCTTGAAACCGGAGAAGTAATGTTTTCTCAGCGGGATCAAACGACTCTATCGCAACACGAGGGCGTAGCAAATCCTCGAAGGCGATGCCCGACTCCCGCGCCAGCGCCTCCCAATGCTGGCGTATTTCCGGCAGGGCAATTTCCGCGTAAGTGCCGTGCTGGTAGCGGAATAGCCGGACCACAACGAGGTTGGACATCCGCATGTCTTCAACAGCAATCCACTGTCCGCTCGGTGCAACCACGGCTCTGGCATCCAGGGATTCCGCAATGAGTTGCTGGGACTTGCCGCTGTCATCCGTGACGGTCAGTCCCGAGGTATCAGAAAACTGGACATGTACCTGATGCGGGGCGCGCGTGTCAGCCCCGCAGCCTTGCAGCCACACAAAGAGTAGAAGTACGCCAATCGATCTATGCATTCGGAGTTCTGGGGTCGCCGTGCAGGTAGACACCAAACAACTGCTTGACGGCGTCAGATGTTTTTTCACCGGGCTTGCCATCGACCCGCACCGCAATGCCGGGGAAGGTGTTCAAAAATCGTTGCAGATCCGCAGCCCTGTCAATTTCCCGACTGGAGTAGCGAAGCGGCACCTCGCGCACCCGTGCCTGGGCTGTCAGCGGTGCGATGTCGCGTCGTTGCTCCAGACGCTTGATGATAACGGCGGCGCCGCACTGCTGCGATCGCGCGGTGTCCGACCAGGTGCCGTCGGCCACATATTTGCCGCGCGTGTACTGGTTGGAAAAAGACCATAGATAGGGCGATTTCACGTGTTGGTGATACAAGCGGTAACCCCAGCCGTTGTAGCCTTCCAATTCATACAGAATGCGCTCGAGGTTCCAGGTCGCCACTGTGTCAATTTTCCTCAGCTTCAAGGCATCGACTGCGCTTTCCTTCCAGCTAAAAGGCGGATTGCCAGTAGGCGGACGGTTGGCCGGTACGTGTTTTGTCCTGGCGGTCAGGGGGTCGCCGTTGTGCAGATGGCGATCCATCCTGAGACCGGATTCCATATTGTGAATGGCTGCTACGAAAAACCAGGGCGCCTTCACCTCGCGGGCAACCGCTTCGTATTGTGCCTT
>Ga0114942_1000275_pt1 | contig 14466 bp, 10 predicted proteins | sample LowerColdCreek_FD_88674 | JGI IMG/M metagenome (GOLD analysis project Ga0114942, IMG submission 88674) | Groundwater microbial communities from Cold Creek, Nevada to study Microbial Dark Matter (Phase II) - Lower Cold Creek | ecosystem: Environmental > Aquatic > Deep subsurface > Groundwater ... | reverse complement strand
TCGTGCAGCAGGATGGCCAGCGAATACACCTCCTCGCCGCTGGCACAGCCCGCCACCCAGATCTTCAGCGACGGGTAGGTGTGCAGCACCGGCATCACGTGCTCGCGCAGCGCCAGGAAGAACGCGGGTTCGCGGAACATCTCCGTGAACGGCACGGTCAGCATCTCCAGCAGCCGCGCGAAGGCGCGCGGGTCGCGCAGCACCAGGCCTTGCAGCGCCGAGACCGAGTCGCACTGCAGCTGCTCCACCGCCTGCAGCACGCGGCGCTTCTGCGACGCGCCGGAGTACTCGCGGAAGTCGTGGTTGTAGCGCGTGTAGATGGCCTCCATCAGCAGGCGCACTTCCAGATCTATCAGTGCTTGTGGCATTGCTCAGACCGTCACCGGTAGCCAGACGCGCAGCAGCGACACCAGCCGGTCCAGCTCGATGGGCTTGGCCAGGTAGTCGTTGCAACCCGCCTTGCGACATTGCTCCTGGTCGTCGCGCATGGCCTTGGCGGTGATGGCGATGACGGGCAGCTTGTGCCAGCGCGGGTCCGCGCGGATGCGGCGCGTGGCCTCCAGGCCGTCCATGACCGGCATCATGACGTCCATCAGCACGATGTCGATGGCGTCGCCGTGCGCCTCCAGCTTCTCGAGCGCCTCGACGCCGTTGCGCGCCGGCTCCACGGTCAGGCCGTGCTGCTCCAGCACGCTGGTGAGCGCGAAGACATTGCGCATGTCGTCGTCCACCAGCAGCACCTTGCGGCCCTCGAACACCTGCTCGCGGTTGCGTGCCGTGCGCAGCATGTCGCGGCGCTCGCCGCTCATGCGCGACTCGACGCGGTGCAGGAACAGCGTCACTTCGTCCAGCAACCGCTCGGGCGAGCGGGCGCCCTTGATGATGATGGAGCGCGAGTAGCGGTTCAGCTGGGCCTCCTCGTCGCGGCTGAGGTTGCGGCCGGTGTAGACGATGACCGGCGGCGTCGCCGCCTCGGGGCCGCGCGCGGCCATGCGGGCGAGCAGCTCGTTGCCGTCCATGTCGGGCAGCTTGAGGTCGATGACCATGCAGTCGAAGCGCTGCTCGTCCAGCAGCGCCAGCGCCTCGTCGCCGCGCTCCACGGCCACCACCTCGATGTCGTCGTCGCCGATCAGGTGGGCAATGCTCTCGCGCTGGCGCTGGTCGTCCTCCACCAGCAGCAGGCGGCGCACCTGGTCGGCGCCATGCTGCTCCAGCTTCCTGAAGATCTCGATGAGATCCTCGCGCGTCGTCGGCTTGATGGCCGTGCCGACGGCACCCAGCGGCAGGGCCACGTCGCGGAAGTCCTCGCCGGCGATGACGTGCACGGGGATGTGGCGGGTGCGCGGGTCTTCCTTGAGCCGCTGCAGCACCGCCAGCCCGGAGCCGTCGGGCAGGCGCACGTCCAGCAGGATGGCCTGCGGCAGGTGGGTGCCGGCCAGCGCCAGCGCCTCGCTGGCGCGCGTGGCGACGAGGCAGCGGTACTGCATCTCGTGGGCCAGGTCGTAGAGCACGCCGGCAAAGCGCAGGTCGTCCTCCACCACCAGCGCCAGCCGGCGCGGTGCGGCGTCGCCGACCAGCTCGTCGCGGTCGTCGGCGAAGGCGGGCGGGCCCTTCTGCTCTGGCGCGGCCAGGGGCGGCAGGGCCGGTGGCGGCGGTGCGGGCAGCGGCTGGCGCCCGGCCGGCGGCGCCGCAGCCAAGGGTGCCTCCAGCGGCAGCGTCAGCGTGAACTGGCTGCCCTCGCCCTCGACGCTGCTGAGCTGGATGTCGCCGCCCAGCAGGCCGGCCAGCTGGCGCGAGATGGACAGGCCCAGGCCCGTGCCGCCGTAGCGCCGGTTCAGCGCACCGTCGCCCTGGTGGAAGGCCTCGAAGACATGCCGTTGCTGTGCCGCCGGGATGCCGATGCCGGTGTCCTGGACGACGAAGGCCACGCCGCCGGTGCACGGTTCCAGTTTCAGCGTCACGGTGCCGGTGTCGGTGAACTTGATCGCGTTGGACAGCAGGTTGCGCAGGATCTGCTCCACGCGCTGCGCATCGGTCACCAGCGCACCGGGCAGGCCGGGCGAGAGCTGCAGTTCGAGCCGCAGCTTCTTGTTCGTGGCCAGCGGCTCGAACTGGCGGCGCATGCTGTCGGCCAGCGCCTGCAGCGGCATCAGCGCGGGCACGATCTCCAGCTTGCCGGCCTCAACCTTGGACAGGTCCAGGATGTCGTTGATCAGCAGCAGCAGGTCCTGGCCGGCACCGTGGATGGTCGACGCGAAGCGCTGCTGCTCCTCGGTCAGGTTGCCAGGCCGGTTGTCCGCCAGCAGCTTGGACAGGATCAGCGAGCTGTTCAGCGGCGTGCGCAGCTCGTGCGACATGTTGGCGAGGAACTCGGACTTGTAGCGGCTGGCACGCTGCAGCTCCAGCGCGCGTTCGTTCAGGTCGGCCTGGGCCTGGGTCAGCGCCGCATTGCGTCGCGACAGCGTCTCGGACTGTTCGCCGAGCTGCACGTTGGTCTGCTCCAGCTCGGCGCGCTGCTCCTCGAGCTGCAGCTGCGACTCGGCCAGCACGCGCGACTGCTCGCTGAGTTCCTCGTTGGCGGTGCGCAGCTCTTCCTGCTGCACCTGCAGCTCCTCGTTGAGCTGGCGCGTCTCCTCCAGCGACTGCTGCAGGCGCTGCCGGTAGCGGGCCGCCTCCAGCAGCGTGCCCAGCGGCAGCTGCAGCTGCTCCAGCAGCGCCAGCTCGCGCTCGCCCGGCGGCTGCACGAAGCCCAGCTCCAGCACGCCGTTGACCTCGCCGTCGTTGATTGCTGGCAGCAGCACGATCTCCTGCGGCGGCGTGTCGCCCAGGTGCGTGGCGACCTTCAGGAAGCCGGCCTGCAGGCCGGGCAGGCGCAGCATGCTGCCGTCGCGCCAGACCTGGCCCAGCAAGCCGCGCTCGGCATTGGCTGGCACCTCGGCGTCGGCGCTCAGGCCGTGGGCGGCGATGCGTTGCAGGTGGCCGTCCTCGCCGCGCAGGAACGCGGCAGACACGACGGCGCCGGTGCGTTCGGCCAGAAAGCCCAGCGTGCGTGCGGCCAGCCCCGAGGCGGCGCGCTCGCCGGCGAGCAGGTTCGCCAGCTCTGCCTGCGCGCCGCGCAGCCACGCGCGGGCCTCGTTGTCGTGGGCGCTCAGGCGTGCCCGCGCCAGCGCCTCGCCGTAGTTGGTGGACAGGGCCTTGATGTCACGCCGGCCGGCCCAGGCAAGCAACCCGCTGACGATGAGCAGCAGCGCGATGTAGCCGATCACGGCCGTCCACGTGCTGGCCTCCACCTCGTCGATGCGGTCGCGCAGCAGCCGGGCTTCGGAGTCCATGAAGCCGCGCAGCTCGCGCCGTATCTCCTCGAAGAGCTGCCTGCCACGCCCGGTGCGCACCAAGCCCTCCACGGCCCCCACGGCTTCGCCGCGGCGGCGCATCGAGATGCCCTCTTGCGCGAACTCGTCCCAGCGCGCGGCGAGCGCGCCGATACGGCGCAGACGCTCGATCTGTGCGGGGTTGTCCGATACCAACGCCATGCCGCTCTGCAGCTCGGTGGCGAACTTGGCGGCAGCCAGCGTGTAGGGTGCGAGGAAGGGTTCCTCGCCGCTGAGCAGGAAGCCGCGCATGCCGCTTTCCTGGTCGGCCAGCAGCGTGGCCAGCTCCTGGCCCTTGGCCATGACGCGGTGGGTGTGGTCCACCCAGCTCAGACGGGCCAGCAGATGCCACACCAGCGCGACGAAGATCAGCGTGCCGCCCAGGCCCATCAGCAGTGGCAGCGCCAGGTTGCGCGTCAGGATGCGGTGGAACTGCGCCGAGTCTTCCGGCCCCGTCTCATTCATTCTTTTGTCCTCGTCGCGGCGAGGCGCTCGGCTGCGCCACGCTCAGAGCGGCACGCGCTGCAAGACCCATGCCGCAAGGCGGGTCCTCTGAGCGCGTGGAAGCAGCCGCGAGATCGTCGGTAAGGATTGCCGGTAAATCAGGTGCGCGGCGGAAAAAACCGCCTCAGGCTTTCCTGAGACAAAGGCTTGCACAACACATGGTCGACGCCGGCCGCCATGGCCTCGTTGTGTTCCTTGTCGCCGCTGCGGCCGGTGACCGCGATGAGCACGAGGTCGGAGCCATGCGCGGCGCGCAGGCGCTTGCTGAGCTCGCAGCCGTCCAGGTCGGGCAGGCCCAGGTCCAGCAGCGCGCAGACGGGCTGGTATTCATTGACGGCCGTGATCGCGTCCTGTGCCGTCCTGGCCACGCGTACGCTGTAGCCGTCGAACTGCAGCAGGCTGCTCAGGGTTTCACAGGTGTCGACGTCGTCATCGACGAGTACGACACGAATATCTTCGTGCGACATAGGGTGGCTCCTCGCGCCCGGCGCTATTGCCGGGCGGTCCCGAATGCGGCTGTGCCGCTTGTAACGGGGTTGTAGGAGCAAGCCCCGTGCCCGCTGCCGGCCCGTCCTACGGCGTGTTGCGGCGGCCTCGCGCATCCGCGCAGCCCGAGCGCCCGCACAGTGCCGCTACCGGCCGCCGTGGCCGTCAGGAGCCCCAGATGAATGCCCGGATCGACAAGCTGGCCAAGGCCGCCACCTTCACGCCACCGCTGTGGCTCGCCGCAGCGATGGCCACGTTGGTGGCTGCGGTGCTGCTGTCGGTCTTCGTCGACACGTTGCACGAGAACATCCGTCGTGGCGATGAACTGCGGCGGGCGCAGACCCACCCGGCGCGGGGAGGCGACGCCGACTTCGTCATGGCGCGTGCTGCCCAGGTGCCGCGCCTGCGCTGAGCGTTCTGGCGTGCTTGACACGCGGCGCAGGCGCCGGTGGCGCCACGCGCAAGACAGGCGGGCCTCCCGGCCCGGCCTCATCCCTTACTGGAAGTAGCGTGCCTTGGCGCTGGCCTGGCAGCTGTCCTTGGCATTGCCGGACATCGCATCGCAGCGCTCGTTGGCAGCCTTGTAGTCCGCCTTGAGCTTGGTTTCCATCTGGTCGTTCTGCGCGTCGGCAATCTTCTTGTTGGCCTTCAGGTCGGCCTTGGCCTTGTCATGCATCGCCTTGGCATCGGCCACGCAGACGTCCTTGGCGTTGCCGGACTGGCTGTCGCAGGCTTCCTTGGCGACCTGGTACTTGGCCTCGTAGCGGGCCTCCAGGTAGTCGTTGCGGTCCTTGGTGTTGCCCGTGTACTGGTACTCCAGGTGGGCGAGGGCGACCTTCTCCTGGCCCTTGGCGCGTTCGACGCACACGTCCTTGGCATTGCCGGACATCTTGTCGCAGCCGTCGCGCTCGGCCTTGAACATGGCCTTCACCTCATCCTTGGCCGTTGTATAGACAGGCTTGGTCAGGTTGGCCGAGGCCGCGCCGGCCAGGCCGGTCAGGATCAGGGCGCACAGCAGGCGGGGGGCGTTGTATCGGGTCATGGGTCTCTCCTTCGGGTTGATGGTGGGTGGCGGGCAGGCCGTTGAGCAAGTCATGGGCTGCCCGTTGCTCCGTCACACAGCTTAGGAAGCGGGGGGCTTGCGGCCTGTCGGCGCCTGTGCGCCCTCGCCGTCGGACAAGGCCGCGCTTGTCAGTCCCGCTGCAGGCGGCGGATGGCTGCGGCGAGCGATTGCCGGCACTTGCGGTAGCCGCCCCAGGGGTCGTCGTGGCCGGCAAAGGACAGGTACTCGCGTGCGGTCTTCACCGTCCAGTGCGCGCCGCTCTTCAGCTCGGTCAGTTGCTCCCAGGCCACCGGCATGGACACCCCCATGCCCGGCCTTGCGCGGGCCGAGAAGGCGGCGACCGTCGTCTGGCCGTGGCCGTTGCGCAAGTAGTCGATGAAGATCCGGCCCACGCGGCGGCGCGGGCCGCTCTTGGCGACGAAGCGCTGCGGGATGGCCTTGGCCATGTGCTCCACAGCCGCCTTGGAGAACGCCTTCACCGCGTCGGCCTCCAGCTTGGGCGCCAGTGGCACGACGACATGCAGGCCCTTGCCGCCGCTGGTCTTCAGCCAGCTCTTCAGCCCCAGCTCCTGCAGCAGCGTGCGCATCAGCAGCGCGGCTTCCTGCAGCTGTGGCCAGGGCACGCCGTCGCCGGGGTCGAGGTCGAAGACGACGCGGTCGGGCTGGTCGATCTTCTTCGCCGTCGAGTTCCAGGTGTGGAACTCGACGACGTTCATCTGGGTCGCGCTGATGAGGCCTTCCAGGCTGTGGATCTCCAACAGCGGCGCATGGTCGGGCCACAGCGCCGCGTCCAGCTCCACGACGCCGGGCATCTTCGCGTCGGAATGCTTCTGGAAGAACAGCTCGCCCGTGATGCCCTGCGGTGCGCGCACCAGCGACACCGGCCGCTGGCGCAGGTGCGGCAGCAACCACTCGGCCACGCTCTCGTAATAGTTCACGAGGTCGATCTTGCGCAGGCCGGAGGCCGTGTCGATGACGCGCTCGGGGTGGGTGATGGGGTGCATGGACTTCACCTTTGGCTTGATCGGCTCGACGGCTTGCTCGCGTGTGATGGCCTTCGCCGGGGTGTCCTCGCGCATGCCGCGAAAGCTCGCGTGGCGGATGTGGCCGTCGGGCGTCCAGTCGCCGAACGCCACCTCGACCACCAGCGCCGGCTTCACCCAGCGCGCGCTGCCGCGCTTGCGCCTGGACCAGCGGCCGGGCTCAAGCTCTGTGGGGTCCAGCGGCGGCTTGTCGGCCTCCAGTGCCACCAGCAGGCGGTGCAGTTCGGCGCCCTGCGCCGTGGCCCAGCCGGTTCCCACCGAGCCAGCCGAGCGCAGGCGGCCGTTCTCGTGATAGCCCAGCATCAGCGCGCCCACTTCGCGTGGCGAGTTCGCTCGGTCGGTGAAGCCGATGACGACGAACTCCTGGCGGCGCTCGCACTTCAGCTTCAGCCAGTCGTCGCTGCGCCGCGAGATATAGGGCGAGTCCGCGCGCTTCAGGATCACGCCTTCCAGGCCCAGCTGGCAGGCGGCGGCCAGCACCTGCGAGGGCGAGGCGGGCAGCTCGTCGCTGAAGCGGATGCGCTCGCTCATCTTGCCGTCGAGCAAGGCCTTGAGCGCCGCGCGGCGGCCCTTCAGCGGCACGGCGCGCAGGTCGCGGCCGGCGCTGAACGGCAGGTCGAACACGAAGTAGACGATGTCGTCGGCGTTCTGGCTGTCGATGGCGTTCTGCAGGCGGTTGAAGTCCGGCAGGCCCTGGTCGTCGAGCACGACGATCTCGCCGTCCAGCCAGGCCGGGCCGAGCTGCAGCGCCTGCAAGCCCTCGGCCAGTGGCTTGAGCCTGTCGGTCCAGTCATGGCCCTGGCGGGTGAACAGGCGAGCCTTGTCGGCGGAGATGCGCGCCAGCAGGCGGTAGCCGTCGAACTTGTTCTCGACCACCCAGTCTCCCGGCGGCGCCGACGCGGCCAGCGTCGCGAGTTGGGGTGCGAGCGTGGCCGGCAACGCGGCCTTCACGGCCAGCGAAAGGTCTGCTGTCGCCAGAGCAGGCGGCCTGCGGGGCTCGCGGTCCTCGACCCGGCCCAGCGGCTTCGCAACCACGCTGTCCGGCAGGGCGGTGATGACGTCGTATTCGGTGCCAGGCCGGGCCCAGGCGTCGCCGCGCTTCTTCAGCAGCAACCAGTGGTCCTGCTTGAACTGGCCGGGCCTGGAGATGCGCACCAGCTCCCACAGGCCGGCGAGCTTTTCGCCATGCAGCTGGAAGATCAGCTTGCCCTTGGCCAGCCCGTCGCGCGGGTCGCCGACCGGCGCCCAGTGGCCGCGATCCCAGACGATCACCGTGCCGGCGCCGTAGTGGCCTTTCGGAATCCTGCCTTCAAAGCTGTTGTAGCTGACCGGGTGGTCTTCGACGCGGATGGCCATGGCCTTGACGGCCGGGTCGAAGGTCGGGCCCTTGGGCACCGCCCAGCTGAGCATGACGCCGTCCAGCTCCAGCCGGAAGTCGTAATGCAGCTGCGAGGCCCAATGCTTCTGGATGACGAAGCCGGGTGCGTTGTGCGACTTGCGCGCGGGCCGGCCCTCGGGCTCGGGCGTGGCGCCGAAATCGCGCTTGGCGTTGTAGCGCGACAGCGGTGCGTCATCGGGCTTCATGTCTTTGGTCCGATGCGCGTGTGTCGGGCCGAGCGGCGGGCCGCACCCAAGCCAGCCCGTTGGGCGATGTGCTTGCGGCTCAATGCCGCAAGCATCGCCGTCCCCTCGGGGACGAGGGGTCAACGGTCACATCCAGGGGAAGCCGTAGTAGTCGTACACCTTGCGGCCGTATTCGTCGGTGTAGGTCGGCGCTTCGTCTTCGGCGTAGCGGGGCGCGCTTTCCAGCTGGGTCTTGTCGACATTGACGACATAGCCGTCCTTGTCGGTGTCGTACTTCAGCATGTTCCACGGCAGCGGATAGCGGTCGGTGCCGATACCCAGGAAGCCGCCGAACTCGAGCGCCGCATAGCGAACCTGGCCACTGCGCTTGTCGATGACCAGGTCGTCGATGGACCCGAGCTTGTCGCCTTGCAGGTTGTAGACGTTCGTGCCTTCGACCTTGGAAGAAGAGATGGTGGGATAGGACATGGTGGGCTCCTTTGAAACTGCGCTGGCACCTGGCGGCCGCTGCCGTGAAGGCCGGCAGCCACAGTGCATGCACGGGACCCCAATTTGCGCCAGGCCCCTGGTCCGCGGGGTCGGGAGTGGGGCCATCTCCCTGTAGGCCAGAGCCGACGCCATTGACTCGCAGCGCCCGCCATTCGCGCGGCCATTCCTGGCGCTTCGCTGTCATGAATGGGTTTCGCGCCGCCGATTGAGTCATTTCAATCGTTAGGCTGTGTTTGAATGCGGGTTCCCACAACGAAACGAAGTCGCTGGAGATTCGAATGGCCAAGACGCTGCAGACTCTGCTCAAGCAGATTGCGCAATTGCAGAAGCAGGCGGACGCATTGCGTTCGCGCGAGAAGACAGAAGTGGTGGACCGGATCAAGGAAGCCATCGCGCATTACGACATCACGGCCGACGACTTGTTCGGCGGGGCCCCGGCCAAGGCCGCTCGCAAGCGCGCGGCAGCGCCCAAGGCGGGCGGCAAGACCCGCAAGCCCGCAGCCAAGAAGCCGGCTGGCGTGGCCAAGTACACCGACGGCGCGGGGCGCACCTGGTCGGGCGTGGGCAAGCGGCCCAACTGGTTCAAGGACGCGCTGGCGGCGGGCAAGACCGCCGAGGACTTGCTGGTCAAGGCCTGAGCTTGTGAGCCAGGGCCTGCCGGCACTAGCTTGGCAGGCCGTGGTCGTTCAGCTGCCCGTCAGCTAGCGCTCGTGCGTGCTCCCACGCACGGCGGCGTGCGCGGCGCGCTGCAGGGTGGCGAGCGCGTGATGCGCGTCGCCAGACCGGCCTGGGCGTGCGACGCCAGCAACAGCGCCGCGCAGCCCTGGCATCTGCCCCAACCTAGCGAGCGGCGTCCACGACGGCCTTGATCAGCGCCGGGTGGACCTGCACGCCGGTGCTGCGGTCGAACAGCCCCATGCTGTGGTTGGCATTGGGCGAGCCGGCGTCCCACCAGACGGGCACGGCACCGCGCGTCCAGGCGGCGCGTGCGACGTAGCGGGCCCAGTGGGTGCGGTAGGTCTCCGCGCCTGCGTACTGCGTGCGGCGGATGGCCCCGAACTCGCCCAGGATGACCGGAACGCCCTGATCGACGAAGCGGGTCTTCATCTTCTGGAACTGCGCGTCCACATAGGCTTCATTGGCCCAGGTCTCGGTATTGGCTGCGCTCGTCGCGGCAGCGCCCCATTGCCAGATCGTGCTGTTCTCGTTCAGCGAGAAGTTGTAGGGGTCGTAGAAGTGCACCTCCATCATCAGGCGTTTGCTCACCGAGTCGCTGGGCAGCGTTGCGAAGCTGACCGTGTGGTCGATGTTGGTGTTGAAGCCCTGCACGACGAGATGGCGCGCCAGGTTGCGGCCGCCGGTGGCGCGCACCGCGTTGACGAAGGCCTGGTTGAAGCCGTTCTGCACCGTGTAGTACTCGACGGTGGGGGTGCCGTAGTTGCCATCGACCATGACCTCGTTCGTGCCCGCGAACAGCAGCGTGTCGTCGAAGCCCTTGAAGTTGTTGGCGATCTGCGTCCAGAACTTCGTGATGCGCGCATTGGCCATGGCCTGGCTGGCATAGGTCGGCTGCATCCAGCCGCCGTCCCAGTGGATGTTGATCATCACGTACAGGCCGGCGTTCTTCGCGTAGTTGACGACCTGCGTCGCGCGGCTCATCCATGTCGCGCTGATGTTGTCGTTGGCATCGGCGTACTGCTTCCACGACAGCGGGATGCGCACGGTCTTGAAGCCGGCCGCCTTGACGGCGTTGAACAGCGCCTGCGTGGCCGGCGGGTTGCCCCAGGCGGTCTCGCCGCCGATGGCCTCCAGCGAGTTGCCGAGGTTCCAGCCGGCGCCCATCAGCTTGGACAGCTGCAGGCTGGTCAGGTCGCGCATGCCGGGCACGGTGACGGTGAAGGCCTTCGTGCTCTTGGCGCCACAGCTGTTGGTGTAGGTGGCCGTGGCGGTGCAGCTGGCCTTGGCGGTCAGGTTCTGCTCGCGCGCGGTGCCACTGCTGCTGCAGCCGCTCCAGCTCCAGCTGCCGCCCGAGTTTGGCTGTGGCCCGAACGTGAAGGCGGAGCCGGCGGAGATGGTCGCCGTGGTGGTGTTGGTCCAGGTGCTGCCAACCTTGATGTAAGGGTTGATGGCGGTGGCCGTGCAGGTCTGTGCGACGGCGTTCGTCTGCGCAGCGAGGGCGAGTGCCAGCAGGCACAGGGAAGTCCAGGCTTTCGATCTCATGGGTTTGTCTCCTGAGGGTGGGCTGGTGATGGCGCGGCACCTCGGATGGGTGCCTGCGCCTTCGGATCGGGTGCTGCCGGCGTGGCCGCACCTCGATGGCTGCGTGCCGGCCGGGTCAGCGGCGGCGACGGCGGAGGGCGAGGGCGGCAAGGCCGACGCCCAGCAGCAGGGCCGGCGTGGGCTCGGGCACGGGCGCGGCGACGGCGGACAGCACCTGGGCCGACGTCAGCACCGAGACGTGGGCGATGGTGAGGTCGGTCGAGGGGTTGTCCCAGCTGACGGTCAGCGTGGTGGGGCCGGTGTAGGCGACGGAGAAGTCGGGCGAGGCTATCGCCTGGGCCTCGGCGTTGACGAAGCCGCTGCCGTTGCCGTTGTTCCAGAGGCCCAGCGTGGCCAGGGCCATGGCGGTGCCGCCGTGGGCGGCGACGGAGAGCCCGTCCAGCGTCATCGCGACGACGACGCGGGTGCGGCCGCCGACCATGAAGGCCGCGTCCCACAGTTGTGCGGTGGCCGTGGCGATCTCGCCGCCGCTGGCGCTGGCGAAGGACGAGGCGGCGCCGGCGCTGAACAGGTCGCTGCCCGAGAAGCTGATGCTGGCGCTGGCCGCGCCGCTGGCGGACGTGACTGCGGCGCTGCGGCCCGTGCCCAGCCAGCCCTTGGAGGCGTCTTGCAGCGTGGCGTCGAGGAGTTCTACCGTGACGCCGGTGGCCTCGGCGCTGGCGGGCCAGCCGGGGCCGGTGTTCTGCACGATCCACGGCCAGTTGTTGGTGACCCAGGGTTCGGCGTCGAGCGCCACCAGCGTGACGACCACGTTGGAGATCGATGCCTGCGCGGTGGTGGCCTCGGCGGCCTGCGCTGCGGGCGCCGCAAGTGCGAGGGTGAGCGCCAGGGCGGTGGGAAGGGTGGCTGGGGTCGGGAAGGCTGCTTGTCTCATGATGTGTTGTCGTCGGAGAAAAAGCCGCGTTCCCGCCGTCGACGGTCCGCGGAGCGAGGCCAGCGCGGGACGAGTTCCTCCACAAAGCGCCCGGCTTCGGGTGCGCTGCATGGCGGGAACGGGCCCAGCGCCAGCTGGGGGATCAGGTGGCGGCTTCGACGAGCGCCTTGATGATGTCGGGGTAGACCTGCGCGCCGGTCGTGCGGTTGAACAGGCCCATGCTGTGGTTCTCGGTGGCCGCACCGGCGTCCCAATAGACGGGCACCAAGCCACGCGTCCAGGCCGAACGGGCGACGTGCTTGTTCCAGGCCAGGCGGTAGGCCTCGGCGCCCGGGTACTCCGTGCGGCGCATGGCGCCGAACTCGCCCAGGATGACCGGGATGCCCTTGTCCACGTAGGCGGTCTTCATCTTCTGGAACTGCGCGTCGGCCCAGGCTTCGTCGAAGCCGGCCTCCCGCGCCTTGGGGTCGGTCGTGCCGGCGCCCCATTGCCAGATCGTGCTCTTCTCGTTGAGCGTGAAGTTGTAGGGGTCGTAGTAGTGCACTTCCATCATCAGCCGGTCCTTGGCCGTGTCGGTGGGCATGACGGCGAAGGCGAGGGTGTGGTCGATGTTGGTGTTGAAGCCCTGCACGACGAGGTGGCGCACCGCGTTGTTGCCGCCGGTGGCGCGCACGGCGGTGACGAACCGCTGGTTGAAGCCGTTCTGCACCGCGACGTACTCGGCCTTGGGCGTGCCGTAGTCGCCTTCCACCATGACCTCGTTCGTGCCGGCGAACAGCAGCGTGTCGTCGTGGCTCTTGAAGTGGTTGGCGATCTGCGTCCAGAACTTGGTGATGCGCGCATTGGCCACCGCCTGGGCCGCAAAGGTCGGTTGCATCCAGCCGCCGTCCCAGTGGATGTTGATCATCACGTAGAGACCGGCCGTCTGCGCGTAGCCGACGACCTCGGCGACGCGGGCCAGCCAGGTGGCGCTGATGTTGTCGCTGGCGTCGGCGTACTGCTTCCACGACACGGGGATGCGCACGTTCCTGAAGCCGGCGGCCTTGACGGCGTTGAACAGCGTCTGCGTCGCCGCCGGGTTGCCCCAGGCGGTCTCGCCGCCGATGGCCTCCAGCGCGTTGCCGTGGTTCCAGCCGGCGCCCATCAGCTTGCTGAGCTGCAGGCTGGTGAGGTCACGCATGCCGGTGGTGGGCGGCGGCGGTGGCGAAGGTGTCGCCACGGGCGCCGGGGCGGGCGAGGGCGCTGCCGTGGCCGCGCCACCACCGCCGCAGCCGGTCAGCGGCAGCAGCGAGACGAGGGCCTGGCGGCGCTTCATGCGCCCACCTTCTTCAGGCTCAGCAGCACCACGTCGTGGCTGCGCAGCTTCAGCTTCACGCTGGCCGTGCCCGCTGCGCCGACAACCAGTTCCCGCTGCACTTCCGGCTTGTCGGTGGTCAGCCCTTGCAGCGTGGCCAGCTGCTTGGCATCGAGGTTCTTGGGCGAGCCCATCTTCAGGTACGCCGTGTGCGCGTCGTTGACTTCGTAGCCGGTGCGTTGCTGCGTCAGCTGGTAGCGGCCGGGCTTGAGGTGGCGCAGCTCGACGGTGGCCGTGCCCACGTCCCGGGCCAGCTGCGGCTTGCCGAAGAAGCTGCGGTTGCTGACCTTCTGGTCCGGGTTGCGCCAGTCCCAGACGAGGGCCTGGACCTGCTGGCCGTCGGTGGCGGCCCAGGTGAAGGCGTCCTGGCTGGGCACCTCGCGCGCGCCGGGCACGCCGGCAAGCGCGGCCAGGTATTTGTAGGTGAACCAGGTCGGCTTGCGGATGCCCTCGCGCGTCATCAGCCCGAAGCCGCCATGGAAGGGCGCGTCCGGCGGGCCGGGCTCCTCGAACAGGTCGCTGTAGACCCAGTAGCTCATGTGCTGGACCAGGCCTTGCGTCTGCTTCAGCTTGGTGAGCACGTAGGCAGCGCTCATGTAGCTGTCGTGCACCAGGTCGCGCGGGTTGTAGCTGGTGCTCCATTCGGTGAAGAACAGGGGCAGGCCGGGCAGGTGCGAGGCCTCGATCTCCTGGCGCACCCGCCGCACGTCGCCGACGATGGCGTCGGGGTTGGGCGACAGCATGCGGTCCTCCACGCCGTACTCGTCCAGGTAGCCGTGGTCCACGCCGTAGGTGTGCGTCGTGATGAAGTCCACCGGCGTGTGGGTCGCCTTGGCATGGGCCAGGAACTCCGGCACCCAGGCCGCGCCGGCCGTCGCCGGGCCGCCCACGCGCAGCAGCGGCGCGATGCCCTTGATGGCCTTGGCGGTGCGGGTGTAGAGGTCGAAGTAGGCCTGCTTGTCCGCCTTCTCCCAGAAGCCGTCGAGGTTGGGTTCGTTCCAGACCTCGAAGTACCAGTCGTGCACCTCGGGCGCGCCATAGCGCTCCAGCAGGTGGCGCACGAAGGCCTCGATCAGCGCCACCCAGCCGGTGGGTTCGGGGTGGGAGGTGTTGCCGGCCCAGTAGAAGATCTTCAGGTCCGAGGTCTTCAGCGCCAGCGGCGTGAAGCCCAGCTCGATGAAGGGCTTGATGCGCCGCGCCAGCATCGCGTCGTAGAGCTTGTCGATGTTGGTGAAGTCGAACACCAGCTTGCCGGCGGCGTCCCGCGTCACCGTCTTGAAGACATCGTGGAAGATCGCATGGAAGCGCAGATAGCGAAAGCCCAGCTCGTCCACCGCGGTCTTCAGCTGGCCCAGCGAATCGTCGCGGAACAGGGTGCCGGGGTAGTCGGCACCGACGCTGTGGTCGAAGAAGCGATC